>Ga0163153_10005840_pt1 | contig 14271 bp, 13 predicted proteins | sample OliLakLV19MP6IB1_FD_148629 | JGI IMG/M metagenome (GOLD analysis project Ga0163153, IMG submission 148629) | Freshwater microbial mat bacterial communities from Lake Vanda, McMurdo Dry Valleys, Antarctica - Oligotrophic Lake LV.19.MP6.IB-1 | ecosystem: Environmental > Aquatic > Freshwater >... | reverse complement strand
ACCTGATGGGCACCGAGACGCCACATCTGGCGGGTTGGTAGGCACCTTACCCGCCAGATGTACGGTCGGCACATCTCAACTGCGTAACTCCTATGTCATAGGACTTACGCAGTTGGCCCATCTAAGCGCCTCATGGCGCCACATCTGGCGGGTACTCGAGGGATGCACCCGCCACAGGTGCGGTTGGCGCATCTCAAGTGCGTAACTCCTATGTCATTCCGAACCCCGCTCGCAGCCTTGTAGCAACGTAGCAGGGTTGGCGGGGTGATCGCGAAGCACCCTTTAGGGGGAATCCCACCCCGGCTAACACCGATTCATTGGGCCACAGCCTGGTGCTCAGATTGACACTCACCGCCGGACTGATCGCGCCGGTTACTTGACCGGCTTCAGGACGATCACCGGAATCTGGCGCGTGGTTTTCTTCAGATAGTCCGCAAAGCCGGGCATGACTGTGACCAACTTGGCATACAGCCGCGACCGCTCCGGCTCGGCGGTCACTTCGGCCAGCGCCTCAAACTTCTCGGTGCCCACTTCAACGCTGATCGTTGGATTGGCGACCAGGTTGTGATACCAGTCCGGGTTGGTCGGCGCGCCGCCCTTGGCGGCAATCACGATCAGGCGCTCGCCGTCGCGCACATACGCCAGTGGGTTGACCCGGTCTGCGCCGGTCTTCGCCCCTTTGGTGTGCAGTAAGAGCAGATCGCGGCCCTGAAACCGTCCGCTCACCTTGCCGCGATTAGCTCGAAACTCCTCAATCACCTCATCGTTCCAATTGCTCACGTCACTCTCTTTCGGCTTGCCTGTATTGATCCATACTGTCATTTATAGCCTGCGCGAGGGTACCTGCCTATTCTCATTCGGCCAAGCTCCCAAAACGGGCAGGGGGCGGCCTCCCGAAAAGACAGCGGGCGGGCGCGTGACCGCCCGCCGCGCAAACGTTGTCTGTGCCTGGATGATTCAGGGATGGATTTCTCGCGCGCATAACGCCGCCTGGGTCTGTCAGCCCGGCCCTGCGCTCGAAATGACAGGGATGAACATGGTTCGCCGCCCATGGCCCCCATGACAATCTGTGTCAATCTATGGTCATCCATCGCGCCCAGTGTCATTTCGAGCACGGGCACTCGTTAGTCGTTTTCAGGCCCCAGTGGCGCGAGACGCGAAGCGTCACAATGCAAAACTGCGTTGCCGTCCCATAACTGCCCCCCATCCCTTCGCCCCTTCTACTGCCTCCGAAGTCACCTCACCCCATTCGCGCGAAACGATTCGCGACCAAAGGTTTTCTCCCCTCAAGCCTTGAAGTAGTCCTTGGGAAACGCCTGCACTGTCGGCAGCGTGTCGCGCACCGCCAGGCCGTACACATCCGTGCCGGGGTAGTACACAATGCCATGGCTGCGGGCGATCACCCAGCCGTCATACGCGCTGGTGATGATCTTCTCAGCCGTCGGCCGGCCCCAGATGTCGCGCACCTCCGCCACCGGCTGGCCCTTGTGTACCAGGTCGCCGGGCTGCAATAGGTGCCGCACGATGCACGCGGCCGTGGTGCGCGGCGCGCCGATCCGGCGGCAGGCGAACCCCGGCTGCGGCTGCGGGATGCCGGTGATCGGCTCGGCCGCGCCCGGCAGCAGCTTGGCCCAGCGCATGATGTTGCGCAGCCCGGCCGCCGCCGCCCGCACGATGGCCGGGTCGGGCATGTGGCCGGTGCCCAGTTCCATCGTCAGCGCCGGAATCCGCAGCAGGTTGCCGGCCGCCGCCGTGGTCGAGCGCTCCAACTTGCGCGCCAGGTACTTCTTGGGCGGCATCTCCTGCACAATGGGGTGCCCGTAGGCCGCGCACATCTCGGCCATGAGTTTGTCCACGCGTTTGGCTGCCGCCTGTTCGGCTTTGCGCGCCGCCGCCGGTCCGTCGTTGCGGTAAAACACCCGGTCCCGGAACACAAATGACACTGAGCCGGTCCAGGCGTTGTGCAGGTCTACCAGCCCGTCGCAGTTGGCCCGCATGGCTTCGAACAGCCGCGCATATGTCAGCTCCAGTGACGAGGGCGGGTCTTCGTCCGGGTCGGGCTGGGTCGGCTTGGGTTTTCCGTTCGGCCACAGGCGATTGGGGTCGCCGTCGTGATAGTACGCCTGGCGCTGCATCGTCCGCAGCCCGGCCGGGTTGAGCGCAGGCAGGGCGATGAGTGTGCCGTGCAGGTCTCTCACCAGCTCGCGCGTCAGCAGTTGGTGGATGACCTGAATCCCGGCGTGCTCCGGCCCGTGGATGCCGGCCACCACCCAGAACACCGGCCCTTTGGGGTCGCCCTGCGCGATGATGACCGGCAGCGCGTCGCGCCCACCCACCGGGTGCCCCAGCATCGCAAACTCGCCGTACGTGATCCGGCCGGCTTTGGCCGTGGCGGTTCCCAACTTGATCGGCATGATGGCTTCCTCTCTCTTATCGATTCGCCGTTGTCGCAAACGCGCCCCGCACCACCCGCGTCACCGCGTCCAGCCCGCGTTCCAGGTCGCGCGTGTCAATGTACTCGTCCGGCCGGTGCGAGTGGCCGCCGCGCGTCAGCCCCACGCACACGCACGCCAGCCCGCGGCTGAGCGGCACGTTGGCGTCGGTCGAGCCGGTCTCGAAGCTATAATCGGTCACGCCCGCCGCCTCCAGCGCGCGCGCCGTCGCCTGCACCAGCGGATGCTCGCGCGGGATCGCGCCGCCCGGCCGGTCGCCGATCACCGTGGCCGCCACGCGCACCTCGGCCGTGTTATACCCGGCCACCAGCCCCTCCACCTTTACCACCAGCGCCTCCAGCGCGGCCGGCGCTTCGGAGCGCAGGTCCAGGTCAAAGCTGGCCGCGCGCGCGATGGTGTTGATGCTCATGCCGCCGCTGACGTTGCCGATGTTGAAAGTGGTCTTGGGCGTAAACGGCACGCTCAGGTCGGCGATCTCTGCCCCCAGCCGCATGAGGGTGTGGATGGCCGAGGCCCGCCCGAAGTGCAGCCAGCTATGCCCGCCCTCGGTCTGGGCCGTCACCCGCAGCCGCCGCACGCCGATGGCCGAGTGATAGATGTGGCCCAGCGCCATGCCTTCCAGCACCACCGTGGCCTGCACTACGCCGCCCAGCCGGTCAATCACCCGCCGCATCCCGCGCAGGTCGCCCAGGCCCTCCTCGCCCACGTTCGCCGCCAGGTACAGGTCGCCCGGCAGCGCCTCGTCCGCGAGCGCCCACAGCACGCCGAACAGCCCGGCCACGCCCAGGCTGTTGTCGCCGATGCTCGGGCCGGCAATGCGGTCGGCCGTGCGCACCAGCGTCAGCGGCGTCTCGGCCGGAAACACCGTGTCGGTGTGGGCCGTCACCAGCACCGGCGCGGCCTGGCCACCCCCCGGCCGGCGCGCGAACACATTGCCCAGGTCGTCTACCTCCACGTCGGCCAGCCCCAGCGCGGCAAAGCGGTCGCGCACAAAGACGGCGCGCGCCCCCTCGGCGAACGTCGGCGCGGGAATTTGCTGGATGGCGCAGGCCAGGTCGAGCACTTGGGTCACAAGGGCGGCGGTCATGGGCGTCTCCTGCTAGCTAGATGCGCTGCACAGCTTGCCGCACCACGGCGATGCGCCGTTCCAATTCGCCGGCGGGGTGGTCCAGTGCATACAACGCCCCCAGGCCCTCCAGCACCAGGCTGGCGCTCACGCAGCCGCGCAGCGCCGCCTCCAGCGGGTCGCCGGTCTGGGCCAGCCCCACCAGAAAGCCGCCGCAGTAGGCGTCGCCCGCGCCGGTCACATCCACCACCCGCGCCGGGTAGGCCGACACGTGCCACTTGCGGCCGGTAGCGGTGTCGTAGACGTACTGCCCGCGCGCCCCCAGCTTGAGCACCACGCACGGCGCACCCAGCGCCCCAAAGGCCTCGGCCGCCTGCCACAAATCGCGGAGCGGCTCGGCAAAGAAGCCACGCGTCTCCATCTCGGACGGCAGAAAGGCATCCACGTGGCGCAGGATGTGGCGCACGTCCTCGGTGAACTGCGGCTGCATATAGCGCACCGACGGGTCGCAGGTGACGCAGCCCACGCCCTGCTGACGCAGCCAGGCCGGAAAGGTGTAGTGCATGTAGAAATCGAACGGTGACAGGTGTACCCCCTGGGCGCGGCGGTAAGCGGCGGGCATCTCCTCCGGCCGCACCCCCAGCGGGCCGGGCGTGTCGCGGCTGGCCTGGCCCTCGGTCGAAGTGGCGTAGCCCTCCAGCGCGGCCGGCAGCGGCCGGCCCAGGCGCGCAAAGTGCTCGGCCGGGTTGAGGTCGTCGCGCTCTTCCAGCGTGCGGTAGGCGTAAAAGGTGCGGTTGTCCAGCGGCTGCGGGTCGCGGATGATGCCGGCCGTGTCTAGCCCGCGCGCCGCGATGATCGGCAGCCATTCGGCCGGGTAATTGAGGCCGATGCGCCCGACCACACCCACCGGCCCGGCCCACAGCCGCGCCCCGACCGCCGCGTAGATGGCGTTGCCGCCCAGCTGGCGCAGGTGTACCTCGTCGTCTGGGGTGATGACGTAATCTTCGCGCAAGCCGCCCACGACGGCGAAGGGGAGGCGGTCGATTGTCATTCCGGCGCGGATTGTAGCGCAGGCGGCCCGCCGGTCAAAACCCGCCCGGCGCATAAACTAGACCGCCGTGAATGTTAAAGCCGCCCGTCTTTAAGATTGTAACGGAATCTTAACGAATTGGTACCGGGGTCTCTTGCAGAGTCTTAAGACTCAGTCTATAATCTTAACATGGAGTGGGCAGTCGGAACGCAGCGCGCAGGCGCATCCAGACTGCCCACATCTTTCGGGGGCCTTGGCAGGCATGGCGACCACTAAAATATTGCTTCTCGAAGTTCAACGGGCTAATTCTGCCAGCTTCGCGGCGGTCTTGGAAAAGCGAGGCTATACTGTCGCCGTTGAGCGCGTGCCTCAAACCGCCCTCAAACGCTCGCAGTCCATTTCGCCCGACCTGGTGGTGCTGAATGCCGCTTCGCTTAAGACCAGCGGCGCGCGCATCTGCCGCCAAATCAAGGCCAACCTCAAGACCATCCCGGTCGTCATCGTCGCCGACAAGAAGAATGTGCCCGACGGCAACTGCGGCGCGGCGGCCACGCTCATCATCCCCTTCACACCGCGCAAGCTGCTCAACAGCGTGGCCCGCCTGCTGCCCGGCGACGACAGCGCCTCGCTGCAAGTGGGGCCAATCAAGCTCAACCTGGCCCAACGCCGCATCTCGTGCGGCGGCCGGGAAGAGCGCGTGACCCCCAAGCAAGCGCGCCTGCTGGAATACTTCCTTCGTAATCCGAACCAAATCCTCACGCGCAAGGCCATCATCAAGCATGTGTGGGATACCGACTACACTGGCGACACCCGCACGCTCGACGTGCACATGAGCTGGCTGCGCAGCGTGATCGAGCCAAGCCCGCGCAAGCCGCGCTACCTCAAGACCCTGCGCGGCCAGGGCTATCGCCTCGACCTCCCCGGCCTGTAGCGCCCCGCCTTGCTTTCACTTTCATTTCGAACCCGCCTCAGGCCGTTGGCACTCACGTTGCCCGATAGCGGGTGAGAAATCCCACCCTCGGACCGAACGCCCGCACTTGCTACCAACCGAACACTGTAAATCTGACAGAAGGCCGCTCAAGTTCCGCCGGTGGGATTCCTCACCCCGCCAACGACGCTGCGTTGCTACCAGGCCGCGAGCGGGGCTTCGGAATGACAAGTCAGAAGGAATTGACCAAACATCCCGCTGTCTGAGAACTGGCGCTCGCACCTACGCGGCCCTTTCCCGTCCCTCCCGCCGGACATAACGGCGCGATGCTCATACTGCCTCGCCGTCTGCCAAAAAAGACACCGGCCCCAATTCTGGGCCGGCAGTCGTTCAGGGCAGGTTCAGCGCCTCGGTGATCGGTGTCAGCGCCCAATCAATCGTCGCCCGGTCAATCGTCAGCGGCGGCGCAAAGCGCAGCACGTTCTCGTGCGTCTCTTTGCATAAGACCCCGCGCGCCGCCAGCGCCTCGCAGAAGCGCCGCGCGCCGCCCGCCTCCGGCTTAAGCTCCACGCCGATCAGCAGGCCCTTCCCACGCACTTCCTTGACGTGCCGGCTCGGGATTTCGGCCAGCCGCTCCTGAAAGTACTCGCCCTCGCGCGCGGCGTTCTCGATCAGTTTTTCGTCCACCAGCACTTGCAGCGCCGCCCGGCCGACCGCCGCCGCCAGCGGGTTGCCGCCAAAGGTCGAGCCATGCTCGCCCGGCTGGAACAGCCCCAGCACGGCCCGGTCGGCCACCACGGCCGACACCGGGTACACCCCGCCGCCCAGCGCCTTGCCCAGGATGACGACATCCGGCCGCACGCCGGCGTGGTCGCTCGCCAGCAGCTTGCCGGTGCGCCCCAGCCCGGTCTGAATCTCGTCGGCGATCAGCAGCACGGTGTGCTGGCGGCACAGCGCCGCCACCGCCTGTAAATAGCCCTGCGGCGGCACGATGACGCCCGCCTCGCCCTGGATCGGCTCCAGCAGCACGGCCGCCGTGTTGGGCGTGATGGCGCGGGCGATGGCCGCCGCGTCGCCGTACGGCACGCTGACGAAGCCGGGCGTGAACGGCCCAAAGGCGTCCCGGTACAGCGGCTCGCTCGAAAAGCTGATGAGGCTGATGCTGCGGCCGTGGAAGTTGCCGGCGGCGGTGATGATCTCGGCCTGCCCAGTTGGGATGCCCTTGGCGGCGTAGCCCCACTTGCGCGCCAGCTTGAGCGCCGTCTCGACCGCCTCGGTGCCGGTGTTCATCGGCAACGTCATCTCGTAGCCGGTCAGGTCGCTCACGGCTTTGTAAAACAGGCCCAACTGGCTGTTGCGAAAGGCGCGTGAGGTCAGGGTGATCTTCTGCGCCTGTTCAATGAGCGCGGCCACAATTGCCGGGTGGCGGTGGCCCTGGTTCAGCGCCGAGTAAGCGGAGAGGCAATCGAGGTACTTGCGCCCGGCCACATCCCACACCCACACTCCCTCGCCGCGCTCGATGACGATGTCGAGCGGGTGATAGTTATGGGCACCGTACTCGTTCTCAAGATCAATGTAGTCCTGGGGGTTCATTCCGGCCTGTGGCGCGCTTGTCACCGTTAACGCCGACGCGCGCCGGTCTTGGCGGCGGCCTTTTTGGTAGCCGTTTTCCGGCGGGCCGGCTTGCGCACCGCCAACTCGCCGCCCTCGGCCAGCAGGAAGGCCAGCACCGCTTTCTGCGCGTGCATCCGGTTCTCGGCCTGCGGGAAGACCGCCGACTGCGGGCCGTCCATCACCTGGTCGGTAATCTCCTGGTTGCGGTGGGCCGGCAGGCAGTGCAGCACCAGCGCGCCGGGCGCGGCCTCGGCCAGCAGTTGGCTGTTCACCTGGTAGGGCGGGAACACCAGCTTGCGCTTCTCGGTTTCGGCCTCCTGGCCCATGCTGGTCCAGGTGTCGGTATAGAGCACGTCCGCGCCGGTGACGGCCTCGTGCGGGTCGCGCACGAACAGCAGTTCCGAGCCGCTGTCCTCGGCGCTGGCGCGGGCGATGGCAATCGCCTCCGGGTTGAGGTCGTAGCCCTCCGGCGCGGCCAGCGTGAAGTTCGCGCCCAGCTTGGCGCAGAGGTGCATCAGCGACACGGCCACGTTGTTGCCGTCGCCCAGGAAGGTGACGTTGACGCCCTTCAGCGCGCCCTTGCGCTCGATAATCGTCAGCGCGTCGGCCAGCGCCTGGCACGGGTGGTTGTAGTCTGACAGCCCGTTGATGACCGGCACCGTGGCGTACTGGGCCAGCTCTAAGACGTGTGCGTGCGCGAAGGTGCGGGCCATGATGGCCTGCACATACCCCGACAGCACCCGCGCCACGTCCGCCACCGCCTCGCGCCCGCCCAGCCCGATCTCGTTGGGCGACAGGTACAGCGCGTCGCCGCCCAGGTGGCGCATGGCCATGTCGAACGACACGCGCGTGCGCAGCGATGGCTTCTGAAACACCATCGCCAGCACCTGGCCCTTGAGGATGGGCCGGTTGCCGCCGCGCCGGCGCTCACGCTTCAGGCGCAGGGCCAGGTCCAGCAGGTGCTGCAGCTCGTGCGGCGTGTAGTCGGCGATGTGGAGAAAGTGGCGCATAGGTCCTTGTGGGGGGTGCAACGAATAGTCTGCGCGTGAAAAGTCAGTATAGCATGGCGACCGGGCGCTACATCACGTCCGGCGCTTGAATCACCAGCAAATGCAGCGCGTTCGCCAGCACCTGGCGCGCGGCGGCCACCAGCCGCAGCCGCGCCTGGCGCACGGCGGCGTCCTCGGTTTGCAGCACCGGCACCGAGTGATAAAAACCGTGGAAGGCCTTAGCCAGGTCGTAGACGTAATTGGCGACGTGCAGCGGCTTGTAATCGGCGGCGGCCTGCCGCACCACGCTGGGGAAGCGCGCCAGCAGGTCAATCACCTCGACCTCGGTCTTTTCCAGGGCGTAGTGAAAGCCCTCCGCCCCGCCCCCGGCCGTCTGCCCGGCGGCTTCGGCCTTCTTGAGCAGGCTGTTGGCGCGCACGTAGGCGTTCTGGATGTAGGGCGCGCTCTTGCCGTCGAAGCTCAGGGCCGCCTCCCACTCGAAGGTGATGTCGCGCAGTGTGTCCACTTCCAGCAGGGCGTAGGTGATCGCGCCCAGCCCGACTTGCGTGGCGACGGTGTGGCGCTGGGTCGCGTCCAGGTCGGGGTTGCGCTGGGTGATGACGGCCTGCACCCGCCGGTAGGCTTCGTCGGCCACGTCCTTGAACAGCACCACATTGCCCTTGCGCGACGACATGGCCCCGTCCGGCAGCGTCACGAAGCCATAGGCCAGGTGGAAACACTTAGCCGCCTGCGGGAAGCCCCACAGTTCCAGGATCTTGAACGCCTGCTGAAAGTGCAGGCTCTGGCGCACGTCCACCACGTACACCGACCGGTCTACGTGGTAGCTGTTGAACTTCTCGCGCGCCAGCGCCAGGTCTTTGGTCAGGTAGAGCGTGGTGCCGTCGCTGCGCAGGATCACGGCCGTGCGGTATTTATCTTTGGTCAGGCCCAACTGCTCGTCAATCTTGACGACCACCGGCCCGGCCGGGCGCTGGTCCTCGGCGATGCCGCGCGCGATCAGCTCGTCCACGATGGCCTTGCTCGGCTCATCCACTGCGCTCTCGAAAAAGAAGACCTCGATGTGGATGTCGAGCATCTCCAAGATGGCCCGCAGCTCGGCCAGGCTCCACTCGCGCGTCATGGCCCACAGCGCCCGCACCTCCGGGTCGCCCGCGTCCCAGCGGCGATACATGTCGCGCCGTTCGGCGTCGTAGGCTTCGCGCTGGGCCTTCTGGTCCGGCGTCTCGTCCGGCTTGGCCTCCAGCCGGGCGGTGGCCTCGGCGTAAATCTTCAGCAGCCACTGGCCGCGCTCGTGCAGCCCGGCCGGCTCCTGGCCCTGGTAGAACTTGGCGTAGGCCCACACCACCGTGATCACGCCCAGGCCGATGTCGCCCGGATACGAGGCGCGGATGGTCGGGTACCCGGCGAAGGCCATGATGCGGGCCAACGACTCGCCCACCAGCGCGTTGCGGGCGTGCCCGATGTGAAACGAGTGGTGGGTGTTGGGCTGGGCGTACTCGACCATCACGCGCTCGGTCTGCGGCGCGCCATGCCCGAAGCTCGCGCCCTCGCTGATGGCCGCCGCCGCCACGCGCCCGGCAAAGCTGGCGGTGTCGAAATAGGCGTTGATGTAGGCCTTATCGGCCGCCAGGCGCGTGAACCCGGCCGGCAGTTGCACCTGCGCCGCCACCAGTTGGGCCAGCTCTTGGGCGCGGGCGGGCACGTTCACCTTCTTGCCCGCCTTGGCCTCGGCCGCCGCCGCCTGGAAGCAGATGTTGGTGCCCTGGCCCCATTCGCCCGCGAACGGGATCGGCTGCCATTTGATCTCGCCGGCCGCCGGCACGCCCTGCGCCGCCAGGACCGCGTTGATGCGTTCGCCCACGCTTGCTAAATCTTGCTCAAACATTATGCTCACACTCCAATTCGGAGCGCGATTTTAGCATGGGAACCCGTTATCAGTCATGGGCAATTCGCCCGTGATTGCCGGGGCTGCTGGCGGGGAGAGTGGAGGTCGGAGGTCGGAGGGGGCAAGTCGGCAGGAGGCAGTTGGCAGGACTCGCCGGGCGCTTGTCGCACTCGGCGCCGAGGAAATTGAGGAATCGTCTAATCTCGTTCCGAGCGGTGTGCCGATTGTTGAGGGGCAGCGGCTTGAAGATGTTGTCGCGGGCAACCTCGTGGCTTCACCAGCCCACAATCACTACAGCCTCTTCCAGTCGCCTCCCCGTTCCTCGCGCGGCTCGACCTACGTCGCGTGGATTAGTGAGCTTAAGGCTCCGAAGTTGAACGCTTTGAGTCAAGTTTAGGCGGCGACGATGGCGGCGGCCATCCAGTCGCCACGGCGGCGGCCCTAACTAAACCGTATTGGTCACAAGAGTCGGTTTCCTGCCAAGCGCCGCCCAGCGGCAACCAACCCTCAGCCGTGTCCATATACCTTCGTGAAAATTCGTGGCAAAAGTCCCACCGCTCTGAAAAACCTACCCCTGTCAGCCTGGTGTTGTCAGCGCCTATTCGTCCGGCCCACTGCCGCCGATGATGGTGAAGCGGCGCGCGCCGGGTATGTCGGTGGTGTAGGTGTTGGCCGGGTCGGCTTGATAGCCGCTGACCGGCGCGGCCCGGTTGGGCTGCGGGCGCGGCTGGGGCGGGGCGGCCACCACGACCACCTGCGGCTCTGGGTCGGGCTGCATGGCGGCGGCGGCCTGGGCCGCGGCATAGCGCGCCAGCACCGCCCGCGTGGCCGCCGCGCTGACGAGCAGGCTGGTCGGCACACCGGCGGCCACGCCCGTGAGCACCCCGGCCGCGATCACGCGCGTTTCATCCGGCAGCCGCCAGCCGATGATGAAGGCCAGGGTTACGATGAACGCCAGCAGGCAGGTAGACAGGCAGCCGGTGAGGCGCATGAGGTTGGGAATCGGCGGATCGTAGCTGAGGGCGCGGCCTAGCCCTGCCGCAGCGCCGCGTGCCGGAAGCAATCTATAGTGTGGTCGTTCACCAGGCCGGTGGCCTGCATCAGCGCGTAGCAGATGGTCGGCCCCACGAACTTGAAGCCCCGCCGGATCAGGTCTTTGCTGAGCGCCTCGGCCTCGGGCGTCTTGGCCGGCACTTCTTTTAGAGTGGCCCAGGCGTTTTGCTTGGTCCGGCCGCCGACGAAGCCCCACATGTAGGCGTCGAAGCTGCCCAACTCGCGCTGCACCGCCAGGAACGCGCCGGCATTGCCGATGGCGGCGTTGATCTTGAGCCGGTTGCGGATGATGCCCGCGTCGGCCAGCAGCACCGCGACCTTGTCGGCGTCGTAGGCCGCCACGCGCGCCGGCTCGAAGTTGTCAAACGCGGCCCGGTAGTTGTCGCGCTTCTTCAGGATCGTCTCCCAGCTTAGCCCGGCCTGCGCGCCTTCCAGCGTCAGGAACTCAAACCAGGCGCGCTCGTCGTGCAGCGGTTTACCCCACTCGTGGTCGTGATAGCTCAGGTTGGGTTCGCGCCGTGCCCAGCCGCAGCGCGGCCGGTCGTCAGGGATGGGGGTTGCGAAATCCGGCATAGCCATGTCCTGCCAGTCAGAATCGTCACGCGGCTGCCACAAGTCAAGTGCCTGTAACAGCCGCGCTAAATGCTACTCGATTTGGGCCGCCGCACAACCGCCGGCCGGCCCGCGCTTGTCCCCGTAATCCCCCGCTGCTTCCCCGGCCCCTTGTGGAGGAAGGAGCCGGGGAGGCTTGAGGAGGGTGCTGCTTCTTTATACTAGAACATATATTCTAAGTCAAGAGGCAAAAATAATGGGGTTGGTCACTGGGACCAACCCCACGGCATTGTCACCTGTGAGCGAGTGCGAAAGCTTACTTCTTGGCCGTCTCAATGGTCGCCAGGTGCTTCATCAGGCGGCCTTTGCGGCGGGCGGCGTTGTTGCGGTGAATCACGCCTTTTTGGGCGGCGCGGTCGAGGGCGCTAATGGCGGCCAGGGTGGCGGCGCGCGCCTCTTCCGGGGTAGCCTCGCGGGCCACGCGCACGGCGGTGCGGGTCTTCGTGCGGACAATCTTGTTGCGGACGCGCTTGCGCTCGTTAGAACGGACGCGCTTAATCGCTGAAGCGGTGTTAGCCAAGAGAAATTCTCCTCACAAGTGCAGACACTCAAATGCTCGATCAGGTGAACGGCTGTGAATTCTAATCTAAGCCGCGCGCTTTGTCCAGAGGCGTATTGGAAATTGGAAGTCAGAGGTCGGAGGTCAGAAGTCGGAGCCGCCGTGCCGCCAACTGTCATCTTGATTGTACCACTCCCCCGTACCGCCGCGTCCCCCGTCTGACCCTGGCGCAGCCTCATAGCTCCCACGACCCCATTCGTGCGATTCGTGGCTAAGGCCTTTCCGACCTCCGACCTTGACCTCTGGCCTCTACTCCGTCCCGGGCTATAATCGTTCCAACCAACCCCTTCATTCAAGATAGGCAGGCAACAATGCGCTTCGGCATGAACGGCTGCTTCCTCCCCGACGACATGCGCGACCTGACCCCCGCGCTCTGCCGCCGGGTGCGCGCCCTGGGCTTCAGCGGCATCTTCACGCGCTTCAAGGCCAACGACCCGCACACCACCCCACGCGAAGTTGCCACCGACGTGCGCCGGTTGCTGGCCGATGAAGGCGTCGCCCTGTACCAGGCCACCGGCTACTGGCAAAACCTGGTCACCGGCGACGAATACCTGCGGCGCGAGGCCGTGCATACCCTCCAGGCGGCGCTGCACCTGGCCGGCTGGCTGGGCGCGCGCGCCATAGACACCGGCCCCGGCTCGTACAACCCCGCCGGCCCCTGGTGGCCGCACCCCGCCAACTGGACTTCCGAAAGCCGCCGGCAACTCGTGCGCAGCCTGCACGAGTGCGCCGCCGCCGCCGAGACTGCCGGGGTGCTGCTGTGCCTGGAAGGCCACCAGATGGTCACCCTCGAGTCGGCCGTCGTCATGCACGCCGTGCTCGCCCAGGTGGATTCGCCCTGGGTGCGCTGCGACTACGACTCGGCCAACTGGGTCACGCGCGAGACGGTCTACGACACCACCCGCGCTATCAACCACGACTTTGACGTGCTGGGCGGCCTGATCGTTAGCTGCCACGCCAAGGACGTCTGGTTGGAAAACAAGTTCGCCCTGCACTTGCAGGACGGCTGCCCCGGCCAGGGGAACGTGGATTTCGTGACGCTGTTCCGGCGCATGGAGGCGCTCTCGCCCGACTATCCCATCATCGCCGAGGGCAACAACACCGAGGAACTGCCGGCCGTGAGCGCCCTCTTTCACAAGATCGCCCAGGAGATCGGCGCGCCCGTGCTGGACGCCTGACGCATAGACCTATGCCCAACCTACGCTTTGCCGCACCCGTTGAACCGCGCGTCGCCATCGTCACCGGCGCCGCGATGGGCATTGGCCGCGCCACCGCCCTGCGCCTGGCCGAGGCCGGCCGCGATATCGTCATCGCCGACGTGGCCCCCGAGGCGGCCGAAGTCGTCCGCGCCGTCGAGGCGCTGGGCCGCCGCGCGTTGTGGCATCCAACCGACGTGACCGACCCCGCCGCCGTGCAGGGCCTGGTCGCCGCCGCCCTGGCCGCGCTGGGCCGGATTGACATCCTGGTCTGCTGCGCGGGCGTGCTGGGCCGCGAGTTGGCGTTCCACGACCTGCCACTGGAGGAGTTCGAGCGCGTCCTGCGCGTCAACGTCTTTGGCGTCTTCCACTGCCACCAGGCCGTCATCCCGGTCATGCTGCGCCAGGGGTGGGGGCGCTGTGTCACCATCGGCTCGGGCGCGCGCCACGGGGCCGCCCTGCGGCTGCCCTACAGCGTTTCCAAAGGCGCCATCCGCTCGCTCATCTCATCCCTCGGCGCGACCTACCCGGCCCAGGGCGTGTTCGTCAACGGCCTCGAGCCGGGCCGAGTGCTCACCCAAATGGTCATCCCGCGCTTCTCGGCCGAGTTCCTCGCCAACCCCGGCGTGCCCATCGGCCGCTACGCCGACCCCGACGAGATCGCCGAGGCCATCGAGTTCCTCACCTCTGAACGCAACACCTATACCTCCGGCGTCTTTTGGGAAGTGCAGAACAATGCGAGGTAGGAGGTCGGCGGTCAGCGGGGGCTAGTCGGCAGGCGGCAGTCGCAGAAAACCAGACGCTGAAGGCCGGCGGCTGGCGTAGCGCAGGCGGCAGCGTAGGGAGGGGAGCTCAGTCTAATGCG
>Ga0163153_10005839_pt1 | contig 14274 bp, 14 predicted proteins | sample OliLakLV19MP6IB1_FD_148629 | JGI IMG/M metagenome (GOLD analysis project Ga0163153, IMG submission 148629) | Freshwater microbial mat bacterial communities from Lake Vanda, McMurdo Dry Valleys, Antarctica - Oligotrophic Lake LV.19.MP6.IB-1 | ecosystem: Environmental > Aquatic > Freshwater >... | reverse complement strand
TTTATGCACCTTCCGGGCAGGAAGGTCCGGTGAAAGAATTCCTGCTTCAATACCTCAAAAAAGAAAGTAATAACTGGAAACATAAACCTCAAATCATTCAAGGTGAAGAATTTCAGGATTGCCTGATCTTAAAATTTGGTAAACCCCGCACGGCCATCTTTGCTCACATGGATACGGTAGGGTTTACCGTGCGATACTTCAATCAATTACTTTCTATTGGCAGTCCGGATGCAGAAACAGAAACCAAACTGGTTGGAAAAGATTCGCTTGGAGAAATTGAGTGCGAGTTGGAGTTTGATAAAGAGAATCATGCTTTCTATAAATTTGGTCGCCCTATTGATCGCGGCACCACACTCACCTACAAGATCCACTTTCACGAAACCAAAGAATACATTGAATCCGCCTACCTCGATAATCGGTTGGGGATCTACAATGCCCTTAAGGTTGCCGAAACATTGAAAGACGGGCTAATTGTTTTCAGCTGCTGGGAAGAACACGGTGGCGGAACAGTAGGCTACCTGGCGGATTACATACAGAAAAAATGGAAAGTGCGCCAGGCATTAATCTCCGACATCACCTGGGTATCCGATGGTGTAGATCATGGAAAAGGAGTAGCAATTTCATTGCGCGACCGGAATTTACCTCGAAAAACTTTTGTTGATAAAATCATTCGTATCGCCAGTAAATATCAAATCGATCATCAGCTGGAAGTTGAAGGCTCGGGTTCCAGCGATGGTGGCGAACTGCAGAAAAGCCCGGTTCCATTCGACTGGTGTTTTGTAGGAGCCCCCGAACAACACGCCCACACACCGCACGAAAAAGTGCACAAACACGATATCAAAACAATGATCGATCTTTATGCTTGTCTCATGAAAGAATTGTAATCCTGAAAAAAATATGAACACCAATCGCAGAAACTTCATTAAAACCACAACCGCAGCCGGTCTTGGACTTTCTATTCTTCCTTCCGGAATTGTTTTTTCAAAAGATAAAGACCCTAAGATCAGACTCGGGTTTATTGGTGTGGGCCTGCGTGGTCAGGATCACCTCGGGCTAGCACTTAAAAGAAGTGATGCCGATGTAATTGCCATCTGCGATGTGCAGCAAGGTATGATTGATGCAAGTCTGAAAATGTTTGCAGAAGCCGGAAAACCCAAACCTCAGGTAATCATGGACGGACCCTATGGTTATAAAAAATTACTTGAGAACAAAGATATTGATGCGGTTATCATCGCTACCCCGTGGGAGTGGCACACAGTGATGTGCATCGATTCGATGAACGCCAAAAAATATGTGGGCTGCGAAGTGATCACCGGAATGACCGTAGAAGAGTGTTGGGAACTGGTGCATACTTCCGAACGCACGGGTATGCCGCTGATGATGTTGGAAAATGTTTGCTACAGACGCGATGTAATGGCGATATTGAACATGGTACGTCAGAATGTGTTTGGTGAACTTGTCCATTTGCAAGGAGGATATCAGCACGACCTGCGAGAAGTAAAATTCAACGATGGTAAGCAAGCCTATGGTAAAGGAGTTGAATTTGGTGAAAAAGGATTTTCGGAAGCACAGTGGCGGACACAACATTCCGTGTATCGCAATGGTGACCTCTACCCAACGCACGGTATCGGTCCGGTTGCTATGATGGTGGATATCAATCGCGGCAACCGTTTCACCCAACTGGTATCCTACTCAACCAAAGCAAGAGGCTTACATGATCACATTATAAAAACGGGAGGCCCGGATCATCCGAACGCAAAGATCAATTTCAAATTGGGTGATGTGGTTACCACCATGATCAGCACTGCAAACAATGAAACGATTTTATTACAACATGATACCAACCTGCCAAGGCCCTATTCCATTGGGTTTAGAGTGCAGGGCACCAAAGGCATCTGGATGGACTTAAACAAATCAATCTACATTGAAGGGCAAAGTAAAAAAGCACATCAGTGGGAAGACGCCAAAGAGTGGCTGGACAAATATGATCATCCGCTCTGGAAAAAATATGGCAATGATGCCAGCGGTGCCGGCCATGGTGGCATGGACTGGTTTGTACTCAATGCATTCATTGAATCGGTAAAACGCAAAACAAACACTCCGCAGGATGTATATGATGCCGTAACGTGGAGCGCTATTACTCCTTTGTCAGAAAGCTCTATTCAACTGGGAGGCGAGAGCGTTGAGTTCCCCGATTTCACAGGAGGCAAATGGATGTCTCGCAAGAATGAATTTGCGTTAGGTGACGATTATTAATGCATACGATTTCGTCAGTAATCATAAATCTATACTCTCTTGGATGGTATAATTGGCGTGGTGTTAGAAATGTCGATTATGTCGATCTGTTCTATGTATGCTTATTCATATTTATCCTCTGGGTGTCGATTCACGCTATTGATTACGTATATCGAATCATCGAAGGCAAGAAAAAATAAATTTCGAAAGTCATTGAGAAGTAATCCTGCTGATTTACCGTCTTCAAAATAACGACCCTTGGTTCCCTGATCATTTTATCGTTAAAGTCCCACAAAGGAAGTGAAATTCAGGCTGAGAAAATTCTATGCAATCGATTTAACTCATCATGAACTCAGATAACCTTACACCAGCAAATCTTTCACAATGGGACACCGTTATCTTTGCAACAACAATTTTTTAACTATGAACGAAATTCAAATTCTTGGTCTTGCTGCTGGCTCGTGCACTACGATTGCCTTTTTACCTCAGGTAGTCAAAACGTGGAAAAGTGGTTCAGCAAAAGATCTTTCGCTGGGGATGTTTTCATTTTTTTGCTTTGGTGTGTTGCTTTGGCTGATTTATGGAATCGTCATCAATGATGTGCCGGTGATTGTGGCCAATCTTCTTACACTTATATTAGCTTCTTCATTGTTATTCTTCAAACTGAGATTTAAAGAATAATAAATTACGCATTCTGTGCTGCATTTACATTCTGGAAAATCATTCGCACCAATGCTGTAATGGCCCAACCAGTTCCGGATTAAGTAGCTATTATCGAATAAATCCGGGATTTGCATACCTCTGCCTTACGGCCATACCCGATAGCAAAGGGCAATGCTGCTAAACAAACGTTTGAACTAAAATAGATGGTTCATTCAAGTAAATCATTTTTTTTAAAAAATGTTTAAAGAGGTATCTTTGAGCGAGATGTTGATAGAACACCTATGAAGATTAAAGATCTTGAATTCAAAAAGTTTATTCCTGCTTCTAAAATTGAAGAAAAGACTACTGAGCTGGCCTCCAGAATAAACCAGGATTATAAAAATCAATGTCCTGTTTTTTTACCCATTCTTAATGGTTCATTCATGTTCGCAGCTGACTTGCTGAAGGAGGTGAAAATCCCTTGCCGTATCTCATTTGTAAAAACCTCTTCTTATTCAGGCACTTCAAGCACTGGCCACTTAAAAACACTTATCGGTCATGATGAAAGTCTCTTTAATCAGGATATCATCATTATTGAAGACATCGTTGATTCGGGCCTTACTATTGAAAAAATCATCGAAGAACTCCGTGGCTTGGGCACAAAATCAGTGGAGGTGATTAGTCTGTTAAGAAAAAAGGGCGCCCGTGAAAAAAAAATAGATGTCAAATATGTCGGGTTTGATCTGGATTCAGAATTTGTAATCGGTTATGGACTGGATTATGATGGCTTTGGTCGTAATTACAAGGACATCTACAAGTTAATAGAAAAAGAAACTGAAAAATAGATCCAGTTGCCTGAAAGGGATCCCATTGGCTATTGTTCAATTGATCATTATCTTGCGCTCCCTTTTTACCTAAACTACCTGATATGATCAATCTTGTTCTCTTTGGGCCGCCTGGAGCAGGCAAAGGCACGCAGAGCGAAAAGCTAATACAAAAGTATGGCTTCGTACATATTTCAACCGGTGACCTTTTTAGGTGGCACACCAAAAATGATACGGCATTAGGGAAGCGGGTAAAAGAGATTATGAATAGTGGTGCATTGGTTCCTGACGAAATTACCATCGCCATGCTAAAAGAAGAACTCGATAAAAATCCTCAGGCCAAAGGGTTCTTGTTCGATGGGTTTCCACGTACCGTGCCTCAGGCAGAAGCCTTGGATACGTTCCTGAAAGAAAACGGATCGGCCATTCATCACGTGATTGCATTGGACGTAACAGAAGAAGAATTGCGCGCACGCATTGGCAAGCGCAGAACTACTGAGAACAGGGCCGATGACGAAGAAGAAAAATTAAACAAACGGATAACGGAATATTTCAGTAAGACCATCCATGTTCTTCCTTACTATAATAGTCAGGGAAGATTAAATACCGTGCATGGCATTGGTGTTATTGATGAAATCAACAAAAACATTTGCGCGATACTGGATCGCTAAAACATCCTTGAACCAACCCTGCCATGTCCTCTCCCAACTTTATTGATTACGTAAAATTAAACGGCCGCTCCGGACATGGTGGCGCGGGCTGCCTTCATTTTCATCGCGAAAAATTCATTGAAAAAGGAGGACCCGATGGAGGTGATGGCGGACGCGGTGGACACCTCATCCTAAGAGGAAATGCGCAAATGTGGACATTGCTTCACTTGAAGTTTCGTAAACATGTGTTTGCAGAAAACGGTAAACCAGGTGAATCGCAAAACTGCACAGGTTCTTTTGGCAAAGATATCACCTTGGATGTGCCCCTCGGCACGGTAGCACGCAGTTCAGAGACGAATGAGATCATGTGCGAGATCAATGAAGACGGTCAAGAGGTAATTCTACTTCCTGGTGGCCGGGGAGGGAAAGGAAATTCCTATTTTGCTACCTCCACCAATCAGGCACCACAACATGCGCAGACCGGTGAACCGGGGAGAGATGAGTGGGTTATTCTAGAATTGAAATTGCTGGCCGATGTTGGCCTTGTTGGCTTTCCGAATGCAGGTAAGTCAACATTACTATCCGTTGTATCTGCCGCTAAACCTAAGATTGCCGATTACGCCTTTACCACATTGACACCAAACCTTGGCGTGGTTTCCTATCGTGATTCGAGATCGTTTGTGATGGCCGATATTCCAGGAATCATTGAAGGTGCTGCCGAAGGAAAGGGATTAGGCGTGCGCTTCTTAAAACACATCGAGCGAAATTCATTGTTGTTGTTTCTTATACCGGTAGACTCCAATGATATCAAAAAGGAATATGAAATTCTTTTGAATGAGTTGCGCAAATACAACCCCGAGTTGCTTGATAAGAAAAGACTGCTCGCTATTTCCAAATGCGATATGCTGGATGATGAATTGCTCAAGGAGGTGAAGAAAGAACTACCCAAGGGGATACCTTCCGTATTTATTTCATCTCTTTCCAATCAGGGTATTACTGAACTTAAAGACCTTATCTGGCGCACACTGAACCCGTAACGCCATTCTGACACAAAATCAATTATTGGCAAAATTCTTGTCACTTTCCCCTTTATTAAGCGAAAACTATGGAAAACTCAGTTCAACCAGAACAGGAATTGGAAAAACACGATGATTTGATAGAAGAGACCCCTCCTACGCAAACTCCAGAGCCCGCGAGTGCAGAAAAGAAAGAAGACCTTATCGACCCTGTTAAGAAACTTAAGGACGAATTGTCAGAAGCAAAAGATAAATACGTAAGGCTTTATGCCGAGTTTGATAATTTCAGAAGAAGATCTTCTAAGGAAAAACTCGAAATGATTCAATCCGCCAATGAGCAATTGCTGCAGGCATTGCTTCCGGTGGCCGATGATTTTGAGCGTGCCGGAAAAGCTTTCAAAGACAGAAATGATAAAGAGGCTGAGGGATTTTTCATAATCCAGAATAAATTTAAAAAGACACTGGAACAGTATGGAGTAAAACCCATGGAGTCGCTCAAAGAAACCACCTTCAATCCCGACCTTCATGAAGCCATCACGCAGGTGCCTGCCCCCAATGAAAAATTAAAGGGTAAGATCATGGATGTCGTAGAGAATGGATATCTGTTGAACGATAAAGTTATTCGCTTTGCTAAAGTTGTTGTAGGAAGTTGATACCAAATTTTATTACGCTGAACGAACACTAACTTCCAAGCTCACGAATCATGTCAACAAAAAGAGATTTTTACGAAATATTAGGAGTGAGTAAATCCGCCACTCCCGAAGAGATTAAGAAAGCCTATCGCAAAGTGGCCATCCAGTTCCACCCGGATAAAAATCAAGGGAATAAAGAGGCTGAGGAAAAATTTAAAGAGGCTGCTGAAGCGTATGAAGTGCTCAGCGACACAGATAAGCGTGCAAAATACGATCGCTTCGGACATTCAGGACAAGGTGGTGGAGGCTTCCGTGGTCACGACATGAACATGGATGATATCTTCAGTCAGTTTGGTGATATTTTTGGCGGTGGCGGTGGCGGAAGTCCGTTTGATAGTTTCTTTGGTGGCGGTGGCGGCAGAACCAGGCAGCGCAAAGGTTCAAACCTGCGCATAAAGCTTAAGCTTACTCTGGAAGAAATTGCTCATGGTGTTGAAAAGAAAATAAAAGTAAACAGACTCATTCGCGCAGAAGGAGTTACGTTTAAAAATTGTACCACCTGCCAGGGAACAGGCCAAGTTAGAAAAGTGGTAAACACGATGCTTGGCCAGATGGTGTCAACCACAACCTGCTCGGCTTGTAATGGAGCTGGTCAACTAATTGACAAGCGCCCTTCCGGGGTAGATAACTCAGGGCTTGTTTCGAAGGAAGATATGATTTCGGTGAAAATTCCTGCTGGGGTAAGCGATGGCATGCAGCTCTCCATGTCTGGAAAAGGAAATGAAGCTCCGGGCGGGGGCATACCAGGTGACTTGCTCATTTTAATTGAAGAACAGGAAGATAAAGAGTTAAAGCGGGATGGAAATAACCTGGTGTTTGACCTGCATATCAGCTTTATTGACGCAGCTTTAGGTATTTCTGTTGAGGTTCCTTCCATTGGAGGAAAAGTGAGAATCAAAATAGATCCGGGTACACAAAGCGGAAAAATTCTAAGACTTCGCGGCAAAGGATTGAAAGATATAAACGGCTATGGAGCCGGGGACCAGCTTATTTACATAAATGTCTTTACCCCAAGGAAGCTAAGCAGTGAAGAGAAAGCAAAACTTGAGAGCCTTAAAAACTCTCCTAATTTTCAACCTCACCCGGACTCGGGAGAAAAAGGGTTCTTTGAGCGCATGAAGGAGTACCTGGGATAAAAAATAATAACCCTTTCTAAAATAACCCGTATAAGACCTATTGCGGGTTATTTTTTTACAAAATTGTAACCTTTATTACATCTTTAAACTTTACCTGAACTAACACGTAAGAAGTAGATATGTGGAGATCGATGATTTTAGCTTTAGTAACCAGTGCCACCGCCTTTGGTGTAAGCGCGCAGGCGAAGAAGCAGTTTTCTGTTGAAAAAATACAGGAATGCGAAAAGGTAGTGTTAAAACTCAGGGCCAAAACCGGCAATTGCATTATCCGGCCCAGCCAAAATGAAGATATTCTAAATGTGTACAGCAACCAGGACGTAGAAGAGTATGGCCACTCCTTCAGCAACGAAGTTATCGGAACTGTCTGTTCAGTGAAATTATCCCTTGAGCAAGAAAACATGCCAGGCGTTGGCCACAAAATCTCATACCGTGTTTTTGGTGCCGGTGAAAGACCGACAGAAAAATTCTGGAAAGTATATCTGGCCGAATCAACTCCTTATATATTAGATCTAGATTATGGTTTGGGCAATGCCAATATAGACCTGTCCGGTTTATCCATTGAAAAACTTAAAATCAATACCGGCAGCGCAGATGTGAACATCAGTTATAATACCGAAGTGGGTAATAAAATTACCATGGATACTTTTTCGGTAAAGGTGGATATGGGTTCACTGAACGCCCGTCATCTCAACCTGGCCAAATCCAAAGTGGTTCATGCCGAAGTTGGTTTTGGAAATATGTTTCTCGACTTCAGCAATAGACCAACGATTGCTAATCATATCATTGGCAGTGTTGGTGCTGGCAATCTGATTATTCAGCTCCCTTCCGAGGACGTTCCTGTTCTGGTAACCATCAATGAGTCGTGGTTATGCAGTATCAATCTTTCGCGCAACCTGAAAAAAATAGGACCCAACAAGTTTGCTAATACCGCCTATACCAAGGATAGTCCCAATGCACTGGTGTTTGATTTGGATGTCTCCATGGGTAAAATTGTTTTTCGCGAAAACCATCACTAATTCCAGTTGTTATTTAAACAAAGTTTGAATTGAAGTCCGAATTATTTCGGAGGCATGGAACCTATTCTTAAATTTACCTAAACTAAAATTCCCCAGTCAGTGAACGCACTTATTGCTAAAAACATTACCAAGCGTTATACCAACCATACTGCCTTGGATTCAGTGAGCATTACTATTCCGGAAAAAACGATTTATGGATTGTTAGGTCCCAACGGAGCAGGAAAAACCACTTTGATACGAATCATCAACCAGATTATCAACAGTGACTCAGGAGAGATTTCTGTTTTTGGTCAACCCTTGCATTCCAAACACGTGGAGATTATCGGATACTTGCCCGAAGAACGAGGCCTGTACAAAAAAATGAAAGTAGGTGACCAGCTTCTCTATCTGGCACAGTTAAAAGGTCTGAGCAAAAAAGAAGCGCTCGCGCGGATAAAAGTATGGCTGGACAAATTTGAGATCCGGGATTGGTGGCACAAAAAAGTGGAAGACCTCTCAAAAGGTATGGCACAGAAAGTGCAATTCATCAGCACCGTCCTGCATGAGCCAAAGTTGATCATTTTGGACGAGCCGTTCTCAGGATTCGATCCGGTAAACGCACAACTCATCACCGAGCAAATATTGGAATTAAAAGAAAAAGGGAGCACGATTATTTTTTCCACCCACCGAATGGAAACCGTGGAGTCATTGTGCGACCATATTGCCCTGATCAACAAATCAAAAAAGATCCTGGAGGGACCTAAGAAACAAGTAAAGGATCAGTTCAGGTCAAATACCTTTATCGTTGAGCATCGTGGAAATCATTTTTCATTGCCTGCCGATCGGTATGAATTAATCAAACAGGAAACCATAGAAGATAATTTATTCTCCAGCACACTCAAAGCAAGAGACGGCATAAAAGGCAATCAGGTTATTCGCGACATTATTGATATCACTGAAGTTCATAGCTTTCAGGAAAAGATACCAAGCATGGCCGATATTTTTATCAGCCTGGTAAAAGGAGAAGGAGACGAAGCCCTGAAAAAACACTTACTCGAGTTATAACCTGACCATCACAAGACATTGTATTTATGAATAAGATCTGGTTAATCATCCAACGCGAATTTCTTAACAGGGTGCAGAAAAAATCATTTCTGATTACTACCATCCTGGTGCCGCTCATTTTCCCGGCTATTATTGGAGGCCTTGCTTATGTAGCCATTAAAGATGCTGAATCGGCTAAAGCAGATGTTGTGCACGTCCTCGATGAAAGTAAGAAATTTACTTTCGAGGATGGAAAGCGCTTCCAATTCGTTCCCATTGATCAGACATTAGAACAAGCCAAGAAAATCTATAATGAAACCAATGATTTCGCATTGCTTTACATTCCCGATCTGGATATAAACAAGCCCGAAGGTGTTTTACTCTACACAAAAGAAAATCCCAGTATCGACAAAGTAGGCGACCTGGAATCACTCATTGAAACAAGAATTCATGATTTGAAACTTCAGGAATACAAAATAGATGAAGCGACTATTAAAAGTTTAAGACCTCAGGTTAGTCTCAAACAATTTAATTTAACGGAAACCGGTGAAGAGAAATCCAGTAGCGCAGGTATTTTATATGGCCTCGGCTTTGGCCTCGGCATTCTAATCTACATGTTCGTTCTCATCTATGGCATCCAGATCATGCAGGGAGTGATTGACGAGAAGACCTCGAAAGTTGTTGAAGTTATCGTTTCATCTGTCAAGCCCTTTCAACTCATGTTGGGTAAAATTCTTGGCATCGCCTCCGTGGGTTTATTGCAGTTTTCCATTTGGATCATTTTAATATCGGTGCTTTCATCTGGCACACTTGCCTACTTCGGATTAAAGATGCCGCAAAAACAAGTGATGGAGCAGATGACCCAGCAAATGGATAAAAATCCTGAAATGAAAGAAGCCATGGATCAGCAAAACTCCAAGGTGGGCGAGTTGCTGGGTAATTTGAGTGAAATTCCATTTGGAAAAATCGCTTTTGTGTTTGTGTTTTATTTTTTGGGAGGCTACCTCTTATATGGTGCACTCTTTGCGGCAGTAGGTTCGGCCGTTGATTCGCAGCAGGAAGCTCAGCAATTTCAATTCCCTGTCACCCTTCCACTTCTGATTGGCTACATAGGTTTATTCATGTTCATTTTACGAGATCCTCACGGCTCAGCAAGTTTCTGGCTTTCGGTGATTCCTTTTACTTCACCCGTGGCTATGGTAGGCCGCATCGCATTTGGTGTGCCCGTCTGGGAACTGGCTCTCTCCATGCTACTGTTAGTTGGAGGATTTTTACTCACTACCTGGATAGCCGGAAGAATTTACCGTGTGGGTATCTTAATGACTGGAACAAAAGTAAGCTACAAGGTTTTAGCCAAGTGGTTTATGATGAAGGGATAAATGCCGCAGTTATCGATCATCGCAAAGACCGGATACACCATCCGGTTTTTTTATTTAATTTCCATGCGGATATGACTAAAAAAGGAACCCTGCCTGCCTCGATGGATTTTTATCAGGACAACACCAATTTGAAGTGGATCATTTTGGTTGTGTCTGTGGTCATCAGTGTAGGATCCATTTTCTACACCAACTTTCTGGTTGATCAGCTGAAGGAAAGAGAGAAACAACAAGTGGAGTTATTCACCAAGGCATTGGAATACATCACGAGCGCGGAAGAAAGTATCGATTTTGTTACCAATGAAATCATCTTCAAAAACAAGTCTGTTCCGGTGATCTGGATTACACAAGACAAAGAATACCAATACGCGAACATTGATTTGAATGAATCTCTTCCCAAAGAAAAGAAAGAAGCTTTTCTGAAGCATCAGGTTGACGAAATGAAAGAGGCTTATGCTCCTATCGAAATGACCTCCATTAATGAAAATGGCGGGGTGGAAAGCTACGGTTTTGTGTACTACAAAAATTCAAAACTCCTCACCCAACTCATTGCCTTCCCTTATGTTCAGTTATCTGTAATAGCAATCCTTGCCCTCATCTCTTACCTGGCCTTCAACTATTCACGCACCGCAGAACAAAACCAGGTATGGGTGGGTCTTGCCAAAGAAACTGCGCATCAATTAGGCACACCTCTCTCTTCTTTGATGGCCTGGATAGAAGTGCTGCGCGATGATCCGGAGATAAAAAACAAGGGTATTGTAGAAGAGCTTGATAAGGACATTAAAAAACTCACGGTAGTAACTGAACGCTTTTCAAGCATTGGATCAACCCCTGTGTTGAAGGACGAAAACATTCATCAATTAGTAAACAATGTGGTAGGCTACCTGCGACCACGGGTTTCTTCAAAAATCAACTTTGAAGTATACACACTGTCTGAAACCATTCAAGCCCAGGTACATGCTCCTCTCTTTGAGTGGGTACTTGAAAATTTATGCAAAAATGCCATTGATGCCATGGGCAACTCCGGCACGATAGCCATCAAAATATTGCGCGGGGGCGACAGGAAAGTACTTATCGATATTTCAGACACCGGCAAGGGCATTCCTAAAACGATTATTCAAAATGTTTTCAAGCCTGGTTTTACCACCAAAAAGCGCGGCTGGGGTCTGGGGTTGGCTTTGGCCAAAAGAATTATCGAAATGTATCACCAGGGTAAAATCTTTGTAAAAACATCCGAAGAAAATCAGGGAACCACCTTCCGCATTGAATTGAAGAGCGCCTGAAAAATTCATTCGCACCAATTGTGCAATAAACATGATGATTATCAGATATTTACATATGAATAATTTTACAAACAACAATTCTGTAAAACCTCGATTGTGAAGTTTGTATTAACCCCACAAAAAACTACTTTTGCGGTCGGATTTTTAAGCCATTAAATGGCTTTGACCAATCCAATTTCAGCTGTAAAAATTCTTAAAACATCATATTCAATGGCCAATAGCGGTAGAATCACTCAGGTAATCGGTCCGGTAGTAGACGTAGCATTTGACGAACCCGGAACAAAACTTCCAAACATTCTGGATTCACTGGAAGTTACAAAAGCAGATGGCACACTCGTGGTGCTTGAAACTCAACAACATTTAGGAGAAGATCGTGTGCGCACCATCGCCATGGAAGGAACCGAGGGCCTGGTGCGTGGTATGGTAGTAACGGATACCGGCACCCCTATTCAGATGCCCGTTGGAGACGATATTAAAGGCAGACTTTTCAATGTTATCGGTCAAGCCATTGATGGTATTAGACAGCCTAAAGGCGATAAGACCATGTCTATTCATAGAAATGCGCCTGCCTATGAGGACCTTTCTACTTCTCAGGAAATTCTTTATACCGGAATCAAAGTAATTGACCTCATCCAACCATACTCAAAAGGTGGAAAAATCGGTTTGTTTGGTGGTGCCGGTGTAGGCAAGACCGTATTGATCCAGGAATTGATCAACAATATAGCAAAAGCATATGCCGGTCTTTCCGTATTTGCCGGAGTGGGTGAGCGTACCCGCGAGGGAAATGATTTGCTGCGTGAGATGATAGAAGCAGGCATTGTGAATTATGGTCCTGAATTTATGAAGTCCATGCATGCCGGTGGATGGGACTTATCTAAAGTTGACATGGAAAAGTTGAAAGAATCAAAGGCAACTTTCGTGTTTGGCCAGATGAACGAACCTCCTGGTGCCCGTGCTCGTGTTGCTCTTTCCGGATTGACCGTTGCTGAATATTTCCGTGATGGTGATGGCACCGGAAAAGGTCGCGATATTCTTTTCTTCATTGATAATATCTTCCGTTTCACACAGGCGGGATCTGAAGTATCTGCGCTTTTAGGACGTATGCCATCAGCCGTAGGTTATCAGCCTACATTGGCTTCTGAGATGGGTGCCATGCAAGAGCGTATCACGTCAACCAAGAACGGATCAATCACATCAGTGCAGGCCGTTTACGTACCTGCCGATGACTTGACTGACCCTGCTCCTGCAACAACATTCGCTCACTTAGATGCGACCACCGTATTGTCTCGTAAAATTGCTGAATTAGGTATCTACCCTGCGGTGGATCCATTGGATTCAACATCAAGAATTTTACGTGCTGACATTGTAGGTGATGAGCATTATGATTGTGCACAGCGTGTGAAGTTGATTCTTCAGCGTTACAAAGAATTGCAAGACATCATTGCGATCTTGGGTATGGATGAATTATCTGATGAAGATAAATTGACCGTATCCCGCGCAAGACGTGTTCAGCGTTTCTTGTCACAACCTTTCCACGTAGCAGAAGCGTTCACTGGTTTGAAAGGAGCGCTCGTGGATATCAAAGACACCATCAAAGGATTTAACATGATTATGGATGGTGAAGTAGATCATCTTCCAGAAATGGCCTTCAACCTGGTAGGTAACATTGAAGAAGCCATTGCAAAAGGTGAGAAAATAATGGCTGACGCGAACGCTTAATATTTCAAACTTCATGTTATTAGAAATTATAACACCCGATAAAAAAGTTTTCGAAGGAGAAGTAACCGTGGTTACATTTCCTGGTGAAGACGGTTCTTTTCAAATTCTCAGCGGGCACGCTCCGTTGGTAAGTTTACTTAAAGAGGGAGTGGTTGAGTATAAATCGAAAGAATCATCTCAACAAATTCGTATCACCGGTGGCGTAGTAGAAGTGCTTAAGAACAAGGTCATTCTCCTTGCTGATGGTGTGAAGGATTAAACAATCTTCTAAATCAACAAAAACCCCGATCCTGAGGATTGGGTTTTTTTGTTTATAGGAACTGCGAGTAGTATGAAATTATAATCTGTTTGTAAAACAAAAGCCTCCCGGAAAGGAGGCTTTTAAATATTTTGGTGTTTTGAAGCTATTGTCGAACCAACCACTTAATTAAAAATATCAAGGCAACGATTACAGCAACTACACCGATAACCAACAGGATTTCACTGACTCCCCAAAGGGACGTTAATACTAATCCCACAACTCCAAAAATTGCAGCCATTTTCAAGTCATTATCCCAGGCTCCCGTTGCGTTGGTTGACTCTATACCCAAATTCTTCTTTTGCTCTTTAACATAGGTCTTTATCTCACTACGTAAATGAGTGCGCAATACCTTGCGTTCAGT
>Ga0163153_10005837_pt1 | contig 14279 bp, 14 predicted proteins | sample OliLakLV19MP6IB1_FD_148629 | JGI IMG/M metagenome (GOLD analysis project Ga0163153, IMG submission 148629) | Freshwater microbial mat bacterial communities from Lake Vanda, McMurdo Dry Valleys, Antarctica - Oligotrophic Lake LV.19.MP6.IB-1 | ecosystem: Environmental > Aquatic > Freshwater >... | reverse complement strand
GGATGGCGGCGATCACGCCGAACAAATGCCCGCCGTGATCGCCGCCATCCCAGGTGCCCGCGTATTGGTCTCCATAGACGAGCACGCGGGCCGTGAACATGCCCAAGCCAGGAACCGTGAATTTGGTCAGCGTAATGACCGGCGTGTCCCCCGCCCAAACTACGTCCAGGATCAACGGCACCGTGACGTCGTGATCGCCATACTGAATGCGCGTCGAAAACAACCACTTGCCGCTGTCAAGTTTCTTGACTTCACCCAGCGTGTATTTGTCCTCCTTGAGAGCTTGGTCGGGCTTGATTTCACCGAGCGTGAACCCGCCCCGCATCACGGCATGCGACATCGTCTTGGCGAACTTGGCCTCCAACTCCACCTGATTCGGCGTGGCCGGCACTTCGGCCGCCGGCGCCGCGGAAACCGCGCTCAGGCAAGCTAGTGTCATGGACGCCGTAAGAACAAATGCGTTTCGCATGTGACGCGCTCCCAATACGGTGAGTCGAACTGAAGATATTCTTTCAATGGAATTGTCGCACGCCGAGTGTCCGGGGGACAAGAGCGCGAAGATCGGCGGCATGGCTAACGGCGCAGCGAGTCGACAATGTTGCGATGGGCCGAACTCAGTAGACTAGGGAACCAGCGCCATTTCCACCAAGTTCGACGGGCCCTCGCGGGGAACACGATCACCGGCTGATTCTGCTCCGCTCCAAGCAAGATCTCGCAAGCGGCGGCCAACGTGTCTTCGGCGTCGCTCGGCGCTTGGCGCGGCGCGGGCTTGGCTGCGGGAAGGATCATCGAGTCGTGAAAGTTACTGCGCACCGGGCCGGGACAGACGACGCTGACGCGCACACGCTGGTCGGCTGCTTCAGCTCGCAAGGAGAGCGAAAAGCCGACCACGGCGTGCTTGACCGCCGCATAAGGAACCGTGCCGGGCACGGGGACCAATCCGGCGAGCGACGCGGTGTTCACAATCTGTCCGCCGCCGTGCTCGGCCATCCAGCGATAGGCCGCCAGGCTGCCATGCACGCAGCCCCAGAAGTTGACGTCAACGATCGTCCGCCATTGCTCGATGGAAAACTCACGGACGTCGCCGAAGCAGCCGATGCCGGCGTTGTTGAACAGGATGTCGATGCGGCCGTATTCGGCGATCGTGGTTCGCACCAACGCTTCAACCGCCGCGGCATCGGTGACATCGACGACGGCTGCAGTGGCGACACCCTGCGTCGAGCGGATCCGCTCCGCGATGGCCTCGACGGCCGCCGCGTCGCGATCCGCCAATACAACGCGCGCGCCGCGCCGCGCGAGTTCCTCGCTCAGCGCCGCGCCGATGCCTGCGCCACCGCCCGTGATGATGGCCACGCGATCGCGATAACTCCCGTCGTTAGCGGCCACGCGGCAGGCTCCTGGTGATCAAAGCGTCGCGCCAGCGCGTCGGCAACCGGTCGATCCAACGAAGCCAGCGCGAATCACGCCCGACGACGTAACATGTTCGAGGTCGCTTCGAGGTCATGGCCTTCACGATTTCATTGGCCACGCGCTCCGGTGGCAGGCCTCCGCCGCGACGCACATGGTTCAAGAGCGCCGCCATGGTGGCGTCGTAGTATTCATGCGCGTCGGCCGGCCACTCGGCCTGCACGCGTTCGCATTCGGCGATGCCTTTCTCCCAGATCGGCGTGGCGATTTGGCCTGGTTCAATCATCACAACCTCGATGCCCCACGGCCGCAGTTCCGCGCGGAGGGAATCAGACATCGCGCGCAGGGCGAATTTCGAAGCGGCGTACGGTCCCACGAACGGCAACGCGACACGTCCGGAAATCGAACTGATGTTGACGATTCGTCCGGTCGCCTGCCGCAACAGCGGCAAACAGGCCTGCGTTACTGCCGCTGGACCGAGCACGTTCACATCCAGTTGCCGGCGCAGCACGGATATCGGCGTGCACTCCAACGGCCCTCCAAGCGCGACGCCGGCGTTGTTCACCAGTCCGTATAGGCCACGGCCAGCGGCTCTCACCTGGACGCATTGCACCGCCGCATGAATCGACGATTCGTCGGTGACATCCAGCGGTAGCGTAAAAATCCGCGAAGGGCAATGTTCGCAAAGCGCATTTACATGTTCGGGAGTACGGAATCCGGCAAAGACTTCGAAGCCTTGGTCCGTCAACGCGCGAACGGTCGCCGCGCCGATGCCGGTCGAGGCGCCAGTCACCAGTACCGAGCGAAGCGCAGCGCCGGCCATCTTAGAGTGTCTCCGATAGGAATGAATCGATTAATTGCGCCGGCGTCGGGGATTGCGCGAGATACCGACTGACCGGTTCCAACAAACGCGCGTGTTGCGTCGAAGCCAGCGCAACAAGACGATCTACGTCGAGCGGCTCGTCGAGATTCAGCATCGTCGGTTCTTCGCCGAGGAAAAAGTGACGCGCTCCCAAAACGCGGATCTCGCGCAGCGCGTGCGCCAAATGCCCTGGGGCGAAGGTGAAGACGGTCCGCTGATGGATCACGCGGCCCAGCATCGAGGCGGAAAACAGATTCCAATAGAACACGTGCTCGGCATCGTACAGCAGGAGCATGAACCGCAGATAGCCACACCCCGATAACGCAATGAGATTCGCCGGCGCGATGCCGGTCGCCTGCACCGCTTGCAAGCACGCCGCCGGGGCAATCAACACCGGCTGCCGCCCGGCTTGTTCCGTGTCGCGCAATCGTGCGGCCAGGTCGATCGCGAAGGCCGTGCGGCCGATCGCCGCCGCTTGAATGGCGTCGTCCTCGGGCGAAAGGATGAATAGCCAGCGCCGCCGGTCGCTGTCGATCGCGCTCCAAGTGGATAGCCTCGCGGCGCGGCGTCCTAGTTTGGTCGCGCTGTAGACTTCGCTCGGATTGAAATACGATCCATGTCGTCGGTTCGAGTTGATGCCGTCCGGCGCCAAGTAAACGTGGAAGGCGTCGGCGAACGCCTCCGACAACCAACGAAAATGGTCCGCCAACATCGGCGCGGCGGCAAAATGCGTCTGAAACAACGCGCCGCCGCGAGCGATCAGTCCCAGCGAAGGGTCGCTGGTGACTGTGCGAATCCCGCGGCCGCGCCACTCAGCCAGCAGGCCCGCGAGCGCTTCCTGCGTCAACAACTTGTTGACGACAAACAGATACCCGGAGAACAGCATCAAGATGTCAGGCCGTTCTCGATCAACGATCTCGGCCAACTCGCTGGCCGTGCGATACGCGTGAGCCGGCACTGGCAGCATGCGCTCATTGACTTGATGCAATCGCGGCGGCAGCGCGAACACGGAGGTAAACGGCGCGCCGGCGATGAAATACAACGCGTTGAACAACTCGCCGTAGTCTTGGGAGAGGACGAACAACAACTTGGGCGGCGAACTATCCATGGTGGATCGCCAGTTGCTCGTGGATCGTCTCGACGAGCACGCGACACGCTTGCCCGAGATGCTCCAGCTCAATCGTCACCGCCGGCAGCAATCGCACGAAACGACCGTTACTGCCAATCGCGACGCCCCGGCGATAGACCTGCGCCAGTAGCCGCTTCATTTCGACGTGATCCGGAAGTTCCAACACCCACAGTGCCCCGCGTCCGCGCAGTCCGACGCCCAGTTCACGGAGCGGCGCTAGTTCGCGTTCGATGATCTCGGCGATTGCAATCACGCGCGCCACAACATTGATCGCGTTTAGCTCATTCAGCGTGGCGGCGACCGCCGCACACGCGAGCGCGTTTCCCGCGAAGGTGCTGCCTGGAAGCATGCCGGGTTCGATCGCAATGGACCGATTTACAACCACGCCAGAAACCGGAAAGCCTGCGCCGAGAGCCTTGCCGATCAATACGACATCCGGCAGGATGTCGACGGATTGAAAGTAGAAGTTGGCGCCCGTGCGGCCGAAGCCTGTCAAGATTTCGTCGAAGACGAGCAGCGTGCCGTATTCGCGACACATTTTCGCCAGCGTGCGATAGAACGCCGCCCTCGCCTCGTATCCGCCATGGGAACCGAGCAACGGTTCGACCAACACGGCCGCGACGTTTCGTTCACGCAATACGTCGTCGAAGCTTGCGACGATATCCATTTCGTCCGCCTGGTCCACAAACGGAAGTCGCATTAACTCCGGCGCGTCGAGATTCCAGTCGTTACCCCACCCGAGCGCCGCAGTGGCGAGCGACTTGCCATGCATGGAGTGTTCAAAACCGACGATCTTCTTGCGCCCCGTGGCGACGCGCGCCATCCTCGATACAAACTCGGCGGCTTCCATGCCAGTGCTATAGAAGCCGGCCAGGCGATGTGACGGCGGAAAAAGCGATTCGACCGCCGCTTGCGCTTGTTCGCGAATGGGCGTCGAGATGGCGCCGGTGTTCCAGATTTGGCGCAATTGTTTGGCGATCGCATCGCCCACGACGGGATTCGCGTGCCCGAGCCACGCCGCGCCATGCGCGCTGAAGAGATCGATGTACGCGCGCCCGGCCTCATCGAAGAGCCGATCGTTTTCGCCCCGGGCGATCAGGAATCGATCGGCGTTGTCAGTCACGACGCTGGCCCTCCAGGTGGGCTTCAATCCACTCAGCCGCGCGCGCGGCGCCGTCTTCCCGAAGCAATCGTTCACGCCAATTCATGGCGGACGCGGCGAGCGTGTCGTCCGTTGTCGCCGTCTCGATGCAGGACGCCAGGCCGGTTGGCGTCAACGCGTCGGCGGCCAGCACGCCGGCGGCCAGCCGTTCGCGCAGCAGGATCTCGCCGAACACGCGTTGGCAAGCGACTTGAGGCAGAATAATCGACGGCTTCCCAGCTCGCAACACGGCCGCCAACGTGCCGACGCCTCCATGATGCACCACGGCCGCCGCGCCCGCGAACAGCAGTTCATACGGGGCTTCGTCGATCACGAGAATGTTGGGCGACGCGATCTCGTCGAGTTCTTCCAACGACCAGCCACGCACAACGATGCCGCGACGGCCGCTCAACGCGAGAGCTTCGACAATGCACCTGGAAATCGCCCGAGGATCGGCAAATGCCATCGACCCAAGCGTGATCACGATGGGCGCGGGGCCTTTCGCCAAGAACTCCTGCACGCGCGGCAGTAGCGAGTCTTTGTCAGCATGGTCCGGCGACGTCCAGAAGCCCGTGAAGCGATAACGGGCGTCCCAGCGGTATTCCGGATCGATCAACGCCTGGGGCATCGCCACGAGGTCGAGCACTTCCGCGCGCTGGGCGCCGAATCGGGGCAAATCGTCAATCTGCAATGGCGGATCGTAGGTTACGGAGACGCCCGGCAGCACGTTCTCCCCGCGACGCAGCACCAGTTTCAGATTGTTGATGAAGACATCCGTCTGCTTCGTCAACGGCGCGATGGCCTGAATCGCCGCCCCGAGTTGCGGGCGCAGCCAGGCTTCATAAAAAGACCTAGTCCGTTCGACAAGATTCGTCGAGCGGCCGGCCTCGCGCAAGGCCGCGACGAGTTGTTCCCTGGTGCCGGCATTTCCCGCCGCGGCGAATTGCAAACCCGCGCGCTCCACCGCTGCGGCGTTGAACGGTGAACTGGCGACGGTGACTTCATGACCTCGCGCGGAGAGCGCGCGGCCCAAGGTCAGGAAAAGCTCCAGATCGCCGCGCGTGCCGAGCGTCAGGATGAGCGCGCGCATCGCCGGGAATTCCGTCCAAGTCGTGCGCGGCACGTTGCCGCGATGCAAACGCCGATTCCGGCCAACGTAATGGTGCCTGGCTCCGGCACCGCGACCAACACCTTGGCCGTGCCCAGCACGATTGTGTCGTCGAGTACGTTGCCTTGGCCATCGACGAACAATTGCTCGGTGGGAAAGTGTGGCGCGAGGCTCAGCGTGAGGTCGTAGGAATCCGGCGCGAGCGCCAGGTTCTTGAGCGTCACCGTGGCGAGCAGGCTGTCTTGATAAGGTGTGAACGTAACCTGATCGATGTTTCCCTCCGCCCCGGCGAGACCGGGGCCCGATGTGATGCTCGCGCCGGCGGCGAAGGCGAAGTAGTTCAGCTCCGCCGGCACGACCAGTCCGTCGACGGACGCCTTGGCTCCATCGAAGTCGAATTGCCAGCCGTAGCTGACCAGACCGTTGGCGACGGCGTCCGCGGCGGCCGTGGCGACATCGCCGTCGATCAGCACTTGCACGTCGAACGACTCGCCCGGCGCCACCTGGTAGATGCTCTGATCGAACAGCAGGCCCGGCTCGGCCACGGCGGCCTGCGGTGCCAGCAACAGTGCGCCGACAATCGTCATCAAGCCAAGAAGACTACGATTCATTCGAAGGGTGCCCATCATGTTGTCGCCTCGCTCAAAAAGCTCGCCAGCGCCGGCGGAGATTCCACTGAAAACTGAACACTGAAAACGTCAAACTCCGCCCGCCAACACGCTAACAGACCGGCACACAAATAGCAACAATGCGGGATTTTTCACTTTGCAGATACGAGTTGTCGCCTCGACGGTCCGATTTGCCTACCGGGGCGGCAGCGTGAGCACCAGCGCCGTGAGCGAACAGACGTTCAGGATCATATGCAGCAAAATGGACGGCAACGCCCGGTGGGTCCTCTGGTAGAGGTATCCCAGCCCGCAGGCGAAAAAGAAAATCGGAATGAAATCCAAGTTGGGCGACCGGGGATCCACGTGTACCGAGGCGAACACGGCGGCGCTGATCGCGATCGGCAGCCACCCCCCGCGCGGCGCGCGGACCGCCGGCGCATATTCGTCCGCCGTCTCGCCGTCCGGGCTCAGGTCGTGGACCGCCGCTTCGTCCGGCGGCGGGGCATGACGGTGAACGAGCACGCGTTCGAGCCAACCCTGGAAGATGACGCGGAAAAACAATTCCTCCCAGATCGGCGCCCACAGCCCGGCGGTCACCAGAGCTAGCGGACGTAAGAACATATCGTTGGATTCCGTCAGGGCGCGAATCAACGGATGTGGTGCGTCATTTATTTGATGCAGCAACGCCTGGAGCGCGTACAGCGGCGGCAGAAACGCCACGGCAGCGATGAGCGCGATGCCAAGGTCGCGGCCAGCGTGCGTCGTGACCAGTCCCCAATCTTCTGGCGTAGCGCCGTAGAGCCATCGAAAGCCGATCAGCGCGGCGAGTAGCGCTGTCAACTGCGAGACCACGAGTGTCAGCAACTTGGCGGATGTGATCAGTTCGGCATCGTCGGCGACGGGCGCACTCCGGCGTATCGTCTCGGATGGCGCATCCACGTCCAGGGAGAACACCTTCGTGATGTCCACATCCGCATAGAGGAGGGAGAACGCCGTTATCGCCATGAATGAGACCAGGGCCAGTACCAACAGCCCGACGATCGTCCAGGGAACTGGCCGGCGCGGCTCGTAAGGCAAAATCGGCTGCCCTTCAACCGCGCGCCAGCCGAGGCGAATCCAGAGCGTCAAACTGCCGCTCACGAGCAACGCGACCACGACGACCGCCAGCAGGCGGGGATCCCAAGCGTCCGCGGTTGTTTGCCACCAGCCCAACATCGATCGCTCACCTGCGAATGAGCCGCGCGGCGGCGAAAATGTATTCCACGCCGGACCACACCGTCAGTCCCACCGCGGTCCAAATGGCGCCGCGCAGGGCATAGAGAAACATACGCTGCAATTCCGGATCGACGCTCGCGCCGCGCGAGAGATAGTGGAGATAGCCGAGACTCATACCGGCCGCCACGCACTGAAACACCATCTTCAACTTGCCCGACATGCTGGCGGAAAAATCAGCGCCTTGTTGTTCCAAGTACCCGCGCAAGGCCGTAACCAGCAACTCGCGCCCGACGACGACGACCGCCATCCAGGCCTTCAGTTCGGACAGCGGTTCGGCGACCAAAAAGATAAACGTCCCGCAGATGATCACCTTGTCGACGAAAGGATCGAGGATTCTTCCCAACACCGTGACCAGTCCATACCGCCGGGCGATAAAGCCGTCGAGCCAATCCGTCGAGGCGGCGACGATGAACACGATCGTCGCCGGCAGAAACTGTTTGAAGGCGATCAGCACGAAGAGCACGATCGACAGCAACAGCCGCGAGACCGTCAACTGATTCGGCACGTTGACGATCGTCGAACGGTTGGACGTCGGCTGGTCAGGCATGGGGAGTTTGAAGTTTTCAGTGTTCAGTTTTCAGTGTGACGCTACACACACGCGCGTGTTGTGGCACGGTCTCCTGACCGTGCCACTTTGGGCAAGCGTGTAAGGAACTGGAGACCTTCGGTCGGACCGGTGGCACGGTCGGGAGACCGTGCCACAACAATTCACCACAAGAATGCATCGCAACTCATCACACATCACTCCGCACTCATCACTTTCCTCGCCCCCTCCGTGCCTCCGTGGTGAACTCCTATCTCCCCTTACCTACCGCCGCGGCGACCAGGTCGTAGCCTTGGCTGGCGACGATTTCGCACGGCACGATTTGGCCTGGCTTCAATTTCTTACCCGTGACGTAGACGACTCCGTCGATGTCCGGGGCGTCGGCGTAAGTGCGGCCGATGAAGGCGTTTGGTTCGCCGGGCACCGCCGAGTCAATCAAGGCGTCCATCTGCCGGCCGAGTTGACGTTCGTTCCAGGCGAAGGCGACTTCCTGTTGTTCAGCCATCAATCGCTCGCGGCGTTCTTCTTTGACTTCATTCGGCAAATGGCCGTCGAGCTTCGCGGCCGGAGTGTCAGGCTCAAGTGAATACGTGAACACGCCGAGGCGTTCGAACTGTTGCTCGCGCACGAAGTCGACCAATTCCTCGAACTGCGCGTCGGTCTCGCCGGGGAATCCGGTGATAAACGTGGTGCGCATGACCAGGCCGGGGATCGCGTCGCGCAGCTTCTTGAGCAGCACCTCGGTATCTGCGCGATTCACGCGGCGCTGCATCCGTTTGAGTGTCGCGTCGTTGATGTGCTGGAGCGGCATGTCGAGGTACGGCACGATCTTCTTGGCGTCCGCCAACACGCCGATCAACTCATCGGTGAAGTACATCGGATACAGGTACAGCACGCGAATCCAATCCAGGCCGTCGACGCGGTCCAGCTCGCGCAGCAATTCCGCCAGGCGCGGCTCGCCGTAGAGATCTTTGCCGTAATAGGTGGTGTCCTGCGCGACGATGTTCAACTCGCGGACGCCATCGGCGGCCAGCTCTTTGGCCTCGGCGATGACTTCCTCCATCGGCTTCGTGGCATGCTTGCCGCGCATCTTCGGAATCGCGCAGAACGTGCAGAGCCGGTCGCAACCTTCGGAGATTTTCAGGTAGGCGAAATGCCGCGGCGTGATCCGCAACCGCGCGCGATCCGACAGCGGGCGGCTCGGCGCGGGATTAAAGACGGTGCGCTGTTCCTGCAAGCCGCCGATCAAACGATCGGCCACCTTTGTCACGTGATCGCGGCCGAAGACGCCGACCAGTTGATCGATGTCGGGGCACTGCTCCAGCAAGGATTGCTTCTCGCGCTCCGCCAGGCAGCCGGAGACAATCACGCCGCGCGTCCGTCCGCGTCGCTTGAGGTCGAGCATTTCGTGAATCGACGCGAACGACTCCTGCCGGGCTTGCTCGATGAAGCCGCAGGTGTTGACGATCACAAAGTCCGCGCCGTCCGCCTCCTGCACCAGCCGGTATCCGTCCAGTTGCAACAAGCCGAGCATCCGCTCGCTATCGACCAGGTTCTTCGGGCAGCCGAGACTCACAAACGCGTAGGTGCCCTTCACCTGGCCGTCGCCCGCAGCAGGCTTCGACTTAGGTTCAGGACGGGAATCGACAATCGGCAACGAACTGGAAACAGACATGCGGGCTCGGGTGTTGGGATGCGAAAGACAATCGACGCAATGCAGTTGCTAGTTCTGATTCGTCGGCACTTCGGTGTAGGAAATATGTTCGATGAGCATCAACGAGACGGTCTCCCATCGATCGAGCAAGTCGGGTGAATCCGCAACAAACGTGAAAATCACTAGGAAATTTCTCCCGACGCGGGCCAATTCCGGATGCTTAACGTCGAACACGTTGCCGCTCGCCAGATGGATTCGAAATGGTCGGAACGGCTCCGCCTTCAGGTATCGCAAGACTTCTTGCGGCGTCAACATTTTGGTTTTCCTTAACTTGCTAGTTTGGAAAGGCGCTACGCAATCCATGATACGGACAAACTTGCGACGGCGTATTCCTCTAATCATCAATGAACATCACGATTCATTGCGTCGCCGGTGGGGGCGGCGGCGGCTGTTCCGCCCGGCCGCGCAACCGATCGCGCAAGCGGCGTCGCGGCGCCGGCTGTTCCGCGGGCTGTGCGTCCGGTGGTTGCTGTTGCTCGGCCGCCTGGCGTTCCGCTTCTCGTTGCTTGCGGCGTTCGTTCCACCAGTTGAGGATCTCCCCATTGCCCACCGGGAGATTATCCAACACTTCGGCGGCATCGATGCCAGCCTCGCCCGTGGCTTCTGGTTCTGTCTCGGGCGCGGACTCGCCTGCGCCTCCCGCCGATCGTTTCGCCCACAGCGTGCCGGCGGATTGAAACAATTTCATCCAGTTGGCGTTGCCGGAAGCGATCTGACCTAGTTCCACCTTGGGTTCGGCGAACGTGCCGCGAATCGGCACATGCAAATTCTGATTGCCGAGGGCGCTCAAGATCGGCCGTTTCTCGCTTTCGCCGAGCGCGAGAATCACCTCCGCCGTTACGTCGAGCGTTTGATCGAAGCCCACCGAGCCTTCCGTCCGCACGCGCACCTGCGGGACGCCGAACTCCAACCCTGAGTGCGTGACGCGCTCGTCGGCCACGGCAAACTGAATGACCGAATTGTTCGCCAATTGAAAGCGCGTCGGGGCTTGGAGCGTGGCCAAGAGATCGGTCAAGCTTTGCGTGAGGATGCCCGGCCCCACACTGACATCGTGGATCGTCAACGCTCCGCTGAGATTCAACTTGCGCGGCAGATCCAGCGGGATGGCGCCTTCCTTAAGATCTACGCTCACCGCGCCTTCCGGCGACGTCGCACCGGCCAGCGGCGGCAGCACGTATTGAAGCACGTCGTTGCAAAGGCCCGGCGTCAGTTCCGTGCGATCGAGCAACTTGCATTGCTTCACCAGCAACTGCGGCGTCCCGTCCTTACCTTCCGCCGCGGCAGCCGACTCGATGCGACCCAGAAAATTGATGTCGCCCGCTTGCCAGTCGCCCGACGAATCCTCGGTGCGGACGTGAATTTGCAAATCAATCAATTCGATATCCAACGTGTGTCCGCGCAGCCGGTCGACCAGATTGCCGCTCGTGCGCAGGCTGCCGAAGACGTCGCGCAGATTCGTGCGGCGATCTTTCGTGACGACCACGTTCACGCGCGGGTCGCGCAATCGTAGGCGGCCAAGATCTGCCTTGTTGGAGACCATGTTCCAGAGCGTGGTATTGAATTGAATCTCCGGCACTTCCACGACTGCCGCGCCGGCCTTGTCGCGAATCACCAGTTCCGAAACCGACACCGGGGTGAACCAACCGAACGTCGCTTGCTCGGCCGAGATGCTGCCGTTCAGGCCTGGCAGCGCGGCGGTCAGCAGTCGCTGGCGCAACGGGCCGAACTGGGCGATCGTCGGCGCCAGCGCGATGGTCAACAGCACAATGCCCGCGAGCTCCGCGGAGCGACGAAGCCAGCGCCGCTTGGCTTTGGGAACGGCCACGGCTTCCGGCTGATCCGGATGTTCCATCGGAGACCTCACCCGATTGATGGCCGTGCGCCCACCGCCGACCTGGTCAGTCGGAGATGGCCTCTTTGACAGGCTGAACGAAATGCGGTGACTTCTGCGAGGCGGACAAGTCCTGGGCCTTCTTATCGGCCGCGGCCCGCTCGCTGTACTCGAACATGGCGACCCGCTTCATGGATTGATTAAACACTCCCCAAAAGGCCTTGAGCCGGACCTCTTTGGGCGTTTTCGCACGACTTTTGCGAACCGTGGCCTTCTTCGCAGGTTTCACCTTCGCGGGCGCAGCCTCACCGGATTCGGCCGCGTCATTAGCCGCACGCAACTCCTTCCGATTCAACACTTTGCGAGCCATTAAGTCACTCACTTTCAGCACATTGAAAGGCCGCGAAAAGCACCACCCCAGTCCGCACCGCCAGCCGGCCCGGGCGAACCGATCCCCTATTGTAACGGAGCGCGGGCCGCTGGGCCACTGGGGGCGAAGGGGGTTGTCATGCTTGTCTTGGATACAATCGGGGAATGCGATTGCCCCGATTTACTCTCCGCGAGCTATTGGTTGGCGTCGCCGCCTGGGCGATGCTCGCGGCAGTTGGATCGTGTGTATACAAAGCCATACCGAATTCCGTAACGCGAGCAGAAGTTGCGCAATTGCAGACGGGAATGACAAGAGTCGAAGTCATTGAAATTCTCGGCGAACCAGACAACGCGGACGACTGGGTGCGCGATGGGAAGCGATATGAAAGGTGGGGCTACGGCATCTGGGGTTGGCTAGTCACGTTTGAAGACGATCGGTTTGTGCATGCGGAGCCGTTCTAGTTGGGCGATCCCGTCGGCAGCTCGGAAGGATGTTTAGCCGTCCTGCCACCAGTGGACGCAGCCAGTGGCGGCGCATAAGCTGGGTCGGCATTGAATCCATCTCCCCAAGCCGATGGTTCCTCCGTGGCCGCCTCCCTCCCCACCCGCTTCATCGACGACCTCCGCCGTGCCCTCGGCACGGAAAACGTCCTTTCCGCTCGGAGCGATTTGCTCGTTTACGAGTGCGATGGGTTCGTGATTGAAAAGAACTCGCCGGACGTGGTGGTGTTTCCGCGGTCGACGGAGGAGGTCGCGCAGATCGTGAAGCTCTGTCGGCAATATGAAGTGCCGTTCGTGCCGCGCGGAGCGGGCACGAGCCTTGCTGGCGGGTGCCTGCCGGTCGGCGGCGGCGTGATGATTGTCGTTACGAAGATGAAGGAAATTCTGGAGATCAACACCCGCGATCGCTACGCCGTCGTGCAGCCCGGCGTGGTGAATGTCTGGCTGACGCAGGCGCTCAAAGGGACGGGCTTTCACTACGCGCCGGACCCGTCGAGCCAAGGCGCCTGCACGATCGGCGGCAACGTGGCCACCAACTCCGGCGGTCCGCACACGCTCAAGTACGGCGTCACGGTGAATCACGTGCTGGGCGTGGAAGTCGTGATGGCCGACGGCACGGTCGTGCAATTCGGCGGGCCGGCTGAGGATAATCCCGGTTTGGATCTCACCGGCGTGATGATCGGCAGCGAAGGGACGCTCGGCATCGCCACCAAGGTCTGGGTCCGCCTGACGCGCGATCCGCAAGGTTGGCGGACCATGCTCGGCGTGTTCGATTCGGTCACCGACGCCACGAACGCCATCAGCGAAATCATCGGCGCCGGAATTGTGCCGGCGGCGCTGGAGATGATGGACCAGGGCATCCTGGTCGCCGTCGAAGAAGCGTTTCACTTCGGCTTTCCGCTCGACGCCCAGGCGATTTTGCTGATCGAAGTCGACGGGCTCGAAGCCGGCCTCGACGCGCAGCGCGATCGCATCGTCGAACTGTGCTTGAAGTCCGGCGCGCGCGAAGTCCGCCAGGCGAAAACGCCTAAGGAGCGGCAACTGCTCTGGAAATGCCGCAAGCAAGCCTTCGGCGCGGTGGGGCGATTGAGCCCGAGCTATTGCACACAAGACGGCGTGGTGCCGCGCACAAAACTGCCGGAGATTTTGCGGAGCATCATCGCCATCGGCGAAAAATACCAACTGCGGATCGTCAACGTCTTCCACGCCGGCGACGGCAACATTCATCCGATCTTGCTGTTCGACGAGCGCGACGCCGCACAAGTGGAACGCGTGCTGGAAGCCAGCAACGAAATCCTCCAGGCCTGCCTCGATTGCGGCGGCAGCGTGACCGGCGAGCACGGCATCGGCGTGGAAAAAATCGGCTTCATGCGCAAGATGTTCACCGAAGACGACCTGGATGTGATGGGCCGCTTACGCAACGCCTTCAATCCCACGGGACTACTTAGCCCAGCCAAGATGCTGCCCGTCGCCGGCGCGTGCGGGATGGAGCAGAAACACCCGGGGAGGAGAGCCGCGCTCTAATGTCGAAGTTCTAAATCCGAATGTCGAATCAAATCCGAATGACTGAATGTCGAATGATTCGTTGACCGCGGTCCACTTGGAACCTCATTCGTCATTCGGCACTTTAGCATTCGAGCTTCATTCGACATTCGGATTTCGAGCTTCGACATTCCTCACCAAACTCAATAACCAATAGAAACTCATCCCCATGCATCTCGACTACCTCGCCATCGGTCTCCGTTGGATTCATATTCTCTCCGCCGCCACGACGATCGGCGGGGTGATGT
>Ga0163153_10005836_pt1 | contig 14283 bp, 9 predicted proteins | sample OliLakLV19MP6IB1_FD_148629 | JGI IMG/M metagenome (GOLD analysis project Ga0163153, IMG submission 148629) | Freshwater microbial mat bacterial communities from Lake Vanda, McMurdo Dry Valleys, Antarctica - Oligotrophic Lake LV.19.MP6.IB-1 | ecosystem: Environmental > Aquatic > Freshwater > Lake... | reverse complement strand
CTAATTCGGCTTCGTGATCCCGTTTAGGCGCTTGCGGAAAATTGGCGAGCGGGGCGTCTTTGCCCCAGCCGGGCTGATGGCGTTCCGGCGGCGGCGGCGATGCTTCGTTTCGCGCAGCAGTAGTCGAAGCACTGTTGGCCGGCGGTGGAGGCGGCGCCGCTGCCGGGAGTGGCGATGGGGTTGGCGAGGCCGCGGGTTCAGGCCCGCAGCCGACGAAAATCGAGACGGCGAGCGCCAGCGAGAACTTCGCGCCCGTCCTTAGAAAAGCTCCGCCCATCGGATTTACCGCCACGATCGTAGTCATCCACTAGTGTCGATTTTGCGAGAAATCGGAATCCGGCCGTGGAAACTGCCCGGAATCTCTGGCGAATCCCGGCTATTACGCTATTCTAGATGCGCCGTACCGCGCGCCTGCGAACCTGTTGTCCCTGGAACCCCAAGTCGCTGATTGCAATGTCGAACCTGGATCAAGTCGAGATCCTCACTTTCGATTGTTACGGAACCTTGATTGACTGGGAATCCGGAATTCGGCAAGTGCTCGGAGAAATCGCCGCGCGGCACGGTCTGAATGCGCCGGTCGATGACCTGGTCCGCGAATGGGAAGCGGTGCAGTTCGAGTTGATCTCGGCGGCCAGCTTCCGCCGCTATCACGGCATCCTCCGCGATAGCCTCCGGCAGACGTTCAAACGCCGCGGCGTCTCGATCAATCCCAAGGAGCAGGACCTGCTCGCCGAAAAAATCGGCGGCTGGCAGCCGTTCCCCGACGCGCGGCCGATCCTGGCGAAGCTCAAGAAGCACTTTCCGATCGCGATTTTGTCGAACATTGATGACGACATCCTCGCGCAAACGGCGCCCAAGCTGGGAATCGACTTCGACGAGTTGATTACGTCGGATCAATTGCTCAGCTACAAGCCCCGGCCGGCTCATTTTCAGCGGGCGATCAAGGCCTTTGAGAAGCCGCCGGAATTGTTCCTGCATTGCGCATTCGGCGCGAAGTACGACCTCAAGCCCGCTCAGGATGCCGGCATGTTGACGGCCTGGGTGAAACGCCCCGGGGCAATTCAAGAAACGCCGACCAGCGTGACGGCCGAAGTCGACGGACTAACCGGGCTCGCGCAATTGCTTCAGATCGCTTAGCGGCAAAGTACTCGCCCCATTCTTGTCCACATTGCGGCCAGCGGGGGAATTACAGCCGCGATGGTGAATTTGTACCGGGTGACGGCGTTTCTGAGCGCCGCGTTATTGTTCGTCGCGCAGCCGCTTTTCGCGCGGCTGGTGTTGCCGTTGGTCGGCGGCGCGCCGGCGGTTTGGAATACATGCCAGGTGTTTTTTCAGGTCGCGCTGCTGGCGGGCTATCTCTATGCCCACGCTTCGACGCAGTGGCTGGGCCCGCGGCGGCAAGCGGCGCTGCATATTCTGCTGATTTTGATTCCGTTCGTTTGTTTGCCGTTCACGCTCGTGAACGCCTCGCCACCCAATCCGGAGGTCAATCCGTCGCCGTGGCTCCTGGCGCTAATGGTCACGACGATTGGCCCGCCGTTTTTGGCGCTGTCAGCGACGGCGCCGCTGGTGCAGCGGTGGTTTGCCTCGGCACAGCTGAACGCGGCGCGCGATCCATATTCGCTCTATGTGATGAGCAACATCGGAAGTTTCGTCGCGCTGTTGGGCTATCCGTTCCTGATCGAACCGGCCGCCACGTTGCGGACTCAGACGATTGGCTGGGCGATCGGCTATGGCATTTGGATCGCTTGCCTCGCGGCTTGCGCGACGTATGTCTGGCGCGCCAAGAATGAATCGACGGATGCTGCGCCGGTAACCTTGCCCGAAGTGATCCCGCCGACGAGTGCGAAGCGCAAATCCAAAAAGCACGCGCCCGCGCCGGCCGAGTCGGTGGCAGTGTTTGTGCCGGATCAGGGGGAAATCACCTGGCGGCGACGTTTGCATTGGCTCGCGCTGTCCGGCGTGCCGGTCGCCTGGATGCTGGGCGTTACGACTTGGATTACGACCGACATTGCGCCAATCCCGTTGTTGTGGATCGTGCCGTTGGCGCTCTACCTGGTGACGTATATTCTCGCCTTCTCGCAACGCGGCGGACAATTTACGGCTTGGGCGCGGCGGATTCACCCTTGGGCGATGTGCGCGTTGGTGGCATCGCTGACCGGCACAGGCGTCTGGCAATTGATGTTGCCCCACGTGCTGGCCTTCGCCGTCGGAGTGATGGTCTGCCATGGGCAACTAGCACAACTCCGCCCGTCGGAAAAACATCTCACCGAGTTCTACGTCTGGTTGTCGGTCGGGGGCGCGCTCGGCGGCACGTTTATTGCGCTCGTGGCGCCGCTGGTGTTCGTCGTTCCGTGGGAGTATGCCTTGGCTGTCACGGCCGGTTGCGCTCTGGCGCCGCGGCCGAGCGAACGGGCGAATCGCCTCGTCGATTTGGTGTGCGTGTTCGCGGTGTTGATTCTGCTCCTCACCCTGAGGCAGTACGTGCCGAATTCCCAGAAGCCGTTGTTGTTGATGGGCGCGTTGTTGGGCTTCCCGGCGCTGGCGTGGTTTCACAATCAGCGACGGCCCTGGGCTTTCGCGTTGGTAATGGGCTTGATTCTCGCGCTCGACATCGGCGAAGTCGTGGGCGGATTGCGCACGCTGCGCACCGCGCGGAGCTACTTTGGCGTGCATCTGGTGTCGAGCGATATCGACGAATTCGGACGGACCGTGCATACGCTCCAGCACGGCACCACTGCGCACGGCATGCAGATTATGAACGAGGGCTTCGATTGCACGCCGCTCGTCTACTACTATCCGACGGGGCCGCTGGGAGACGTCTTCGGGGCCTTCACTCCCAAGGAAGGCGAGCAGCAACATTTCGCCGCGGTCGGACTCGGCACCGGCGCGGCCGCCTGCTACGTATTGCAGCAGCGCGACGTGACGTTCTTCGAGATCGACCCCACGGTGCGGGAACTGGCCGAAAACCCGGAATACTTCACGTATCTCAGCAAGTGCGCGAAGGGACGCTACCAGATCAAGCTGGGCGACGGCCGGCGGATGCTCGCCCAAGAGCCAGCGGGACGCTACGACGTGATTCTGCTCGACGCTTTTTCCAGCGACGCGATTCCAGTCCATCTGCTGACGCGCGAAGCGTTGGCAATTTATATGTCACGGCTCACGCCCGACGGCGTTGTCGTATTTCACATCTCAAACAATCACCTGGACTTGGCGCCGGTGCTGGCCGATTTGGCGCACGAATCGGGTTGGGTCTTCCGCATCCGCCGCCACGACCCGCCCCCGGCCGACCAGCGCAACTACGTCGCTTCGTCGACGTACGTCGTGATCGCTCGGCAGGTGGAACATCTACGAACCATCGCGGAAGACCCACGCTGGCGCCCGCAAAGGCCGTCGGGAAGGGCGGTCTGGACGGACGATTACTCGAACGTGCTGAGCGTGCTGAGGTAGCGCGACCTGATTTGAACCGCGGAGACGCAGAGGCGCGGAGGGGAAGATTAACCGCGAAAGACGCGAAAAGACGCGAAAATGAGGATGTAGGGCGGGCCGCGCGAATGAAAAGGCGTTTGGATTGGTTGCGTTTCGCACGTACCGCGAACGAATGCGGAAACAAAAACGTAAGGCCCGCCATTGCGGAAACGGCGGGCCTTACGTTTTGGACATCTAGGCGAGTTTCGATGGGCGAAAATGCTGGAGGACAAACCGCCAACTCCTTGCACGGCCCGCCCTACGATACTTACCTTCTTCCCTTTCGCGTCATTTCGCGTGTTTCGCGGTTAAATCTCCTCTCCTCCGCGTCTCCGCGCCTCAGCGCCTCCGCGGTTCAAATTTAGCAGGCCTATTTCGCCACGCGCCACCGGAGGTACGAGTCCAGGAAGCCTTGGATTTCGCCGTCGAGGACGCTTTGGAAGTTGCCGGCGTAGTGGCCGGTGCGGACGTCTTTGACGCGTTGGTCCGGGTGCAGGAAGTAATTGCGAATCTGCGAGCCGAAGCCGGTTTTCGCCTGGTCGTTGTATTTGGCCGCCTGTTCCGCTTCGCGTTTTTCTTCTTCGATCCGCGCCAGTCGGGCGCGGAGCATCTTGATCGCGGTGGCGCGGTTTTTGTGCTGGCTCCGTTCGTTCTGACACTGCACGGCGATGCCGGTCGGCAAGTGCGTGAGCCGAATGGCGCTGCTGGTTTTGTTGACGTGCTGCCCGCCGGCGCCGCTGGCCCGGAAGACGTCTTCGCGGACGTCTTCGTCGCGGATTTCGATCTCCACGCTGTCGGCGATTTCGGGCGAAACGTCGACCGCCGCGAAGCTGGTCTGGCGTTTGCCTTCCGAGTTGAACGGGCTGATCCGCACCAAGCGGTGCATGCCGGTCTCGCCTTTGAGGTAGCCGTAGGCCATGGGGCCGCGGATGGCGAGGGCCACGCTGTTGATGCCGGCCTCGTCGTTATCTTGCCGGTCGAGGATTTCCACGTCGTATTCGTGGTCCTTCGCCCAGGCCATGTACATCCGCAGCAACATTTCGGCCCAGTCGTTGGCGTCGGTGCCGCCGTCGCGGGCGTTGATCGTCATGATCGCGCCGCTGGCGTCGTGCGGGCCGCTCAGGAGCGCTTTGAGCGCCAGATCGTCGAGCGTCGCTTCGAGGCGCGTGAGTTCAGCCGGCATTTCAGCGGCGAAGCCAGGATCGTCGTCGGCCATTTCGGCCATGGCGCGCAGGTCGTCGGCCGCCTGCGAGAGTTCCGCCAACGGTTTGACCACGGAGTTGAGCGCCTTCAACTCGGCGATCGTCGCCTGAGCGCGCTCCTGGTTGTCCCAGAAGCCGGCGGACGACATCCGCGTCTCAATCTCGGCGACTGCTACGGATTTTGTTGCGTAGTCAAAGAGAGTCTCGCAACTGCGTAATCCGCTCGAGCACCGAATCGACGCGATCCTGAACTTCCTTATCCATGGTGATGTTCGTCCCAGTCGGTGCGAGAAATGTTGAGAGCGGGGATTATATGCAACGCAGCGCTTTAAGCCCAGGGAAGGCCACCGAAGACTTCGATGGCGAATTCGACTTCGAGGGCCTTCCCTGGGCTTGTTGCGAGGACGCGACTGATTTCAATGTCGGCGCAACAAAAAAGGAGACGATCTGCGATCCCGCCAAGGAGCTTGATCGTCCCCTCTTGAAACCGGGGAGTTCTCCCCAGATGGTGGGAGTATCCCGGTGTATTCCGATCCTGTCAATAACCCGGAGTCTGACGACCGCGTAGAAGGTGCCGTCGCCCAGCACCAAATACACGTGTCTGCAAACCGAACATAAAACACTGGCGAGCCGCCGCGCCGGTGCGTTACAACAAAGGTCAGGATTCGGAACAGCCCACCCTGCCCCGCAAAATGGTTCGCGCACTTATCGTTTTTGCTGCGCTTGTGACGGCCGCGTCGATCGCTGGCTGCCGCGACTCCGTGCCTTCGCAGGGGGAAGTTGACAAGACCTGGGGGCGGCTTGGCCTCGAAGACGGAAAGTTCCAAAAGCCGCGAGCTGGCTGCATCGACGCCGAGGGACGGCTATACGTCGTCGACATGACCGCGCGGATTCAGGTCTTTGACGAAGAGGGGAATTTCATCCGCGCCTGGAGTTCCCCGGATCATGCCACGGGGCGCCCTTCGGGCCTCTCGATCGATCGCCGCGGCCGGTTGCTGGTGAGCGATACCCATTACTTTCAAGTGCTGATCTACAGCCCCGAAGGCGTGTTGCTGGAAAAGCTCGGCGGCACGATGGGCGAGGGGCCCGGCGAATTCGGCCTGGTCACGGACGCCGCCGAGGATTCACAGGGCAATCTTTACGTGGCGGAGTATGGCGAATACGACCGCATCCAGAAGTTTTCCCCGGAGCGCAAGTTTCTCTTACAATGGGGCGGCCACGGCGAGGAGCTAGGGCAGTTCGTGCGTCCGCAAAAAATGTGGATCGACGCGCAGGATCGCATTTGGGTGACGGACGCTTGCAATCATCGAATTCAAGTGTTCGACACCGAGGGAAAGCTGCTGCTTCATTGGGGTACGCCAGGAAGCGGGCCCGGCGAGTTGAGTTATCCCTATGACATTTCGATGGACGCGGACGGTAACTTGCTGGTCACGGAATGGGGCAATCACCGGATTCAGAAGTTCACGCAGGACGGCAAGTCGTTGGCCTGCTTCGGCAAATACGGCCGCAAGGAACCTGGTGAATTTTTCCACCCCTGGGGCAGCATGGTCGACCGGCAGGGGAGGATCAACGTGATCGACTCGCAGAATCACCGGATTCAGCGAGTGTTGATGGAGTAGGGGAGGAGAGTAGGTTGATGCTTCGAGGATGGCGCATCGGGACTACTGAAAACTGAACACTGAAAACTTCAAACTCACATGGATTTCCTCAACTACTTTCGCGAATACCAACTTGGCTTTGACAGCCCGAAGTTTCTTTGGCTGTTGCCGGTGTTGTTGATTCCGCTGTGGGTGTTCAGTTTCAAGAGCCTGGCGGGCTTGGGGCCGGTGCGGCGGATTTTCGCGTTGGCTTTCCGCACGCTCGTGCTGACGATCTGCGTGCTGGCCTTGGCGGATATTCAGCTCAAGCGGTCGACGGAAAAGCTTTCGGTGATTTATCTCCTGGATCAATCGAAAAGCATTCAGCCCTCGCAGCGCAAGAACCTGATTGACTACGTCAACACCGCCATTCGCGAGCATCGCGACCGCGACGATCGAGCCGGCGTCGTCGTGTTCGGACGCGACGCGGCGATTCAGACGCCGCCGTTCGATACGGATGTGCAGATCAATGAAGGCCAAGAGGTGCAGCTCGATCCCGAGTACACCAACTTGCAAGGGGCTATCAAGCTCGCGCAGGCCACGTTCCCGGGCGATTCGGCGAAGCGGATCGTGATCGTCACCGACGGCAATCAGAACATGGGGGATGCGCTGGAACAAGCGCAAGGGGCGATCGAGTCGGGAATCAGCATCGACGTGGTGCCGGTGCATTTTCGTCATCGCGCCGAAGTGCTGGTCGAGAAAGTCAGCGTGCCCAGCGATATCCGCAAAGGCCAGCCGTTCGACCTGCGGGTCGTGGTCAATAATTCCGCGGTGCCGACGGAAGTCGATGCCGGCAATGTCAACGGCACGCTCATCGTCCGGCAACAGACCGACGATGCGCCGGTGACGATCTCCGAGCAGAATGTCATGTTGCCGCCGGGCAAACGCGTGTTCACGATCCGGCAGCAGATCGACGAGCCGGCCTTCTATAGCTACGAAGCCCAGTTCGTGCCTGACACCGCCGCCGATGACGCCATGGCGGAGAACAATCGCGGGACAGCGTTCACGTACATTCGCGGTTCCGGGCAGGTGCTGCTGATCGAGGATTTTGAAAATCCTCGCGAGCACGAGTTGCTCGTCGACCGGATGCGGAAGCAGAACATCGAGATCACCGTCCGCAAGAGCGATCAGGCGTTTTCGGGACTGCAGGAATTGCAGCAGTACGACACGATCATCCTAGGCAACGTGCCGCGCGAGCACTTCACCGACGACCAGTTGATGATGCTCTCGCAGAATACGCAGCTCATGGGGGGCGGCCTGATCATGCTCGGCGGGCCGAACAGTTTCGGCGCCGGCGGTTGGGCCAGTACGGAAATCGAGAAGGCGATGCCGCTTGATTTCCAGATCAAAGCGGCCAAGGTCGTACCCAAGGGCGCGTTGTGCATGATTATGCACGCCTCGGAAATGCCGGACGGAAACTACTGGCAAAAGGTCGTCGCGCAGGAAGCGCTGAAGACGCTCGGCAATCAGGATTTCTGCGGCGTGATTCACTACGGCGCGACTGACCAGTGGCTGTGGAATGCGCCTCGCGGTTTCCTGAAAATGGGGGGCAATCGCCCGCAAATGCTGGCGCGACTCGATCGGATGCAGCCGGGTGATATGCCGGATTTCGATCCCGGCCTGGTGATGGCCTACAAAGGATTTCGACAACTGCAAGATACGGAGCAGCCGGCGATCAAGCATATGATCGTGATCTCCGACGGTGATCCTTCGCCGCCGTCAGACCGCTCTATTCGCGACCTGGTCAGTCTGAAAGTCACGATTACTACGGTCGCGATTGGCGCCCATGGTCCAGCCGAATCGCGACTAATGCAGCAAATCGCCCAACGGACTGGCGGGAAGTACTACGCCGTGAACTCCGGGAAGGCGCTGCCGCAGATTTATCAGAAGGAAGCGCGTCGCGTCGCGCGGCCGCTGGTGCATGAAAACAAGAACGGATTTACGCCGCAGTTGCGTTATCCGCATGAGATGCTGGCGGGACTCGACGAAGGTTTTCCACCGGTGCACGGCTACGTGATGACGTCGGTGAAGAAAAACCCGTTGGTCGAGGTTTCGCTCACCGCGCCCGAACCGGCTGGTCAGGACAACACGACACTCTTGGCGAGTTGGACGTATGGACTGGGCAAGGCGGTCTGCTTCACCAGCGATGCTGGCTCGCGCTGGACCACGGCCTGGGCGGACTGGGAAGGCTACGACCAGTTTTTCAGCCAGATGATTCGCTGGTCGATGCGGCCGGTCGGCGATCAAGGCAAGTTCACCGTCTCGACCGACAATGTCGACGGCAAGGTGCGCGTGGTGATCACCGCGCTGGATAAAGACGACGAGTTCTTGAATTTCCTCGACATGAACAGCACGGTGCTGGGTCCGGACATGAAGCCGCGCGATCTGAACCTGGTGCAGACCGCGCCCGGGCGCTACGTCGGTGAATTCACCGGTGAGGACGCCGGCAGTTACTTCGTGATGGTCAATCCAGGCGCCGGCACGACGCCGATCCGGACCGGCGTGAATGTGCCATATTCGGCGGAATATCGCGATCGGGAAACGAATACACCGTTGTTGCAGCAGCTGGCCAGGATGACGCCCAAGGGGGGCAAAGAAGGCACGTTGATTGACGATCCGACCGGGCAGTTGAATCCGGTGACGCTGTTACAGTTCAACAGTTTCCGCCACGACTTGCCACGGGCGACGAGCAGCCAAGATATTTGGCATTACCTGGTTTGGGCTGGTTGCCTGGTGTTTTTTGGTGACGTGTTCATTCGCCGCGTGACTGTGAATCTCGATTGGGTCGGACCCTGGGCGGCGTCGATGCGCGACACGCTGCTGGGACGCGATCACGTCCCCACGCCGACGCCGACGATGGACCGCCTGCGCAGTCGGAAGGCGCAGGTTTCCGACGACCTGGAACGCCGCAAAGCGGCCACGCGCTTCGAACCGACGCCCGATGCGCCGATTTCGACCGATGCCATCGACGCGGCACTCGGGCAAGCCGACGCGCCGACGTTAGCGAAACCAACGTCCGGCCCCGGCATGGCGCCGACCGGACCTGAAGATGAGAACAGCTACACGAATCGGCTGTTGAAGGCAAAGAAGGAAGCGCGACGACGGCATGAGGAGAACTGAGAAGTTGCGGCAGCGGTGCTGTACAAGTAAAAGCCCAGGGAAGGCCCTCCAAGTCGTCGGTGACAACTTCGACTTCGGTGGCCTTCCCTGGGCTTAAACAGCGCGAGATCGAAAAACACAACACCCATCAAATCCAGCCACCCACGAGTTTACGAGGAACGCATGAACATCAGCGAGTCGATGCAGGCCCGCGCCGAGGAATTCGTCAAGCGCTACGGCGCCGTGCGCGAGCAATTGGGCCGCGTCATTGTCGGGCACGATGATATTGTGCATGGCGTGCTGACCTGCTTGTTCGTCGGCGGGCATTGTTTGCTGGAAGGCGTGCCGGGGCTCGGCAAGACGTTGTTGGTCCGCTCGTTGGCGCAGACCTTGGACTTGAACTTCTCGCGCATTCAATTCACGCCCGACCTCATGCCGGCGGATATCCTGGGCACGAACATGGTCATGGAAACGCCCGAGGGGCGCCGCGTGTTCGAGTTTCAGAAGGGCCCGCTGTTTACGCAGATCTGTTTGGCGGACGAAATCAACCGCGCCACGCCGAAAACGCAGTCGGCCATGCTAGAAACGATGCAGGAAGGGACCATCACGATCGCCGGGCACCGTCATCAACTCGACCGGCCGTTTTTCGTGATGGCCACGCAGAATCCCATCGAGCAGGAAGGGACCTACCCGCTGCCGGAAGCCCAGCTCGACCGGTTCTTCTTTAAGCTGGTCGTGGGCTATTCGTCGAAGCAGGAACTGTCGACGATCATCGACCGCACCACGCGCGGCGAGTTCCCCACGCCGGAGAAGGTGATGGACGGCAAGGAAATCTTGCAGTGGCAATCGCTGATCCGGGAAGTGATCATCGCACCGCATGTTCAGGACTACATCGTGCGGCTGATCCTGTCGACGCACCCGAACGGCCCATACGCATTGCCGATCACGAATCAATACATCCGCTGGGGCTCCAGCCCGCGCGGCGCGCAGACGATGGCGCTGGCCTCGAAAGTCCGCGCCCTGCTGGAAGGCCGCTACAACGTCAGCTTCGAAGACGTGCGGCGCGTGTTCCTGCCGGCCATGCGCCACCGCGTGCTGCTGAACTTCGAAGCGCAGGCGGAAGGCATCGAACCGGACCAGGTGTTGTTGGATATTCTGGAACGCTGCCCGGAGAAGAGTGATGAGGCGAAAGCGGCGTAACGAATGCAGAATGATGAACGATGAATGGGTAGAGCAGATCCCCACATGCGTTCATCGCTGTAACCACATTCGCAAACGCGTTTCCGCCCGCTCTCCGTTAATTATTCATCATTCGTCATTCATCATTTCGCTCATGTCCACTACCTCTGTTCCCCTCCTCTCCCCCGAACTCCTCGCCCAGCTCGAGCAAATGGAGCTTGTGAGCCGCAAGGTCTTTCGTGGGCGCATGAAAGGGGAGCGGCGCAGCAAGCGCAAAGGGCAGAGCGTCGAGTTCGCCGACTTTCGCCCCTATGTGGCGGGGGACGATTTGAGGTTCATTGATTGGAACCTCTACGCGCGGCTGGAGAAACTGTTTCTCAAGATGTTTATGGAGGAAGAGGATCTGCACGTGTACGTGCTGATCGACGCCAGCATGTCGATGGATTTCGGCGAACCGAGCAAGCTGCGCTACGCGAAGCAACTTGCCGGGTCGCTGGGTTTTGTCGGGCTGTGCCGGGCGGATCGCGTGAAGATCGAGACGCTCGGGCAGCCGCTCCGCACGCCGGGGCCGGTGCTGCGCGGGCGGCGGAACCTGTGGCGGATGCTCGACTACCTGGACGGGATTCAAGCCGGAGAAACGGCCACGCTCTCGGAAGGCGTGAAGAACTTTTGCCTGCGCAACCCTGGCAAGGGAATCGTGGTGTTGATTTCTGACCTGATGGACAAGCACGGGTACGAAGACGCGCTGCGGTACCTGGTCGCACGGCAGATGGACGCGTATGTGATCCATGTCCTCTCGGCCGAGGAGTTGGAGCCGGAATTGAAGGGAGACTTGCGCCTGGTGGACAGCGAAGACAGCGACATCGCCGAAATCACGATCAGCGTGCCGCTGCTGAAACGCTACAAGCAAACGCTGGCGGCGTTCATCGACGGGGCCCGGAGTTTCTGCACGAAGCGCGGCATGGCGTATATGCTGGCGCAGAACCAATTGCCGGTGGAGCAGTTGATTGGGAACTATTTGCGGCAACGCGGGCTGGTGCGATAGAAGTAAGGCGGCACACCGTTGTGGCACGGTCTCACGACCGTGCCACCGACCCGACCGAAGGTCACCTATATTCCAGATGGCGCCAAGCCAGCCGTGGCACGGTCGGGAGACCGTGCCACAACCTGAATGAGACGGCGCCACAACCTTGAGAAACATGCATGAACTGGAACTCGCTCCTTTCGCCGTGGCTGTGGGCGCCGTTGTTGGCGGTGCCGCCGGCGGTGATCATGCTGTATTTCTTGAAGCTCAAGCGCCAGCCGCTCGAGGTGCCGAGCACGTATCTGTGGCTCAAATCGATCGAAGACCTGCACGTCAACAGTCTCTGGCAAAAACTGCGGCAGAGTTTGCTGTTGTTTCTGCAACTACTGATTCTGCTGCTCGCGATCATCGCGCTGTTGAATCCCACCTGGCAGGAGCAAAAGCTGTCCGGGAATCACCTCATCTTCCTGGTCGACAACTCCGCCAGCATGGGCGCGACGGACGTCGGTCCGAATCGATTGGAAGAGGCGAAGCGTCAGATCAACGCGCTGATCGACGAGATGACGTCCGATTCCGAGGCGATGATAATTAGCTTTTCGGACGATGCGCAGGTCGAACAGAACTTCACGTCCAGCCGCCGACAACTCCGCGAGCGGCTGGCCTCGATTCAATTGACGAATCGACCCACGTCGCTGGCCGAAGCGCTGCAGGTTGCTTCCGGGCTCGCGAATCCGGGTCAGGCATCATTCGATAATAGCGATCAATTGGTGGCCGAGCCGGTTCCGGCCGCGCTCTACATCTTTAGCGACGGGCGGTTTCCGGAGGTTCGCAACTTCGCGCTCGGCAATTTGGATCCCGTGAAATACGTGCCGATCGGCGAACCGGACGCGGCGAACATCGGCATCGTTTCCTTCACCACGCAACGTGGCGAAAAGCCTGGGCAGTTGCAGGCCTTCGCCCGGTTGGAGAACTACGGTGCCACGGAAGTCACGGTGGAGTTGACGTTGCTGCGCGAAGGGAATTTGATCGACGCCTCGCAAATCAAGGTGCCGCCGGGAGACTCGGCCGCTACGGCGTTCGAGTTGGGCGAGATCGAAGCCGGCGCGTTGGAACTCCGTGCGGCGACCGGCGATAAGCTGGCGATCGACGACGTGGCGTATGCCTCGATTAACCCGCCGCAACGCTCCAAGGTGCTGCTGGTCACGCCGGGCAACGAGCCGCTGCAGTTTGCGCTGGCCACGACGCGCGCGGAACAGTTGCTGGAACTTTCCATTGAGCCGGTCGACTATCTTAAGTCCGAGGCGTATCGCAATCAGGCCGCCACCGGGGCATTCGATCTGATCATCTACGATCGCTGCGTCCCTGTGAACGCCCAAGACGCGACGAAGCCGGGCGAACTACCAGAAGCCAACACGCTGTTTGTCGGCGTTCTGCCTCCGGGCGACGCTTGGAAGGCGGACGCGAAGGTCGATATTCCGCAGATTATCGATACCGATCGCAGCCATCCGCTGATGAACCTGATTGAGATGGGGAACGTGCTGATTTACGAAGGGACGCCGCTCAAGCCGCCGCCAGGCAGCACGGTGCTGATCGACACTAACGCCGGAGCGATGTTCGCGATTGGTCCGCGCGAAGGCTTTGAGGACGCCGTGCTGGGCTTCGAAATCGTGGGCGAAGGGCATTACCGGACGAATTGGTGGTTCCAGCAAGGTTTTCCGGTTTTCGCGATGAACCTAGTCAACTACCTTGGCAGCCGGCAGGTCGAAGCGGTCGCCGGCAGCTCAACGCCGGGGCAGGCGATCGCGCTCCGCAGCCTGGTCAAGCCGGACAAGATCGCCGTCATCACGCCGGCGCAGAAACGCATGGAGGTCCCGCGCGGACGGCAAAATCTTTACACCTTCCACGATACGCAGCAATTGGGCGTCTATCGGGTGCTGGAAGCCGACACGGAAACCCAGCGTTTCGTGGTCAACCTGTTCGATGGCGCCGAAAGCGACATCCGCACTCGGCCGGACCAGCCGATCAAGATCGGCCATACCGACGTGGCGGGGGAAAGCGGTTGGGAGGGCAGTCATCGGCTTACGGTTTCGCGGCGGGGGACTGCGAAACAAGGGAAAAAAGTCGTATACTTCCTTTGCGCCCCTTCTCCCAGGGGAAGCATCCAGCGCCCTCGAATTGGCTATATCGCCCTATGCCTCGCAAGCGATCTTCGCAAACGCTGTTGAAGCGGCCCCGCAATCCGGAACGTGACGAGCCGGGCAAGCGCGGCAAGGTCATCAATCGATTCGTCGAAAACGACCTGATTCGGCGCGTCAGCTACGAGACGTATCGCGATAAGGTCCGCGACGTCTACGACGGTCCGCAGGGGGCCGTGTTGGCCGCGTGCAGCTTGATTTCGTTGCACTCGCCGTTGGGCGATCGCCTGTTGCGCACGCGCAAGTTCGATCTGCGCGGCGCAAAGCGGATTCTCGACGTCGGCAGCGGCGCCGGACAGATCGCCAAGCACTTGCTGAAGTACGCCGACGCCGACGCGCGGTTGACGTGTTTTGATCTCTCCGCCGAAATGATGCGCCGCGCGCGGAATCGGCTGAAATCCAAGGAGCCGCATTACCTTGTGGCGGATTTGGCGCGGTTGCCGTTCGCGTCCGGCACGTTTGATTGCGTGACGTGCGGC
>Ga0163153_10005835_pt1 | contig 14283 bp, 17 predicted proteins | sample OliLakLV19MP6IB1_FD_148629 | JGI IMG/M metagenome (GOLD analysis project Ga0163153, IMG submission 148629) | Freshwater microbial mat bacterial communities from Lake Vanda, McMurdo Dry Valleys, Antarctica - Oligotrophic Lake LV.19.MP6.IB-1 | ecosystem: Environmental > Aquatic > Freshwater >... | reverse complement strand
GCCATTGCCAAGAAAATCAACAGCGAAATGAAAAAAGCAGGCCTATAAGGTTGGTCTTTTGGGTCGGCCGTCAAGTTAGCACGCAGCGTCGTTCATTTCAGATCCGGCCAAGGCAAAACAACACCCCGGCATGAACACGCACGACCTTGCTGAAATCCTGAATGCGGGCAGCGAGGCGATGCTCGGCAGGAAATTGTCAGCATTCGAAAGTGACCAGATGTTGGCCTATCTGGCTTTGTTGCAGCGCTGGAACGCGGCCTACAACCTGACCGCCATTCGCGACCCTTTGGAAATGGTAACGCGCCATGTACTGGACTCGCTGTCGATATTGCCCTGGGTAAAGAACGGTCCGGTACTGGATGCCGGAGCGGGCGCGGGATTGCCCGGTGTGCCACTGGCGATACTCCGGCCGGATCTGCAATTTACCCTGCTGGACAGTGCGGGCAAGAAAGCCCGCTTCCTGCGCCAGGTAAAAAGAGAGCTGGGCTTGGACAATATCCAACCCTTGCAAGCACGTTTGGAAACCCATCTGCCAGCACAGCCATACCAGGTCATCATCAGCCGGGCTTTTTCCAGCCTGCAGGATTTTGCCACCGCCAGCCGACAATTGATGAGTGACAATACGCGCCTGTTGGCCATGAAAGGGCGCGATCCAGCGCATGAGCGCAAAGATTTGCCGGGCTGGATAAAGGTCGACTCTGTACAAGAACTTGTGGTGCCGGGATTGCAAGAGCAGCGCCACCTCGTCATTATGTCCCTCACCCAATAATCCGACCTCTGAAGATAAATGCGCTGCGTAGCAATCGCCAATCAAAAAGGTGGTGTGGGTAAAACCACCACTTGCGTTAACCTTTCGGCCGCCCTGGCCAGCATGCAGAACCGTGTGTTGCTCATCGACCTGGATCCGCAGGGTAATGCCTCGGTGGGTTGCGGCATCAATGTACGGTCGTTGGAACACTCTGCCTACGATGTGCTGCAAGGCGATGAAACCATCAGCCAGGTGCGCGTTTCGCCTGAAGTCTTAGGGTTTGACCTGGTGCCATCCAATGGTGACCTGACCGCCGCCGAAATGAACCTGATGCATCAGGAAGGCCGCGAGTATGCGCTGAAGAATGCCATCCGCGAGATTCGTGGTGAATACGACTGGATCATTATCGATTGCCCGCCTTCATTGAACCTGCTGACACTGAATGCCCTGGCTGCCGCTGACAGTGTGTTGATTCCCATGCAGTGTGAGTATTACGCACTGGAAGGGTTGACTGCTTTGCTGGATACCATTGAGCAGGTGCGTGCCAGCGTCAATCCAAAGCTGGAAATCGAAGGTATTTTGCGCACCATGTTCGATGTACGCAATAACCTCTCATCGGCGGTTTCAGAGCAGTTGACGGAAAATTTCGGTGAGCAGGTCTACCGCACACTGGTGCCCAGAAATGTCCGCATTGCTGAAGCGCCGAGTTATGGCCTGCCGGTGACCCACTACGACCCCGAGTCCAAGGGCGCGCTGGCCTATTTGAGCCTGGCCGGTGAAATGCTGCGCCGCCATGAAAAGAAGAATTCGGACCGATTTGCCAAGGTGCTGAGCGGCAAGCCCGAGGGTAGCCAGGGAGCCAAGACATGACGACTAGAAAAAAACCCGCGCTGGGCCGTGGTTTGAGCTCCATGCTCAGCCAGAACACACTCAAGCAGGTCAGTGATCGGGAAGCCGGTGACCAGTTGCGCCAGTTGCCGGTGGACACCATTCGTCCCGGCCGTTTCCAGCCACGTTCGGTATTTGATGCCGACAAACTGGAAGAGCTGGCCAGCTCCATTCGCGCCCAGGGCGTAGTGCAGCCGGTGGTGGTGCGCGAAATAGCCGATGGTGAATATGAATTGATCGCGGGTGAACGCCGTTGGCGGGCCGCCCAACTGGCGTCATTGGATACGATTCCGGCTGTGGTGCGGGATGTGCCCGACGAAGCGGCCGTGGCCATGGCGTTGATCGAGAATATTCAGCGTGAAGATCTCAATCCGCTGGAAGAAGCCTCAGCCTTGCGCCGTTTGATCGATGAATTTGCCATGACCCATCGGGAAGCGGCGGATGCTGTGGGCCGTTCTCGTGCTGCCGTGTCCAATCTGCTGCGCCTGCTGGAGTTGATGCAGGAAGTCAAGGACATGGTCGATGGCCGTTTGATTGAGATGGGCCATGCCCGCGCCTTGCTGTCGCTGGACGCGGGCCTGCAGGTCAAGGCTGCGCGCGAAGTGGTGCAGTTGAAGTTGTCGGTGCGCGACACCGAAGCGCTGGTGCGGCGTTTGCAACAAGGTACAAAGAAAAAGACCGTGAGCAAAGCGGACCCGGATATTCTGCGCTTACAGAATCGCCTGGAAGAGAAGCTCTGTACCCAAGTCAAAGTTCAGCACCAGACTTCTGGCAAGGGCAAACTGGTTATTGCCTATAACAACTCTGATGAGTTGGAAGGCATCCTGGCCCACTTCAAACTCAAAGACTGAATTGTTGCAGCGAGCCATGCTCGCGATTGAGAGGCTAATCGGCTGCCACCGCAAAAGCAATCGCTGTGGTTCCGTCTAAAAAGGCCTGTAGCTGGGCCAGAGTGTGCATCCGTTCGTCGTTCATATTGATCACCATGCCTCGCATAATGACCGATACCAGATGTTAGCTCAGACTCAAACCCCGTTGGATTTACGCGCCTCGCTCAGACTCAAACCCCATTGGATTTACGCGCCTCGCTAAGACTCAAACCCCATTGGACAATGCTATGAATTGCCCCGGCCGTTTTTACGATGTTAAAATGAGCGGTCTTTTGCGTTGGTTTGTACTGCATGGCCCGTTTATGGGCAAAAAAGCGGGTCGCGGCGGGTGCCAAAGGCGTGGCCTTATTGAGATAAATCAGGTGGCGAGGCAAAGGATAGAGAATGCAATCGCCGGAATCACGACCAGCAGCGGGCCAGAAGCCGGAAAAGCCGGGTTCACGCCCGGATTACGCAGAGTTGACCGTAAGGGCCTTGAGGGCAGGGCTAAGAATGCAGTCCATTGCAGCCATGCTGCTGGCAGGGATGTTGTTACTCAAAGGCCCGATAGCGAGTTACTCGGCCTTGTTTGGCAGTCTCGCGGCTTATTTGCCTGGAGCACTTTTTGTGCTGTTGGTGGCACGCAAGTTAGGCGGTGACACCAACGCCTTTTTACGTACCGCGGCACTGGCAGAGTTCGGCAAATTGTTCTTAACCGGGCTGCTATGTGCGGTGGTGTTTACTTGGGTCAAGCCGCTGGCGGCGGGCTGGTTCTTTACCGGTATGCTGACCGTGATGGTGATGGGCTGGGTAGGCCTTGGCCGGGCTATAAAATAAGGTCATAAAACAGGGCTGCCGGCGAGGGAAATAAAAAGCCCTTTAGCGCTTGAAAATTAAACGAAATAGACACACATCCTGACTGGGATGTAAACGCGGAAACTGGATTCGGAAATATGGCTGGCGGTAGTGAAAAAATAACCAGTGGTGAGTACATCCAGCACCACCTCCAGAATCTGACTTTTGGTCAGCAACCGGATGGCAGTTGGGGCTTTGCTCATTCGGCAGCAGAAGCTTCTGCCATGGGATTTTGGGCCGTGCATGTCGACACCATGTTCTGGTCCATCTTGCTGGGCTTTATTTTCTTGTTCCTGTTCCGTAGCGTAGCCAAGAAGGCCAACGCCGGTGTTCCTACTCGTTTCCAATCTGCCATTGAAATGATTGTGGAATTTGTCGATGCCAACGTGCGCGACTCATTTCATGGCAACAGCCGCCTGATTGCGCCATTGGCGCTGACCTTGTTCGTGTGGATCTTTTTCATGAATTCCATGGATCTGATTCCGGTGGATTGGCTGCCCTGGGTGGCTAGCAGTGCAGGTATTCCTTACCAGAAAGTTGTCCCCACCACCGACGTGAATGCCACGCTGGGTATGGCCACTGCCGTATTCGTGCTGATCATAGTTTACTCGATTCGCTTCAAGGGCGTAGGCGGGTTTATCAGCGAGTTGGTTATGAGCCCCCTGAACCCAAAAGAGCTGGGTATGCCCAAGGTTATCTGGCCTTTTGTGATGGTCTTCAACCTGCTGCTGGAAACGATCACCCTGTTGGCCAAGCCGGTTTCGCTGGGTTTGCGACTGTTTGGCAACATGTATGCGGGCGAACTGATTTTTATCCTGATTGCGTTAATCTTTACCGCCGGCTCCGGTTTGGTTGGCGCGGGTCTCAGCTCAATTTTTGGCGAGCATATTCCCGGTTGGTTCTGGATAGTGGCCACGGTTGCGGTGTTCGCCACCTTGTGGCTGAACATGAAAGGCAAGCTGGATAACAAGAGGACCGTATGGTTACTGATGGCAGAGATGTTGCTGATCGGCGGTCTGGCCTTCCTGGGCGGGCAGTTGATGCACTTTGGCTGGGCTGTGTTCCATATCATAATCATTACCTTGCAGGCGTTTATTTTCATGATGCTGACCATCGTGTACCTGAGCATGGCTTCGGAGCACCACTGATGGGTTCGGGGTCAGAGTAAATTTTTTTGTGGGAAGGTGTCTGGGTGAAAGCAAAGTACGAAATTTTTACTCTGACCCCAATTGTTTCGTAAACAGGAGTTATTGATGGAAACTGTAATTGCTATGACCGCGCTCTCCGTTGGCCTGTTGGTCGGCTTGGGCGCATTGGGTGTTGGTATCGGTGTAGGTCTGCTTGGCGGACGCCTGCTGGAAGGCTCTGCACGTCAGCCGGAAGTTGCGCCGATGCTGCAGGGTAAGTTCTTGCTTGCTGTTGGCTTGCTGGATGCGGTGGCGATGATCGGTGTGGGTATCGCGCTGTTCCTGACGTTCGCCAACCCGTTCGTTGGCCAGCTGCAAGCAGCCCAAGCTGCTTTGAGTGGCTAAAGACAAAGTCTGGTTAGAGGCTTTTGTCATTAGTGCTTTGAGTCCAGTCACCCTTAAGCGAGGTAAGGCATGAATCTGAATGCCACATTGGTATTGCAGTCCATAGCGATGTTGATTTTCGTGTGGTTCTGCATGAAGTTCATCTGGCCAGTACTGCTCAAGTCCATGGACGAGCGGCGGGAAAAGATCGCCGAAGGTCTGGCGGCATCCGATCGGGCTGAGAAAGCTCTGGAAGCGGCGCAAGTTGAAGCCACTGAAACGATTAACCAGGCCCGTACTAAGGCTGGCGAGATCGTTGACCAGGCTAACCAGCGTCATAGCCAGGTTCTGGATCAGGCTAAAGAAGATGCGGTTGCTGAGCGCAAGCGACAGGTTGGTGCTGGAGAGGCAGAAATCGCCCTGGCCGCCAATCAAGCGCGGGAAGCTTTGCGTGCGCAAGTCGCAAGCCTTGCCGTACTCGGTGCTTCGCGTCTGCTGGAAAAAGAAATCGACGCAGATGTTCATCGCAAACTGCTCGATGAGCTGATAGCAGAAATCTGACCATGAGCAGCAGCCTGACAACACTGGCAAGACCTTACGCCAAAGCTGCATTTGGCCTCGCACAAGAGAGCGAGGCCCTGGCAACGTGGCATTCGATGTTGCTGCTGGCCAGTCAGGTTACCAGCAATGAGCAGGTAGCCGACACGCTGGAGAGCCCGCTGCTTTCTCCCAAGCAGGCCGTTGAGCTGATCAATTCGGTGGGTGGCGATCATTTCGACACAGGCTTCAAAGCCTATCTGGGTGTGTTGGGCGATAACCGGCGGTTGGCCTTGTTACCTGAAATTGCGACCTTGTTTGGGCGCTTGAAGCAGCAGGCAGAGAAGCAGTTGCAGGTTCGTGTGGTTTCAGCCACGCCGCTGGATGCAGACCAGGCGAAGCGCATGAGCGATGCATTGGCCAAGCGTTTTAATTGTGCCATTGAGCTGGATAGAGAGATCGACCCCAGCGTGCTGGGTGGTGCCGTGATTTATGCAGGCGACCAGGTTATTGATGGTTCTCTGCGCGGCCGTCTCAACAAGCTGACCAGTGCGCTGGCGCGCTGAAGAGATAAAGAGATATGGGGTCAGAGTCAAGTGCCAGAGTCAATTACAAATTTTAGGGTGTACGCGAGTTCTATGTCAGATTGACTCTGGCACTTGACTCTGACCCCATTTAAAAGATCCAACAGGAAACAAACGATGCAAGCAACACTGAATCCATCTGAAATCAGCGAGTTGATCAAACAGCGTGTAGAGCAGCTGAACATTTCAGCCGAAACGCGCAACGAGGGCACGGTAGTGAGTGTGTCCGACGGTATTGCTCGCATTCACGGTCTCGAAGACGCCATGCAGGGCGAAATGATCGAGTTCCCTGGAAACACTTTTGGCCTGGCACTCAACCTTGAGCGTGATTCGGTCGGTACCGTAATCCTGGGTGACTACGAGCACATCACCGAAGGCGATACGGTGAAATGCACCGGGCGAATTCTGGAAGTGCCGCATGGCCGTGGCCTGTTGGGCCGGGTAGTGGACGCGCTGGGTAACCCCATCGACGGACAGGGCCCGATCGAAAACGATGGCTATGCTCCTATCGAAAAAGTGGCACCGGGTGTTATTGAGCGCAAGTCGGTGGATCAACCTTTACAGACAGGGTTGAAATCCATCGATGCCATGGTGCCAATCGGTCGTGGTCAGCGCGAATTGATTATCGGTGACCGCCAGATTGGTAAATCTGCCATCGCCATTGACACCATTATCAACCAGGCCAAGTCCGGCATTAAGTGTATTTACGTGGCCATTGGTCAGAAGCAATCCACGGTTGCTAACGTGGTTGCCAAGCTGGAAGAGCACGGCGCCATGCAGCACACCATCGTGGTTAGTGCTTCGGCATCTGAATCGGCTGCCATGCAGTACATCGCGCCATATGCCGGTTGCACCATGGGTGAGTATTTCCGTGATCGCGGCGAAGATGCGCTGATCGTTTATGACGATTTGACCAAGCAGGCCTGGGCTTATCGCCAGGTATCGTTGTTGCTGCGCCGTCCTCCGGGTCGCGAAGCTTATCCGGGTGATGTGTTCTACCTGCATTCCCGTTTGCTGGAGCGTGCCGCTCGTGTAAATGCTGAATATGTTGAGAAGTTCACCAACGGCAAAGTCAAAGGTAAGACCGGTTCACTCACGGCCCTGCCCATTATCGAAACCCAGGCGGGTGACGTATCGGCGTTCGTTCCGACTAATGTAATTTCCATTACCGACGGTCAGATATTTCTGGACTCTGATTTGTTTAATGGCGGTATTCGCCCGGCCGTTCATGCTGGTTTGTCGGTATCGCGCGTAGGTGGCGCAGCACAGACCAAGGTCATCAAGAAGTTGGGTGGTGGTGTGCGTTTGGCACTGGCCCAATACCGCGAGTTGGCGGCTTTTGCCCAGTTTGCATCGGACCTTGATGATGCTACCCGCGCCCAGTTGGAGCGGGGTCAGCGCGTCACCGAGTTGATGAAGCAGGCCCAGTACAGCCCGATGTCGGTTGGCCAGATGGCTGTTTCATTATACGCGGTGGATCGTGGATTCATGGACGATGTACCGCTGAACAAGATTGGTGCTTTTGAATCGGCCTTGATTGATTCCGTGGGCGCAACTCAAACCGAGCTGATGCAAACACTGGATGCAGGCAACTGGAGTGATGAGATTGAAGCCAGTCTCAAAGCGGCTGTTGCCGAGTTCAAAGCCAGCGGTAGCTGGTAAGAATATTTGGGGTCAGAGTAAAAATTACGTTTGAGTTTGATGGGGATGTTGGCATTCAGAGAATTTTTACTCTGACCCCAAATATAAAGCGGAGCAGTTAATGGCAGGCGGCAAGGAAATTACCAGCAAGATCAAGAGCATCGAAAACACCAAAAAGGTGACTTCGGCGCTGGAGATGGTCTCTGCCAGCAAAATTCGCAAATCGCAGGCGCTGATGAGGGCGACACGCCCCTATTCGCAAATGATGCGTCGCATGATTGGCCATTTGGGCAAAGCCAATCCGGAATATCGTCACCCCTTTACTATTCAACATGATGAAGTGAAGAAAGTGGGTTACATCATCGTATCTACTGATCGCGGCTTATGCGGCGGCTTGAACAACAACCTGTTCAAGTTGGTGCTCAAAAATATGAGCGAGTGGAAAGGTAAGGGTGCTGAAATCAGCGTGGTGACGCTGGGCAAGAAGGCCTCATCTTATTTCCGCAATATCAGGGTTGAAATTAAGGCGCACGCCAGCAACCTGGGCGAAAAGCCGCAGATCAATGACCTGATAGGCGTGATGACCACCATGCTGAACGCCTATCGCGACAAAGAAGTCGATCGGGTATACATTGTTTATAACGATTTCATCAATACCATGGCGCAAAAACCCACGGTGGAGCAGTTGCTGCCCTTACCGCCTACCGATGATGAGCATATTGGCGATGTGTGGGATTACATTTATGAGCCAGATGCAGAATCGCTGCTCGATAGCGTTTTGACTCGTTACATTGAGGCGCTGGTTTATCAAGCGGTGTTGGAGAACCTGGCATCTGAGCATGCCGCGCGCATGATCGCCATGAAGAGCGCCACCGACAACGCAACCGATTTGATTGCTGAGCTGAAGCTGGTCTTTAACAAGGCTCGCCAGGCAGCGATTACCCAGGAAATTTCAGAAATTGTCAGTGGTGCGGCTGCCGTTTAAGAAAAGGGGTCAGAGCCCTTTTCCCCGAGAGATCTGACAAGTGGATCGTAAAGATTAGTGGTAGAAAAAGGGCTCTGACCCCTTTAAAATGGAGCAAGTTAAATGAGTGCTGGATCAATTGTTCAGGTTATTGGTGCCGTTGTGGACGTGGAGTTTTCACGCGATTCATTGCCGCGCATATTCAACGCGTTGACCGTAGACGGAACCGAAATCACACTGGAAGTGCAGCAGCAGTTGGGTGACGGTGTGGTACGCACCATTGCGCTGGGTTCCACCGATGGCCTTAAGCGTGGCCTGAAGGTCTCCGATACAGGCTCCGCCATCATGGTGCCCGTGGGTGAAAAAACCCTGGGCCGCGTAATGGACGTTCTGGGTCGCCCGATTGACGAGGAAGGCCCTATCGGTGCTGAGAAGACCATGCCCATTCACCGCAAGCCGCCTACCTATGAAGAGCAGGCGGGTGGTAATGATGTACTGGAAACCGGCATCAAAGTTATTGACCTGATCATGCCTATCGCCAAGGGCGGTAAGGTGGGTCTGTTCGGTGGTGCGGGCGTTGGTAAAACCGTAACGCTGATGGAGTTGATCCGTAATATCGCTATCGAACACAGCGGTTACTCGGTATTTGCTGGTGTGGGTGAGCGTACCCGTGAGGGCAATGACTTCTACCACGAAATGAAGGACGCCGACGTTTTGAACAAAGTGGCGCTGGTTTACGGCCAGATGAACGAGCCGCCAGGTAACCGCCTGCGCGTGGCCCTGACCGGTTTGACCATGGCTGAAGAGTTTCGTGATCAAGGCCGTGACGTTTTGATGTTTATCGACAACATTTACCGTTACACACTGGCCGGAACGGAAGTATCCGCATTGCTGGGCCGTATGCCTTCCGCCGTGGGTTATCAGCCAACACTGGCCCTGGAAATGGGCTTGCTGCAAGAGCGCATCACCACCACCAAGACCGGTTCCATCACCTCATTCCAGGCGGTATACGTACCGGCCGATGATTTGACTGACCCATCCCCAGCTACCACTTTCGCGCATTTGGACGCGACCCTGGTACTGAGTAGAAATATCGCTGAGCAGGGTATTTACCCCGCAGTGGACCCGTTGGATTCCACTTCGCGCCTGCTCGATCCGAACCTGATTGGGCAGGAACACTACGACGTCGCCCGTGCCGTGCAGGGCGTTTTGCAGCGTTACAAGGAACTGAAAGACATCATCGCCATCCTGGGTATGGACGAGTTGTCTGAAGAAGATCGCCAGACCGTAGCCCGTGCCCGTAAGGTACAGCGCTTCCTGTCGCAGCCGTTCTTCGTAGCTGAAACTTTCACCGGTTCGCCTGGTAAGTACGTCAGCCTGAAAGACACCATTCGCGCCTTCAAGGGAATAGTTGAGGGTGAGTACGATCACCTGACCGAGCAGTCTTTCTACATGGTGGGTGGTATCGAAGAAGCGGTGGCCAGACATGAGGCTGCATTGAAGAAAGAAGCAGCTTAATTCTGTCAAGAAGGAAACGGGTTTAGCCCGTCATCCCGGACTTGATCCGGGATCCATAAGCGCCGGAGCCATTATGAGCAAGACCATACAATGTGACATCGTTTCCGCTCAGGAGAAGATCTGGAGCGGCCAGGCCGCCCAGGTTTTCGCCACCGGCGTGAGCGGTGAGCTTGGTATTTACCCGCGCCACACCCCGCTGATCACCCAGCTCAAACCCGGCCCGGTACGCGTGGTGGATACCCAGGGCGAAGAGCAATTCTTCTTCGTGGGTGGCGGCATCATCGAAGTGCAGCAGCACATGGTTACCGTGCTGGCCGATACCGCTGTTCGCGCCAAAGATCTGGACGCTGCTGCAGCCCAGCGCGCCAAGGAAGAAGCCGAACGTGAATTGGCCAATCGCACCGGCGTTATGGAAGTAGCCGAAGCCCAAGCTAAGTTAGCCGAGGCCGTTGCCCAGTTGCAGGCCTTGGAACAATTGCGCAGGAAGATGAAGCGCTAAGCCGCCTTCTGTAGGAGCGCCGCTTTGCGGCCGACCTTTTCGAGTGATAGTTCCCGCACGGATTGTTCTTGTGCTTCCTTTGATAGCTCTCGGGCATCCCTGCACAAAACCACTATCTCATCTTTGCTAAACAGTCAATTCATGTAGGCAACTTTTCAAAAGAGTATGCTGGTTCAAATTTCAATTTGAACCAGCGGATGCTTTGGTATTCGCGCTCGTTTCAAATGGCCTTCTGGCACTCAGGATTGCATGTCAGCCACTGAAAAACTGAATTTCAACCAGACCTGGTCCATGGCCGTGGGCGGAATGGTGGGCGGTGGCATATTCTCTACCCTCGGCGTAGTCATCATGATTGCCGGCCCCTGGGCCTGGCTGAGTTTCCTGGTGGCCGGTCTCATTGCCCTTGCCGCTGGCTATAGCTACGCAAAACTTGCGGTTTACTACAATGAAGGTGGTGGCGCGTTCACCTACCTGCGAAAAATTGGCGCCGACCAATTCGCTGCCAGCCTGGCCTGGGTTCTCATCGTGGGTTATGTGCTCACCAACGCCGTCTATGCCTATACATTTGGGGGCTATCTTGCCCATGTTCTGGATCTGGGCCCATGGTTTGCTCGCGCTTCAGCCGTCGCGATTATGGCCGTGTTTATCGGGCTAAACTTGAAGGACGTGGGGGAGGCCGGTGGCGTTGAAGCCTTCCTGGTGTGGTTCAAGCTGGCCGTGCTGGTTACGCTGGCGGCATGGGGCTTGTCAGAATGGGACTCGGCGATGCTGTCGCGTGGCGTGCCCGATAGCGGCATTGTTGCTGCGTTGTTTGCCGCGGCTTCCATTTTCATGGCCTACGAAGGTTTCCAGCTACTGACCTACGATTTCGAAGATATTGAAACGCCACGGAAGATACTACCCAGGGCCATCATCTCCGCCATCGTAGTGGTAATTTTTATCTATATCCTGGTGGCACTGGGTACTGCGATGCTGATAGGGGCCGACCAGGTGGTGGCCCACCAGGAAGTGGCGCTGGCCATTGCTGGCGAGAAAGCTTTTGGCCTTGTTGGTTTGATTGTTGTCACCATTGGCGCTGCTTTTTCCACGGGATCTGCCATCAATTCGACCTTGTTTGCAACGGCCAGGCTGTCCATACAAGTGGCCAGGGCGGGGGACTTGCCGCATGCCATTGAACACAAAAACCGAGAAGGAATACCGGACCGCGCTGTCATCGTACTCGGTGTACTGGCCGCGATTCTTGCAGCGCTGGGAAACCTGACCGAACTGGTGGAGGCGGCCAGCCTGGCATTCCTTTTCACATTCGCAGTGGTTTGCTTCCTGGCCTACAAGGCCAAAGCAGGTGCTCGCTGGATTACTGGGTTTGGCGCAATTTCTGCCAGTGCTGCGGTCGTTGCCCTGGTGATTCGCCTGGTTCAGACCGACCCTTTGGCCTTGGCTGCCCTCGGAGCACTCGCCCTGATCGCGGTGTTTGGTAGAAAATATTTACTTCGGAGTAGCCACTAAAACGTAGCCTCGACGCACGTTTGACCGGCGTTTTGCTTTCAAATCTTGGTGAGGTGGTCCCTGATCCAAGGTCGCAAATGATCAAAATCACAAGTCCCTGACTCGAACCTCTCCATCAGAAACGCATAGGCCTCCTTGGCATTGACCTGCATTTTCCAGCCGTTCAATCGCAAAAATACATCCATGCCAAAGAAGGCCACCCGCTTGTTGCCATCCACAAATGGATGATTGATCAACAGCGACTCAAACATGGCAGCCGCCATTTGTTCAAGGCCTTCGTAGTAGCCGGACTGTGGCCTGAACAATGCGCTTTCCAGCAAGCCGGGGTCACGAATTCCTGACGCGCCGCCAAACTTCTCAATCACACGTTCATGCAGTGCCAACACCTCGTCCACAGATAGAAATTGAACAACTTCAGCTGGCAAGGAGTTTGCCCAACTCTTCATGTTCACTGATGGAATCTTCCAGGTGTGACATCACCTCAGGGCGTAAGCGCCGCTTGCGCACATAGTCCGCAACCGCTTCGGAAAGCAGGCCAGAAATGTTCTGATTGGACTCGCGCGCAAGCGCCTGCAGCGCTTCCCATTCGTGTTGTTCGACTTTTGAGCTGATCTTGATTTTGGCCATAAGCTCAAAGTTATCAGGATATGTCATGACATGTCAATCTTCTATGCGTGAAGGTGCAGTTTAAACATCCAAAGGCGACCTGGCTCCCAACGCACCCCGGTTCAGCACATGGGTATAAATCATCGTAGTGTTCAGGTTGCTATGCCCTAGCAGGGCCTGGATGGTGCGAATATCTGTACCCGTTTCCAGTAAGTGGGTAGCAAATGAGTGCCGAAGGGTATGGCAGCTCACTCGTTTACTAATCTTGGCCCGCCTTGCAGCCGCTGTCACGGCTTTCTGTACCGTGCTGGGATGAACATGGTGGCGATGGCGGCTTTCAGGCCGCCTGGGATCCACCGGTAATCCCCCCGAATAATAGCTGAACTCAAAAGTAGAATTTTCTCGTAAACTAAACGAAGGAGATTCTGCATGAAAACATCAAGATTTAGCGACAGCCAGATATTGGCCATTCTGAACCAGGCCGAGGCTGGCACACCGGTTTCGACCCTGTGCCGCGAGCATGGCATGAGCAGCGCCACCTTTTACAAATGGCGGGCCAAGTACGGAGGTATGGACGCCTCATTGATGGCACGGCTAAAACAGCTCGAGACCGAGAACCAGCGATTGAAGAAGATGTACGCCGATGAACGGCTCAAAGCTGAAATCATCCAGGAAGCCATGGTAAAAAAGTGGTGAGGCCATCTCAGCGCTGCGAGATGGCCAAAGAGGCAGTTTCAGAGCACTCCATCAGTATTCGCTTTGCCTGCCTGGTGTTCCAGATCAGCGAGACTTGTTTCCGCTATACACCCAAATTGTCGGCAGAGAATGTAAGGATCGCCGATTGGCTGATCCGGCTGACACACCATCAACGCAATTGGGGCTTTGGGCTGTGTTTTCTGTTTCTGCGCAATGTGAAAGGTTTCGGTTGGAATCACAAACGGGTCTACCGTATTTACCGGGAGCTGGAGCTGAATCTGCGCATCAAGCCGAAGAAGCGGTTGCAACGGGACAAGCCGGAGCCCTTGGCGGTTCCAGAAAGACTGAATCAGACCTGGTCTATGGACTTCATGCATGATCAGTTGGCCGATGGCCGACGTTACCGCCTGTTCAACGTGCTCGACGACTGTAATCGTGAAGGTTTATGCATTGAAGTGGATTTTTCACTTCCCGCAGAACGCGTCATTCGGGCACTGGATCAGATCATTGAGTGGCGCGGACAACCTCAGACACTGCGCTGCGATAACGGTCCGGAATACATCAGCGAATTGCTCAAACTGTGGGCGCAAACACGCGGCATCCGACTGGAATTTATCCAGCCCGGCAAGCCACAGCAGAATGCCTATATTGAACGCTACAACCGCACGGTACGATATGACTGGTTGGCTCAATACTTGTTTGATTCAATCGAAGAAGTTCAGGAATACGCAACACGGTGGTTGTGGACGTACAATCATGAACGCCCGAACATGGGCTTGGGTGGGATAACGCCAATTCAAAAAATGGCCATGGTGGCCTGATTTCTACTTTTGGAAATAGCTAAAAATGGGGGGATTACCA
>Ga0163153_10005834_pt1 | contig 14284 bp, 5 predicted proteins | sample OliLakLV19MP6IB1_FD_148629 | JGI IMG/M metagenome (GOLD analysis project Ga0163153, IMG submission 148629) | Freshwater microbial mat bacterial communities from Lake Vanda, McMurdo Dry Valleys, Antarctica - Oligotrophic Lake LV.19.MP6.IB-1 | ecosystem: Environmental > Aquatic > Freshwater > Lake... | reverse complement strand
GGACGGGTGGGCGCGGGGCGGGCGGACCACTTGCCGTCTTTCCCCTCCACCCAGAACACCTCCTCCAGCCCGTGGGCAATGGTTAAACTACGATCTTCCGCGCACTTCGGCACCACCCGCTCGGGCCAGAGGTGCAGGGCGAGGTGGGCCCAGTCGTATTTGCCGGCGACGAGGTCGTCCCATTTCTCTTTGACCGACTTTTGCCAGGGGGTGTGGCCGATCATGCGCCACAGCGGACCGTAGTTGAGGATCACGCCATCGTTCAGATTCGGATTCCAGAGGGGCGCCACCCCGGCGAGCTCTGCCTGGAACGCCCGCAGCTCGGTAACCAGTGCTTCCTGGTCGGTCAGGGTCTTGCGTTGCCCGGCGGACGATCCACCCGCGGCTCCACTGGCGAGGCCGGCCAGTTTGCGTTCCTCGAACGCGACTTTTTCGTTCACCACATCCAGCGCCCGATACAGGGTATCCGCGCTGAAACGGTGGTAATAGAGCCAGACGGTGTAGGAGCCACTCGCGCTCGACAGCGGCCAGTAAATGGGCGCCTGCCGCCGGCTCTTGGAGTAGCGCTTTAAATGATCGGCGAAAAACGCGGCGGGCTTGCGAAACCACTCGCGCAGGGAGGCCACGCCCAGTATCTCGCAGGCTTCCCGCTCGATGGCTTCCACCCGATCGCCCCAGATAACAGCCAGGGCATCCCGGACGCGTCGCTCTAAATCGAGCGGATGCTCCGGGTCGTCCACGAGGATGCCCTCCCAGGCTACATCAAGTGGGTACCGGCCCTCGGCCCGCAGCCGGCGACCCGCTTCGGGCGAAAGCGGCAGGCCGTCGTCGCCCTGGAGCATTCCGGGCGGGCAGACGGGGAGTGGGGCAAACGGGTCTGGCAACTCCGGCGCCGGCCGCTCGCCCGTGGCATACCGGATGTCCCAGCGGCCAAAAGCACACCCCACGTTGTATGAAACCAATTGCTGTGCGTACTTATTCTTGTTCTCTTTGGTGATACCATAGTTCTCCCATTCAATAGACAAGCTACGTAGTGCTTCTCTATCCTGTTCTGACACGCCTATCAGTTCGGCGGATGCACGATCGATATCATTTTGGATCTGTGAAAGTATAGATAAAGCTTCGTTTCGACTGGCACTCAACTTGGCGAATTTACTTTCGATTGTCTCGCCATGATATAATAGAGGGATAAAATTGGCGTCAAACCCTCGATATTCCTCAATCGTAGAAGCACATCCATGGCGAATCCGCCAGGCTTGGAGACCAATCTCATCGAGTTTAATATCAGACTGAGTTGGTAGCGGTATGGCATTTACATCTCCGATATCAAATTGTGGATGGGCATATCTCCCTAGAAGCACCTTTATTAGTACATCAACCACGTTCGAGTTTAGGAAAGCGAGTAGAAATAGTGTCCGTTTCTGAGAATAAAGTCCCGGTCCACGGGTACTCGTAATGCAACCCGCAGGGAGAGGCTGTACATGAAATCGCTCTGTGCGATATACCCAAGTGAGTCCTGGCTCAAAGTAGAAAGGGAATTCCCGCCTTGGGCCGTTCCCAGGAGTACTTTTCCCTATCTCATCTAAGTAATTGTGGTATGCTTTCATCTCTCTCCCGGAGCCACTCCAACTGACCAATAAATGTATGTCTGCAAAGTAGGGACTTGCTTCCCCTCCCTTCGAAAATGGTCGCCAGCTCTCGGTAACGCTAACTTCCCACCACAAGCGAAGGAAGCGATCATCATTTGATGTCTGTAATCCAACCCAAGCTTCGGCACCACTGTCACAAAGCGGGGGGAATCTCTTGAATGCCGTACTCAATGAAGGCGGCAGCCAATATGCGAGTGGAGAGTTAGGCAAGTTTCTGAAGTCGTCCGAGCTCCTGATGAAGAGTTCAGAAATGGAATGTCCAGCAGCAATCGCACCAATGCAGGAGTTGACAGCTTGGTCCTTTTGATGAACAGGAACAGACGTCAAACGCAGAAATAGATTTTTCCGATGGCTAACATCCCTATTAACTATATACGCTGCGGTCTCTACCATGGCGTCAAGAACGCCACCTCCCAGATCCAGGCTGAAATATAGAAAGCCTCCATCATCCAATACATTCTTACGCCAATCTTGCGATGATGAATTGAAAAGTGGGGTACGAGTCGTAATTGCCCCTAAGGCACCCACATTGCTGAGTTTGAGAATCCATCTCTCTACCATCATGATCGCGAAATCATGCTTTGATGATGGAAACTGAGCATTGAGGTATGTTGCGGTCGTTCCAACTGATTCCCCGAAGGGGGGATTCATCACCACTACATCGTAGCGCTTGCGGCAGATGTCAATGAAGGCGAAGCCCTGCGCAGCATCTTCCGCAAAGAGGCGGCGCTGGAATCCACCCCCATTTTCGGCCTGCCCGGCGTAGGCTTCGAGTGCGTCGTACATTCGTTGCTCTGCCCGCTCCCAGAACTGTTCATCGGTGATACCGGAGAGGTTGACGGGCTGTTCGCCCTTGACCGCCTTAACACCTGGTTCGTCAAAAAGCGACCCCTGTTCGGCCCGGGATCCTTGTTCCCAGAGCCGCTTCGCGTCGGCAATGGCCGTGCGGATTTCCTCCTCGATGCGGAGGAGCGAACCCGCTTCGCCCGCGAGCATCATGTGGTCGAAAATCGTTTCCAACAGGAAGTTAAAAGCAGGTCGCTCGCCGGCGGGGAACTGCTGCTCGACGAATTCGCGAAGCAGTTCCTTTTCGCCGGGCATGGGCTCGGCACAGACAATGTTGGAGCGGGCCACACTGGGGCGTTCCGCCGGGCGAACAGACAGTGCATTCCAGGCGCGCTGGGTACGCAGCCACAGGCTCAGGTTGGCGATCTGCACGGCACGCGGGTCGATGTCGATGCCGTGGATGTTGTGCTCCACAATGAGGCGCGGTACCTCACGGAGGAACGCGGCCTTGTCCGGAAACGAAGCCGCAAAGACGACAAAAGGCGTAAAGGATTCACTGGTTGTCGCGGTGTCCGCGTCGGTTGCCAGGTCCCAGGCTTCTTCGTAGATCGTCAGGTACAGGTCAAACGCATACAACCCGAAGTGCATCGAGCCGCACGCGGGATCGAGCAGGCGGATTTCGCGGGGGTCCTTGAGCGGGCGGTGGGGGATGTACACGGGTTGCCGGAGGAGTTCTTCCTGAGACAATCCGTCCTGTTCCAGTAGTTCGGGCGCCGCTTCGTCGGGTTGGAGGAAAATCTCCGTGGGCCGGCGCACCAGGTAGCGGCAGCGCTCCTTTAAGGCCGTGTGCCCCTGCCGCATCTCATACCATATCCGCCCCAGCGTATTGTCCGTCAAAAATTCCACCACGTACCGCGGCGTAAAAAACTGGTTACGTACGGCCAGCTCGCGGCTGTTGCGCGGCGCGGCGGACTCGGCGCGCATCTGTTTGCGTTCGGCGTCGTCGTTGTAATACTGGTAGATCCAGCCGATCGTCTCGTCCTGGGTCCACACCTCCGCCAGGTCGTCGGCGTTGAGGGTGGCGAGGAGGGTTTCCAGGGCCGCGCGGCGGGGCCAGAGGAGGGCGGTGGCGTCGGTGCGGTCGAACAACACCCGGATGTGGGTGGAGAGTTCGTCGAACACGGCCTCCAGGTAGAGGCGGTAGCCGTGGTCGGGCTGCTGCGCGAGGCCCGGGGCCAGGCCGGCGAACTCGCGGAAGCCGGCGGATTGTTCGCCCTGGGAGACACATTCCTGCACCAGCTCGCGGGCCTCCATCATCTTCAGGGCCACAAACCGGTTGAGCGTCGTGAATACCGTTTCGCGGCGGTAGGCCTCCACGGCCTCGGCGGGTTTCATGCCGGCGGCGCGGTGGTGGTCGATCGCCGCCACCATCTTCGCCCGGAGAATGCACTGCGCGGCGGTGAGGTGGGCCGGCGCCTCGGCGGGGATGGTGCCGGTGAGGCGGATGTCGAACACGCCCTCGAGCTGCTCGGCGTAGTCGTGCTCCAGGAGCCGGCGGGCGGCCTGGGTGGCGCGCTGGATGCGGTTGCGGGTTTCTTTTTCCATAGTTATTGCACCTCTATTCTACTGCACCAGCACCTTCTTCCCGGCGCCGATCAGGCTCGCGCATTCGTCGCGGAGGCCCTGGAGGGCGGCGTCGAGCTGTTCTTCGGTTTCGATCCCGCCGCTGAAGTAGGCCCGGGCCGAGACCGAGGCGATCCGGTTGCCATCCACCAGCGTCCGCAATTCGCGGATGGCGTTGTCGAGCCGGCCGGGGCAGGCGTCGATGTCGGCGCGGAGTTGGGGGATGGGGGGCTGGTCGTCCGGCGGACCGGTGAAGCGCTCGAGCGGGCCGGCGATGCGGCGTTGCTGGGCCTCGTCGAGCGTCTCCCACCCCGGTGTCTCGCGCAGGGTCTGCAGGGCGGCCGTGTAGGCCGCGTCGCGCTGCGTAACGGCGGCGTCGTAGCGGTGTTTAAACGCGGCGGCGAGCGCCGAGGCGTGGTGATCGATGGGCGGGAGTTCGCGAAAAAACGTTTCGCGGCGGAGGAGGTCGTCGAGCTGGCCGGCGTGGTCGTGCAGGGCCGGCTCCAGGTCGTCTTCCTGGCTCAGGAAGGGCCAGCACAGGCGCTGCGTCTCCCGCGCGCGGCGGACGATGTTGAGCCCGTGGGTGTCCAGCGCCTGGGCCAGTTCGGCGCCCCGTTTTATGGCTTCCTTGAGGCCGGCGTGGGTGCCGTTAAACACCTTGATGGCCTGTTCCTCGTTTCCGGTCCGGATGCTGCGCAGTTTCTCCAGCGCCTCGGCCAGCACATCGGCGCCGGGGAGTCCGTGCTGCACCATGCTGCGGTGCACCCCGTCGAGGTCGGCCTCGTGCCGGGTCGCGGCGTCGCGGAGGCCTCGCGCGATCAACCCCTGGTTGATCTCGGCAATGCGCTGGCCAAATACCGTCTCGAACGCCGCGACGGCTTCCACCAGCTGCTCGAACTCCACCCCGCGTTTGAGCTGGAAAGAGGCCTGCTTGAAGAGGTTGTTGTTGTTAAACGTGGCGTTGGCCTGCACGCTCAGGGCGGAGTCGATCACCTGCCCCTTGCTGATCGCCTCGATCTTGTCCGCCCGCAGGAGGGTGATCGTGAAGAGCCGCACGGTGTCGAACGCCCACCCAAACGGCTCGCGGTCGAAGTATTCGGCGAGCTGGCTGCCGGTGGCGGCGTTGCCGTAACTTTCCCGATTTTCGATCTGCGCCAGCACCTCGGCCAGGGGACCGCTTTCGGTTTCGAACACGGGCACGCCGTTGCGGTCGCGCAGCAGCTTCAGCTCTGCGAACACCGGGGGGAGTCCGCGCAGGCTGTCCTGTTTCATCAGGGCGAGCAGATCGTTCGGCTTCACCAGCGCCGCGGCCTCTTCGAAGCGGTTGTAGACATCTGGCAGCACCTGTTCGAGGATCCGCGAGGCCGCGCGGGGCACTTCCTCGGCGCGGTCGTCCGGGCTGCGGTCGTTGCCGCGGAAGAAGACCTGGCCGGTGAGCAGGGCTGTTTTGAGGAGGCGCCGCAGTTCGCTTTCGTGCCGGCGCCGGCGGATCGTTTCCTCCTGCACTAGTGCCGTTTCGTCTTTCGTGCGGGCGTTGCGCTCCTTGCGGGCGAGGATCTCGCGGCTGCGGACCACCTCGGCGGCCTCGCGGTCGATCCCGTCGTCGAGTGCGACGGCCCAGAACACCTGTTTGGTTTCGGCCCGGCTGCGAGCGCGGAGGGCTTCCGCTTCGGTGTCTACCTCGCGTGCGTTTTGCACGAGCGAAAGATGAACCGGGATGTCGCCCTCGGTCACCAGCCGGCCGTTGATGAACAGGCCGGCCTTAAACACCTTGGCGCCGTGCAGCGTGTGGCCGGGCTGGGGTTTCCAGAGGCTGTCGATGGTTTCCTGGTAGAGCTGGAAGACGTCGCCCGTTTTGGGTTGGATGGCGGCCCGTTGCTGCTCCCAATCGTCCTCGGCCGGCGAGGGGATGCGGTATCCGTCTTCGCCCCGGCGCACCATGTGTGCCCGTTCGAGCGCCTCGAGGGCGCGTTTCACCTCGGGAAGCTGCGAGCCGGCGTCGACGGCCGGGTGGAGCGTCGCCGCCAGGTTTTCGGGGGTCCGATGGATGCTCTTCACGTACTGGAGCAGGCAGATCGCCTTGGCCACCGATTTCGCCATCGGGTGGTCCACCTTCGCCCCCATCACGTCGATCTTGCCGCGGAGCTCGCTCGAGATGTTACCCGATACCAGGTCGTACATCTGGTCGATCCGCGCCAGCCGGCCCACGGCGGCGCCGGCGAGGTTGACGGATTCGTGGATGAGCAGCTGCTGGGCGAGTTTGATGATGGTCCGGTTGGCCCCGCCCACATGTTTACTGGCGCCGCCCTGCAACCGCAGGCCTGAGACCACATCGATCACTAGCCCCACCTGGTAAGGAAGCAGCGGATACAGGTCGATAAACTGCTCGGTGGAGAGTTCGGGTTGGCGCACATCGGCGGTCAGACGCGTCGTGTCGGTGAGCCGGCCTTTGTTGTCGTTGAAGAGCTTGCGGAGGGTGGCCTCGGCATCGGCATTTTTGGAGAGTACGCGTTTGCTGGTCACTTCCGAAATGTCCGAGGGCTCCAGGTGGACCTGCAGCGGGAAGCGGTCCATGAGCCGGGCCAGCTCCACCCGCGATCCATCGAGCCCGCCCACCAGTTCGCTGAGTTTCTCCTGCGACGTAACGATGAGCCAGAGCTTGCCCCGGCCCACGCGTCCCAGGCTCTGCACCACGCCCTGGAGGTCGAGCATTTTCTGCACGTCGCGCGATACGAACTGGCCCACTTCGTCGATGACAAACACCAGGTTGTGTCCGGGCCGGCGGCGTTCGAGGAGCAGGAGGCAGCGTTCGGCGAGGAGGCCGGGGCTGATGTCGGATTTACCTTTGGCAGAAGCTACCCAGCTATTGGGGGTCACAAACGTATCTGGGTCCAGGTCGTGCATCACCCGACTCGCCTCCTGAAGGGCCATGGCAAACTGGTTCTTCCTGTAGTTCCAGTCTTTGCCGTAGGTCTTCTGGAAGTGTTCCACGAAAGCATTGAGCCGACCATCTCCTTCGAGGGTGATTTCAAGCTCGGCAAGATCCAGGTCCTTTGCATACCCGAGCCGTTGGAGCAGCTGTCGGTACATGATCTCCGTGATGGACTGGCTGCCGCTCCGGATGCCGCGGTCCGTCGAGACATCGAACACGACCGCCTCGGTCGGAATGTACTCCTGGATGTTTTTGAGCAGCACCTCGATCCGTTTATCGCCCGTCCGCCTCGCGATCAGCTCTGCCGCGCCCTGGCCGAGGATGGCCCGGTTTTCCAGCGCCAGCCCCAGCATCTTGGCGAAGCTCGACTTACCCGACCCGAAAAATCCAGACACCCAGATTCCAACGCCTTCGTGGGGTTTGTTCTTGGTTTCCCAGTAGGTGTTGATGATTTCATGGAGATGCCAGCGGATCGCGTCCGTCACGACGTATTCGCCGATCTCGTCAAAAATGATCTGCTCGTCGCTCTGGTCGACTTTGATCACTTCTTCGATGCGCCGATGGATATCGTTCGCGAAGAGGCGCTCGATTTTAAGTTCATGCATGGAAGGGACGGGTCAAAAAATCTTCGGGCGATAATTGTGTTCGGCATCGAGGACGCCCATGAAGCGCAGGCCGGCGGCGCCGTCGAGTTCGCCGGGGTAGAACAGCACGCTGGGGATATGCACCTTGCCTTTCAGCTGCTCGAGCAGCGACGAGGTGCGGTACATGGGGAAGAGCGCGCCGGCGCGAGTGATGAACACCAGGTGCCGGGTCGGATCTTTGTCGTTGGGGATCCGGCGGGCCACCAGTTCATCGAGGGGCTGGTACGAGCTGATGACCTCGTGGATCGTTTCGATGACCGTTTCGAGTCCGACAGTCCGCTCGGCCTCCGCGAGCGCCTCGGGGCCCATCTCCACCGCATCGAGAGCCTCCTGGAGGCATTCGGCGAGGGAGATGATGGTTACCGTTTTGCCGGCCTGTTCGAGCCTTGTTCGCAGGAGGGATGTCTCCCGGCGCACGTCGAACTCATCGGCCGGGCTGTACCGGAAGATGGCGTAGGGCATGTCGTGGTACGCGCTGATTTCCGGTCGCGGGTCGGGCCGCATCAGGATGGGCTCCAGGTCCTCGGTCAGTCGCTTCTTCCAGTCCTTCATGCGGCAAGGGTTTCGGCGTAGGCGAGCAGCGAGGCATGGGGGAGATCCAGCTGGACCAGGCTGCCCGCCGCTTGATAATGCAGCTTGTGATATTGATGCAGATGCAGCAGTTCGCGTTCGACGTCGGCCGGCTCTTTCAGGAAGAGCCGCCACTCCGGCGCATGGATCGCTTCATGCGCGTTTTTGTAGTGATAAACGAGCGCATGGAGCACATATAAAAAGCATTCTTCCGGAAGATGGAAAGGGGTGTTAAAGGTTCGTCTGACATTTCCTTTCAGCAGCCCGAAATCCGAGGCCATGCGAATCAGGTCGTTCGCGTGTCGCCTGGTCCCATCCGGTGAAAGGGAGCGACCGCGAACCAGCTTTCCATCTGTGATTTTATGCACAAAGGGTTCAACATCCGGCGCGAGGACGACATACGTGCCGGCCGCGTACGCTTCGAATAACCATTCCGTCGCAAACCGGAAATACAGTTCGTCCGTCGATCCGATGTGATACAAAAGGCACGGCTTCCAGATGTCCATCCCGACACGCCCACGCACCAGAGCAACGAGGGGCTGGATGTGCTTCGGATCGGTGAAGCGACTGGCGATCGTCGTAGTAACTTCTCGAAGCCACCGGGAGCTGCCGGCGCCGATCGGATTTGTTTCGAGCACCTGATTCAGGTTCTGGCGAATCGTGCGCGCCGTGTCCCAGTGTTGAAAGATCGCGTAGGTCTCCTCGATGAGGGTGCCTGTACGAAGCAGTCGTGTCGAAAACTTGCGCTGCGGTTTCTGGGGGGGCATCAATCGCGCGGTTCGTAGGAAGCGTACGGTATAGCCAGGGCGCCTCGTTCGCCCCGGGCGAAGCCGGCGGCGAGGAGCGAGAGGACGTCGGGAGTGAGGGCGTCCACCTGGCCGATCGGGACCGAGATCCCCCCGTCGGCGCGGCGCAGTTCAGCCGCCTTGTTGGCGGCGAGGTCCGACATCAGGCCGTAGGTGCGCAGCACATCGTCGAGCGCACCCGTCGGGGGTACTTCGAGCTTTTCGAAGAACGGGGCCCACGCGTCCGCGTCCTCGATCCACGCGTGCCACTCCGTATCGAACTGGTCTTCGATCTCCGGGGGCAGACTCCACAGCGTGATGCTGGCCGGCGGGTTAAACACGTCCCGGCACCGGGCTCGTGCCACCTCGAAAACGGCGCGGGCACGGCCAAAGGTATGGGTATGCGGCAGGCCGCGACTGACGGCGATGCGTCCGAGCCGGCCGAGCATGCCCCGCGTATTCCACCAGCCGGCGGCGTCCATCTCCCCGTACCGCGCCACGACCAGGCGGAGGCGGAGGAGATGGGTGAGGTCGGTGGAATGCACTGTCAGGCTGTCGAGCATGGCGTAATCGATCGATCAGATCAAGGGGCTGCCAATATAGGAGCCGTGTCACTTGGGCGAAAGGGCCTGGTTACCTGGTGAATCGATTTCTCAGCGTCCAGACGCCATCCCCCTAAGTACATTCACGTAAATCCTGTCGGATTATCGTGAGTGGTTTCAGGTTAAGGGTTCACAAACTGTTGAGATTTCTACAATACAGGGCATCGTCATCCCCGCGGAGGCGGGGACCCAGCCATCAGACTGGCATTTTTCTGGGTCCCCGCCTGCGCGGGGATGACTTGCTCCTTATGCAATACGCAAATCTCAACAGTTTCTCAAGGTTTAATGTGGCTTCCCTCAGCCTCTAACCTTGAACGGTCGTCGCAGGCATTCAACGGATTTACCGTAATGATACTTAGTAGACCTACAACTTGCATTTGCCGGATGCGGTTGTCGCGTTCCGGGTGATCGCACGTTACGGATTCGCTCGCAAGTGGATCTCATGGCTACGCGAGCGGCAGATCTCAATCGTTATTCATCTTTGCGAAGATGCTTACCTCGATGAAGTCTTGGTCAGCCAGAAGCAAGGCCAGGTTGAGAGCCGAATCCGCCGCGTCGTTTACCGCAAGGGTTTTTTTGTAGCGCCGGTTATGCTGGCCGGATCCCCCCTGTTTTATATAGCCGTGCCCGATCAGAAACGTTGCGGCTACGGCTATCGGCGGCTACGAAGGATAGCCTGCAATGCGCGGCTGTGTATCGGACTCGTCCTTCGCCTTATTCGAAAACTGACCCAGGCAATCAGGCCGCCACTGGCATTAGAAGTGGGTTATTCAAAAAGTGTCCAGTAGTATGACCTGATGTACTTTCTTCGGCCTCGTAGTGCTGGATATAATCGGGCCCCAGGATGCGCTCCTTTTTTTTGAGTGCCCTGATTTTTCTGGCATTGGTTGTTCGTGGTTGTAGGGGATTGATATACGGCGCTGGTTCGGGGCAGGGGGTTAGCGTAGCACGGTCATCATGCGGTGTTGGGTCAGCCCGCCGGCCTCGAGTACGTATAAATAGGTCCCTCCCGGCAGTTGAGCAGCGTTGAAAGGAATGATGTGCTCTCCGGCCGGCAAATGGGCCTCGATGAGTGTAGCCACCTCACGCCCTAGAAGATCATAGACGCGCAGGGACACCGAGCCGGCAGCCGGCAGGCGTAGAGGAATGGAGGTCCTATCCAGGAAGGGATTGGGATAGTTGCTTCCGAGGACCGGTACCTCGTTTTTCGGCGATTCATGTTCATGACCGGTACCGGTAATCGATTCGAAACGAACCTCGACCGAATGGTCAGCTATTACATTCTCGAAATCATACGAGGTCACGGCACCAACCGATATACTATCAACCAGGACATCTGCGATCCGAAAGTTGGCTTCAGGCATGAAAGTCAATTTTAAAGACTCTCCATAGGCTATATAATTAACGTCGTTAGGAGCGATCTGCCCTCCCGGCGTAGAGATCGTCGTTATAAGAAACTCCTCGAGATGTTGACTAACGCCGACAGTATCATCTGCAGCGCCATCACCCGTGAGGTCGATAATTAAGTTGAGGTCTGGAGATGCGGTCGACAGTGAGGTAACGGCTATAGCACCCGCAGGTAATGACAGGTCTTCGAAAATACTGTAGACCGTTTTTCCACTGTGAGAGGCATCTTCGATGACAAAGTCTATAGCAGAAGCCGACTCAATGGCCTCAAGTTCAAAGCTATACGTCTGCCCTTCTGGCAAATAAACAGACTGCTCGACTACTCCAGACGAATCATCGTAAATGGATAGTCGGCTACCTAATATTTCTTCCACATACGTTGTATCATTTACAAAACCTGTATGATTTCCTAATGCATCATAGACATGCAATCTAATCCCAGGAGTTATTGAAGGACGTTTACCCGATGTGCTGGCTGAAGCGATCGAGGCGTTCAAATAACCAGAACAATTGAAACACACATCATCAATCCGAATCCCTGAATTGATGTCATCTGAAGTCGATATCAGTTCGAATGTAAGCGTATGAACTTGACCCTGGTACGGAGTAACATCGATCAGTTCTTGTCGAAAAAGTAAGCCAAGATTACTAGCTTGAATGGTTCTGACTATTTCATCGCCGACCTTAACAACAAGCTGGTCATCATCCGATGTATTCAGTATGCGAGCCTTATAACTCAACAGACTGGATTGGGATTCTGTAGGGAAATATATCCAGTTGTGGGTGCATAGATTGTTGTTTTTATTGAGCTGAAGTTGAAGATTGCTACCCACTAATGGATTAATGACATTAGCAGAACACATTCCTCCATGAAGGGACCACCCAGGGATAAGCTCATTTCGGCCTCTATTCTCAAAATCTCCATTTACAATGAGGGTAAATGAAATATCATCGGTCGCCTCAATTCCTGTTTTATCAATTCGTAATATTTCTATGTTACCGGATGCGGCATCAGCTAGATTAAATCCCATCTTATCTCTGTTATCATCTACACCATTGAGATACCATGAGTTGATAATATCATTGGGGGAACTGCCATCGTTATCCGAAGACGCGGACCAATCTACCGTACCATGATACCAGGCGTGAATAGCACCGTGATCCATGCCATTCAGATCACTTAGATCTGTATTATTATCACCGCAGAACGAAAGGGATGGCAGTCCATTTAAATTATTAATGAAAGGAGATTCGGAGCTGACGCCCGCCTGTCGATAGTTGTCATGAAATGATACATTGCCCCAGCATACAACGGCATCTTCTTCTTCATCTGACAGTCCCTGGTTGACCTTGTAATCGTGAGCATCTACAAAGAGATCTCCAACATCATCACCTAGTTTGCCATCTGCAGGATGGGCATCGAGTGTTGTAAAGTGGATATCCCGATCTATAGTCAGTGAACTGCCTCCTGGGTTGGTTATAGAATTTGAATAATACTCAAGACGCTGAATTAATTCACTTGCCACGATAGTTCCACGACTATAACCGATGATGTGCAGTCTATCCAATTCCCATAATCCATCCTGGCGACCTTGAACTAACTTTGCCGCCAGTGCATCACCAGCGGATTCCGAAAAACCAAGTCTACCAATTACTGAGTCTTCTAACCAGTCGAACACAATGATTTTTTCTCCGACTTGATTCTGAGTTCCTTTATACACCGAAATCTGGCCATCCGTAACAACATAGATAGCTCCACCCCCCACGCGATTAAATATTGCTTCAGCTAGAGTTAAAGTCCAATTCTGATCAATATCAAGGCCATCGTCATTACCCCCAAGCCATGATGGGGGGAAATTATATCCGTGCACAATAACCGTCGTACCCGAGAAGGATTCTCCTATTTCGATCGGGACAATAGCCTTATCATTCGACTCATCCAACTGCCCGGCCTCACTGTTCACATCGGCGATCACCCAGATGTAGTACTGGCCAAATCCCAGATCTTGAGGCAGCGTTACCGTCGCCGAGCAATCCTGGGAGATCTCGCCGGCGGCCAATCCGTCGAGCTCACAAAAGTACAACAACAGATCATCGGTCGCTACGTCGTCGCCAGATGAGTTCAATCGTACGTTGGTCTGGAAGGCGGTTGCATTGCCATCGCCCTGGTTGCGAATGTCGAAATGAATTTCGATTTCATCACCCGGATTGGCGGGATTGGGGGATACGGTCAGGTTTTCGATGATAAGATCAGGAAGCTCCGAAGGTTGAACCTCAACCAGCTCGCCGATCAGGGCGTGGTTGTGAAGAACGACCCCATCCGTATTCGTGGCGGAACCTTCGATTAGTAAATAGAGCCATTCACCTGAAGGTGCATTACTTAGCACAGTTGTTGAAAACTCCTGACTCAGGCTCTCCCCCGGACTCAGCCCTCCGACCGTCCACGTCGCCAGTTTGTTTGGTTCACAATAATTAAACGAACAAGAAAACTCGCTGGTACCGTTAAAGCCATTGATGAAACCCGGCAACAGAACCTGGGCCCACACGTCGAGCAGGCTCTCGGCGCCCGTGTTTGTCGCCGTCAACGAATACGTCACCCGATCCCCGACCCTGAATGAGAGACTGTTGATACCAAGCGTAATGGATAAGGGTATATCATGTTGAACCGGCGTCACCGATCTGGAACGGACGGGTAATCCGTCCAGTGGGGGTCGCAATGCCGCCTGCCCGACCAGCAGATGGCCTTTCTCGACATCTGGTGCAATATCGAGGGTCGCCTTGAGGAAAGCACCTGAACCCGTCCTGATCTCGGCTATACTCCATATGATCGTGTTACCGATATACTGCCCTCCCGAGGTAGCCGAGACGAAGCTTGTGCCTTCGGGCAGCGGCAGCTCCACGACCGGATTGGTCACGCTCGCCGCGCTGATGTTGCTCACGCTCACCATGTACACAAACTGCTCGCCCGCCAGAGCCGGCCCTCTTTCAGGAGCAATACTCAACCGAAGCCGCGGCGACGGATCCACGTGTGTATCCAGTGCCGCCATCACTTGCCAGCCGTCCGAAGACGTCCCCAGCAACTGGCTCCGGAGCAACTCCCCACCCGGAGCGGAACTGGCGATGAACGTCGTAAAATGAACCGTCCGACTCTCCCCCGGGCTCAGCCCTCCGACCGTCCACGTCGCCAGTTTGTTTGGTTCACAATAATTAAACGAACAAGAAAACTCGCTGGTACCGTTAAAGCCATTGATGAAACCCGGCAACAGAACCTGGGCCCACACGTCGA
>Ga0163153_10005831_pt1 | contig 14289 bp, 12 predicted proteins | sample OliLakLV19MP6IB1_FD_148629 | JGI IMG/M metagenome (GOLD analysis project Ga0163153, IMG submission 148629) | Freshwater microbial mat bacterial communities from Lake Vanda, McMurdo Dry Valleys, Antarctica - Oligotrophic Lake LV.19.MP6.IB-1 | ecosystem: Environmental > Aquatic > Freshwater >... | reverse complement strand
CGGCGGTTCGGCGATCACGCTGTTCGACAGCCAGGGTATGACGGGACGGTCGGTGACGCTGAACGGCCCGGTCGCCAACTTCGACGACCTCCGCTTCAATGATCGCGCCAGCTCCGCCATTATCGCGCGCGGCACGTGGCAGATCTGCACCGATGCAAATTTCAGCAGTAACTGTGAGACGTTCCGGCCCGGACGCTACGACAATATCGGCGGCGTCACCGGCCGCGCCAGTTCGGCGCGCCCGATCGACGGGGGTGGCGGTGGCGACGCCGGCTGGGGCGATAGTGGCGGTGGCGGCTGGCAAGGCGGACCGCGCATCGTCATGTACGAAGGTCCCAATTTTTCCGGTCGCTCGTTCATGGTCAGCCAGGACATCCTGCGCAACTTCAGCGGCAGCGGCTTCAATGATCGCGCGTCATCATTGCGCGTCGAACAGGGCTACTGGATGATCTGCACCGATGCCAATTTCGGAGGGCAGTGCCGCACGCTGGGTCCGGGCGACTACGCCACGCTGCCGTACGGTCTCTCGAACTCGATCTCGTCGGCGCGCAAGATCTCCAACGACTATCCGTACAACCGTCCTCCCAATTGGTGATGGTCCCGATGACGCCACAGACAGCGCGGGTGCGAACGGCTCGCTACATGCAGTTGCGCCATGCCCATCGTTGACGATATCGCGGGGCTGCGCGGCGTGCTGGCGCGCTCGCGCATCATCGCCGTGGTCGGACTTTCCGCGCAGTGGTTCCGCCCGAGTTATTTCGCCGCAAAGTACATGCAGGATCATGGCTACACGATCATTCCGGTGAATCCCGCCTACCAGGAAGTGCTGGGACAACGCTGCTATCCGGACCTGGCTTCGATTCCCGGTCCGGTGGACATGGTCGATTGCTTTCGCAAGGCCGCCGACATCCCGCCCATCGCCGCTGCGGCGGTGGCCAAGGGCGCGCACGTGCTGTGGATGCAGCTGGGGATCCGCAATGATGCCGCCGCCAAAGTTGCGCTCGACGCCGGGCTCGACGTCGTGATGGACCGCTGCGTGAAGATCGAACATGCGCGCATCCTGGGCGGCCTCAACTTCGCCGGCGTGAACACCGGCGTCATATCCGCGCGGCGCGCGGGCTGACGGCGCGTCATGGCTGACCGCCGCTTCGGCTTCGATACGCTGTGCCTGCATGCGGGGCAGATCCCGGACGCCGCCACCGGTGCGCGCGCGCTGCCCATCTACCAGACGACGTCGTTCGTGTTCGACAGCGCCGACCATGCGGCCAGCCTCTTCAACCTGCAGACCTTCGGTAACGTCTACTCGCGGATTTCCAATCCCACGGTGGCGGCGCTGGAAGAACGCGTGGCGGCACTCGAAGGCGGACGTGCCGCGCTGGCCACGGCCACCGGCATGGCCGCACAAACTGTCGCGCTGCTCACGCTGTGCCGTGCCGGCGACCACATCGTCGCCGCGCGCACGCTCTATGGCGGCACGTATTCGCAGCTGGCCGTCACCTTCGCGCAGTTCGGCATCGACGCCTCGTTCGTCGATGGCGACGATGCGGCGAACTTTCGTGCCGCGCTGCGGCCCAATACCAAAGCCATCTACGCCGAGACGCTCGGCAATCCCCAATTGAATGTTGCCGACCTCGCCGCCATCGCCGAAGTCGCCCGCGCTGCGGGCGTGCCGCTGATCGTCGACAACACGCTGGCCTCGCCGTACCTTTGCCGCCCCTTCGAACATGGCGCCGACATCGTCGTGCATTCGGTCACCAAGTACCTGGGCGGGCACGGCACCACGATGGGCGGCATCGTCGTCGAGTCGGGGCGCTTCCCCTGGGACAACGGCAATTTTCCGCAGATGACGGAGCCCTCGCGCGGCTATCATGGCGTGCGCTTCTTCGAAACCTTCGGCGACTTCGGCTTCACGATGAAGGCCCGGATGGAGACGATGCGTACGCTCGGCCCCACGCTGGCACCGCATTCCGCGTTCCTGCTGATGCAGGGCATCGAGACCCTGCACCTGCGCATGCCGCGGCATTGCAGTTCCGCGCTGGCGGTGGCGCAACACCTGCAGGCGCACCCGGCGGTGGCGTGGGTGCGCTACCCGGGGTTGCCCGGTGATCCGTATCACGCGCTGTCATCGCGCTACCTCCCGGAAGGCGCGGGCGGCATCCTCACCTTCGGCGTCAAGGGGGGCGCGCCCGCAGGCGTGCGCTTCATCGAGGCCGTGCAGTTCCTGTCGCATCTCGCCAACGTCGGAGATGCCAAGTCGCTCGTCATCCATCCGGCGTCGACCACGCACCGCCAGCTCTCGGAAGACGAGCAGCGCGCCGCCGGCGTGCTGCCTGAAATGATCCGGCTCTCCGTCGGTCTCGAATCGCTGGACGATATCCTGTGGGACATCGACCAGGCACTCACGAAAGCACTTGCCTGATGCCTACCCGATCCCTGCCGTTGCCCTGGGCCGGCCTCATCCTCACACTGGCGCTGCTGAGCCAGGAGGTGCTGTTCCGGGCGTGGGGGAACGATACTTCGCTTGCCCCCTCGCTCTATCGCGTCGGCGTGATGGCGATCGGCGTCACGTCGCTGGCCATCATCCTCATGCCGAAGCGTCGCGTCGGCTACCTGTTGGGCTTCCTGTTGTGCGCGGGCCTGATGGGCTGGGCGTTCTGGCTGCAGTACGGCGAGGGCCTCGAGCCCTGCCCGCTGTGCATGTTCCAGCGCGTGGCGGTGTTGGTGATCGGCGTCGTCTTCCTCGTGGCGCTGATCCACAATCCACTGCGCTTCGGTGCCGCCGTCTATGCGGGCCTGATCCTGCTTGCCGCAGGCACCGGCGCCGCGCTGGCGTCGCGCCAGGTGTGGCTGCAATCGCTGCCGAAGGACCAGGTGCCGGCATGCGGCATGGGCATTTCGTACATGATGGACACGATGCCGTTCCTCGACGTGATCACCAGGGTGTTCGCCGGCAGCGGCGAGTGCGCCGACAAGGCGTGGGTATTCCTGGGCCTGTCGATTGCCGGATGGACGCTGGTGTTCTTCATCGCGGTGACGATCTACGCGATCGCGCTGATCCGCCGCGACTAGAAAAGTGTAGGGTCAGGAAAAGTGTAGGGTCAGAGACGACACTTTCGGAAACGCAACGGCAATCGCTCCAATCGTCGCGGAAAGTGTCGTCTCTGACCCTACACTTTTTTAGTCTCTGACCCTACACTTTTTTACTTCGGCGCCATCCGGATCGCGCCGTCCAGCCGGATCACCTCGCCGTTCAACATCGGGTTGCGGATGATCTCCGCGACCAGCGACGCGAACTCGGGCGCTTCGCCGAGCCGCGAGGGAAACGGCACCATCTTGCCGAGCGCCTGTTGCACGTCCTCCGGCAGGCTGTCCATCATCGGCGTGCGGAAGATGCCGGGCGCGATCGTCATCACCCGGATGCCGAATCGCGCCAGCTCGCGGGCAATGGGCAGCGTCATCGCGACGATGCCGCCTTTCGACGCCGCGTAAGCCGCTTGCCCGATCTGCCCGTCGAACGCCGCCACCGACGCGGTGTTGACGATCACGCCGCGCTCGCCGCCCGCGTTCGGCGTGCCGGTGCTCATCGCGTGCGCCGCCACGCGGATCATGTTGAACGTGCCGACCAGGTTGATCGTGATCGCGCGCGCAAACCCGGGCAACGCGTGCGGACCATCCTTCCCCACCACCTTCTCGCCATGCACGATGCCCGCGCAGTTGACGAGGCCCGCGAGCCCGCCGAACGCCTGCACCGCCGCTGCGACGGCCGCCACGGCGCTCCCGTCGTCCGCGACATCGGTGCGCACGTAGCGCGCTGCAGCCCCGAGCTCCGCCGCGATCGCCGCGCCCTCGTCATTCTTGAGATCGGCGATCACGACGCGCGCGCCGCCTTCCACCAGCATCCGCGCGGTCGCCGCGCCCAGGCCCGACGCGCCGCCGGTCACGATGAATGCATTGCCCTGCAAATCCATGCTGCCTCCGTGTACACGGTCTCGGTAGAACGTGCCGGTGACGAGCTCGAGGCCGATCAGCACGGCGGCCAGCACCCACCAGGTCAAGTACGACATCATCGCGAGGCGTCCGCCACGCCACGATCGGAGCGCGGCACCAGCATAAAGCAACTTGATCGCCGGTCACCACCCATTCGCCCCGCGCGCGGGGCGGGCCGTCGCATGCAGGCTATCCGCAGGAGCACTGGAACACGGTATAATGGAAAGTTAAATAATCATTGCGAATCAAGCAGTTTAGCCAAGTGTCGGCAACACGAGCGCCGGCACCGCGATCCAGCTGATGCGCACGCGCTGCCGCACCCGGCAACGTGCCCGGAGTTCGATCGATGCCCATCTACGAATATCGTTGTGATGCCTGCGGAAACGAGCACGAGGCCATCCGCAAATTCAGCGACGCACCGCTGACCACCTGCCCTGCCTGCGGCAAGGAGACGCTCGTCAAGAAGGTCTCGGCCGCCGGCTTCCAGCTGAAAGGCAGCGGCTGGTACCAGACTGATTTCCGGGGCGGCAACAAGCCCGCAGCCCCTGCCGCCAAGCCCGACGGTGGCGACGCCAGCGCCGCGCCTGCGGGTGAGACCAAGACCACGGAAGCCGCACCGGCCGCCAAGGCTGAAACTTCCACGACGAAGGCGGACACCAAGGCCGCGCCCTCCGGCGGCACGGCCGCCGCCAGTTGAGCGCGCCGCCCACGAGTCGCACCATGAAGCGCTACCTCATCCTCGGGCTCTTGGTCTGGGTGCCGCTCGGCATCACGATATGGGTGCTGCACTTCCTCGTCACCACGCTCGACCAGACGCTGTACCTCTTCCCCGAGAGCGCACGTCCCGATGCCCTGCTCGGCGTGCACATTCCAGGCTTCGGCGTGCTGCTCAGTTTCGCGATCCTGCTCGGCACCGGCGTCGTCGCCGCCAATTTCTTCGGCGCCCATCTGATCCGGTTCTGGGAACGGGTGCTCGGCCGCATTCCTGTCGTGAAGCAGATCTATTCGTCGGTGAAGCAGGTCAGCGACACGCTGCTGTCCGACTCGGGCAACGCGTTCCGCAAGGCGCTGCTGGTCGAATTTCCGCACGAGGGCTCGTGGACCATCGCGTTCCTGACCGGCGCGCCGGCCAGCGTGGTGACCCGCCACCTGACCGAGGAACATGTCAGCGTGTACGTGCCGACCACGCCCAACCCCACGTCTGGCTATTTCATCATCGTGCCGAAGTCGCGTGTCCGTGAACTCGACATGTCGGTCGACGAGGCGCTGAAGTACGTGATCTCGATGGGCGTCGTCGTGCCGCGATCCGGCGCAGCGGTACCCCCGGCCGGCATTCCGGCCCCGGTTGCCGGCACCACCCATCCCCGAAATTGACCGGGCTGCCGCGACGCGTTTGCCGCATGCGGCGAAGGCGTCACGCAGCCCGTGCCCCCGCATCGTCTCGCCATTGCCACCATTTCCACGCCTTCGGGCGTCAAGCATTCGTCTGGAGAATTTGCCGTGAAACGTACCGACTACTGCGGCCGCATCGACCGCCGTTACCTCGAGCAAACCGTCACCCTGATGGGTTGGGTCCAGCGCCGCCGTGACCATGGGGGCGTCATCTTCATCGACTTGCGCGACCGCGAGGGCCTGGTCCAGATCGTCTGCGATCCTGACCGCGCCGCCACCTTCGCGGTGGCCGAAACGCTGCGCAACGAGTATTGCGTGACGATCACCGGCCGGGTGCGCCCGCGCCCGGAAGGCACCACCAACACCAACCTCGTGTCCGGCGAGATCGAAGTGCTGGCGCACGAGATCGAGGTGCTGAACGCCTCGCTGACGCCGCCTTTCCAGATGGACGACGAGAACCTGTCGGAAACCGTGCGGCTCGAGCATCGCGTGCTCGACCTGCGCCGTCCGCAGATGCAGAAGAACATGATGCTGCGCTACCGCGCCGCGATGTCGGCGCGCCGCTATCTCGATGGGCTCGGCTTCATCGACATCGAAACTCCGGTGCTCTACAAGTCCACGCCGGAAGGCGCGCGCGAATTCCTCGTGCCCTCGCGCATCCATCACGGTCAGTTCTACGCGTTGCCGCAGTCGCCGCAGCTCTTCAAGCAGATGCTGATGATGGCGGGCTTCGACCGCTACTACCAGATCGTCAAGTGCTTCCGCGACGAAGACCTGCGCGCCGACCGCCAGCCGGAGTTCACGCAGATCGATATCGAGACGTCGTTCATGGACGAGCTCGACATCCGCGCGATGATGGAAAAACTGATCCGCACGATGTGGAAGGAAGCCCTGGGTGAAGACCTGCCGGACCCTTTCCCCGTCATGGCCTTTGCCGAAGCGATGGACAAATACGGCTCGGACAAGCCGGACCTGCGCATTCCGCTGGTGCTCACTGACCTCACCGAGGTGATGCGCACGGTGGACTTCAAGGTGTTCCGTGCCGCAGCGGACCGCGCCAACGGCCGCGTGGCGGCGCTGCGCGTGCCTGGCGGCGGCACGTTGTCGCGCAAGGAGATCGACGACTACACGACGTTCGTGAAGATCTACGGCGCCGGCGGCCTGGCCTACATCAAGGTCAACGATGTCGCCAAGGTGAACGAGGAAGGCTTGCAGTCGCCAATCGTCAAGTTCCTGCCGGAACCGGTGCTGCGCGAGATACTCACGCGTACGGGCGCGGCGAACGGCGACCTCATCTTCTTCGGCGCCGACAAGGCCAAGGTCGTCAACGACGCGCTGGGCGCGTTGCGCGCCAAGGTGGGCCACGATCGCGGGCTCGCCATTGGCGGCTGGAAGCCGCTGTGGGTCGTCGACTTCCCGATGTTCGAGCACGACGACGAGAACGACACGTGGGTAGCGCGGCACCATCCGTTCACCGCACCCAAGGATGGCCACGAGGACCTGTTCTCGGCCGATCCGGGCAATGCCATTGCCAAGGCGTATGACGTCGTGATGAACGGCTGGGAAATCGGTGGCGGCTCCGTACGGATCCACCGGCCCGAGGTGCAGGCGAAGGTCTTCGCTTCGCTCGGCATTTCGCCGGAGGACCAGCAGCGCAAGTTCGGCTTCCTGCTGAACGCCTTGCAGTATGGCGCGCCGCCGCACGGCGGCATTGCGTTCGGCCTCGACCGGATCGTCACGCTGATGTGCGGCGCCGAGTCGATCCGGGACGTGATTGCGTTCCCCAAGACGCAGCGCGGGCAGGACCTGCTGGTGGATGCGCCCACGCCGGTCACCGAGCAGCAACTTCGCGACCTGCACATCAAGGTGCGCCCCACCGACGCCGTGAAAGTCGCTTCCACCTGACGTACACTGCGGCGCATGAGCCCGCCGGGCCGTCCCAAGGGCGAACTCCGGAGCGCGAAGCGCGAAGGTAGTCCAATTTGCCCGCCGGGCCGTCCCAAGGGCGAACTCCGGAGCGCGAAGCGCGAAGGTAGTCCAATTTGCCCGCCGGGCCGTCCCAAGGGCGAACTCCGGAGCGCGAAGCGCGAAGGCAGTCCAATTGAGCTCCATGAGCCGCATGCAGTGCCTGTTTCGCCACCTCGCCGCAGGATTCATCCTCGCGGCGACGGTGGCGGTCGCGCCGCCGCTCTGCGCGCGCACCACCACCCTGCCGTTGCCGGAAGTCGCGGTGCGCGACCTGCCGGTGCAGGGCCGCAACGTGCTGGTCAGCATCCGCGCCGGCGGCCCGTTCAAGCATGACCGCGACGGCGTCGTGTTCGGCAACCGCGAGCGCATCCTGCCGGCCAAGCCCCGCGGGCACTATCATGAGTACACGGTGACAACCCCCGGGGCCCGCAACCGCGGCGCCCGGCGCATCGTCTGCGGCGGTCCCAAGACCGCGCCGGAGGTTTGCTATTACACCGCCGACCACTATGCATCGTTTGCGAGGATCCGCGAATGAAGGCTCCTGATCTCGCTGTCGTCGACGACGCCGGCGTGCAACTGTGGACCGGCCCGGTCGAACCTCTGGCCGCCGCCGCCACGCATGCCGCGCTGCGTCTCGAAACCGTCAAGTTGGGCCACGCCAAGGATCGCACCGCGCTCTTCGCCGAGCTCGATCGCGCGCTGAAGCTGCCCGATCACTTCGGCCACAACTGGGATGCGCTCGCGGACGTGATGGAGGACCGCGACTGGCTCGGCAAGCGGGGCCGCGTGATCGTCATCACGGGCGCGGCCGCCTATCGCCGCGATCACCCCACCGACTGGAGCACGCTCGAGGACATCCTGGCCGAAGCCTCCGAGTTCTGGAAGGAGCGCCACGTGGCCTTCTGGGTCTTCACCACCTGACCCCTCCGGGCCGCGGTGCCTTCGAGCGGCTTGACCCTGTTTCGACATCGCGCCCGTTTCAACCCATACCTTCGCCACGCATGCGTTTCAAGATCCCGGTTTCCGCGCTGGTCGTCGTGCATACGATCGACTTGCGCGTGCTGCTGATTGCGCGGGCCGACTTTGCCGACCACTGGCAATCGGTCACGGGCAGCCAGGATCCCGGTGAAACGCTGCTGGCGACGGCCACGCGCGAACTGCGTGAGGAAACCGGCATCGAGGCCGCGCGCTACGGCGGCCTCGACGATTGGCAGATGTCCAACGACTACGAGATCTTTCCGCAATGGCGACACCGCTACCCTCCCGGCACCACTCGCAACACCGAGCATGTCTTCGGGCTGACGCTGCCCCAGCCGGTATCCGTACAGCTGGCGCCGCGCGAACACGTGGCGTTCCTCTGGCTACCCTGGCGCGAGGCGGCCGCGCGCTGCTTCTCCTGGTCCAATCGCGCGGCCATCGAGATGCTGCCGGCGCGCCTGCCGGCGGCCACGGCCAACGCCGGATGACGGTGCGTGCAACAGTCGCGTTCGCGCTTGCCGCATGCATGCTGGCCGGTGTGGCGCGCGCGGCCGACGCGCAGCCCAACGTCAATGTACCCATCGTTTCGCTGAGCGCATCCGCCACTGCGTCGATCGCCAACGATCGCGTGTATGCGTGGCTGCGCGCCGGGGTGGATCACGCCGATCCCGCGCGCGCCGCCGCCGACGTCAATGCGCGGATGGCGCGCGCACTGGCACGCGCCAAGGCGGTCACCGGCGTCGAGGCGGCCACGTCCGGCTACTCGTCGTTCCAGATCACGGAAAAGGGCCAGCCATCACGCTGGCGCGTCGCCCAGACGCTCACGCTCGAGGGCTCCGACTTCGCGGCGATGGCGGCGTTGGTGACGAAACTGCAGGCCGACGATGCATTGGTGATGTCCGGCATGAACTTCGCGGTCAGCCCCGATGCGCGGCGGCGCGCCGAGGACACGCTGACGCAGCAGGCGATCAAGTCATGGCAGGCACGCGCGCAGAACGCCGCCGCCGGCTTCGGCTACCAGGCATGGCGCACGGGCAAGGTGGCAATCCAGACCGGCGACTTCGCGCGCCCGCAGCCGATGTTCAGGCAGAGCATGAATGCGATGGTGGCCAGCGCGCCGCCGGTCAACCTCGATGCCGGCAACACCGACGTGACCGTCACGGTCTCCGGCGAGGCGCTACTCGAGAATCCGCGCACCGTCGCGCGATAGTTGATCCTCAGGCGGCCAGCGTCAGCCGCGGCCACGAGCGCACCAGCAACGCGAACTCGCCGGCCGGCAACGGTCGGCTGAGGTAGTAGCCCTGACATTCGTCGCAGCCGTGCTCGCGCAGGAAGGCAAGCTGCTCGCGCGTCTCCACACCTTCGGCGATCACGCGCATGCGCAGGCTCTGCGCCATGGCGATCACGGCCCGCGTGATGGCCGCGTCGTCCTGGTCGTGCGGCAGGTCCTTGATGAAGGACCGGTCCACCTTGACGTTATCGACGGGAAAGCGTTTCAGGTAGCCGAGCGATGAGTACCCGGTGCCGAAGTCATCGATCGACACCGATATTCCCATCTCGCGCAACCGCGTGAGCGTGATGACGGCGCGTTCGGGATTCTGCATCACCATGCTCTCGGTGATCTCGAGTTCGAGGCCGCGTGGCGCCATGCCCGTCTCGTCCAGTGCGGTGGCGATGTCGGCCAGCAGTCCGTCGTGCGCGAACTGGCGCGCGGACAGGTTGACCGCGATCCGCAGCGGCGGCAGGCCTTCGCACTGCCACGCCACCGATTGCGCGCAGGCCGTCCGCAGCACCCAGCGGCCGATCGGCACGATCAGCCCTGTTTCCTCGGCCAGCGGGATGAACTGATTGGGCGTCACCATCTGCAGGTCCGGATGATTCCAGCGCAGCAGTGCCTCGACACCGACGATGCTGCCGGTGGCGATCTCCACCTTCGGCTGGAAGTGCAGCACGAACTCGGAGCGCTCCAGCGCGTGGCGCAGCGCGGACTCCAGCGCCAGCCGTTCGAAGGAATGCGCGTTCTGCTGTGGTGAGTAGAACTGGAAATTGTTCTTGCCACGATCCTTCGCGAGGTACATCGCGATGTCGGCATTCTTGAGCAGCGCGGCGGGGTCCTGGCCATCGGCCGGATAGGTGGAGATGCCGATGCTGCCGGTAACGTGATATTCCTGCCCCGACAGCACATAGGGCCGGCCGACGGCGTTGAGGATGTTCTGCGCGATCGCATCGAGCTCGCGCACATCGGCACAATCCTCGACCAGCACGACGAACTCGTCGCCGCCAAGGCGCGCCACGGTGTCCGACTCGCGCAGGTGATGGCGCAGCCGGCGCGCGACATCCTGCAGCAGCCTGTCCCCGGCCTCGTGCCCCAGGCTGTCATTGATGTTCTTGAAGCGATCGAGGTCGATGAAGAACAGCGCGAAGGTCTTGTTGCGCCGCTGGGCGAGACTCGAGGCCCGTTGCAGCGTGTGCATGAACATCGTGCGGTTGGGCAGGCCCGTCAGTTCGTCGAAGTGCGCGAGGCGGCGGATCTTCTCCTCGGCGCGACGCGCCTGCGTGACATCGCGCGCGATGCCGCGATAGCCGATGAAATGCCGGTCGTCGTCATGCACCGGCTCGCCCGAGAAACTCCAGTACCGCAGCTGTCCATCGGCGTCGCGCGTCGTGTGGCACAGGTCCTTGAACGGCTGCCGCGCCGCCGTCAGCGTGCGGTGGCGCGCGGCATCGGTCTCGTCCACCTGCATCTCGCCGGCGTCGGAGGTGGTCCGGCCCAGCAGCTGGTCCACACCAATTCGATGGTTGTCGGGGTCGAGGCCCGACACTTTGGTGAACCGCAGTTGCGCGTCCTGCTCCCAGTACCAGTCGGACGACAGCGCGAGCAGACTGCGGAACCGGTTCTCGCTGTTGCGCAGGCGCTCCTCCGCCAGCTTGCGCGGCGTGATGTCCTCGTTGATGCCGGCCAGCCGGCGCGCCCGGCCGTGCGCATCGCGCTCGACGACGCGGCCCCGGCACCGTATCCAGCGCCAGCTGCCGTCATTGGCGCGCACGCGATGTTCGATGTTGTATTCGGCCGAGCGGCCGGTCAGCGTGTCGACGTATTGCGCCAGGATGCCGTCGCGCTCGTCTTCATGCGTGCGCGCCATCAACGCATCGAAGGTCGTGTGGGTTTCCTGCGGCGGCCCACCCAGCAACACGTTCCAACGCTCGGACAGATAGACGACCCCCTGCGGATCGACGTCCACCAGGATCAGGTTGGAGCCGTGCATCGCCGTGTTGAGGCGGTTGGTGGCCTGATCGCGCTCGAACTCGGCCTGCTTCTGGTGCGTGATGTCGCGCAGCGTGCCGCGCATCAGCGCTGCCTTGCCTTCGCTGTTGGTGAAGGTTTCCTCGAGCGCATGCAGCCACATCACCTTGCCGTTCTCGCGGACGATGCGGAACTCGATGTCGGCGTTGGCGCCCTGCTTGTACGCCGCGACGATCACATCGCGCACGCGCTGCCGGTCATCGGGGTGCGTCAGCTCCAGCACCTGCGAGAACGGTGGCGCGCTGCCGCTGTTCTCGAGTCCGAAAAGCCGAAAGCACTCCTCCGTCCACCTGGTGGCGCCCGAGTGCGGATCGTGCGACCAGCTGCCCACCGTGGCAATCCGCTGGGCTTCCGAAAGATGTGCCTCGCTTTGTTGCAGGCGGCGCGTCCGCTCCTCCACGCGCGACTCGAGCAACGCCTTTTCCGCGGCAAGCGCGCGATTGACTTCGGTCAGCTTCCCTGAGGCCACCGCGTGTGACTCCGCCAGCGCCAACCGGGCCTGCTCGTTGTCCTGGTAGGCGCGGCTCACCGCGACCAGCAGCTTCGACCACGGCGCGTCCGCCGGCAGGATCGAGTCCGGCGAAATGCGGAGCGCGTTGAGCTGGCGCAGCAGGTCGGCGTGCAGGTCGCTCATGCGAAGATGCCCTGCCATCGCGTCCGAGTGACGGGCAGTGTCGGGGCCGGGTCGCAGTCTGCCATGGCGCGCACCCGCAGGCACACCGCCGCAGCGATTGGCACAATGTTATATAACATCATGTTTTATAGAGTATTTATTTATTTTCCGACCGCAGGTGTGGAACGCGGTACTCCGCGCCACTCCGGCAGCAGCAAAAAGCGCGCCGCACCGGGCTGCCAACAAAAAGGGCGCCTCCTGGGAGGCGCCCTTCGGGCGGCAACTGCTGCAGCCGAATAGTTACTCGGCCATGCCGATCGGCGGGGCTTCCGCAGTCGCGGGGGCCGGCGCGGCGCCACCCTTGTTGGCCGCGTCTTCCTCCGCAGCGGCCTTCATCGACAGGCGCACGCGACCCTTTTCGTCGGCCTCGATTACCTTGACGCGAACAATCTGGCCTTCCTTCACATAATCGGAAACCGCGTTGACGCGTTCCTTGGCGATTTGCGAGATGTGCAGCAGGCCGTCCTTGCCGGGGATCAGTTGCACGATCGCGCCGAAGTCGAGGAGACGCAGCACCGGGCCTTCGTAGATGCGGCCCACTTCCACTTCCGCGGTGATGTCCTCGATGCGCTTGCGTGCCGCATTGCAGGCGTCGGAGTTGACCGACGCGATCGTGACCGTGCCGTCGTCCTTGATGTCGATCGTGCAGCCGGTTTCCTCGGTCAGCGCCCGGATCACCGCACCACCCTTGCCGATCACGTCGCGGATCTTTTCCGGATTGATCTTGAACGTCATCATCCGCGGCGCGTGCTGCGAAATATTGGTGCGGGCATGCGGCAAGGCTTCCTGCATCAGGCCGAGGATGTGCATGCGGCCTTCGCGCGCCTGCGACAACGCCACCGCCATGATTTCCTTCGTGATGCCCTGGATCTTGATGTCCATCTGCAGCGCCGTGACGCCACGGTCGGTACCGGCCACCTTGAAGTCCATGTCGCCCAGGTGATCTTCGTCGCCCAGGATGTCGGTCAGCACCGCAAAGCGGTTGCCTTCCTTGATGAGGCCCATCGCGATACCGGCCACGTGCGCCTTGGTGGGCACGCCGGCGTCCATCATCGCGAGGCTGGCGCCGCACACCGATGCCATCGACGACGAGCCGTTGGACTCGGTGATCTCCGACACGACGCGCATCGAGTACGAGAACTCCTCGGCGCTCGGCAGCACGGCGATCAGCGCGCGCTTGGCGAGGCGGCCATGGCCGATTTCGCGGCGCTTGGGGCTGCCGACGCGGCCGGTTTCACCGGTGGCGAACGGCGGGAAGTTGTAATGGAACATGAAGCGGTCGCGGAACTCGCCCATCAACGCGTCGATGATCTGTTCGTCGCGCGCGGTGCCCAGCGTGCCGACGACCAGCGCCTGCGTTTCGCCGCGCGTGAATAGAGCAGAGCCGTGCGTGCGCGGCAAGACGCCGGTGCGGATGTTGATGGGGCGCACCGTGCGCGTGTCGCGACCGTCGATGCGCGGCTCGCCGGCCAGGATCTGGTGGCGCACGATCTTCGACTCGAGCTCGAACATGAAATTGCCGACTGCGCGTGCGTAGTCGGGCGACGCGTCGGCGGGAACGCATTCCGCCATCGCCTTCTTCGAGATTTCCTTCAGCCGTTGCTGGCGGGCCTGCTTCTGGCGCAACTGGTACGCCTCGCGCAGGTCGGCCTCGATGGACGCGGTGACCTTGGCCATCATGGCCTCGTCCTTGGCCGGCGCAACCCAGTCCCACAAAGGCTTGCCACCCTCTTCCACCAATGCGTGAATGAGTTCGATGACGGCCTGTTGCTGCTGGTGGCCGAACACGACCGAACCCAGCATCACTTCTTCAGGCAATTCCTGGGCTTCGGATTCGACCATCAGCACCGCGGCTTCGGTGCCTGCGACGACGAGGTCGAGTGTCGACGTGGTGAGCTCGGTCTTCGACGGGTTGAGGATGTACTGGCCGTCGATGTAGCCGACGCGCGCCGCGCCGATGGGGCCTGCGAACGGGATGCCCGCCAGC
>Ga0163153_10005830_pt1 | contig 14292 bp, 17 predicted proteins | sample OliLakLV19MP6IB1_FD_148629 | JGI IMG/M metagenome (GOLD analysis project Ga0163153, IMG submission 148629) | Freshwater microbial mat bacterial communities from Lake Vanda, McMurdo Dry Valleys, Antarctica - Oligotrophic Lake LV.19.MP6.IB-1 | ecosystem: Environmental > Aquatic > Freshwater >... | reverse complement strand
GGTCCAAAAAACCACCCTAAGATCGATGCGCAAATAGACTCGATCTTCAATGCCGCGTAACGAAAAAATCGAAGCGATTCTGATTGCCTGGGACGATTTCAATCGGTCAACGCCTGCTGAAAAGACTAGGTGCATGCACCGTTTGAATGCTCTTCTCGATGAAGCCATCGGGGACCGCCCTTTGACTAGAGAAAATTTAATGACCAATTTATCGGGACATTACCAAGAGTTTCGCAGAACCAAGAAGCTAAGGGAGCAAAGCAGACTTCCCAAATGATCTGATATTTGGTTCAGCTTCCGGTAATTTTGCCGTTAACTCGCCCCTGCCGACAAAAGGTTGGAATTTTCCAGCTTCAGGCAAAGAATCAAAAAACTCCGGTTCAATCTGATGTTCATGGATTTTCTCCTTCGGCTTCCTGCTGCAATCTTCGCACACCAGCAACTGAACCAGGGACGTGGCATCCTCCGGTGTGGTGGTGTCTGGACGGTGCAGGACAATGGGCTTCTCGCATTTGTAACACTTGGTTTGAATTCTCACTTCCTTCCTCCTCGCTTCCTTTGCGGTCTGTCAAAGCATCGATTACAGATGAAAGCCCCTGCCAGCTTCCAAACGTCTGCGACGGTCAAACCGCCTCTGGTTGCTCTTAAGCTTCATGGAGTTTTACAAATCGGGCAGGGCATCTGAATCTTCATGATTTTGTTGTTTACGTTTTGCTTGGTTAATCCTGGTGGTTGTGAGCTGGCGACGTTGCAGATTGATTGATAGAACCCATTCCGTCGGGCTGATTCCATCGTGATTCCACTCCACGTATCGCGGAGCGACACCTGCCATGGTGCAAGCCAGTTGTCGGTTGCGCCCGTCCAGGATCATTCCTTCATGCAGGACAATCGGGTTTAAGAGGCCGTTCTTTTTTACGTCCTCAACAAAGTCTGCAAGATCCTGACCGTCCATGAGGGGGAACAGTTTTGCTGCCGGGTGGCTTTCTTTCTCAGATGCGTGGACACAATTCATGCCTTGATCGTTTGTGATCGGATTCATAAAAATTCCAGTTGGCGGAAGATTACCGACTCAGGAAACGCTCGATCTCGCTAACTGGAATTAATTTGTGACGAAGCGCGCCCGATGGCTTCAAAAGTCCACGCTTGATGAGCCGGTGAACAGTCACATAGCTCACGCTCAAAGATTCGGCAGTCTCACTGAGTGAATATGCCATCCTGGGAATCGCCGGGGGGATGAGGGGGCGATGGTGTGCGGTGGTGTTGAGTGACGTCCGAAATAATTTGCCTTTAACTTTTGCCCGTGCAAAGTATGCCCCGGTGCTGACGTATTGCAGCAGGTTTGCGACTTTTGGGAAGGACCGCCATTTCCCACAGAGGGAAAGGTTGGTCTTTTGTTTTTCTGGCGTTGTATCCGTAGGATTTTCTTTCATAAGCAAGAGAAAGGCTGAGGGATACAAAACAAAAATTCAGGAAGCTGTAAGACGTTACATTCAGCAGGTTGCCTCGGTAGCTCAGTTGGTAGAGCAGTTGACTCTTAATCAATTGGTCGTGGGTTCGAATCCCCCCCGGGGCACCATTCTCAATGCGAGCGCTGTTGCGGTGAGCCAACATCCTTAATACCTTCCTGAACCTCCTGAACCAGATATTTATTTTATGCATAGCCCCTTCCAAAATGAAATGTTGACCTTCGGCAAATCGAAAAACCCGATCTTCACAACATTGAGGAGATTTACTCCCGTTGTCATATTCAGTTTAGCGGTTTCGCTGATTGGGACCTTAAACGGATGGTGCCAGGGCCAGGTTAATTTTGACACAAAAGCGGTCGGAGCGCCTTGTTATTTTTGTCAGAACAATGTTGGGGGCATCAAAATGGAGGGCGATGCCTAGCTTGCCTAGCTAATAGCAATGTTTCTCCACTCAAATAATCGTTCCCGATGTTACTTTCATTAAATGCCTGAACTGGCTGAGGTTGAATTTTACCGAAAACAATGGGATCTGGGATTGCAACAGGTTCTCGTGGGCCTGGAGTTGCACGAAAAGCGGCGTGTTTTCAGGAAGTGTGATTTGCAGATTTTGCGGGACTTGAGCGGAAAAACTTTTCAGAGAAGCCGCGCTTTAGGAAAAAAATTGGAGTTCGCCTTTTCCGGCGATCTTTTTCTCGGAATCCACCTGGGAATGTCGGGTGGACTGAGGTCCGAACCTCCTCAATTCTCATCAGAAAGCCACGATCATCTGGTTCTTAGGTTCTCCAAGTGCACTCTGGTTTACAGAGACCCGCGCATGTTTGGACTGGTGATCTGCCAAAAGGGCAGGGAGTCAGGGGATTGGTTCAGCAATTCCGGGCCTGAGATTCTGTCGGATGCCTTCACTCTTCCATTGTTTCATCAATACGTGAAAAGAAAGGCGGATTGGGGTGTCAAAAAGTTCCTTCTCGATCAGGCGTTCTTTCCAGGGGTGGGGAACTGGATGGCGGATGAAATCCTCTGGCAGTGCGGGCTGAATCCCGCGATTAAAACAGGTGTTTTGAGTGAAGGGGAAGTGAGCAATCTACGCTGCAAAACGAGGGTGATTTGCCGCACCGCACTCCGTCGGATAGGTGAAAAATACGATGACGTGCCCAAAGGATGGCTCTTTCATGAACGATGGAGCGGGAAGGGCATCTGCCCGATTCATTCGATTCCTCTTGAAAAGACTGTGGTGGGAGGAAGAACGTCGGCTTGGTGTCCGAAGTGTCAGCCCTTCCGCACGGGGCCCGGCATGGCGGTGAAAAAGGCGGTTTAATAACTTTAAATCACCTATTGACTTCACAATCTTGTTTGCTAGTTTCTCCCCTCCTTTAAGATAAGTATTAGATGAAAACGTATTTGCCGAAAGTAAATCTCGATGAGCGGAAGTGGCATGTGATTGATGCCAATGGCGCGGTCTTAGGCCGGTTGGCGGCCCAAGTTGCCGATATTCTTCGCGGGAAGAACAAGCCTATTTTTACTCCGCACTTGGATGCAGGTGATTTTGTTGTCGTAATTAACGCCGAAAAGGTGGTGCTTACCGGCAAAAAAGAACAAGCCAAGACTTTCATGTCCTACTCGGGATGGAAAGGTGGCGAAAAATTCACCAACGTATCCCAGGTTCGGGCACGTCAACCGGAGCGTCTGATCACTCATGCAGTGAAAGGAATGATCCCGAAAAACCGCCTCGGACGAGTTCTGCTCACTAAATTGAAAGTTTACAAGGGGAGCGAACACCCCCATTCCGCGCAACAACCCGCGGTGCTTCAGGTTGCTAAATAATTTCCATCGATTGACGATTTATGGCTGAGACTAAAGTTCAGGAATTTTTGGGGACCGGACGTCGTAAAACCTCTGTGGCCCGCGTTCGATTGGCCGCCGGATCCGGAAAGATCACCATCAACGGCCGCACGTTCGAGAACTATTTCTCCACGGACACCCTGCGGATGACCGTGACCCAGCCTTTGACTGTCACCGAAACCACCACCAAATTTGATATTCGTGTGAATGTCACTGGTGGCGGCACCACCGGCCAGGCTGGCGCTGTGCGTCATGGTATTTCACGTGCCCTGCTGGAAGCCGATCTGACCTATCGCCCGGCGCTGAAGGCGCAGGGGTTCCTGACCCGCGATCCTCGTATGAAGGAACGGAAAAAATACGGTCAACCTGGAGCTCGCAAACGGTTCCAGTTCAGCAAGCGTTAAGATTTGCATTGTTTTCAAAACCCCGCTCCGAACGAGCGGGGTTTTTTTATGGGAAATTTTCAGGAATCACTTTGGGCTGACCCGGAATTCTCGCGGGCCTATTTGACCAATGCAGGCCATTTCATCCCGGACCGTCTTTACTTCCTCCGGCTCCTGGCCTCTTTTTACAAGTTTCATTTCGGAGCAGCCTCCGAATCATCCCTCCGGCTTTGCGATCTGGGAGCAGGGGACGGGATATTGACCGCGACCCTCCTGGATTCAGCGCCTGGGGCCAATTTTTCTCTGGTGGACGGATCGCCGGACATGCTGGCCGCCGCCAAGAAGATTCTAGGTGAAGATTCAAGGTTTGTTTATCAAATCCTATCTTTCCAGGATCTTATTTCAGGCCGGACGCCTTTTGGTCCACACGATTTTGTTTATTCTTCATTTGCCATTCACCACCTGGATGGAGCTGAAAAAGCGGGTTTGTTTGAAAGAGTATTCCAAGGATTAAACCCAGGAGGCGCTTTTCTCAACATCGACACCGTTTTTCCCCGGCACGCGGTTTTCATCAACTGGTATTACCAGTTTTGGGGTGAATGGATTGCCCGAAATTCCCAGGAAACCGGTCATGGAAAGGACTTTTCGCACATCCCCGGCTCTGCGAGGGCAAATCCCGACAACAAACTGACCTCCATCGATGATCAGCTTGATGCGATGCGAGGGGTCGGTTTTCGTGAAGTCGAATGTCATTATCGGAACGGGTTGTTTTGTATTTATAGCGGGAGCAAGTAAGCTGAACTTCATGAGCCAGACAGCTAGCAAGGTTTCGGTCGGAATAATCGGTGCCTCGGGATATTCTGGGGAGGAACTGGTCCGGATTTTACTCGGTCATCCCGGGGTGGATCTGACGGCCGTGACCTCCAGACAATATGCGGGACAGACCCTGGCCCAGATTTTTCCCCGGTTCGCCAGCAATCCAAAAGCCCGGCAGATCAGGTTTTCTGAACCGAACGCCGAACTCGTTGCCCGGCAGGCAAACGTGGTTTTCCTCGCGCTTCCACACGGAGTTGCCGCCGAGTTTGCCAGACCGCTTTTGCAAAACGGTTGTCGAGTGATCGATCTGAGCGCCGACTTCAGGCTGCGGGAGGGCTCGGTTTACAAGGAGTTTTACGCGCACGACCATCCCGCACCCGAATTGTTGTCCGAGGCGGTTTACGGTTTACCCGAATATTACCGGGACAAGATCAAAAGCGCTGTTCTTGTGGCCTCCCCCGGCTGTTATCCCACGAGCATTCTGCTGCCAACTCTGCCGCTCCTCAAAGCTGGTTTGATTGAACCCGGAGAGATTATTGCCGATTCATTAAGCGGCGTCAGCGGGGCGGGGAAAAAGGCGGAGGTGGATTATTTGTTCGTGGAATGCAATGAAAGCGTCCGCCCATATGGGATTCCCAAACACAGGCATCTTTCGGAGATTGAACAGGAGATGAGTATCGTTTCAGGTTCGCCGGTTCAGATTCAGTTCACCCCCCATTTGATTCCGGTAAACCGCGGCATCCTTTCCACCCTATATTTTCGATTGAAGGCGCATCTCCGTGCTGACCCTGGTCTGGAGTCGAAAATTTCCGGGGCTTATGCCGGTTATGCATCCGAACCTTTCGTTCGCGTTCTTGAGGGGAAATCTTTGCCGGACACCAAAAATGTGGTGGGGACAAATTTTGTGGAATTTGCCTGGAGGGTGGATCCACGGACCGGGCGCCTGATTGTGGTTTCGGCAATTGATAATATTGTGAAAGGTGCCAGCGGCCAAGCTGTGCAATCCTTTAATATCATGTGTGGCATTTCAGAAACGACCGGACTAGTTTAGCGCCTAATAAATCGCATGAGCAAGCAAGGCCACCTCACTGCACCGATTCAGAGCACCAAGATCCCCTCCGGAATTCCCTTCATCATCGCCAACGAAGCCGCAGAGCGATTCAGTTTTTATGGAATGAAAGCCATCCTGGTGGTTTTCATGACCAAATATTTGATGGACAATCAGGGAAAACCGACGCCCATGTCGGGAGATCAGGCCAAGGAGTGGTTGCACTGGTTTACTTCAGCTGCTTATTTTTTTCCGTTTTTCGGAGCTATTCTGTCAGACTGGCTTTGGGGTAAATACAAAACAATTTTGATCCTTTCGATGGTTTATTGCATCGGGCATTTCGCGTTGGCCGTAGATGCAACAAAGCTTGGTTTGCTGATCGGATTGACACTTCTTTCCATAGGTGCGGGGGGAATCAAACCTTGTGTTACAGCACATGTCGGCGACCAATTTGGCCAGTCGAACCAGCATCACATGGGCAAAGTCTATGGATGGTTTTATTTCTCCATAAACTTCGGAGCCGCCATTTCCATGTTTTTGATTCCGATCGTCCTGGCAAAAAGAGGACCTCATTGGGCGTTCGGTATTCCGGGTGTTTTGATGGTTTTGGCAACCCTCTTTTTCTGGATGGGGCGAAACAGGTTTGTGCATATAGCACCGGCGGGTGACAAGTGGGTGAAAGAGGTTTTTAGCAAAAAAGGAATGGGCTACACCCTGAAAGTGATTCCTATTTTCGTCCTGTTGGCACCATTTTGGTCGCTCTTCGATCAGACTTTCTCGTCATGGATTCTGCAGGGCGAAAAAATGAACCTGCGCTGGTTGGGTTATGATTGGCAGGCGTCACAGATGACCACGGCCAATTCAGTGCTGATCCTGATTTATATTCCTTTGTTTTCATATGTCGTTTATCCAGCGATCCAAAAAGTTTTTCCTTTGACCCCGTTGCGAAAAATCAGCATCGGAATGTTCCTCGCCGCAGTTTCCTTCTTGGTCCCTGTGTGGATTGAAACTCAGTTTTCAGCAGGATTGAAGCCTTCCATAGGCTGGCAGTTCGTGGCTTATATGATTCTGACCGCAGCAGAGATCATGGTTTCCATCACTTGCCTGGAGTTTTCTTATACTCAGGCCCCCAAAAGCATGAAGTCCCTGATCCTGAGCCTTTACCTCCTTTCGATTTCCTTGGGAAACGCTTTTGCGGCTGTGGTAAATAAATTCATTCAGAACCCAGACGGCAGCAGCAAGCTTGAAGGAGCGCCTTATTTCCTGTTTTTCGTGGCCGTGATGGTGGTGACTTCCATTGTTTTTGTCTTTGTCGCCAAAAAATATCGCGAGGAAACGATCGTTCAGGACGAGATCAAAAACGAAGTGATCGCCTGACGCCGGGGCAGCGGCCAGGGTTTGGTCGGCTACCTTGGTTTTATCCTCGCGACCCTTTGGAAATCAACATGTCCCTGATCGAGATTAACCTCCATCAGCTTTGCCTCGATTTTGTCCCCGACTCGGAGATGTTTCAGGTTTTGAACCACGCGCCCTTCCGCCGGAAAATCGAGCAGCCGGACATAAACACCTTTCGGACTCGATCCTGTGATCAAACCGCGAAAAGTTTCTCCTACCCGGTTTTGTAAATAGAACGCAGCGGCAATCTTTCGCATCAATCGCTCGACTTTCCTCGCAGCATTTTCTTTTTCGGTGCAACGGTTTGCGATCCGTTCCAGTTCCTCAATGGTATAAGGAACGGCCTTACCGTCGAGCAAGGCGTGAACCAGCCTTTGGGTCACAAGGTCGGCAAACCGACGGATCGGCGCGGTCGAGTGCGTGTATTCCTGAACCGCCAAACCAAAGTGGATCGGTTCGTTTTCGTCAGGATTGTTCAGCACATATTCGCCGGAGCCGAGCAGCTTGACGATGGTCAGACAAAGCTCGGGATGCGCGGCGGGGGCTGCGGTTTTTCTTCTGTGGAGAAAACGTGCCAGGGAACGAGGTTCAGGAATTGACGGAAGTTTTTCCCCGAGTCCAAAGGCGATTTCCTGGATGCGGTCCCAGTTTTTTGGAGTTCGAACCACCCGCAAGATCATGGGTGAACGTCGTTCCTTGAGAAATCTGGCCATGGTGACGTTGGCCGACACCATAAAACTTTCGATCATGTCGCGGCCCGGATTGTGCGAGGCGTCGGCAAACCCTACCATTTCTCCATTGCGCATCATTGGCCTTGGTTCTTTGAGACCGAAAGTCACCGCTCCTTCGCGTGCCCTCAGTCCCCTCAGCCTCCTCGCTGCTTCACGCTGGAGTTTGAGCTGTATTTCCCAAGCCGGATTGTAGTCCGGCTGCTTCGCCTTTCTGCCTGAGAGCCAGTTGCTGATTTCTTCGTAAACAAATTTGCAACGATTCACCACCATCGACTGGCTGATCTCCTCCAGCCGAACCTCGCCGGTTGAATCGACCAGTATCTTCAATACAACCGCCATCCTGTCCTGACCCTCCAGCAACGATGTGGATTGCGCGGAAAGGTCGGGGGGCAGCATTGGAAAAGCCCGGGCGGCGGTATAGACAGATGTGGTGTTGGTGCCTGCGTACGTGTCTATGGCTGAACCTGCCCTCACATGGCTGGCGACATCGGTTATCCCGATAAAAACTCGAATGAAACCCTCAGGCCCGGCCTCTGCGTATTCAACCTGGTCCAGGTCTCGCGACGCGGCGTTGTCTATTGAAGACCACTCCAGGTGTCGCAGGTCGGAGACGGGGCGGGGAGGCGGAACCATCTTCAGGAGTTCATCTGCGATGGCGGGGGGAAATTCAGGGATCAATCCATAATCCCGCATGGCCTGGGCCGCGCGTTCAGAAAAATCATAATGCACTTTTGTTCCCCGAGTGGATTGGTTTGCGGGCCACGGCGCGCACCTCAAATTCGGGGGCGATCAGAAGGCCGCAAAATCGAATGAGGCGGAAACCGTTCCGGCCCAGATGACATTTAATCGCCAAGCGCGAGGCAAAACGGTCCAGTCGGAATTTTCCAAGCCCGATGGAAACCAGCTCGAAACCGGCGGCCGACACAAAATTTCCGAGTGTTTGAGGGTTCCAGGAGAACATGTGATGATTTGGTTCATTCGGATTAAACCTGCGGTATCGACGTTCCTTTTCATAAGGAACAAAAATGAGCAGCAGGCCGCCGGGTTTCAGTGAATTAGAAAGCTGCTCAATCGAGGCTGCGGGGTTTGGGACATGTTCCAAAACATGATGGCAAAGAATGACGTCAAAAGTTTTGGACGCGATCGAATCGAGGTTTTCCATGAACTCGATTCCATGCCGTTGGACGTGATTGCGAAGTGTGGGGTCGATGTCGTGGCCCGTTTTCGAGGCGCATCGCAGCGCAGCCAGATTCCAGCCAAAACCGACTCCGAATTCGAACACCGCATCTGATTCCTTCACATGCGGCTGAATTTTTTGCGCCCGCTTTTCCGCCACCCATGCTTCGGCAGCCGCAGGAAGCGCCCGGTGTTGATGGTGATAAATCTTTCCTCCATCACCCTGATAAAATTGTCGGGTCAGATCCGCATTCGACATGCGATGACATTCAATTTCATTCCCACAAAAAGTCACCAACTAAAATGGAGGTTCATTTCTACCCTCCGACATGAGCGGCGAGAGCTTATGCTTACGGACCCCGGGACAATCGGCTGATTGGTTCGTCGCATTCTGCTCACCCAACTAGCACTTTTTATTTTTCTTAGTTTTTGGCCTGAACAAGACATCCACCACGTTGCGAAGATATTGTTCATCCGCGATGCCTTCGACTGCGTCGGGCGGGAATTCTGTTTTGGCCCGAAAATGAGCCGCCAGGACGGCGAACGTTTCAATGCGGGCGGCTGGTTCAAGTTCATTGCGCCGAAGCAGGGCCTGGAACGCCAGATACGTTTCTTCTGGCGAAGTATTTTGGCGCAGCCGCGCTTCTAGATGCGGATAATTTCTTAGTGAATTGAACTTAAACTCTCCGAGTTGATCCAGGTCAGGCTGCTTCGATTCCCTCTGCCGGACAACGATTGTATTGGCCGCCAGATCTCCCAAACGTTGCGCCCGGCGGTTGGCCAGCATGGCGATTCCACCGACGAGATAAAACAGTGGCAGCATGTCGATGAGACGCATCAGATTGCGGATGGCTATCTGGCTGAAGGTGAGAAAAAACCCGTCCACATCCAGAACGCGAAGCCGGAGAAGACGTTTTCCAATGGTCTGACCGCGCCAGATCCATTCCATGAAGATAAAATATCCGGTGGAAATCAGGAAAAAGGAAACAATCTTGAGTGCGTCAGCCAGGTCTGCACTTAGGAAACCGATGAGTCCCAGCGACAAGTTTACAGCCGTGACCATGGACATGATGACCGCCAGATCGATAAGCCAGGCCAGAAACCGGGTCATGGGTCCGGCCAATTGGAGCGGGAACGAAATCCCCTCGGCCAGTTCAATGGTGATTTGTCGGGTTGGGTCGAACATCTTGAATTGGCCAGTTATTCCGATCGTTTGGAAAACCCGGCCAGGAACCAGATTAATAATCCAAGCTCCAGGAGACCGAATCCGATCTTGAGAGAGTAAGGGATTTCAGGTTGATGTTTTTGGGACAGGAAAGACTCGATGAGGCCAGCCCAGACGAGCAGAATGGCGATGCCGAAAGTCATGGTCATGAGATCCGGTCCGACTTTTCGCAACCGCATGCGCAAGGTGTCGCGGGTTCCCCATCCGATCAGTGCATGTGCCAGGACCAGACCGGCCTGTCCGCCCATCAGGATGGCTGGAATCTCAATGGTCCCATGAGGCAGAAGCCAGCCTGCCAGAAAGATCGACTGACCGTCTCGAACATAGTCGAGCACCACGGCACCGAGGATGATTCCGTTGTAGAAAAGAACGATCAAAGTGCCAATGCCCCAGGTGAATCCGAGGGCCAATGTGGTGAGCGCCACACGGGTGTTGTGAGTCATCAACTGGGCCGAGAAAGTCGAGGTGTGGGCGCTGCCTGGTTGTTCCTCCCTTTCCTCCCGGGCCACACGTTCACTCGGACTGTCTTGAAGGTGGGGAAATGGCATCAAGACTTCCTTGGCTTCCGGGTCGAGCAAAAGCGCGAATGCACCGAACAAAGCGCCAACCATGGTTATGGCCAGGGATAGCCAGAAAGCACGGATATGTTTTCGGAAAGTTTGCGGAAAACTCCGCCACCACCATTGCTTGAATGAAAACCGGCCCTTCTTCCGGCTGTTTTGATGAATCTCTCCATAAGCCCGCGCGACCAAAGCCTCCAGATAGCCTCGCACTTCAGGTTCCGAGGCAAACGTGAGCAGTTTTCCAAGGTCCGAAGTGGCGCGTTGATAGAGGTAATGCAGCTCGTTGATTTCATCGAGGGTCAGCCGCAGTGCGCTGTCGTTTTCCATTCGCTCCAACAATTTTTCCAATCGTTTCCAATGCGATTGTTCCTCCTGAATAAATTGCGCGACATCAATGATCACAGAAGTTGTTGTTGTTTGACTTTTATATATTGGGAAATGGTCTCACCGACCAGCCGCTCGTCAGGCACGAGCAGGAACGTGACCCCTTCTCTTTGCAACCGGAGCCCGAGGGTTTTTAAATTCTGCCAGAGCATATGCCCGCTCAGTTCCTGAAAAAGATCCTCGGCTTTGGCCGGTGTCGGGCCGCTGAACAACGGATCCATCTGCTTTGGCTGAATCATCAGCACCAAGACAAGGTGTTTCCTGCTGATAATCTTTAAATTCTTCAAAAAAAGTTCCGCCAGCATCGGATCATCCAGGGCGGTCATGAACACCAGCAGCGCCCTCCTGCGCAATCGCAGTCTCAAAGTGGTGAAAAGTTCCTCGTAGTCCGGAGAGGCGGGCTCCGGCTTCAGGGTGTAAAGGGTTTCGCGGCAGAGGTGGAAATGTTGTTTGCCGCCCCTGGCTGCGAGGAATTTCTTCACCTGGCTGGTGAAGGTTACCAGGCCAAAAAGATCCCCATGGTCCTCCGTGCTGACCGCCAGCAAAAGCGCCGCTGAAATGGATTTGTCCAGAAAGCTCATCGGTATCCCCGTTTCCTTTTCCTCCCCCGGCAGGGCGCGGGCCATCAAACGTGAAGAATCCAAAACGACATAGACCTCCTGTGTCCGTTCAATCTGAAAAACTTTTGTCACCGGACGCCCTCTCTTCGCCGTGGCTTTCCAATGGATGTCCCCGGCATCGTCACCCGGGGCGTAGTCCCGAAGCTTCTCGAATTCCCGACCTTTCCCGACCTGCCGTTGGGCATGAAATCCGGTGGCACCTTGCGACAGCAGCACCGCCACCTGTTGACGTTCGGATTTGAGATCGGGATAAACCCTGAGCGCGATGTTCAGGCAGAAATGTTTTCGAACCGCCCAAAACCCGCCGGAAGAGGCGCCTTCCAACACCACCGTTGACAGGGTGAACAGACCCCGTTGCAACGGGGTGCACTCGCAATGCACCTTCAGAAATTCTGCATCGGCAGTAAGGCTGATCTGATAATCCTCACGGTTGATCAAGAATTCCTCCGCCAGCGGAAAGCCAATCCTAAACACCCGCGATTGCCGCGTCTGATTTTGTATCAGGATCGGGATCTGCGCCGGACGACGGCGAATCAATGAGAATTCTTTTGGCCCTTGAACATTGATTCCGTCAAAACATCGGCGGCTTTTGACCAAGTCAAACAGGATCCAGGCAGCTAAGACAGATTCGAAGGCTAGAGCTGCGGGTTGCAGTGTTGGCACAAAGGTAGCCAGCAACGCTGCGGGAATCGCGATCACCGCAATGCTCCAGAGCAATCGAGGTTGGGGAACTATCATCTTGGAACCGGGACTTCCTGAATGATTCGTTGCACCACCTCCTGGATCGTGATCCCCTCCATTTCATATTCGGGGCGCAGCACGATGCGATGAGCGAGAACCGGGTTGCAGAGCGATTTTACATCGTCAGGCGTCACAAAATCGCGTCCCCGCAAGGCCGCGAACGCCCGGCTCGCCAACAGCAACGCCTGCGTGGCGCGCGGCCCTGCTCCAGCCAGCACGCTTTCATAGGTGCGGGTCATCCGGACAATGTCCACGATGTAACTGATGAGCTCCTCCCTTACCGTGATCCGGTTGAGTTCCTGCCTGATCTGTTCCAGCCTTCCGGGATGCAGCACCGGTTCAATGCCTCCTTGGGAAAGGCGCGTTTCAGGGGCGTTGTTCCCAGCCATGCGCTGGGCGAGGTCCAGTTCGGCCGCACGGTCGGGAGTGGGCACCACGATCTTCAGCATGAACCGGTCTTTCTGGGCCTCAGGGAGGGGATAGGTTCCTTCAAATTCGATCGGGTTTTGCGTGGCAAAAACTGTGAAATCCGGAGGTAAAACATGAGTCTCACGATCAATGCTTACCACCTTTTCCTGCATTGCCTGCAACAAGGCCGATTGTGTTTTCGCGGGGGCACGGTTGATTTCATCCGCCAGCAGGAAAGATGTGAAAATGGGTCCTTTGATCAGGGAGAATTCATTCCTTTGAAGGTTGAATATACTGGTTCCAGTGATGTCGGCCGGCATCAGGTCGGGTGTGAATTGAATCCGGGAGAACGGACATCCCAGCACATGGGCCAGGGTGCGGACCAGCAGAGTTTTTCCCACACCGGGCACCCCTTCGATCAAAGCATGGTGACCGGTAAAAATGGCGATCAGGGCAAAATCAATCGCTTCGTCCTGACCAATGATGATTTTGGAAACCTCCTTTTTGGTTTGATCCAATGTCTCGCTCAAGGTTCCTGTCTGGTTAGAAATGTCACTCATAGTTTCTTTTTCCGGGTGAGGATTTGGGTCAGCTCCTGGTAAAGCTGCAGCGGCCGCCGCTCTTTGGGCTGAAGGGAATTTTCTTTTCCGATGGCTGCCTCCGCTTCCTGCATCAAGGCCGACGAATGGCGATGGCCCGATCCCGTCGATTTTTTCCACTGCTCCCAGCAGACCGGCAAAAGTTGTTGCAGCGTCATGTTCCGACGCAGCAATTCCGCCAGGGTGGACGATGCGTCATGGACCACCCGCGCCTTTGAATTGGATTCGATTGTCAATGGCGGCAAGAAACTGAAGGACTGCCGCCAGATAAAAAGAAGCGCAAAAATTGCGGCGACCACCGCCAGATGATGCAGTCGATAACGTCTGGCCAGAGTTGAAACCCCGAATGATTGAACGCTGCCAAGGTGGGTTTCATCAAAAATAATCTGTGTGCGGTCGCGTAAGAGCCAGTGCAAGAATCCGGGTTGCCTGTCCTTGAACATCGCTTCATTACTGAACAGATAAGAATCCCCGGCGAGTATGACCTCGCCCAACCCCACCGTGCGTCGAAGCAGGACCGGTTTTTCATCCACGGCATATAAAACATCCCAATCCTCCGAAGGCTCAGAAAAAGCGCGTCGTCCATGCCAGGGCAGGGACTCCGGGAGGGTGTTTCCATTCTGTCGGATGGCCGGCGGTGGTTGTTTTGCCGTCGAATGTTCCAGATTGGTGATCGTGGATAAGATCCTGGTCCATTCGTATTTGGATGATTCCATTTCCCAGTTTGGTTCTGTTTCCGGGTCGATTTCTTGAACTGGAGCATTCGTTGCACCCCGGTCTCTTGAGAGCCCTGTGCGTGGTTTTTGGAAGCTGCTCCATTTTCTGAGTTCCGGCCCCAAAGCCAGCACCAGTCTTCCCCCTGTTTTGACAAAGTCAGTCAACGGTTCAAAATCTTTAT
>Ga0163153_10005828_pt1 | contig 14293 bp, 11 predicted proteins | sample OliLakLV19MP6IB1_FD_148629 | JGI IMG/M metagenome (GOLD analysis project Ga0163153, IMG submission 148629) | Freshwater microbial mat bacterial communities from Lake Vanda, McMurdo Dry Valleys, Antarctica - Oligotrophic Lake LV.19.MP6.IB-1 | ecosystem: Environmental > Aquatic > Freshwater >... | reverse complement strand
CCGGTGCTCTTCACGACGGTGGATGACAGTGACGCGCAGGTCACCGGACTGCCCGTGGGCGCGACGGTGAAGCTCCAGATCGTGGCGACGAATTCCGTGGGCGACGCGCCCGCGAGCGAGGTGATTCAGTTGCAGGCGGCGTAGGCCTCAGTTCAACTGAAACTCAGAAACTCCTGTTGAACCGCGCACCCGGAATGGGTGCGCGGCAGCATTTCAACCACGGATGGACACGGATAAGCACGGACGGGGAATGAGACACGAATTTCACGAATCAGCACGAAGGCTGAAACACGAATTCGCGAACATTCGTGCAGTTCGTGGAGTTCGTGTCTTCCTTCCCTTTCTTATCCGTGTTTATCCGTGTCCATCCGTGGTTGAAATGCATGGATCCGCCTACAGCCGGTCTGAGAAACCGAGTTGAGCGGGGTAGCCGGTGACGTGAGGGAGCGGAACCTGTGGAACGGACGGAACGGATGGGGTGCGGTCCAGCGTGAGGGTGGAGCAGGGGGTGTCGGGGAAGGTGGCTTCAACGGTGGCGTGGGTGGCTCCGATGCGTTGGAGCGCCTGGCTGACGATGGATTGGGCAAGGGCAGGCCGGTTGCAGTCGCTGCTGAGGTGGCCGAGATAGAGGTGCCGGAGCTCGGCGGTCATGACTTCGGTGGCGAGCAGGGCCGCAGCGTCGTTGGAGAGGTGGCCGTGCCGGCTGAGGATGCGTTGCTTGGTGGCCCAGGGCCGGCGCGTGTCGTCTTGCAGCATCTTCACGCAATGATTGGCTTCCAGCACGAGGGCATGGGCGGGGCGCACGCGTTCCATGACGAGCCGGGTGGCATGGCCGAGGTCCGTGAGGAAGCCGATGTTCCCTGAATGCGTGCGCAGGAGGAAGCCGACGGGATCGTAGGCATCGTGCGGGACGCTGAAGGTATCAATGGAGATGTCGCCCAGCTCGAAGGTGGTGCCGGTGGCGAAGATCCGGTAATCGAGCGGGGCGGGGAACTGGGTCTGGATGGCTTCCTGGGTGAGGCGATTGCAGTAAATGGGGATGTTCAGCCGGCCCGCGAGCACGCCGAGACCCTGGGTGTGGTCGGTGTGTTCGTGCGTGATGAGAATTCCATTCAAGTTTTCCGGCGAACGTCCGATGACGAGAAGTCTCTGGCGAATTTGACGCGCGCTCAGGCCGGCATCGATGAGCAGGCGCGTATCATCCGTCTCGAGATAGGCGGAGTTTCCGCTGGAACCGCTGGCGAGGATGGTGAGGCGCGCTGGCACGGGATGGACGTTAGGAAGCAGGCGAAGTTTGGGCAAACTTTAATCGAGCAGCGGCCGAATGGATGGGGCGTGGAAGGTAAGTTATTCTCGCGATGAGACTCTGAAATTGAGTGGCATGGGATTTGAAAAAGCAATCCGTGTACCTGAAATAACTTGAGTGGACTTGGTAATTGCTCTAATTAACTAAACAAATGGCACAAGGCCTTTTCTTATCACAGAGAATGTCGATGCAGCAGGTGCTGGCACCTCAACTGCAACAGTCGCTGGCATTGTTGCAGGCGCCGACATTGGAATTAAAGGCGTTGGTGGAGCAGGAGCTTCAGCAAAACCCCCTGCTGGAGGAAGTCCAGTTGGAGGATCTGGAGCAGTCCGAGCGCCCCAACTCCGAAGCAGACACCCAGATCATCACCAAGGCGGAGGCGGCCGATCCTACGGAGCCGCCGGCGGACGTGAATTTCGATCCGGCCACGGAGAAGCCTTCGACGGAGCCGGTGGATGACTTTCAAGCGGAGTTCGAGCGGCTGACGCAACTGGATCAGGAGTGGCGGGATCATTTCTCAGAGTCGAACATCCCGATGCGCGCCACTCAGGAGGATGAGGAGAAGCGGCAGTTCATGTTCGACTCCATGACGGTCGGGACGTCGTTGCAGGAACATTTGATGGAGCAGATCCGCGTCTCCGAAGTGACGGATGAGCAGCGGCCGCTGGCGGAGATTTTGGTGGGGAACATCGATGACTACGGTTATCTGAAGGCGACCGTCGAGGAGATGGCGTATTCCACGGCGGTGCCGCAGGAGAAGTTCCTGGAAGTGCTGAAGATCATCCAGAGCTTTCATCCGCCGGGCGTCGGCGCCAGTGATTTGCGCGAGTGCCTGCTGATCCAGATGCAGCGCCTCGGCAAGGAGAAGACGCTGGAATACCAGATCGTCCATGACTTCATGGATGCGCTGGGCAAACGGCGCATGCCGGAAATCGCCCGTGGCACGGGGCAGGACGTGGTGGACGTGCAAAAGGCGATTCTGCGCATCGGTCTGCTGGAACCGCGACCGGGCCGGGCGTTCCTGCCGGACAACGATCAGTATGTGTTGCCGGAAGTGTTCGTGGTGAAGCAGGAGAATGAGTTCGTGGTGACGACGAACAACGAGCAGATCCCTCACTTGCGCATCAGCAACACGTATAAAGATCTGATGTCGCAGGCGGATTCCTCATCGGAGGTGCGCGAGTACATCCGGGAGAAGATTCGCGCCGGGAAGTTTCTGATCAAGAGCCTCCATCAGAGGCAGGAAACCATCCGGAAGATCGGCATCGAGATCGTGACGCGGCAACGGGAGTTCATGGAAAAGGGCGTGGCCTTCCTCAAGCCGCTCACCATGGTGCAGGTGGCCGAGGTGGTGGGGGTTCACGAAACCACGGTGAGCCGCGCGGTCTCGGGCAAATACATCCAGACTCCGCAGGGGATCTTTGAGATGAAGTATTTCTTCACGTCAGGCATCCAGACGGCGTCCGGGGACGGCATGTCGAACCGGAGCGTGAAGGACATGATCGAGGACATCTTCAAGAACGAAGACCCGAACAAGCCGCTGTCCGATCAGGAAGTCGTGCAGATGCTGACGGAGAAGGGCATCGCCATCGCACGCCGCACCATCGCGAAGTATCGTTCCGAGCTGAACATCCTCCCGTCGAATTTGCGCAAGGTTTACTGAACGCGGGCGGAGGCAGCGGTGCATCCGGACACAGCCCCCGGATCGCGGCTGTGTCGGAGACCAGCCGCAGCGGCTTCGCCTGTTCAACCGGTTGAAATACTCCTGACGTCTCGGTGTTCTTCAACCCGCTGCGGCTGGTGCTTTGCACACAGCCGCGATCCGCGATCTCTGGTCTTTTGGGGCGGAGTCAGGATGCACTTGGAGGCAGCTCCGCCGTTCAACGGACAATCGCCACTGGACGGCAGAACGCGCCGGTGAAGCCCCGGAAGTTGATGGGCAGGCTCATGAACTCGAACGGCTGCGGAATGGTGAAGACTTCATCCGGGAAGGAAAGCTCCTCCACGATCCACACGTTCGCTCCCAGCAGAATGGTGTGCGTCTGGGTGTTCACCGGGTCGCGAGGGCCGGCGATGGAGTAATGATCAATTCCCACTCCGCGAATCTTCTGGCTGACCAGCCACTCTGCGCCGTCCGGCGACAAATAAGGAGGATGCTGCAACCACTCATCGGTCTTCGCACGTTTTGCTCCCCAGCCTGTGGCGAGGAGCACGATGCGGTTGGCCAACGGCGTGGTCAGTTTCGCGGCCAGCTTGGCTGCGGTGAGCGGCTCATCGGAAACGGAGCCGCGAAAATCGGCGATGACGGCCTGGCCGGTGAAGCGTTCGAGCGGGATCTGGTCGAGGTTCGCGCCGTCGGCGAGCTTGTGATACGGCGCATCGACGTGGCTGCCGGTGTGGCTGGCGAGAGTGAGCAGCTCGACGCGCCAGCCGACGGAAGGGTGGTCGGCGATGATCTCCACTTTGACGGGCGGATGCGCCGGACAGTTCGGCGCGCCATCGTAGAGCGGCTGGCTGAGGTCGATGAGGCGCATGGGTCAGTTGTTTTCCTTCCGTCCGCTGGGCCAGATTTCGTTGCGGATGGGCGTGAGGATGTCCTGCACTTCGGCGAGCAGGCTTTGGTCGAGCTGCTGATCGATGCAACGGGCGCTGTCCTTGATTTTCTTCGCGTTGGAAGTGCCGACGAGCGTGGTGGCGATGTCGCGATGCGCGGTGGCGAATTGCAGCGCGAGCTGCGGGAGCGTGGTCTTGCGCTTCGCACAATGCGCGACGGCCTTGGCGCAGATGTCGCGAACTTTCGCTGGCGCAGGATGCCACTTCGGCGGGCCTTTCTCGGTGAGCAATCCCATGCCGAGCGGAGCGGCGTTGATGATGCCGGTCCGCTTTTCGGCAAGGTAGGGGAGGAGCTGGACGAGCGTGGTGTTCGTGAGGCAGAAGTGGCAGTAGGAATGGACGGTGTCCACGGCGATCTTGTCGAGCACCTTGCGGAAGACTTTCAACGGCAGCCCGGTGATGCCGATCTGGCGGATCTTGCCCTGACGTTTGAGCTTCTGGAGCGCCGGAATGGTTTCTTCAACCAGGTATGGCACGGAGGCGAACTCGACGTCCTGGCATTGGATGAGATCGATGTGGGCGACGCGCAGGCGCTTGAGGCTCTCGTCCACGCTGCGGACGATGCGTTCGGGCGAAAAGTCGAAGTCCTTCTCGTCGGCTCCGTAACGGCCGACCTTGGTTGCGAGATAATATTTCTCGCGCGGGATTTCCGCGAGCGCCTTGCCGAGGACCGCTTCGGCCATCGTGAGGCCGTAGTAAGGCGCGACGTCGATGAAGTTGATCCCCAGATCGATGGCGGCATGGACGGCGCGGATGCCGTCCTTCTCGCTGAAATCCCCGTGAGTCTTGCCCAGCGGCGCGGCTCCAAACCCGAGCACCGAGACCTTCCAGCCTGTCTTTCCCAATACGCGATACTTCATGTGATGTCCTGAACGACACGATAGCCAACGGCCGTGCTGAACCAAGAAATTTGTAAGGCAACGGTGGAGGCATCTTGTTGGCCCCGAACTGGGCCGCGGATCGCGGCTGCATGCAAAGCACCAGCCGCAGCGCGTTGAACGGCACCGCGACTTCAGAAGCATCTCAGCCGGTCGGCTTGGGGAAGCTGCTGCGGCTGGTCTCCGAACACAGCCGCGATCCTTTGCATCCTTGGTGCGCCCACCGGCAAGGCACGGCCGCCCGACGAGGATTTGTTTCGGCCTGTCGAGACTTCTCCCCACCCATGCACGAATTTGTTCAATGTGTTGCATTCTTCTCACTTTGCTTTTTGACCGCTTGTGAAATGGCGGTCTTCAACCGGGCCGAGATCGGTCGTAACCGCGACATAACCATCAGGTCGATGCGCGCCAAGGCGTCCTGATTCATTGATGAAGCTGAGGTGAATGAGGAATGCGCACGCTGAGTGTGAATGCGTTTCATTCGCCTAAACCTTCTTTGCCTGCGTCGTGGCACATCCGCTGCATGACGCGTCCTCGTGCGTCACAACGCACTTAAAAACCAACCACGCAACTAACTCTTGAATCACATGAGGCGAAAAAAACAAACCATTGCAACCAGATCGTTTTCAGTCAGTCCCATCGTCAGTGCCTGCCTCGGCGGCGCCATTCTCGCGGGAATGCCGGTCACGAACGTCCACGCCCAGGATGGCGGACGATTGGAGAAGCTCGAAAAGGAGAATGCCGATCTGAAGAAACGGCTGGACGCCATTGAAGAAAAAAACGGCGGCGCAGAGGACAGGAGCTACGTGGTCAAGGCGATGAGCGGCCTGAACATCAGCGGCTTCGTCCAGGCGTCGTACTTCTATAATACGGCCCACCCAAAGGACGGCATGTCTGACGCCTATCTTTGGAACACGAAGGACAATTCCTTCTCGCTCAACAAATTCAAGCTCACCGTGGCCAGCAAGCCGGTCGCGACGGACAAATGGGATGCCGGTTTCCGCGCCTCCCTGATGTTTGGCGAAGACGCGCCACAACTCAACACCCCTGGCAATAACTCGAGCTTCAACGATGTGCGTGAAGCCTACGTTGAGTTGAACGCGCCCATCGGCACCGGATTGAACATCAAGGCGGGTGAACTCATCTCGCTCTTGAACTACGAGTCGGGCGACGGCGGCGCGGCGAACGTTAACTTTTCGCAGGGCAACCAGTGGTGGTTTACCGGCAACGGCCCGTCGGCCGGCGTACAGGCTTCCTATAACTTCACCGAGATGGTGGGCCTGACCGTGCGCGTGGACAACGGACTGTTTCAAGGTCCCGTGGACAACAATGAGGGCAAGGCTTTCAGCACCAGCTTGAACCTCAAGCCGACCAGCAAACTCTGGGTTAATATCTACGGCTTCTACGATGATCAGCCGGCGGACACCGTCACCAAGGGCTTCGGAACCATCGGTGGATTCCAGGTCACCCAGAAGCTCGGCACTGGCTTCGAGTTCGACTGCTTCAACTTCGACGCGGCCGGGGACAGGTCCGACCTGTGGTCCCTCGGCGGGTGGACGTGGTATGACTTTACTCCGACCGTGGGCGTCGCCTTCCGCGCGGATTACATCGACAACCCGGATGGCGTCCTCGGGCCTGCGGTTCGCCCGGGTGCGGGCATCATCACCACGGACACGGATGGCACTCTCGCCAGCCTGACGCTGACGCTCAACTGGAAACCGGCCGCCAACATCAAGGTGCAGCCGGAAATCCGTTACGACACCACGTCGTACAAAAATGGTCTGGATGGCCAGGGAGCCCGCTTCACCGTCGGAGCAGGCGTCTCCTACCTGTTCTAGTCGTTTACTCCTGTCGCAAGACTCAAAACCTTAAAGACTCAAAACCTTATCATCCCGAACCTTAATCCCACCTGAAAGTGAACATGAAACTACTCAAGCAATCCTTCCTCGCCCTGGCAGCCAGCGCCCTGATGGCGTGTAATGCCAGCGCTGCGGAAACCGTCAAAGTCGGCGTGCTCCATTCCCTGTCGGGCACGATGGCCATCAGCGAAACGTCACTCAAGGACGTGCTCCTCTTCACGTTCGATGAGATCAATAAATCCGGCGGCGTGATGGGCAAGATGATTGAACCGGTCATCGTCGATCCCGCCTCCAACTGGCCGCTCTTCGCCGAAAAAGCCGAGCAGCTCCTCGCGAAGGACAAGGTGTCCGTCGTCTTCGGCTGCTGGACTTCCGTCAGCCGCAAGTCGGTGCTGCCGGTCTTCGAGCGAATGAACGGTCTGCTCTTTTACCCCGTGCAATACGAAGGTGAAGAGCTCTCGAAGAACATCTTCTACACCGCCGAAGCCGTGAACCAGCAGGCCATCCCGTCGGTGGATTACATGCTGGGCGAGGGCAAGAAGAAGTTCTATCTGCTCGGCTCGGACTACGTTTATCCGCGCACGACGAACAAGATCCTCAAGCAGTATCTGAAGTCGAAGGGCATCCCGGACGAGGACATCATCGAGATTTATACGCCGTTCGGTCATACGGATTACCAGACCATCGTGGCTGCGATTAAGAAATTCGCCGCTGCGGGCAAGGCCTGCGTCATCAGCACACTGAACGGCGACACCAATGTCCCGTTCTTCAAGGAGTTCGCCAACGCCGGCCTCACTTCGGAAAACTGCCCGGTCGTTTCCTTCTCCATCTCGGAAGACGAATTCCGCGGTCTGCCTGCGAAGGATCTGGTCGGTCACCTCGGCTGCTGGACCTATTTCATGTCCATCAAGTCGCCCGAGAACACGAAGTTCGTGAATGACTTCATGGCGTGGGTCAAGGCGCCGAAGGTCAGCGGCATCGACTACACCGTGAGCGGCGTGGACGCGAAGGGCCGTGTCACCTGCAGCCCGATGAACCTCTCCCGCATGGGCGTTTATCTCTGGAAGCAGGCCGTTGAGAAGGCCGGCAGCTTCGAGGTGGACAAGGTCCGCACCGCGCTCATCGGCCAGAAATTCAAAGGCCCGGCCGGCGAAGTCACGATGCAGGAGAATCACCACCTGGTGAACAACGCCTTCATCGGCGAGACGCTCGCCTCCGGACAGTTCAAGATCATCAAGACCTTGAACGGCGTCGCCGGCGAACCCTTCAGCGAGAAATTCCTCGGCAAGTAAATCTTGAGTTGGTCGTTTGTTTGTTACGCGGGACGGATCCGCAAAGGTCCGTCCCGCTTTTCGCAGAAATCAGGCATCATCGAAATGGCTCATCGTTCACCCTCCTTCCGGCTCATGCTACGCAGCGCAGACCTCCGGTCTGCCAGCCGCGTAGCGCGGACCTCCGGTCTGCCGTATCGCAGGCTTGCAGCCTGCGGGCCTTGCCCAGTCGATGCGCGTCGAAAGATTTCAACATCTTGCCACGAATCACCGCCAGCCGGTCGCAGACCGGCGATACGGCAGACCGGAGGTCTGCGCTACGTTCTTGCGGCAATCCTGCTCTTTCTTCTTTCGTACACTTCAGTTATCTCCGCCGCTGAATCTCGCACCAATCTCGTTCAAGCCATCCTCAGCGAAGACCTCGCCGACCAGACGCAGCTTATTCAGAAACTGATTGGCGCTGAAGACCCGATGGTTCAGCAGTCATTGACCGCCTGGCGTGGCGGCTCCGTTTATGTCTTCGAAACGAACGACACGAAAGTCCCCTTCATTCTCGACACAGTCCTCGACGCGAACAGCAACGCCAAAGGCATCCGCATTCTCGACGGCGAAGTCTTAAAGGACGCCGAAGGCAAGCCACTCCTCTTTGTCACCACAGATCTCACTCCGGCGGACGCAAGCTCAAAGGTCCGCAAGCTCATCAAGGTCGCGCTCGATCTCTTCGCGCTCGGCAATGCGAATCCCAAGGTGCGCCGCGATGCGATCACCAAGCTCGGTCAGGAACAGAACGCGGATTACCTCCCGCACTTCGAGGCGCGGACGAAAATCGAGACCGACCCGGAAGTCATCCAGTCTCTTGTCGAAGCCGCCGCGCTCACGCAGGTCGCCAGCGATGACGCCAAGGTCCGCGTGGCCGCCATCCAGAAACTCGGCGTGATGCGCTCCATCAATTCCGTCAGCTTTCTCAAACAGATCGAAACCGACGCCAAGAAGACGCCGGACAAGTTTGGTCCTGAAACGATTCAAGCCGCCCACACTGCCGTCCTCGCCATCGATACCTACATGGCCTGGGGCAATCTCTTCGGCACGGCCTTTCGCGGCCTGAGCCTTTCCGCCGTCCTCCTCGTCGCCGCGCTGGGCCTCGCCATCACCTTCGGACTGATGGGCGTGATCAACATGGCGCACGGCGAAGTCATGATGGTCGGCGCTTACACCGCGTACGTGACGCAAAACATTTTCAAAAGCTGGTTCGGCGCGAGCGGTGGCGGCTTCGACAGCTACTTCATCGCGGCGCTCGTCGCCTCCTTCATCGTTGCCGGCCTCGTCGGCCTCGTGCTGGAACGCGGCGTCATTCGCTTTCTCTACAAGCGCCCGCTCGAATCGCTGCTCGCCACCTGGGGCGTGAGCCTGCTGCTCCAACAGGTCTTCCGCCACATCTTCGGCGCGGCGAATGTCCAGGTCAGTTCGCCAAGCTGGTTGAGCGGCAGTTTCGTCATCAACGACGTGCTCCTCGCCTACAACCGCATCTTCGTCATCGGCTTCGCGGTCTTCATCGTCTTCGCCACGTATCAACTGCTCGCGCGCACCTCGCTCGGTCTGCAAATCCGCGCCGTGATGCAGAACCGCGCGATGGCCTCGTGCGTCGGCGTCCGCACCGACCGAGTGAACATGATGACCTTTGCCTACGGCAGCGGCCTCGCCGGAATGGCCGGCGCGTGTCTCTCGCAGATTGGCAACGTCGGTCCCGGCCTCGGCCAGTATCACATCGTGGACTGCTTCATGATCGTCGTGCTCGGCGGCGTCGGCAGCATCTTCGGCACGGTCTCCGCGTCGCTCGGCGTCGGCGTCACCGACCAGATTCTCCAGCCCTGGCTCGGCGCGGTGATGGGTAAAATCACCGTGCTCGCCGCTATCATCCTGTTCCTGCAATGGCGTCCGGCGGGAATGTTCGTCACGCGCAGTCGGAGCTTGGAAGGCTAGACAATGCACGAAACGCTTTGCCCCCCCGTCGTAGCGCAGACCTCCGGTCTGCCGTATCGCCGAGTTCCGCTCGGCTGCCGCTCCGACGGCCAGCACACGCCCGAATTCCACTCGCCCCGCAGGTCACAGACCTGCGACACGGCAGACCGGAGGTCTGCGCTACGTCTTCGCATCGCCCATCGAGGGCGTTCGCGAGGCGCTGCTCCAGCGCCATTCCTCGGGCGCAGCGCACAACCGCGCGGTCACTGGATTATTCCGGATATAGCGGCTGATTCGCGCCTTCTCATCATCGTCACGAATCCAGTGGTCGAACGACTCACGCTGCCAAAACGCCTGACCGACTCGCTCAAGCAGCTTGTTGGCCTCACGTCCGGTGTAAGTCTTCCAACTCTTAAGAATCTCGCTCAACGTCTCGTCCGGCATCGGCCAGACAATGACGTGGACGTGGTTTGGCATCACGACCCACGCGGGCAGCAAATAGCGTTCACCCTCGAAGTGTCGCAGTGCCGTGGCGACGAGGTCCGCAACCGTTGGATTGCGCAAGTGACACTCGCCGTGGCCCGTGTCGAGGAATCGTTCCATCTTGCGCAGAAACTCGCGGTTGATTTCCTCGCGTTCTTCAGTGGTGCCTCTCCTGATGATGTGCTTTTGAATGGCCTCCGCGCGCTCGCGCCCGAATTTCATCAGCACGTCCCGAGGCAAAGAATCCGCGAGCCGAAACGTGACAAAGTAGGAAGCTCCTTCGCGCTTCACATGCGGGAGATAACCCCGGCTGTGAACACCCGAACGAAGGGGATTGTGTTCGAGATGCTCCTCCTTCGCTCCATCACTCCGCATCTCGAACCGCGCACGGTTAAAATGCGGATCATTCGGACGCGGCGCATGGGACGGCATGTTGCGAACGTGCCGAATTGCCGCGTGGACGGCAAGCCCGTAGCGCAGACCTCCGGTCTGCCGTATCGCCGAGTTCCGCTCGGCTGGCGCTTGAGCAGTTCCTGCGCGCCCGAACTCCCGACGCCCCGCAGGCTGCAAGCCTGCGATACGGCAGACCAGAGGTCTGCGCCACGCAGCTTTGCCGCATGACCAAATCCATCCCGAAACGCGAGTTCCTCCTGGTCGCCATCGCCGCCTTCATCGGCCTTGTCGTTCTGCCGTGCCTGAACGCCTTCGTGCCGCCGGAGAGCTTCTTGCACGTCAGCAACTTCACGCTCACGCTCTACGGCAAATATCTCTGCTACTCGGTGCTCGCCATCGGCGTGAATCTGCTTTGGGGCTACACCGGCCTGCTCAGCCTCGGCCAGGCGCTCTTCTTCTCGCTCGGCGGCTACGCGCTCGGCATGCATCTCATGCTGATGATCGGCAAGCTCGGGCAGTACAAGGCCGACATCCCGGACTTCATGGTGTTCCTCGAATTCCCCGCGCGCTTCCCGGAAACCGCCGGACTTCCGCCGCACTGGATTCCTTTCAAGAGCTTCTGGTTCGCCGCCGCGATGGTCGTCATCGTGCCCGCCGTCGTTGCCTACATCTTTGGCTGGCTCGCGTTTCGCTCGCGCATCAAGGGCGTCTATTTCTCCATCCTCAGCCAGGCGCTCACCTACGCCGCCACGCTGATGTTCTTCCGCAACGACTTCACCTTCGGCGGCAACAACGGACTGACGGATTTCAAGTTCATCCTCGGTCACGAGATCAATTCGCCCGTCACCAAGCGCTGGCTCTACATCGCGTCGGGAACCTTGCTGCTCGTCGTTTACGTCGGCCTGCGCTGGCTGACCTTGACCAAGTTCGGCATGATCCAGCGCGCCATCCGTGACAGTGAGAACCGCGTGCTCTTCTCCGGCTACGCCACTGCGAACTTCAAGCTCTTCGTCTTCGTCCTCTCCGCCGTCATCTGCGGACTCGGCGGCGCGCTCTTCGTCCCGCAGGTCGGCATCATCAATCCCAGCGAGATGGGACCGGACAAATCGCTCGAAGCCGTCGTCTGGTGCGCGGTGGGCGGACGCGGCAATCTGCTCGGCCCCATTCTTGGCGCCATCGGCATCAACTCGCTCAAGAGCTACGCCACGCACGCCTTTGCCGAGCAATGGCCCTACATCCTCGGCTCGCTCTTCGTCTTCGTGACGCTCTTCATGCCGAAGGGGATCGTCGGACTGCCGGAGCAATTTGTCGCGCTGAAGAGACGCCTTCGCGGCGGCAAACCCGGCGACGCAACCACAGCGATTGCAACTCCTAAACCGAATGAGAACTGAAGCGAGAACGCGACACCTCACGCTCCGTAGCGCAGACCTCCGGTCTGCCGTATCGCCGAGTTCCGCTCGGCTGGCGCTCCGATATTCACCGCGCGCCCGAACTTCCATCGCCCCGCAGGTCACAGACCTGCGACACGGCAGACCGGAGGTCTGCGCTACGAATTCCCCCTCATGACCCAGAAGCAATTCATCCTCTCGCTCGAAGGCGTCAACAAGACGTTCGATGGCTTCAAGGCCATCAACGACCTCAACTTCTACATGGATGAAGGCGAGCTGCGCGTCATCATCGGCCCGAACGGCGCGGGCAAAAGCACGATGCTCGACATCATCACCGGCCGCACCCGGCCTGACAAAGGCAAGGTCGAGTTCGGCAAGGACACCGACCTCACCAAGCTCAACGAGTATCAGATCAACCGGCTCGGCATCGGGCGCAAATTCCAGACGCCCTCGGTTTACATCGACCACACGGTGTTCGAGAACATCCTGCTTTCGCTCCAAGGCAGCCGAAGCGTCTTCTCCACTATTTTCTCGCGCATCACGCCTGCGCAACGCGACCGCATCCAGGAAGTTCTCAAGACCATTGGCCTGACCGACCGGGCGACGTGGAAAGCCGGCGCGCTGTCCCACGGCCAGAAGCAGTGGCTCGAAATCGGGATGCTCCTCGCGCAGAACCCGAAGCTCCTGCTCGTGGACGAACCCGCCGCCGGCATGACCGACGAGGAGACCGCCAAGACCGGCGAGCTCCTGATGAGCCTTGCCGGCAAGCACAGCATCATCGTCATCGAGCACGACATGGTCTTCGTCCGGCAGATCGCCCGCACCGTCACCGTCCTCCACCAAGGCCATCTGCTTTGTGAAGGCACCGTCGATCAAGTCCAGGCGGATGAGCGCGTGATCGAGGTTTATCTGGGAAGGAAGAAGAAACAGACATGAATCGTCGCCCACCAACTCGTAGCGCAGACCTCCGGTCTGCCGTATCGCAGGCTTGCAGCCTGCGGGCGCTGAAATATGGAAGGCCGCTCGGAATCTTCGCGCGCTTGGGCGAGTCGTGGCGGCAGCCGGTCGCAGACCGGCGATACGGCAGACCGGTGGTCTGCGCTACGTAGCTATGCTCTCCCTCACCAATCTCCACGTCAGCTACGACGGCTCGCGCATCCTCCGCGACGTCAGCCTCACCGTCGAGCCGGGCAAAGTCGTCTGCCTCATGGGCCGCAACGGCGTCGGCAAGACCACCACGCTCAAATCCATCGTTGGACTTGTGAAGACCGACAGCGGCTCCGTGAAACTCGGCGACACCACGCTCACCGGGCTGAAGCCCGAGGCTCGCGCGCGCGCCGGACTTGGCTACGTCCCGCAGGGCCGCGACATCTTTCCGCAGCTCACGGTCTGGGAGAATCTCCGCATCGGCGCGATTGCGCAGGGCAAGAAACTCAACGGCGAAGTGGACCGCGTCTTCGCGCTCTTCCCCGTCTTGAAGGCAATGACCCAGCGCAAGGGCGGCGTGCTCAGCGGCGGCCAGCAGCAGCAGCTCGCCATCGGCCGCGCCCTGCTCACGAATCCCAAGGTGCTCCTGCTCGACGAACCCACCGAAGGCATCCAGCCGAACATCATCGATCAGATTGGCGAGACCATCAAAAAGCTCCGCGCCCACGGCCTGGATGGCGAGGACCAGAAGCGCGCGGAGGAAATCGGTAACGCCGTCCGGATGCTTCGCAAGGAAGCCCAGATCGGCATCCTGCTCGTCGAGCAATATCTGGATTTCTGCATCGATGTCGGAGACAGCTTCTACATCATGGATCGCGGCAGCATCGTGGCCGAAGGACCCATCGCAAAACTGAACGACGACATCGTGAAGCAGCACCTGACCGTCTAGCTGCGCAACTGGCCGCAATTGGTCGCGTGCTCAGTGCGCCAATGCTTTCAGTTCGTCCAGACGGTTTCTCAAGAATAATTTCCGGTGGCCGCCGATTGGACATTGCTGCGGGTCGCAGACCCGCGCTCCGAAGCGTGCCTTGGTAAGGCGCACCAGGCCGCGCCATCGAGCGGGCCGGAAATCACTTTTGGGAATGGTTCGAGACCCGCCGTTTATCATGACAATGGATGGCCGCGCACTCCGGGTCCGACCTTGCTGCGGCTGCGT
>Ga0163153_10005826_pt1 | contig 14299 bp, 12 predicted proteins | sample OliLakLV19MP6IB1_FD_148629 | JGI IMG/M metagenome (GOLD analysis project Ga0163153, IMG submission 148629) | Freshwater microbial mat bacterial communities from Lake Vanda, McMurdo Dry Valleys, Antarctica - Oligotrophic Lake LV.19.MP6.IB-1 | ecosystem: Environmental > Aquatic > Freshwater >... | reverse complement strand
TCTCCTGAGTTACTCCTGGCAGAGTTTCCCTGCCAGGATTGTCCATTCCACTGAAACACAAGTTGAACATGACCGATTGCCTGACCTCGGGCAAGGGTGTGTCGCAAAGGGCGTCGCTGGCTTAGGTGGTCCAACTGCCAGGTATAATTATATTCCAATATGAGAATATGTCAAATTCAACCAGTACAAATGTTCTATTCTGCTGGGTGTTACTATAGAATTTATACCGATTTGTTCAATATTCAATATAGACGCCACCCAAGACCACATGAAAGGCCGTCATCACCGGGAATTGGAGGAACCCAGGATAATAGGGCTCCCCTATGTCGTCTACCAGCGTGTAGTCGGCGGGACGATTGCCCAAGCCGTGCAGACAGACGAACTTCCCGCCGACGCAGTAGCTACATGGTGGCGCTTTTTGGTGAGCGGACGCACAGTATCTTCAAGGGTGCGTCCCCAATTTTCGCGAACGAGGTGACTGTCACTGGGCGACAGCGCGATTTCGTCTACGGAACACCTCCCCGCCCAGTGACAGTCACCTTCCTGCCCCTTTTCTGCGACGCCCAGTATCTTCAAGCGCCAGTTGGTCGCATCTACCACGCATGGTAAGATGTTGTCATAGTATTTTAGTTGGCCCTGGCGATTGTAAAAGGCGGACCGAATGACAAACGTAGCGATTGCGCAACAACGACTCCAGAATCACCACCTCTCTCATCCTCAGTTGAAACGGCCAGACGCGATCGTGGCGTGGCTGGGCGCAGTCCAAGCGCAAGAGTACGCCGGTGCAAAGTGGGCACTGGTTCAGCGTATGCCGAGCGCGACCGATGCTGCTATCGAACAAGCGTTTACGGATGGAGCTATCTTGCGCACCCATCTGCTGCGCCCCACCTGGCATTTTGTCACCCCTGCCGATATTCGCTGGATGCTTGCGCTCACGGCGCCGCGGGTCCACGCCTTGAATGCCTACTACTATCGCAAATGTGAACTGGATAAAACCATCTTTGCCCGCAGCCACGACGCGCTGGTCAACGCATTGCAAGGTGGCAAACAGTTGATGCGTGAGGAAGTGCGCACTGTCCTGGAGCAAGCCGGTATTGCTACAAAGGGTGACTTGCGTTTTGCCTATCTCATGATGCACGCTGAACTGGACGGGATTGTCTGTAGCGGTGCGCGGCGTGGCAAACAATTTACCTATGCGTTGGTAGAGGAGCGTGTACCGCCAACTAGGAAAGTGGATCGCGATGAAGCATTGGCAGAATTGGTCAAACGGTACTTTACCAGTCACGGGCCGGCGACCGTACAAGATTTTACTTGGTGGTCGGGGTTGCATAGTTTGGTGAGTTATGGAATAATCCTGTCAGCAGGATTATTCCATAACTCACCTATCGTTGTGGGCATAAGTCTGTTGAACCTGTTCGACCCGAGTCAACCCTACAGAAATCATGGAGGAACCAAGCTATGTTGCGTGGTAGAACGCTACTCGTTGCGACGATCGTGCTCGTCGTCGCGCTGATTTTCCCCGCCTGTGTGCCGGCCGCCGCACCGACAGCGGACACTGGCCAAAGCCAAACGGGGGCAGCAGCGGAGAAGGTTACGTTAGTCATGTGGCACAACCACCCGGAGTGGAAAAGCCGCGTGCAAGCCATCTTGGATCGCTTTGAAGAGGAAAATCCCAACATCCACATTGAACTGGAGGAGATTCCCGGCCCCGACTATGTCGTGAAGCGCAATACCGCGATGACCGCCGGCGAAGGCCCCGATCTCATTGCCTTTAGCCCAGGAACGCAGTTAAGAGCAGCAGCCGAGGCTGATTATATCTATGATTTGACCGACCTCATCGACATTGAGGCGTTGAATCCTTCGGCAACCGATGCCGCCAAGGTGGATGATAAGGTCTATGCCCTGCCGATCTTGGGCTTGTACACGGTGGCGCTCTATTATCACAAGGATATTTTCGAGCAGTATCAGTTGACGCCGCCCGCAACCTGGGATGAGTTTAAAGCGGTAGCCGAAACGCTGAAAGCCAACGGAGTCACCCCGATGATGGCGCCTGCGCAGGACGGGGTGATTCCCTTCTTCCTCTACATGCTGGCGGCATCGAGTATCTTAAAGGCGGAGGGCTTTGAGAAAGTCCGTACCGGTGAGGTCAAGTTGACCGATCCGGACATGCTGCCGGCCGCCCAATTCCTGCACGACATCTTTCCTTATTTTCAGGAAGGTGCGCTAGGGACGCCCTATGTGGAAGGCAAAGCGCTCTTTGCCCACGGTCGCGCCGCGATGATGGAAGGCGGGTCAGCGGACTTTGCCGGCTTTACCGAAGTGAACCCCGATGTGAACCTGGGGGTGGTGCCTTTCCCCGCACCCGCTGGGGGTACACCTTCGACGGTGACGGGCATGGAAAGTCCCTTTGCCATCAACAAACAGACGGAGCACCTGGATGAAGCTGTGATCTTTTTACAATGGATGTTGACCAAGACGCCCGGCCAGATGGTGGCGGACAATATTACCCTGCCCACCATTGAAGGGGTGACGCCCTCTGACAACCCGACTATGCAAGAGATGATCACCGCGTCCACGAGCAACGATGTGCGCGTTTGGTACGAATTCCCCGAAACCGGCAGTATCGGCGATCTCATTCGCGACCATGGGCAAGAACTCTTCACCGATGCCATCACGCCTGAAGAATTTGCCCAGATTTTGCAGGATTCGATCAAGCCCAGCGGGCAGTAGCCGTCTGTAATACGACGACCGACCACCGACGACCGACGATGGCTTATAGTCTGTCATCCATTGTCTGACATCGGTCGTCGGTCGTTCATCGTCTGTCGTCCATCATTATCTATGAAAACACGTCGTTTCACCCATCTGTGGTTTGTGCTGCCGGCTCTGCTGGTTTATGGGCTGTTTGTACTCTATCCAACCCTGTCAGCCTTTTGGCTCAGCCTGTATAATTGGAGTGGCTTTGGCGCGAAAATGCAGTTTGTGGGTCTGGATAACTTCAGCGAGGCGTTGACCTCTGCGACAGTCTATCGCGCCGCCTGGCACAACCTGCTCTTCTTTGTTGCGATTTTTATCTTTCAGAATACAGTTGGTCTTTTTTTGGCAACCCAACTGGACACGCGGCCGCGCCTGGTGCAATTCTATCGCACCGTTTTATTTTTACCCGTCATTATTTCGCTGGTGGCGACGGGCTTTATCTGGAGCTTAATGTTGAGTCCCAATATTGGCTTTTTGAACCCACTGTTGAAAGATATAGGGTTAGGCGCCCTCGCCCGCCCATGGATTAGCGACACCACCTGGGCGTTGCCCACAGTGATTACGGTACAGGCTTGGCATTCGCTTGGTTGGTCGATTGTGGTTTATCTGGCTGGTCTGCAAAACATTCCCCACGAGTTGCGCGAAGCCGCCGTGATCGACGGGGCCACCAACTGGCAGCGGTTTTGGCGAGTCACCTTTCCGTTGTTGGCACCGGCGTTCACCTCGCTGACTGTGCTGACCTTTATTCAGATCTTCCGCACCTTCGATGTGGTCTATGTGCTGGCCGGGCCCATCGGCTCACCCGCCGGCGCCACCGACGTACTTGGCACCCTGATCTATCGCACGGCATTTGGCGTTTCCACCATGACCGCCTCTTCCTCGCGCATGAGTTACGCGATTGCGATTTCGGTGGTCTTGTTTATCGTGCTGGGCGCCGCCTCGACAATCTTGTTGACACAATTACGGCGCCGGGAGGTGCAAAGTTGACCGATCTTACGCTACCTAGAACCGCGCCACAAACTCAACCCTACAATCGGCATCGGCTTGCGTTGCACCTGAGTCGGGTCGGGCGTCACCTTTTATTGACCGGCGCCTGTGCGCTCGTGTTGGGACCGATTGTCTATTTGGTTCTGGCCTCCTTTAAAAGCATTCCCGACTTCTTTGACCGTCCGTATGGCTTACCTCAGCACTGGGAGTGGCAAAATTATGTGCGGGCGTGGAATGAGGCGAATGTATCGGTGACACTGACCAACAGCTTTATTGTGACCAGCGCAGCCGTACTGCTGAGTACATTTTTAGCCTCCCTGGCCAGCTATGGCTTAAGCCAACGCGACAAAGTGCTGACGACTGCGCTCTATGTGCTCTTTGCCAGCGGCATGCTTATTCCGGTGCAGATGACCATGTTGCCGCTCTTTATCTTGCTGCGGCAATTGGGTCTTTTCGGCACTCTTTTTTCGCTGATCTTTCCCTACACGGCGTTGGGGCTACCCTTGGCGATTCTCATACTTGTGCCCTTTTTCGCCACCTTGCCCAGCGATCTGGCCGCCGCGGCGCGCATTGATGGCGCCACTGAATGGCAAGTTTTTTGGCGCGTCATGCTGCCGTTGGTGCGCCCGGCGCTGGCTTCTGTGGTGATCCTCAACGGGGTTTGGATGTGGAATGAGTTCTTTATTCCCTTGATCATTGCCATCAAACCAGCCACCCAGACATTGCCGGTGGGCATTATGTCGTTTGTCGGCGTCTATTCTACCGAATGGGGCCTGGTCTTTGCCAGCGTCGTCATATCGGCGCTGCCAGTGATGATCGCCTACATGCTGCTGACACGTCAGTTTGTTGCCGGCATCAGCGCCGGCGCGATCAAAGGCTGATGATTCTACCTAGAAAAGGTCAAGCGCGGTCTGCACATTCTGCGCAACGAACGCATCATACGCCGCCATGAGCAGCCGGCTATAAGGGCCAGGTTTACTATCCCCAATGATAGTGTCACCAATTTGCACGACCGGCAATAGACCGCGTGACGAACTACTAATCATCGCTTCATCCAGCCGCGCCACGGCGTTGAGATTGACGGCTTCAAGGTGCAGCGGAATCTGGAGTTGGCGGGCCAAGTCAAGCAGGATGGAACGGGTGATGCCTTCTAAGACGCCATGTCCGGCGGTATAGAGTACGCCGTCACGCATGCCATAGAAATTGGAACTGGTTCCCTCTAGAATATTGCCCTCTCCATCCAGCAGAAGAGATTCATAGCTTTGTGCGCTGATCCCGCTCCGTTTGCGCGCCTCGGCAAAGGCGGCGGTTTTGATCAGGGGGTTGGTGCGCTGGAGGCCGGCAGCGACATCGAGGGTGACACCACGGGTGTAGTACTCAGCCCGCAGGGGCGTAAAGGGCATCAAGGCCACCAGTTCACGGCTATCGACACCCAAGGCGTGCACCGGCTCAGCCAGAATATCCATGCGCACTCGCATCTCTGGCGCAGAAAAAGCGGTGCAGATCGTATGGATTGCGCGGCGCAACCGTGCTTCATCCAAATCATAGTCCCAGCCCAACAAGCGCATGGAATTCACCGTGCGCGCCAGGTGATGGTCAAGACGCAGAAATTTGTTATGGTCAAAGGTGCGTGCAATCGAGTAGACACCCAACTTTAGCCCATCATAAAGATCAGTAAAATCTTTGGCATCAGCCGGTGTCGGCAGTGGTTGGGGACCGGTGGTGGTTACGGCGAAAAGTTGGAGATTGCTCATAGCAATAATAGTTTACTGCTTTCAAACAACACAAATAATTCATGGACAACGAATCATCATTAATGATGATTCGTTGTCCATGAATTATTCAAGTTCGGAAGAGGTTTTCGCGTTATTACGCCCAATCGGGGAATACTGCTCCAACACATAGACCACGCCATTGGCGGGGGCAGAAGCATCGGAGACCCAGAAGACGACATGCTGGGCGACTTGTTCCGGCGTCAGCAGCCTACCGGTGGGAGCATAGACAGCGGGTACGTTGTTCTCCCAGCCCACCGGCAACCCTTCCCGAATCTTCAGCGCGATCTCGTTGCGCGAAGTCACCCAGCCTACATTCAGTTGGTTGACGCGAATCTTTTCGGTCGCCAGCGCGTTGGCCAGATTTTGCGTGGCCGTCATCAAGCCGCCTTTCGCAGCCGAGTAGGCCAGCAGGTTAGGCGCACCACTAAGGGCATTGATGGAACCGATATTGACAATCGCACCACCGGGTCGGCCCTGGCTGGCCTGCCGGCGAAAAACTTCGACGGCTTCACGAATAATCAAGAGTGGTGCGCGCAGATTAATGCCAACGATCTGATCAAACATGGCCGCATCGGTGGTTTCCAGCGTGCTGCGCGTTGTGACCGCAGCATTGTTGACCACGGCATCGAGCCGCCCAAAACGCGCCACCGTGGCCTGAACAATCTTGACACAGCCTTCCGGTTGGATCAGATCAGCGATGACATAGTCCGCCGCTTCCCCAAGATCACGGCAGAGCGCCTGCGCCGCCGCTTCGTTCCGACCATGAATCATCACCTGTGCGCCTTGTGCGACGGCAAGACGGGCCGTGGCTTCACCAATACCAGTCGTCGAACCGGTCACCAGCACAACTTTGTCTTGGAGTAACATGTCACCCTCCTAGCGTTACCCAACGCTTCTCACGGGCACCCTGATAAAGCGCTTCCATCACCGCGCTACGGGCAGCGGCTTCTGTAGGCGAGACAAGTGCAACCCCGCTCTTGCCGACTACGGCGTCGAGAAAGAGTTCAAAAGCATGGGGCCAGGCGGCAGGCAAATCCGTCCACGGCTGTTTGCCATCGGCGCCTTCCACATGGCTGCTCTTAAAGAAGAGTTGACCGTTGCACACATAGGCATGACCCTCAGTGCCGCTGATGATCACGCTAACCGGATCGGCCACGTCTACCCAGCCGGCGGCCAGGGTGCCGACCGCGCCGTTGGCAAATTCGATCAGCCCTTCGCCAAATTCGTCGCAGTCGCCATAGCGCGCCGTCGCCACCCCAATGCTGGCCGTTACCTGGGCCACATCGCCCATCAGCCACATGAGAATGTCCAAGGAATGGGTGCCCAAATCGCCAAAACCGCCCACGCCGGCTTGGGTCAGATCGGCCATCCAGCGCCAATCGGTGTCAAACCAGCCGCCCAACGAACCGGAATGACAGTTGGAATGGCGAATCCGGGTGATTTTGCCAAAGTGTCCTTGCTGAATCTGCTCGTGCAAGAAGAGATGGACGGGCATCCCGCGCTGGAAGTAACCCGTCTGGAAAAGCACCCCCGCCTGGGTAATGGCGGTCGCCATGGCTTCGGCATCTGTGCTGCCCAAGCCCAGGGGTTTTTCCACAAAGAGATGTTTGCCGGCATAGGCTGCGCCGAGCACCAAGGGTTCGTGGCGATTGGTCTCAGCACAGATGATCGCGGCTTTGATCGCGGGGTCGGCCCAAATCTGTTCCACGTCGGCAACAACGGTGGCGCCCAATTCTTGCGCCCACTTTGCCGCCCGCGCTGTATCATGATCCCAGACATAGGTCACGACACTGTCCGTGCGCGCTTGTAATCGTTTGACAAAACCAGGAGTGTGAATATGGCCGCAACCAACTAAGGCCATTTGGGTCATTGTAGGCTCCTTTGCATAGATTGGGAATCAATGAGAGATTGAGAGGGTAAGAGAGTAAGAGATTGGGTGATTTCGACCGGCTCAATCACCCAATCTCTTACTCTCTTACTCTCCCCTTGTGCTTTCTATGATGAGAATTGGGTTGTGACTTACAACCAGACCTTGTTCAGAGCGTCAGCCGTTGCTTGGATTGCGGCATCCGGTGCTAGATCGCGCAGACGTTGGCTAAAGGGTTCAGCCGTCACGGGGCCATCATAGCCAAGCGTGCGCAACGCCTCCAAAAAGCCTTGGATGTCGAGTACGCCAGTTTCGCCGGGCAGGGCGCGCACAGTATCGATCTGATCATCAATCGCCAGGCCGGGCGGCGCATCATTGATATGGACGGTCACCACATCATCGCGCGTCAGTTTGCGCACATCGTCCAGGGTGGAATGGGCCGTATAGACATGCCAGATATCGAGCAACAAGCCAACATTGCCTGTGCCGATGGCTGCACACAGCGCCAACATGCCATCCATCGTATGCACAAAATTATATTTGCGGGGCGTGCGTAGCGTCTTGGGGCCAATAAACTCTAGACCAAAACGACAGCCATAGTCCGCCAGGATCTGAGCCGCCGGGCGCAGCCGGCTAACGTGAAATTCAAAGTTATCATAGAAGCTACGCTCGTCGCTGGCCGGCAAAATCCAGGTGGACGTGCGCGTGCAGCCCAGTTCCAGCGCAAATTCCGCTTGTCTGGGCAGCAACATCAATCCCTCGCGCCAGGCGACACTATCTTGGCGGTAATTTACGGGAAAACCCCAAGAGCCAGGGAAGACACCGACATCTTCAAAGAGGGCGCGTACACCATCTATCCCGATCGCTTCGGATAGGGTCAGGGCTTCGGTAATCGAAAAGTCAATTCCTAAAAATCCATAGCGCTGGGCATACGTAATGCTTTCCGCCAGCGTTGCCTTGACACCAATTGCACCCAGATTTAAATTTTTAAACATGCCAAGCTCCTGATCTTCTTATAAATAGGTAGATAGGTAAATCGGTAAATCGGTAGACAGGTAGATAAGTGTTTACCTATCTACTTATCTACCTGTCTACCGATTTACTGTTCATTACTCTGCTTTTGACACAAATGCTACGATAGTTTCAGGGAAAGAGTCCGTCACCAATAGAAAACCATCCAACGTTTCAGTTTGCAGCCGTGCGATCCCTTCCCAGTTGCGGGCAATGTTATCGGGCAGCAAGGCAAGCGATAATGGCGGGCTGTCGGTGCGGCTCACGCCCTCTGTGGTAAATTGCAGCTCAAGCAGCCGCTCGATGGGTTGGGCATTTTCATCAATCGCACCCGCTGCTCCACGTTCCCGCAAAATCGGACGCAGCGCCAGATCTTTAGGGTAGAAATAGTTGATGACCCAGAAACGACCCTGATTATCCAGGGCGGTGGCATCGGTGATTCGATATTCAACGGTCGTCAACGGCAACACTCCAATTTGATTGAGGGCAAAACGGTCAAAGAAATGTACGACTGGATCACGATTCACAACCAGACCATTAGCCTCATAGAGGGTGGCCAATTGATCGCCAACCGCAACAATCGCCTCATCACTCATGTTAGGTAGTTCTGCCTGTGGCGAAATCATGGTTACATAGGTTGGGTCCATCCGAATTTCGGTCAAATCCGGTGCAACAGAACCACTGACAAGATAGCCCATTGGACCAGTGTTCTGCCGGGTCTCGATGGTCAGGTAGACTTGGTCATCGACAAAGGTGATCGCCTCATAGCCATTAAAGCCAGCGATCTGGCTCGTGATTCCCTGATCAAGAAAAGGGATCGGCCACGGCTCGAGGGAACTCTGGTTTGTACCACTGAGAAAGTCAACAATATCCTGTTTATTGAGCGCGAAAAGTTGCTGGTTGAAGTGGCTAGGGTATTGTGGCAACAGGATTAAGGTGTCACCATACCAGGCCAATCCCGACAGTTCAGCCTGTGGCGCCGCTAACGGCCCATTCAGGGGAATGTCAGTAATAGGGTGTGCGATGGTAGAGAGCGATGTTGATAGGGTGGTCGGTAGCGCCAGCGGTGGGAGTAGCCACCACGCGCAACCACTATTGCATAAAAGCGCCAGCAATACAACACTGAGGCCGACTGATTGACGAATGAATTTCAGATGTACTCTCCTTTACTACATTGGATATTAGTTATTGGTGATTAGGATATTGGATATTAGATATTGGGTGATTGAGCTTGTCGAAATCACCCAATATCTAATATCCAATATCCTAAATCTTCTACCCTAGCGCCGGCAATTGATAGGCGGCAATCGTATCTGTGCGCAGCCGTTGCCCATCGCTATAACGAATCACCCAGGAAGGCAGCCACGCCAGGGCAATCGTCTGCACATCGATATCCGTGCGGCGTGGGGATAGCTCTTCCTTGCCCAAATCGTCCATCAAGTTGGCCCACTTTAGGGTGATATCTTCGCTCTGTTCTTTTACTTGTGTTTCCAGCACGGCGATCTCATGCTTGAAATCGGTAATCTCCTCGCGACTTTCTTCTAAATCTTGACCAGCCTGCGAGGTCATGCGGCGGCGACTGGCGGCGGTGCTGAGGGCGCGTGTGCTGCGGCGACCAAGCACCCAGCCGAGGACACTCTCGCCAATGCCAATCCACTCTTGCTGTTTACGTGAACCATAATCGGCTTCATCTGCCGCCAATTCGCGCGCAACCTTGCGCAATTTGTCTTCCAAGCGAGTGATCTGCTGTTCAAATTGCTTTTCCAATTTATCAACTTCCTGATCACGCCGTTCGCGCGCCGCTTGTTGCAGACGGATCTTAAAATCGCGCTCGCGTTCTTGTGGTTCCTGATAAAGAGCTAACTCCTCATGTACCTGAATTGTCAAGCGACAATTGTAGTAAAGCCAATCAGCCAATTCTTTTTTGATCGTTGCCAATTCGCGCGCCGAGTTGACTGATTCAGGAGCAGGCGCAAAAAAGGCGCCCTGTTCGGCGGGTACACGATCTGGGGCTTGGCGGAGATCACGCATGGTGATCTCCAACGCTTCGGCCTGAGCCCAGTCTACCCCCTCGATACCGGTGGGAGCCGGCGCCAGTAGCGTCTTTTCCATGCCTTCATCCAGTTGCCGCTTGCGGTCGATAAAGCGAATGGTTGAACTGCTCAGGATCGCCGGTTCGTAAATCAGGTGTATACTGTCCGGTTGGATCGCCAGCCGTGTCTCTTGCCCCAGATAGCGCAGCGCGACTCGGTCGCTCACCACCAGCGGTAGATAGACTTGGGTTACACCTGGGTCTAGTGTAGGCGGCGTGGCGGCAAAACCAACGGGAGCAGACGACCTAGCAGGCACAGTCGGTGAGATAACCGGAGCAGACGGGGCAATAGGCGCGGGCTGGATAGCCGGTGACTGGGCTGCTTCTAGCTGTATCGTTTTCATCGGTGGCGTGGCCGGTGACACACCTTCAATGGTAGAGCGCAACGGTGTTGTGCGGCTGTTCAGGGCGGCCAGCCGATCAGCCATGAGTTGGCGCACTTGGGGTCGCGTCAAGGGACCACGCAGATAGCTCATGGCCCAACGCGTCTGGAAGACGACCGGTTTACCGGCATGGACATTGTGCATCAGAAAGACGCGACTGCCCAGTTGGCTAATCAGTTGATCATAGTTCACTTCGGAATTGCCGCCCGACTCTGCAATGGCGCCCTTTAAGCCTTCCAAGACACGCGCTTTGTCGCGCTCCGCTTGCAACTTACCGATAAACCAAGTGCCGGCGTTGGTCAACCCTTTGTAGTCCAGATCGACCGGGTTCTGTGTCACCAAGACGACGCCCACACCAAAGGCGCGCGCTTGTTTCAACAGCGTTAACAAGGGGCGCTTGGAGGGAGGTTGAGCTGTTGGCGGGAAGTAGCCAAAGATCTCATCAATGTAGAGCAGCGCACGCAGGCTGGTGGTGCCGGATTGGCGTCGCACCCAGGTAAGGATATTTTCCAGCAACAGGGTCATAAAGAACATACGCTCACTGTCACTCAAATGGGCAATGTAGAAGATACTGTGGCGCGGTTTGCCCTCACTGGTAAAATAGAGCCGATCAATGTCCAGCGGTTCACCTTGTAACCAACTCTGGAAGCTAGATGAAGCGATCAGGTTGTTAAAGGCCATTGCCAACTCAAAGCGATCTTTTTCCGGGAAGAAAGTGTCAACATCAAAGACACCCAGTTGGCGCACCGGCGGCGTTTGAATGGCCATAATCAGTTGAGCCAGATCGAGGTCTTTGTTCTCTGCCCAGAAATGCTCAAAAATTTTAGAGAGTAAAATTGCTTCACGGCTGCGCACTGGGTCAGCCTTGACACCCACCAAGCCCAGTAAGGCCGACACCGTGCCGCTGATCCGTTCGCGGATCGCTTCAGCGTGTTCGATAAAATCAAGCTTGGGTGCAGCCAGGCTGCCGATAATGTTGACCGAAACGCCGGCGTCTGAGCCAGGCGTAAAGATGGTATAGTCGATCGTCGCGCGCAAGGTGCGCATTCGCTCCGCGGTGATGCCCCAGTCGGCTAGGCCAGTGCGCCACTGTTCCGCCGTGCTTTGGGCAAATTCTTCCACACTTTGCCCTTTGCGCCGTGCATCATCAACGTTGATCCATTCCTGAAAATCCTGCGGCGCCAGATCGGGAAATTGAAGCAAGAGGTTGGTAATGTCCCCTTTGGGATCGACCAGGATCGCCGGCACGCGATCCATCGCGGCTTCTTCCAGCAGACCGATACAGAGGCCCGTTTTGCCGCTGCCGGTCATGCCGACACAGACGGCGTGCGTCGTCAAATCGCGCGCATCATAGTTGACGGCTGTCTCGCGCCGTTGCCCACTTTTCAAATCATATTCAGCGCCCAAATAAAAGGAGCCTAATTTTTCCGGTGGTGCTTGCATCATCACTCCTGGTGATTTCGGTGAATTGGTCAGTTAATCAGTGGTCAGATGGTCAGATAGTCAGCACAATATGGGTGCAGACCCCCTGTCCCGTAGGGACACTTGACTTTAGGCACGCCCCCACGAACTGCGCGCATGGGAATGGATGGTTGGTGGTCTCTAAGTCAACGGGAACCCCTTGGGTGCCTACGGGACAAAGGATGCTGAATCCGCTTGTATAACCATTTTTCTAGGAATGCGCCTGTCCAATACTGTCTTACTGTCGTACTAATCTACCGATTTACCGATTTACCTATCTACTGCCTCACCACGCTACAAATCCTGATTAAGACGTAAAGCAAGGGCCGTGTCATCCAGTTGGCGGCGTGCTTGGATCAGGTGGCGTTTGCGCAGTTGGCGGGGCAAACCTAGTAATCCAGCAAGCTGACCACGCAACCTGGCACGCGCCGCCGCACCCTGGATATTGGCCAAAGCATCAATCGTAATTTCCAACTGCCCCAGTAGAATTACCGGCAGGTTGCGCAAGAGTAGGGTGGTGGGCATATTTTTGGCCAGCGTCCAGATCGTATTGCGACCCACATAATAGCTGGCCATTACCCCGCCACCGGTAGCGCTCAGGTGATGATAGACACGGGCTGCGGGGGCAAAGACTGCACCCCAGCCAGCCAGTTGCGCACGAAAGCCCAGATCCACATCTTCCAGATACATCCAAAACTCTTCATCAAAGCCGCCCAGTTGCTGCCAGACATCTTTGCGAAAGGCGGAAGCGCCGCCCGATCCACTAAAGATTGTCGGCTCATCATCATATTGCCCCTCATCCACCTCCCAGACGCCGCGGTTGCGCGGGATGCCATCAATCCCCAGCAGATCGCCCGTGGTGTGCAGTTTCTGGCGCTCATCAAAGAGTAAAAGCTTACTGGTGACGGTAGCAGCTTGCGGATTAGCGCAGATAACTTTCGCCAATTCAGCCAGCCAGGTCGGCTCTGGCTCGGTATCATTGTTGAGCAGGACGACCATGTGTCCATGCGCAGCATCCACTGCCATATTACAGGTGCGGGCAAAGCCTTCGTTGCGGCGATTGACCAGCAGCCGCACGGTAGGATAATTTGCCTCAACCAAGGCAACCGAGTCGTCAGTGCTGGCATCGTCGGCCAGGATCACCTCAAAATCGCCAAAGCTCTGATGGTTTAAGGCATCCAACAGCGTGGCGAGAAAGCGTAGGCCATTGTAATTAGGAATGAGCACCGAAAAGAAGGGGGCAACTGCGGTGCGCAAGGTTGGATAGGTGCGCGTAGGTCGGGCCACAAAGGCTTCCGGCGCGGCGCGAAACGTTTCAATATTCAGCGCGATCTGCTGGCGCATGACCACCCGGTTTTCGCCGCGCAACACGCCATAGGTCTCATCATTGACGACTGGATTGCTGTTGGCGCCGCTGACACCAGCCTCGAACGCTTCACGCTGGGCAATTTTGGCCTTAGCGTTACGCGTCTGCCGCGCCTGTTCTTCGACACTCTTGGCGGCTTTGGCGCGCTTGGCGGCTTCTTGTGGTGAGTTCGATTGATCACTCATGTGCTTGATTCCTATGAAAAAGATAAGGTTATTCCGAGAAATAAATAGTTTACTGTTCGTGTTGCGTGTTGCGTGTTGCGTAATTGGCGTCTGATTATTATGAAATCACGTAACACGCAACACGAATCACGAACAATTTATTTTTCAGAACCGCCTAAGTCTGGCTAATGTACGCTTGTAACGCCTCTGGCCAGGGGCGTAATTCAATCCCTAGCGCAGCGGCAGCTTGATTGACCAGCACCGCGTGTAAGGGTGGTGCGGCCGGTCGGGGCCAATCAGCGGCGGCAATCGGTGTCAAGGGAATATGGCTGCGGCCATTGGCCTGTAAAATTGCCTGGGCAAAGTCAAAGCGACTGGCCCGGCCACTGTTGACCAGATGATAGATGCCATAGTGTTCGATGGCGATCAGTTGCAC
>Ga0163153_10005819_pt1 | contig 14312 bp, 14 predicted proteins | sample OliLakLV19MP6IB1_FD_148629 | JGI IMG/M metagenome (GOLD analysis project Ga0163153, IMG submission 148629) | Freshwater microbial mat bacterial communities from Lake Vanda, McMurdo Dry Valleys, Antarctica - Oligotrophic Lake LV.19.MP6.IB-1 | ecosystem: Environmental > Aquatic > Freshwater >... | reverse complement strand
AATATGAAACCCCCTTCTTTCCGGTCGCCCAACATCGCGGCGACGAGAGTTTCGCCATCGCCTTCGAAAACAGCGATCTCGTCGTCAAGGCCTTTGCGGGCGCGCCCAACTTGACCGTCGCCACGAACAACCTGCTGGAACTTTTTCAGCAGGAACACGGCGCGGCGATGCGCATCGCCGACGGCATTGCAGCGGAAATCGGCGTACGCTTCGCCGGAGCGGATCACTCGATCGCGCCGTCGCTCGAACCGCACGAAAGCCTCGCGTTGGCCTTCGAGTCCCTCGATGTGCGATTCGGACATCGTGGCACGACGGCCATCTGCGGCGCGATGACCGACGCCTTAGCGGCCGCGCCCGGTCCGCGCTGCGGTTACAACGGCCTGATGCTCGCGCTGCTGGAAGACGTCGGCCTCGCCGCCGCCGTTACGTGCGGCGATTGCACCATCGACACGTTGATGATCGGCTCCAGCGTCTGCGGCGTCGGCCTCGACACGGTTCCCGTCCCCGGCGACATCACCGTCGAGCAGCTCGCCGCGATCTACCGCGACGTCGGCACAATCGCGTGCAAATGGAAGAAACCGCTCTCGGTACGCCTCTTACCGGCCAACGGCAAACAAGCCGGTGAAATGACCGAGTTCCAATCGCCGCACCTCTGCAATTGCCGCGTCCTCGCGCTCTAGGGCGGCGGTTTCTCCTGGGGTTAACCACGGAGAGCACGGAGGACACGGAGGGAGGATTTAACCGCGAAACACACGAAAGGGGAGAGGGAGAATTGGGATTCCAATTTCACTCGATTTCATTTCGCGTAATTTCGCGTCTTTCGCGGTTAAATCCTCCGCCCAACTCTCTCCAACTTCGCGACTCAGCGCCTCTGCGGTTAAATTGGCTCCCCCCTCCGTGTCCTCCGTGCTCTCCGTGGTGAGTACCTGAAAGGACATCGCCGCTCACCAAGGCAAGTGATCGAGATCCACATTGCCGCCACTCAGAAACACGCCGATGCGTTGCGGGCGATTCGGCATTCCTCGAAACTCTTCGCTCAATACAGCCGCCAAGGCCACCGCGGAACTCGGCTCCACCATCAACTTGGCACGCTCCAAGAGCAAACGCATCGCGGCGAGAATCTCGTCCTCGCCAACGCAAATCACACGCTCGACGTGATCCCGCACGATCGGCCAGGTCAGCTCGCCCAGTCCCGCGCGCAGCCCGTCGGCCATGGTCGGCCCGTCGGTGGCCGCCTCGCACTTGCCGGATTGCTTGGATCGAAATGCGTCGTCGGCCTGTTGAGGCTCAGCGCCGATTACGCGAATGGCTGCGTTCAATCCATGCGTTGCGACGGAAACTCCAGAAATCAATCCGCCGCCGCCCACGGGAGCGATCACAGCCTCCAGGTCGCGCACTTCGTCGAGCAGTTCGAGCGCGGCGGTCCCTTGGCCAGCAATAATGTCGGGATGATCGCAAGGGGAAATCACCACTCCGCCCGTGCGTTCGGCTACTTCAGCCAACACACCTAGCCGCGATTGTGCCGTCCATTCGCACGGCACGACCGTCGCGCCGTAACCTTCAATCGCGCGGCGCTTGAATGCCGAGGCGGTCGATGGCATCACCACATACACTGGCGCGCCAATCAAGCGTCCCGCCGCGGCCAATGCCTGCCCGTGGTTGCCGGAGCTATGCGTCACCAGCCCGCGCCGACCGGCTTCCGCCCCAACTTTCAGCGCGGCGTTCGCCGCGCCGCGGAACTTGAAAGATCCGGTCTTCTGAAACATCTCGCATTTAAAGAACAACTCGCACCCGGCGAGCGCATCAAGATGCGCACAACGCTGCACGGGCGTGCGATGGATATGCGGAGCAATCCGCGCCGCCGCGGCGCGCACGTCGTCCAGAGCGACCGTGTCAGACATGGCGCGCAATTTTACTCCTGCACGTGCGATTCCAGGAACCACAGGTTCTTGTCGAGACCGCGCGACACGCCCGTGAACAAGTCCGCGGTATCCGCATCGCCGAACCCGGCAGCCGTGTCGATGGCGGCCCGCGTTGTCTTCGCTAGCGCGGCGAAGCGCGCAATCAACGCCTCCAGGTGCTGGCGTCCGTTCACCGCGCCCAGGTCATACTCGGGCAATCGCGACGCCGACGCCGCGATCCGCGTCGTGCCGAGCGCCACCCCGCCGAGCGCCGTTGCACGCTCGGCGATCTCGTCAATGTGCTCTTCCACTTCGTCCGCCAGCGAATCGAACAGCAAGTGCAGTTGATGGAACTGCAGGCCTTTCACGTTCCAATGGGCCTGCTTGATCTGGCTATAGAGATCAATCCCATCGGCCAGGTGCTGATTCAACAGCGCGATCGATTTCTCGCGAACATCCGCCGCAAGATCATTCGCTGTGGAAAAACCACTGCGTTTCGACATCCAAAGCCCTCCTGTCTCGAATACAATCCCAGCGACTCGCGCCGCAAGTCGCTGGATTATACCGCCCGACAAAGTGTCGCCGGCAAGAATGCCGCCCGAGCGACCGTCGCGCCCAGCTTCCAAAGAAGCTACCCGGCAAGGATTCGAACTATAGCAGAAAACACGCCGAAAATCGACAATAGCGGCGCGGGAATCGCAAATTCCGGCGCAGTTAACGCACGAGTCGACGACTCAGACCCTCGGTTGGCCGCGCTCGTGATCGCATGGCACCTACTGCCGGAGAAGATCAGAGAGCAAATCACTGAATTGGTAGGGGCGGCCTCGCGGTAAGAATCCCGGCGCGTTGTTTGGATGGTCACAGCCTCTCAATAAGTTGAAGGTCTTGACGTCCTGAAACTAGACGCGAGGATCGAACCCCTCGCAAATTCTTCGGAAAACGCGCCGAGCCATACGGGCGGCGGCACAGTCGGCGTATCGGGGGGTACCAGGGACGCCTGCTCGGCGGTGGTTGCGTGAGCTGGGCCGGGACTGCCTGAAGGCGCGGGAAAGCGAATCGCTCCCATCGCGAGACAGGCTAATTGGCGAGATCTGTGGAGATAGGCTCCGGCGCGTAATTGCCCGTCGGGACGCCAGATTTCCGAGCATTACTCGCGTTCGCCTCTACACACCTCTCCAGCCCGGTTGGTCTATCCGAGCAAAAAAAACGCCCGCGGTCAGTTGTGCGAAGCCCTAGAGAATCCAACGATCTCAGGAATTCGGACCAAATCCCTAGAAAACCTGTCCGGTTGTTGAGATGTTTCCTAGTACTAGTAGAGGTGAGGATAGCAAGCAAATGGCAAGTGATGCGTCGGATCAGTTGCTGGAACATTTTGCCAAGGGCGACTTGGCGTCGGCCCATCAACTTCTGGGGTCCTATCGCGAACGCTTGAAACATATGGTCAGTATCCACTTAGATCGACGGTTGGCTGCCCGGTTCGACCCTTCGGACGTCGTCCAGGAAGGTCTTGCCGAAGCGGCAAGGCGATTGCCCGACTACGTCGCGGAACGCCCTGTGGCCCTTTATCCTTGGCTGCGCCAACTCACCTGGGAAAAGCTGTTGCAGATGCGTCAACATCAACTGGCGGCCCGGAAACGCGACCCACGCCGAGAACAATCGCTTGCACTGACCGATGAATCCGCTATGCAACTCGCTGAACGGCTGGTTTCCACAGGAACAAGTCCGAGCGAGGGGCTGATCAAACGAGAACTAGGTCAGCGCGTGCGAGCTGCATTAGCTCAGCTCTCTGCAGGTGATCAGGAAATTCTCAGCATGAGGTATCTGGAGCAGTTGACAGTTGACGAAGCCACGGCGGTACTCGGGATTTCCACCGACACTTTCATGAAGCGTCATTGGCGGGCGATGCAACGCCTTCGGCCCTTTCTCGACGGCTAAAAAAAGAGCAGCCCATGGTAGACCCGGTAAATCAGACGTCGACAGACGTCGAACTCATGTACGCATTCGAGCAATTGACGAGTCGCGTCATCGCTGGCGAAGTCATCGACGCCCGTGTCCTGCGCGACGAGTTTCCTCATCAGGCCGACCAACTGGAATCGATGTTGCCGGCAATGCTCTCGCTCGCGATGTGCGGAATGGACCCTAAGGGAAGTGGAGGCAATGCCCATCACACCTCGCCCGGCCTGCTAGGTGACTACCGCATCCTCCGCGAAGTCGGCCGCGGCGGGATGGGCGTGGTGTACGAAGCCGAGCAGATTTCCCTTTCGCGGCGCGTGGCGCTCAAGATTCTGCCATTCGCGGCCGTGCTCGATCCTCGCCATTTGCAGCGGTTCAAGAACGAAGCCATGGCCGCAGCGCATCTGGATCATCCGAACATCGTCGAGGTCTACGGGATCGGTTGCGAACGGAGCATTCATTTCTATGCCATGCGATTCATCGACGGCGTGACCTTAGCGGACGTGGTCGAGGCGAAGCGGCAGAGCCAGGCCGGGCATGTCGAAGCCCAAAATCCGCATCTCGGCTCAAATCCAAATGACGAAGCTCGCACGGAAGTCTTTTCGCATTCCTCCGATGCGTCACTCAGCACTCCGCACGCATCACTTGCCACCGACACTTCGCCGATTCTCCAGGCCGCCCTTAGCACCGTTAACAGCATTACGCCCAAGGAGCGCTTTCGCCGCATCGCCGAAATCGGCATCCAGGCTGCCGAGGCGCTCGATCATGCGCATCAGATGGGCATTGTGCATCGCGACATCAAGCCGTCGAACCTGATGATCGACGAGCGTGGCAAACTGTGGGTCACCGACTTCGGCCTCGCCCGCAACCAAGGCGACGCCAGCATGACGATGACCGGCGACCTGGTCGGCACGCTCCGCTACATGAGCCCGGAACAAGCCCTGGCCAAACGAATCACCGTCGACCACCGCACCGACATTTATTCGTTGGGCGTGACGCTTTACGAACTGCTAACCTTGCGCGCCGCGTTCCCCAGCAACGACCGCCAAGAAACGCTGCGCCAGATCGCGTTCGAGGAAGCGACTACGCCACGCAAGCTCGACAAGTCGATTCCCGAGGAGTTGGAAACGATCATCTTGAAGGCGATGGAAAAGAACCCGGACGATCGCTACGCGACAGCCCGCGAAGTGGCGGGTGACTTGCGACGGTGGTTGGAGCACATGCCGATTGTGGCACGAGTTCCCGGTATGTTCGTTAAGGCGAAGAAATGGACCCGGCGTCATAGTGCATTCACGACTTCGGCGATGTTGCTGCTGGCGATCTCGACTGTGCTGTTGGCCACTTCGGTCGTGCTGATCAACGCTGCCTATACCAAGGAATCAGCACAACGAGGTGTGGCCCGCAAGGAGGCAGACCTGGCCAAGCAGAACCTCGACTTGGCGGTGCAGGCCATCGATAAGATTGTCGCTCTCGGAAGCCGAGACTTAGCACTTACATCGGCGAGCGCCGAGTTGCGAAAGGGGATGCTGGCTGAGTCATTGAAAATGTGTCGAGTATTGCGCAATTCGTATCCCGATGACGCGCTTTTGGCGGTTAGGACCACCGTCATTTGCTACGAACTCGCCGGACTTGAGGACCGAACTCAGAACTCCCCAAAAGCGAAACAACTTGCCTTAGAGGCCGCGGAAACCACTCGTGACATGCTAACTCGTGTTCAAGGTGACCAAGAGCGCATTCTCGCGTTAATTCACGGCTTTCGTGAGACGCTTGATCGACCGGACGTATGGCTCAGCGGATATGCTGTACCGCTTTGTGTCGCAACACGCGATTTAATGAATCTGCTCCAGGCATTGCCTCCGACTCGCCTATCACTTTGTGCTGAACTACACTGCGATGCATTGCTTTCGAGCCGATATGATAAAGCCTCAGCGCGTCTTGAAGCGACGATTGCCCGGGTCAAGAATACTGAGGAATGGGGGAATGCCGATGTCGACTTGTTGCGGAATATGCGTGAAGCCCAAGGTGCGCTGGCGGATATCAGCTGGGGCGGCACCCAAGTACAACTCGAAAAAACAATGTCGGAATACGTCAGTGCCTCGCGCGAGACTTTAGCAAAGTCGAATAATCCGGTCGATGCGGACGTCCTCGTATTTGCCCTCACGCGACGAGGCGACGCCACGCCAGATGACGAACTTGCTCGAAAATACTATGAAGAGGGATTGGCCATTGGAAACCACTGGTTCGCGCTGCATCCAAAATACACGCTCCTGCTGCCGGGTATCGCGCTATGCCATCGATCACTAGCCGGGCATGATCGAGACCTAGGAAAGTTGGATCTGGCGGAAGCTGAGGCACATGCGCAGGCGGCCGCCAAGATTTATCGCGAGAGATTGGATCGGTTACGATCCAAGGCAAGGTTTGAATATCACTATGCGGCGAATGCTTTTGAACTGCTTGCAGAGATCGTGGAACTGCGCGGCCGCCGAACTGATGTACGACGCCTCTACCAGGATGAATGTGACTTCTGGCGTCGGCTCGCGGACACCTCCTCACCACCCGACGAGGTGGCGCGAGCGACATTGATTGAAGCCGAGCAGAGCTGGGGTGCATTCGAAGTAGTTAGCGGTGAATCAGCGATTGCTCGACAGGCATTTGCGCGGGCCGAAGCAGAACTTCGACTGTTAGTTGCGGCGGCTCCGGCCGTCCAGCAGGACGAACTCAACGAGTATCTTGCAGAATTCCTTGCAGTCACACCTCTTCAAGACTTAGCCAAGCTGGATGAGGCGGAAAATATCATGGCAGGGCTTCCGCAGTCAGGAGACTTTAAACGAGTCTTTACCTCATTGAATAGGGATTCCAAGGAGGAAAGTGACAGAGTCCGTTCCCTCATTCAATTACGACGTGGCAATCCCCTGCCTGCCATCGAAGCTTATCGGCGACTCGACAAGCCCCACATGTATTTGGCAATCGCCGAAGCAAAAGCTGGTCATAAAGAAGCTGCGAGAATCGCATGTCAAGCCGCGCTCGCTGATCCTCAGTTTTACTGGGCAAGCCGTTGGGAGCTTCGCGAGTTCGAGTGTCAATTCCGCGAGTTCGCCGCGCTGATCGAGTTGTCTACATACGAGCTGCTTGATGTTAGAGACAGTTCGAGCGTTTCACCGAATGGGGACGCGCCGCGATTGATTTCTTGGCTCCGTCGGAAGACCACGCCAGTCCCACCATAAGCAGTTCTCGCACGATTGCGTCCTTGTCATTTGCTTGCCAACCGACGGTCGCACTGCGCGCTTTACCCCGAACTTTCCAACCACCAGTCATTGAGGATCCCAATGTTGTCGTTCAAAAAGCACGTAATGCGACGCGAGTGTCGCGCACGTTCCATGCGCCGGACATTCCGCCTTGAGTCCCTGGAACGCCGAGAACTTTTTTCCATCGACTCAGGTTGGGGCTTCGGCCTCGGCTCGGCAGGTTCGGACTTGGGATTTGGCGTTCACGTTGACACGGCTGGCGGCAGTTACGCCACTGGCCGCTTTGACACCGCCGGCTTCGACGCCGACCCCGGGGCGGGCGTCACGGCACTGACGCCAGCGGGTGGCGGCGATGGCTTCTTGGCGAAGTACGCCGCGAATCGCTCGCTGGAATGGGCGGTTGGTTTTGGCGGCGCGGCGCAAGATCGCGCCTGGCAGGTCACGACCGACGCGGTGCAGAATGTGTATCTGACGGGCGTCTTCGAGAGCGCGAGCGTCCAACTGGGCAGCACAACGCTCGTGAATCAAACCGCCGCGGGAACGGGAATTCAGCCGTTCGTGGCCAAGCTCAACAGCGCTGGTGGTGTACTTTGGGCCAAGAACGTTTTCGCGGGTGGCAACGGCTCCGACTATTCGTTCCAGGCCGACGTCGACGCCACGGGCAATATCTTCCTGCCCGGCAGGTTTGACGAAAGCGTCGATTTCGACCCCACGGCCGTCGGTGGAGAGCGCATTAGCGCTGGCGGCAGCGACGCGTACATCGTGAAGCTCAACAGCGCCGGCCAGTTTCAATGGGCCGAAACGTTCGGCGGCCAGGACGTGGACACGAGTTGGGAACTGGAATTGGACGCGGCAGGGAACATCTACACCTCGGGCACCTACCGCGACACGGCGCACTTCCCAGACATGGCGGACAACACGCCGGTGTCGCTGACCAGCGACAGCCTGACCGGCCGCGGCAATGGGTTTCTCTTAAAGCTCGACGGCAGCGGCAACACGGTCTGGATTGTTGATGCGAGCAGCGACGATAGCGTGACCCATAAGCATCTGGAGCTGGACGCAACGGGCAACCTGTATACGTCCGGTGTGCTGCGAGGCAACGCTCAGTTCCCGGGCGGCGTCACGCTGAGCACGAACGGCCAATTCGATATGTTCGCCTCGAAATGGACTACCGATGGAGATTTCACTTGGGTCAGCCAGTTCACTGGCAGCGGCGACAATCCAACGGATCTTAATGACGTTACATCGCTCGCACTCGACGGCGTTGGCAACGCCTACCTGGGTGGACAATTCGCGGGAACCATGGACTTCGATCCAGGGGCAGGCAGCGCTTCATTCACCGCCACGGCCACTGACGGTTACGTGGCAAAGCTCGATGCTTCCGGATCGCTGGCATGGGTTAAGCCAGTGACAGGCGCAGACAATCAAAACATCCGCACCGTTGACGCGATGCCAGACGGCACGGTCCATGCAGTTGGATGGTTCCGCAACGCGGCGAATTTGCCGACCGGTGAAACGTTAACCAATGCGAACACCTACGATGCGATGGTGTTCAAAATCGCCCCGTCCGCCCCAAGCAAGTTCTATGTCGTCGATGGCGCTGCCAAGACCCATGAGTATGATGCGGCTGGGAACCGTGAGGACTTCTATGCACTCAATTCCGGCAACACCGCGCCACGTGGAGCGGCATCGACCGTCGCCGGCGATAAGGTCTGGGTCGTGGACGCCAATAAGAAGGTCTACGTCTACAACAACGCTGGCGGGTTGCTTGGTTCGTGGACGGCGAGCGGACTTTCCACGCCGCAAGGCGTCACGACCAATGGGACCGATATCTGGATCGTCGACGGTTCCACGGACAAGGTCTACAAATACACCGGCGCGGCCTCGCGATTGTCCGGCAGCCAAAATGCGGCGAGTAATTTCAAGCTCAACAACCAAAACGGCAACGCGACAGACCTGGTGACTGACGGTGCGAGCATTTGGACTGTCAACAGCGCCGCGACCGACAAGGTGTTCAAGTACAACATGACCGGCACGCTGCAAGGCAGTTGGACGATCGACAGCCGCAACACCAGCCCGACCGGCATCACGCTCGACCCGGCCAGCCCAAGCACGTTGTGGGTCGTCGATAACGCCACGGACCAAGTCTTCGCCTACGCGGACGCAACGTCACGCACGTCCGGCAGCCAAGCGGCGTCAATCGCGGTGAACCTCGGCCAGGGAAATAGCGACCCGCAAGGCATCGCCGATCCGCCAGCGATTGTGGACGATGCGATTCTTGAACTGGCCCGTGAATTGGCGGATTCGCGAGGCGCACTCGTGCAGCATCCGGCTACCGAGCGGTCGGCCAGCAATGCGTTGAAGCTGGCCGCCGATCACGTCTTCGACTCGCTGTTTGGGTTGCCAGAAATGGCCACGCCTAAACGCGCTCGACGGATGGCAAGTCGTTCCTAGTCCGCTCATTGCCAGTAAGCCGCTGGTCTGGATAACGCCCAGGCCAGCGGCCGGCCATGGCAGTCTACGTCCGGTCACAGGGATATAATTCGGCACAGCACTCCCACGCGAGGCGTCGCCGAAATGCTCACGGAAGAATTTACCGAGACGACCACCCGGCAGTGCCGCAACTGCGGCTATCAGTTGCCGCTCGACGCCCAGCACTTCCACCGCCACAGCGGCCACCGCGACGGCTTCCGCGAGGTTTGCAAGGAATGCCGCCAACAACTCCGCAAAGACGGCCGTCAGGAAGCGTATGGCAGGGCCGAAAAGACGCTACTCTTGAAGCTAGCCCAGCAGATCCGCGCGGGTCGTGACTGTCCGGAGCACGGAAGGCTCTTGTATTGCTTGAACCAATACTTTGGCGGCGCACCGGGCATTGCCCAGGCGATGGCGGCGCAGTATCACGCCGCGTCGACAAGTTCCCGGACCAAGGTCTCCATGCTGTGCACGATGTACGCACTGACCATCGCCAACGATCGACGGCGGGAGGAAGTAGCTCGCCAGCAGGAGGAGAGACTCAACCGGATGTCCCCCGAGCAGCTGGACGAGAACCTTTGGGATCTGACCCAGAAACTGGTGGGCAAGTTGGGCTATGAGATTGTGCCGAAGAAGCGGAGGCAGTGACATGCATCTCCGTCGCCGGAGTCCGTCTGGCGCGGTTGCACTCATAGCCCCGTTCAATCGCAACCTTCACCCGTTGCGGCACTTAGCAGCTACTCAATCGCCCTAACGCCCCTAGGTTCGCCCCGGTAGCGCGAACTAGAAGCGGAACGCATGCGAGGTTGGATCGCGAGTGATCCGCAGTAGTCCAGTTGTGGCGTTAGTGCAGCCAGCGATAGAGCACGACAAACAGCGGCCAGCCGATGACCAGCCCCCAGAACGTGGTCGTGACGACATAGTCGGCGAGTGTTGGCGGTGCCCCGGGCGTGATCACTTTGGGTTTCGGCGACATGGTCGATTAGCCCCTGCTTGCGTCGAGAATGGAATAGATCGTGGGGCGCGAGAGCCCGGTGGCGCGTGCGATCACTGCCACGCCACAGCCTTCCGCCTTGAGTCGCCGTACGGCCTCCAGTTGCTCGTCGGTGACGCTGATCCGGCGTCCAGACTTTGATCCCCCCCAACGCTTTCCAGCCGTTCTCGCGGCAGCCTGGCCTGCTAAGACGCGTTCGGCGCGCAGTTCTAGTTCAAACGCGGCGACACTCGCCAGCAAGTTGGCTAGCAGTCGACCGGAAGCAGTACTCAAGTCGAAGCCATCTTTCAGTGAGACGAGCCCCACTCGCCTGGTCACCAGTTTTTCGAATAGTGCGGTGAGACCACTGGCAGTGCGTCCTAGGCGATCGAGTCGCCAGACGACGACTTGCGAGACGTTGCCGCCATTCAGTTCCGCTTCCAGTTTCTTCCAGCCGGGTCGATCCATCGACTTGCCGGAGGCGGTGTCGCGATACCAGCGGACTTCACTACCGTTGGCAAAGGCGTCGAGCCAGCGTTTCAAGTCCGGCTCTTGGCTACGAGTATCCTGCTTGCGCGTGCTGACGCGGAGGTAAACACCAATGTGCGACATGCTGCAATGTCCTGCGAAGTGTAAGCGGTGAACTACAGTCGAGCCTTGACAGTTTTTCCGCGCCGTAAGTCGTGAAATGACGGGCGCATTAGTGGCGAATCGCCAGGAGGATTGACCCTTTACACTTTTTGCACGGGCTGCGCCGCCCCCGAGTGAGCGGCGCGCCGGTGGGCCGGGCTACTCGGCTTCGTCGTTGGCCGCATGGCTGAGGATCAAGTCGGCCGCGCGTTGCGCCTGGGCGGCTGCGAACACCACCACTCGGCTGTCGGCCTTGAGACGTTGCCGCCAGGCGTCGATATAGGCGGCAGAGTTGTCGAGCGTGGCTTGCTCCAGGCCGCAGTGCCCCATCAAGAAGGCGGCCCCCATCTCGGCGACCAGTTCCTCCTGGCTGTAGCTCGTGCTGCCGAAGTGGATGTCGTCCGTAATGCCCTTGCGCGCCAGGCGCTCGCGGTGACCGGTGGAGTGGGTCAGCTCGTGGAACAACGTGTTGTAGTATTCCTCAGGGCTCGTGAACTGCTCGGGCGTCGGCATGCCGACTAGATCGGCGCTGGGGCGATACCAGGCTCCCGGGTAGCCATGTTCGAGCCGGGGGCCTTGTGGATAGCCGTGAACCACGACTTCGGCGCGTTCGATCGGCGTAAAGGGGTGCGTGACCGTTTCCACGGTGGGGATGCGATCGGCCGGCAGGTCGTCACATTGGGCGACGTTGAACACCGTGTAGTAGCGCAGGAGCGGCGCAGAGCGCGCCGGTTTGCCTTCTTCGGTGGTCTCGGTGTCGTCCGCTGCCCGCCATTTCCAAAACACCACCGGAAAACCTTTTTCCCCTTTCCGGATGTGGCCGCCCCAGTCTTGGGCTTGGCGGAAAGTGAGCCAATGGGGGCTTGCGTAACCGGCGGCATGCAGGAGAAACACGTTGACGCCGCGGTAGGGCTTCCCGGTGGTGAGAGACCGTGGGGCTTGCTCTGGGCCGCCCCAAGGCTTTTTCCAGGGGATCGTGCCCTGGTCCAAGAGTGCCAAGATGCGGTTGGTGATGACTTCGTAAACCGAAGCGCGCGCGGTAGAATCAGACATGTCGCAATTTCCTCTCGATAGCACGTGTGGGGATTGATGACACCGCCCCTTTTCGTGTTACTAGCACGAGAGGGGGCACCTTTTCTCTTCGCTAGCTAGCCGAGCATTTCGCCGGCTTCGATGGCTTGCAGCATGGCCCGCAGGTTATTGCGGTGGGCTTGGGCGAGTTTGATGTATTGTTCGAGCGGTTTGCCGTCCAAGCCTTCGCGCTGGGCGATCATCAGCGCGCGCTCGGCGAACGGTTTGGCGAGATCGCGCCGGGCCAGGTCCAGGCGGATACAACGTGACAGGAGCGGTGACGCGTCATCGCAATCTTCAAACAGCGACGACTGGCCTTCGACCGTGGTCGTGAAGACCCAGGCGACGTGTGGGGGGACGCGCTCCAGCATGACTAAGAGCGCGCGGATGGAGTCTTTCCGTAGGCCGTGGGCTTCGTTGACGATGACGGCGCGGCCGCGTCCGGTGAGACCGCGTGAAGCGAGCGAGCGTTCGGTTTCGCGTAGCCAGGAGAGAGAGATTTCGCCGGCATCGACTTCGAGTGTGTCGAAGTCATCGGCGACTTCACCGGCGATCAATCTTGCGATCGACGTCTTGCCGCTACCGGAAACTCCGGCGAGCCAAAAGGCGCGGCCCGTCAAGCCGCGTGCTTTCAACGCGTCAAGCTTCGCGATGACTTTGTCTTGGCCGACGACTTCGTGCCAAGCGCGCGGGCGATACTGTTCGTGGAGTTGCATGAAAGATGCTCCTGTGAAGAGACCAAGAAGCTTGAGAGTGTGATTGCAATATACGCGCGAATACAAGGCTGTCAATCGGCATATCGCAATTGACGAACTATTCGTTGTCGTTTACCTTGCTGGTATGCAAACACTATCGACTGCACTTCGCGCTGCAATTCGCAATTCAGGCAAGACTCAATTGGAGATCGCCAACGCGATCGGCATCTCGAACGGCATTCTCTCGCGCTTCATGCGCGAGGAGCGTTCGATGAATTTGGAAACCGCCGATAAGGTGTGTGTCTACTTGGCGCTAGAACTTCGCGAAGTCGTGAAGCGTGGGCGGAAGTAGTTCATCGCCCCCGCTGTGCATGCGGAGAGCGGTTGCTTGACCGCTGTTCGCGTGCTATTTCCGCCTTGTTTTCTAGGACTTAGCGGCGCTCGTTCAATTGCGATGCGAGTGGAGAAGTCGCTGCGAGCATGCGATGCGGTGAGGCACCCGGGGCAGGCCCCCCAATTCGTAATGCAGCCAATAGTAGATAACAGTCCGCAATTTTTTGTGATTTTCGAAATCGGGTATTGCTTCGACATTCCCTAAGGCAGTGTAACTTGAAGTTGTAGGCCCAAGGTGTCGCCTTGACTGTACGTACGATCTGCTACGAGGATGGGGCGCATGTGATACTGGTCAGGGCAGGTCCTGAGAGCAGCGAATTAGCAATCGACGCCTGTCGGGTTACAGCGCGCGACAGCCAGCACGACGATGGCAACGAGCCGCAGCATGCAATGCCATCGCCAATGTGCCCTTATTTCAAACGGTACGCCGAGGTCGAAAACCAGGCGTCGAGTGCCAACGCACATCCTCTACGTTTGAAAAAAGGGCCAACCCGGCGGATGGCGATTGCAGTGGTGGCGGGTGCTTCGCTTTCCACGAGGCCCCTCTTGCCTAAGGGGCGCGTTCCACTCAGCTTCGCGCATTGCTTAGCGAGTTCCGTTGAATCGGTGTTCAGGCTCCGAATTTCAAAGAGCTTGTCACGCACTATGGCTTGATTGGTCAATCTCCGGCCATTTTCTATTGCGCACCAAATATTTCTGAAAGGAATCGCTTCCGCGCCTGTAGCTATTCATTGAGTGGATAAATCGATGGTGAACTCGGCCCTCATGCTCAAGGAGCGAAGCGATGAAGACGAAGCGAACTCGGAGTGCTATTCTGCGCGCTGTGGAAGCGCTGGAGCATCGGTTGTTGCTAACGTCGTCCCCCATGCACGCAGGGCTAGGCCTTGTCTCAAAACGCGATTTTGACGTCATATCGCAGGTATTGTAAGAGGCAGGCCCATTTGATCATGCCGGCGAAGTTTCGGGTTGTTTTTTCATA
>Ga0163153_10005815_pt1 | contig 14318 bp, 10 predicted proteins | sample OliLakLV19MP6IB1_FD_148629 | JGI IMG/M metagenome (GOLD analysis project Ga0163153, IMG submission 148629) | Freshwater microbial mat bacterial communities from Lake Vanda, McMurdo Dry Valleys, Antarctica - Oligotrophic Lake LV.19.MP6.IB-1 | ecosystem: Environmental > Aquatic > Freshwater >... | reverse complement strand
CGGCGACAACATCAAGATGACGGTGACGCTGATCGCCCCGATCGCGATGGAAGAGAAGCTGCGCTTCGCCATCCGTGAAGGCGGCCGCACCGTCGGTGCCGGCGTCGTTTCGAAGATTCTCGAGTAGGAGTTAGGCCAGTAGCTCAATTGGCAGAGCGGCGGTCTCCAAAACCGCAGGTTGGGGGTTCGAGACCCTCCTGGCCTGCCACATAGCAGCAGATAGAAACGGACGAGTCGGAATGGCGGAGAAAATCAAGATCGTAATCGCGGCGCTGATCGCGGTAGGGGGCCTCGCGGCCTTCTACTGGCTGGGCGACCGCGCGCTGATCATTCGCCTGGCGGCCCTCCTGGGCGCGCTCGGTGTGGCCGTCGCGTTGATGGCCTTCACCGAGGCCGGCCGCACGTTCCTCGCCTTCTCGCGGGAAGCGTGGGAGGAAGCCAAGCGCGTCGTTTGGCCGACCCGCAAGGAGACGCTGCAGACGACCGGCGTCGTTTTCCTGTTCGTCTTCACGATGGCCGTGTTCCTGTGGGTAGTGGACACCGGGCTGCTGTGGATCACGCAGAAGCTGCTCGGGAGCGGGGGTTGACCATGTCGATGCGCTGGTATGTCGTGCACGCCTATTCCGGCCAGGAAAAAAGCATCCAGGCCGCGTTGCTGGATCGGATCCGCCGCTCGGGCATGGCGGACAAGTTCGGCCAGGTGCTGGTGCCGGTCGAAGAGGTGGTCGAGATGAAATCCGGCCAGAAGGCGATCAGCGAACGCCGCTTCTTCCCGGGTTACATCCTCGTCCAGATGGACATGACCGACGAGACCTGGCACCTGGTGAAGAGCACTCCCAAGGTGACCGGTTTCATCGGCGGCTCGGCGATGCGTCCCACCCCGATCTCCGACAAGGAGGTCGAGAACATCCTGCACCAGGTGCAGGAAGGCGTGGAGAAGCCGCGCCCGAAGGTGTTGTTCGAGGCCGGCGAGAGCGTACGCGTGACCGAAGGCCCGTTCACCGACTTCAACGGCAACGTGGAAGAAGTGAACTACGAGAAAAGCAAGATCCGCGTCTCGGTGCTGATTTTCGGCCGCGCGACACCGGTGGAACTCGATTTCGGGCAGGTCGAGAAGGCCTGAAGCATCAAGTACCGAAGCCGGGCGGTTTCCCGGCGATTTGATGGGGAGGTCGCCGTAGAGCCGGCGGCCGAATGAACCCAGGGAGAAGTGACCGTGGCAAAGAAAATTGTCGGCCTGATCAAGCTTCAGGTCCCGGCGGGCAAGGCGAACCCCTCGCCGCCCATCGGACCCGCGCTGGGCCAGCGCGGCCTCAACATCATGGAATTCTGCAAGGCCTTCAACGCCCAGACCCAGAAGGTCGAACCGGGCCTGATGCTGCCCGTGGTGATCACCGCCTATGCGGACAAGAGCTTCACGTTCATCCTGAAGTCGCCGCCGGCCTCGGTGCTGATCCGCAAGGCCCTCAAGCTCGACAAGGGAAGCCCCAAGCCCCACGTCGACAAGGTGGGCAGGCTTACCCGCAAGCAGGCCGAGGAAATCGCCAAGACCAAGCAACCCGACCTGACCGCCGCGGACCTCGAGGCCGCGGTGCGCACGATCGCCGGCAGCGCCCGCAGCATGGGCGTCGATGTGGAGGGAATCTGAGATGGCACACGTCTCCAAGCGCGCGAAAAAAATCGTCGATCTCGTCGACCGCACCAAGTCCTACGAGATCAAGGCCGCCCTCGATCTGGTCAAGAAGACCGCTACCGCCAAGTTCGATGAATCCGTCGACATCGCCGTGAACCTCGGCATCGACGCAAAGAAGTCGGACCAGGTCGTCCGCGGCAGCGTCGTGTTGCCCCGCGGCACCGGCAAGACCGTCCGCGTCGCCGTATTCGCGCAGGGCGCCAACGCCGAAAAGGCGAAGAACGCCGGCGCCGACGTCGTGGGTTTCGACGACCTCGCCGAGAAGATCAAGGGTGGCTTCATGGACTTCGACGTGGTCATCGCCACGCCCGACGCCATGAAGGTCGTCGGTCCCCTGGGCCAGGTGCTCGGCCCGCGCGGCCTGATGCCGAACCCGAAGGTCGGCACCGTGACCGCCAACGTCGAGGAAGCCGTCAAGAACGCCAAGGGTGGCCAGGTCCAGTACCGCGCCGACAAGGCCGGCATCGTGCAATGCACGATCGGCCGCGCATCGTTCGAGATCGACGCGCTGCACGAGAACCTCGAGGCGCTCATCGGCGCGATCAACAAGGCGAAGCCTGCCACCACCAAGGGGGTCTACCTTAAAAAGGTGTCGGTCTCCAGCACGATGGGCGTGGGCATCCGCATCGACCAATCGACGTTCGCCGGCGGGACGGTGGCGGCGTCGCAGTAAGGACTTTGGGCCCCGCCCCCTCTTTCAGGGGACGGGGGTTATCAAAGACCGTAGGCGTTCCAGCCGGAACTCAAACGAGGGAAGCAGCAGTCCCGAAGCCGACGCAGATGGCGCACCCAGGACAGGTCATCCCGCAAAGTATTGCGGGCTCCTGACAAGAGGTCGCTATGAACATAAGGAGACAGGACCTTGAGTCTGAATCTTGAAGGGAAGAAGGAAGTCGTGGCGGAAGTGTCCGAGCGCCTGAAAAACGCTCAGTCGGTCGTGCTGGCGGAATATCGCGGCCTGCCCGTCGAGGACATCACCGTCCTGCGTTCGAATGCGCGGGCTTCCGGCGTCTACCTTCGCGTTCTCAAGAACTCCCTCGCGCGCCGCGCGGTCCAGGGAACGCCGTTCGAGAAGCTGGCCGACAAGATGGTTGGCCCGCTCGCGTACGGCATTTCCGACGATCCCGTTGCGGCCGCGAAGGTGCTTCATGCCTACGCGAAGAAAAACGACAAGCTCGTCATCATGGGCGGCGCGATGCCGAACTACGTGATGGGCGCAAAGGAGGTCGCGAGCCTTGCCGCGATGCCCAGCCGCGAGCAGTTGCTCGCCACGCTGCTCGGCACGATGCAGGCGCCGGTCACCAAGTTCGTCCAGACGCTGAACGAAGTCCCGGGCCGGTTCGTCAGGACCCTGGCCGCGGTTCGCGACCAGAAGGAGCAGGCTTCGGCCTGATTCCTGCCCACGACCCCATTTAAATCACTGATCAGGAGCCCCATATCATGGCAGTCGCCAAAGCAGAAATCCTCGACGCGATCGGGAGCATGACCGTCCTCGAGCTCTCGCAGCTCATCAAGGACATGGAAGAGAAATTCGGCGTTTCCGCCGCCGCCCCCGTCGCCGTCGCCGCCCCCGCGGCCGGTGGTGGCGCCGCTGCAGCCGTCGAAGAGAAGACCGAGTTCACCGTGATGCTGCTCGCCGCCGGCGAGAACAAGGTGAACACGATCAAGGCCGTGCGCGAAGTCACGGGCCTGGGCTTGAAGGAAGCCAAGGACCTCGTCGACGGCGCGCCGAAGCCCATCAAGGAAGGCATCAACAAGGCCGACTCCGAAGCCATCAAGAAGAAGATGGAAGAGGCCGGCGCCAAGGTGGAGGTCAAGTAACAGAGCTCAAAGACAAGCTCCCGCGGGAGCTTGTCTTTGCTTTCTGAAGCGACTGCAGAAAGCGGGTCTGGCCGGGCCATGCGTTCCAGCATGGCTGTCCGCCAGCGGCTCGTAGGGGCGAGCCACCAGACCAATCAGCACCAGTCGGGTGCAATCGACGGCGGCGAGTTCTCGCGGCCGTGAATTCCGGAGCCCCCATGACCTACTCGTTTACCGAGAAGAAGCGCATCCGCAAGAGCTTCGCCAAGCGCGCGGCCGTTCTTGACGTGCCCTTCCTGCTTGCCACCCAGATCAATTCGTACGCGGAGTTCCTGCAGGCCGAGCTTACCGTCGACCATCGGCGCGACATCGGCCTGCAGTCGGCCTTCAAGTCCGTCTTCCCGATCTCCAGCCATTCGGGCAACGCCCGCCTGGAATTCGTGAGCTACGCCTTGGGCGAGCCGCCGTTCGACGTGGTGGAGTGCCAGCAGCGCGGCCTCACCTTCGCAAGCCCGCTGCGCGCCAAGGTGCGCCTGACGATCATGGACCGCGAGGCTTCCAAGCCCACGGTGAAGGAAGTGAAGGAGCAGGAGGTCTACATGGGCGAGATCCCGCTCATGACCCGCAACGGCTCCTTCGTGATCAACGGCACCGAGCGCGTCATCGTCTCCCAGCTGCACCGCTCGCCGGGCGTGTTCTTCGAGCACGACCGCGGCAAGACCCACTCGTCGGGCAAGCTGCTGTTTTCGGCGCGGGTGATCCCGTACCGCGGCTCCTGGCTGGACTTCGAGTTCGACCCGAAGGACTACCTCTACTTCCGCGTCGACCGCCGCCGCAAGATGCCGGTGACGATCCTGCTGAAGGCGCTCGGCTACACGCCGGAGCAGATCCTCGAGGGCTTCTTCAATTTCGACACCTTCCACATCACCAAGAAGGGCATCGAATACGAAGTGGTGCCCGAGCGGCTTCGTGGCGACATCGCGCGCTTCGACATCACCAGCAAGGCCGGCAAGGTGATCGTGCAGAAGGACAAGCGCATCACGGTCAAGCACATCCGCGAGATGGAAGCCGCGGGCATGAAGAAGCTCGCCGTCGAGCCCGACTTCCTGCTCGGCCGCGTGCTCGCGAAGAACCTGGTCAACAAGGAGACCGGTGAAGTCGTGGCCAACGCCAACGACGAGATCACCGAGGCCGCCCTCAAGAAGATCGTCGAGGCAAGCATCGAGGAAGTGAAGACGCTCTACACCAACGACCTCGACCAGGGTCCCTACATCTCCCAGACCCTGCGCGTGGACGAGTCCACCGATCCGCTCAACGCCCAGGTCGCCATCTACCGCATGATGCGTCCCGGCGAACCGCCGACGGAAGACGCCGTGAAGACCCTCTTCAACGGCCTCTTCTTCAGCGAAGACCGCTACGACCTGTCGGACGTCGGTCGCATGAAGTTCAACCGCCGCGTCGGCCGCGACGAGCTCGTGGGCCCGATGACGCTGTCCAACGACGACATCGTCGCGGTCATCAAGATCCTCGTCGAGCTGCGCAACGGCCGCGGCGAGATCGATGACATCGACCACCTCGGCAACCGCCGCGTGCGTTCGGTCGGCGAGCTGGCCGAGAACCAGTTCCGTTCGGGCCTGGTGCGCGTCGAGCGCGCCGTGCGCGAGCGCCTTTCCCAGGCGGAAAGCGAGAACCTGATGCCGCACGACCTGATCAACGCGAAGCCCGTCTCCGCGGCGATCAAGGAGTTCTTCGGCTCGTCCCAGCTCTCGCAGTTCATGGACCAGACCAACCCCCTGTCCGAGATCACCCACAAGCGGCGCATCTCCGCGCTTGGCCCGGGTGGGCTCACGCGCGAGCGCGCCGGCTTCGAGGTGCGCGACGTGCACCCGACGCACTACGGTCGCGTCTGCCCGATCGAGACACCGGAAGGCCCGAACATCGGCCTGATCAACTCGCTCGCCCTGTACGCGCGCACCAACGACTTCGGCTTCATCGAGACCCCGTATCGCCGCGTGCGCGACGGCAAGGTCACCAAGGACATCGAGTACCTGTCCGCGATCGAGGAAGGCAAATACGTGATCGCCCAGGCGAACGCGGAACTGGACAAGAACGGCAAGTTCGCCGACGACCTCGTCTCGTGCCGCCACCGCAACGAATTCACGCTCTCGGCGCCCGACAAGATCGAATACATCGACGTCGCGCCGTCGCAGATCGTATCCGTCGCCGCCTCGCTCATCCCGTTCCTCGAGCATGACGACGCGAACCGCGCCCTGATGGGATCGAACATGCAGCGCCAGGCCGTGCCCTGCCTGCGCGCGGAAAAACCGCTGGTCGGCACCGGGATCGAGCGCACGGTCGCGATCGACTCCGGCACCGCCGTCCAGGGCCGCCGCGGCGGGCGCATCGACTACGTCGACGCGGGCCGCATCGTGGTGCGCGTGAACGACGCCGAAACCCGCGCGGGCGAAGCGGGCGTGGACATCTACAACCTCACCAAATACACGCGCTCGAACCAGAACACCAACATCAACCAGCGTCCGCTGGTGAAGGTTGGCGAAACCATCGCGCGTGGCGACGTGATCGCCGATGGCGCCTCGACCGACATGGGCGAGCTCGCGCTCGGCCAGAACCTGCTGGTCGCGTTCATGCCCTGGAACGGCTACAACTTCGAGGATTCGATCCTCATCTCCGAGCGCATCGTGGCCGAAGACCGCTACACCTCGATCCACATCGAGGAACTGGTGGTTGTCGCCCGCGACACCAAGCTCGGGCCAGAAGAGATCACCCGCGACATCTCGAACCTGTCCGAGCGCATGCTTTCGCGCCTCGACGAGTCCGGCATCGTCTACATCGGCGCGGAAGTGGAAGCGGCCGACGTGCTGGTCGGCAAGGTCACGCCCAAGGGCGAGACCCAGCTCACCCCGGAAGAAAAGCTCCTGCGCGCCATCTTCGGCGAGAAGGCTTCCGACGTTAAGGACACCAGCCTGCGCGTGCCCTCGGGCATCAACGGCACGGTGATCGATGTCCAGGTGTTCACGCGCGAAGGCATCGCGCGCGACAAGCGCGCCCAGCAGATCATCGACGACCAGCTGAAGGACTACCGCAAGGACCTCCACGACCAGCTGCGCATCGTCGAGGACGACGCCTTCACCCGGATTGAAAAGACGCTGATCAACAAGGTCGCCAAGGGCGGCAAGAAGCTGGCGAAGGGCGCCAAGGTCACCAGGGAATACCTCAAGGAGACCGAGCGCCACGACTGGTTCGACATCCGCCTGCAGGACGAGGACGCGGCCGCCCAGCTGGAGCAGCTGCGCGAATCGCTCGACCTCACGCGCAAGGAATTCGACCGCGCCTTCGAGGAGAAGAAGAAGAAGCTCACGCAGGGCGACGAGCTGCCCCCCGGCGTGCAGAAGATGGTCAAGGTCTACGTCGCGGTCAAGCGCCGCCTGCAGCCGGGCGACAAGATGGCCGGCCGCCACGGCAACAAGGGCGTGATCTCGAAGATCGTGCCGGTCGAGGACATGCCGTTCATGGCCGACGGCACCCCCGTCGACATCGTCCTGAACCCGCTCGGCGTGCCTTCGCGCATGAACGTGGGCCAGATCCTCGAGACGCACCTGGGCTGGGCCGCGAAGGGCATAGGCCTGAAGATCCAGGAGATGCTGCGTGCCAACGAGGCCGTCGGCAAGATGCGCAAGTTCGTCGAGAAGATCTACAACTCGACCGGGAAGAAGGAAGACATCGCGTCCTTCTCCGACGCGGAGGTGATGGAGCTCGCGCACAACCTCCAGGGCGGCCTGCCCTTCGCCACGCCGGTCTTCGACGGCGCAACCGAAGTCGAGATCAAGGACATGCTGGAAATCGCGGGGCTGCCGCGCAGCGGCCAGATCGCGCTCTTCGACGGCCGCACGGGTGATGCTTTCGACCGCCCGGTCACGGTCGGCTACATGCACATCCTGAAGCTGCACCACCTCGTCGACGACAAGATGCACGCACGCTCGACCGGCCCGTACTCGCTCGTCACCCAGCAGCCGCTGGGCGGCAAGGCGCAGTTCGGCGGGCAGCGCTTCGGCGAGATGGAGGTCTGGGCGCTGGAAGCCTACGGCGCGGCCTACACGCTGCAGGAGATGCTCACCGTCAAGTCGGACGACACGCAGGGCCGCACCAAGGTCTACGAGAACATCGTGAAGGGCGAGCACAAGATCGAGGCCGGCATGCCGGAGTCGTTCAACGTGCTCGTGAAGGAGATCCGCTCCCTCGCGATCGACATCGACCTCGAGCGTTATTGATAGCTGGTAGCTGACGGTTCGCGAAACCCCAGAGACTAGCCACCAGGAGATTTTCGAATGAAAGCATTGCTCGATCTGTTCAAGCAGGTCACCCAGGAAGAAGAGTTCGACGCCATCCGCATCGGCCTGGCTTCCCCCGAGAAGATCCGTTCATGGTCGTACGGCGAAGTGAAGAAGCCGGAAACGATCAACTACCGCACCTTCAAGCCGGAGCGCGATGGCCTCTTCTGCGCCAAGATCTTCGGCCCGATCAAGGACTACGAGTGCCTGTGCGGCAAGTACAAGCGCCTCAAGCACCGCGGCGTGATCTGCGAGAAGTGCGGCGTGGAAGTCACGCTCACCAAGGTGCGCCGCGAGCGCATGGGCCACATCGAGCTCGCCAGCCCGGTCGCCCACATCTGGTTCCTGAAGAGCCTGCCCTCGCGCCTGGGCATGGTGCTGGACATGACGCTGCGCGACATCGAGCGCGTCCTGTACTTCGAAGCCTATGTCGTCACCGACCCGGGCATGACCCCGCTCAACCGCTGCCAGCTGCTCTCCGAAGACGACTACCTGGCGAAAGTGGAGGAGTACGGCGATGATTTCTCGGCCGCCATGGGCGCCGAGGGCATCCGCGACCTGCTGCGCAAGCTCGACGTCCCGCACGACATCGAGACGCTGCGCACGGAGCTCGCCGCGACCGGTTCCGAGACCAAGATCAAGAAGATCGCCAAGCGTCTGAAGGTGCTCGAGGCCTTCAACAAGTCGGGCATCAAGCCCGACTGGATGATCATGGAAGTCCTCCCGGTGCTGCCGCCGGACCTGCGCCCGCTGGTGCCGCTCGACGGCGGCCGCTTCGCGACGTCGGACCTCAACGACCTCTACCGCCGCGTGATCAACCGCAACAACCGCCTGAAGCGCCTGCTGGAGCTCAAGGCCCCGGAGATCATCGTGCGCAACGAGAAGCGCATGCTGCAGGAAGCCGTCGATTCGCTGCTCGACAACGGCCGCCGCGGCAAGGCGATGACGGGCGCCAACAAACGCGCGCTCAAGTCGCTCGCCGACATGATCAAGGGCAAGAGCGGCCGCTTCCGCCAGAACCTGCTGGGCAAGCGCGTCGACTACTCGGGCCGTTCGGTCATCGTCGTGGGACCGACGCTCAAGCTGCACCAGTGCGGGCTGCCGAAGCTGATGGCGCTCGAGCTCTTCAAGCCCTTCATCTTCCACAAGCTGGAAGTGATGGGCCTGGCCACGACCATCAAGGCCGCCAAGCGCATGGTGGAAAGCCAGGAGCCGGTGGTGTGGGACATCCTCGAGGACGTGATCCGCGAGCACCCGGTCCTGCTCAACCGCGCGCCCACACTGCACCGCCTCGGCATCCAGGCTTTCGAGCCGGTGCTGATCGAAGGCAAGGCGATCCAGCTGCATCCGCTGGTCTGCGCCGCGTTCAACGCGGACTTCGACGGCGACCAGATGGCCGTCCACGTCCCCATCTCGCTCGAAGCGCAGATGGAAGCGCGCACCCTCATGCTGTCGTCCAACAACGTGCTGCACACCGCGCACGGCGAGCCGGTCATCGTGCCCTCGCAGGACATCGTGCTGGGCCTCTACTACGCCACCCGCGAGCGCGTCAACGCGCGCGGTGAGGGCTCGATGTTCACCAACATCTCGGAAGTCAGCCGCGCCTACGAATCGGGCGGGGTGGAGCTGCACGCCAAGATCACGGTGCGCATCAAGGAATCGCGCAAGAACGACGACGGCACCTTCACCGAAGTCGTGAACCGCTACGAGACCACCGTGGGCCGCGCGCTCATGTCCGAGATCCTCCCGGCGGGCCTGTCGTTCGCGATCATCAACAAGGCGCTCAAGAAGAAGGAGATCTCGAAGCTCATCAACGAGGCCTTCCGCCGCGTCGGCATCCGCGAGACGGTCATCTTTGCAGACAAGCTGATGTACACGGGCTTCACCTTCGCCACGCGCGCGGGCCTGTCGATCTGCGTCGACGACCTGCTGATCCCGGACCAGAAGGCCGGCATCATCAACGAAAGCGAGCGCGAGGTGAAGGAGATCGAGCGCCAGTACACCTCGGGCCTCGTGACCCAGGGCGAGCGCTACAACAAGGTGGTCGACATCTGGGGCCGCGCCGGCGACCAGATCGCCAAGGCGATGATGGACCAGCTGGGCAACCAGAAGGTCACCGACCGCAAGGGCAAGGAAGTCAACCAGGAGTCGTTCAACTCCATCTACATGATGGCCGACTCCGGCGCGCGCGGTTCCGCCGCCCAGATCCGCCAACTGGCGGGCATGCGCGGGCTGATGGCCAAGCCGGACGGCTCGATCATCGAGACGCCGATCACGGCCAACTTCCGTGAAGGCCTGAACGTGCTTCAATATTTCATCTCGACGCACGGCGCGCGCAAGGGCCTGGCGGACACGGCGCTCAAGACCGCCAACTCCGGCTACCTGACCCGCCGCCTGGTGGACGTGACGCAGGACCTCGTGGTGATCGAGGAGGACTGCGGCACCACCGCCGGCATGGCGATGAAGGCCCTGGTCGAGGGCGGCGAAGTGGTCGAGGCGCTGCGCGAGCGCATCCTCGGGCGCGTCACCATCGCCGACGTCTTCAACCCCGAGAGCCAGGATGTGCTCATCCCGGTGGGAACGCTGCTGGACGAGGACGCGGTGGAAGCCATCGAGCGCTCCGGCGCCGACGAGGTGAAGGTCCGCAGCCCGCTCAACTGCGACACGCGCTACGGCCTGTGCGCATCCTGCTACGGCCGCGACCTGGGCCGCGGCACGCGCGTGAACGTGGGCGAGGCAGTGGGTGTCATCGCGGCGCAGTCGATCGGCGAGCCGGGCACGCAGCTCACCATGCGCACCTTCCACATCGGGGGTGCCGCGTCGCGTACCGCCGTGGCGAGCTCGGTCGAGGCCAAGTCGAACGGCGTGGTGAGCTTCCTCAACACCATGCGCCACCTCACCAACGCCCGCGGCGAGATCATCGCGATCTCGCGCAACGGTGAGATCGTGATCTCGGACGACAACGGTCGCGAGCGCGAGCGCCACAAGGTGCCGTACGGCGCGACGCTGACGATCGCCGTCGGCGCCAAGGTCCGCGCGGGCCAGTCGCTGGCCAACTGGGATCCGCTCACGCGTCCCATCATCACCGAATACGCGGGCGAGGTTCGCTTCGAGAACGTCGAAGAGGGTGTCACCGTCGCCAAGCAGATCGACGAGACCACGGGCTTGTCCAGCCTGGTCGTGATCGATCCGAAGCGCCGCGGCACCTCGGCCACCAAGGGCCTGCGTCCGGCGGTGAAGCTCATCGGCGACAAGGGCAAGGAAGTCAAGCTCGCAACCGGCACGGGCGACACGCCGGTGAACTACACGTTCCAGATCGGCGCCATCATCACCGTGAAAAACGGCGCCCAGGTGAACGTCGGCGACGTGCTGGCGCGCATCCCGCAGGAATCGTCCAAGACGCGCGACATCACGGGCGGCCTGCCGCGCGTGGCTGAACTCTTCGAAGCGCGCTCGCCGAAGGACGCGGGCCTGCTGGCGGAGATCACCGGCACGGTGTCGTTCGGCAAGGACACCAAGGGCAAGCAGCGCCTGGTGATCACCGACTTCGACGGCGTCGCCCACGAGTACCTGATCCCGAAGGACAAACACGTCACCGTCCACGACGGCCAGGTGGTCAACAAGGGCGAAACCATCGTCGACGGCCCGGCGGATCCGCACGACATCCTTCGCCTCCAGGGGGTGGAGTCGCTCGCGCGCTACATCATCGACGAGGTGCAGGACGTCTACCGGCTGCAGGGCGTGAAGATCAACGACAAACACATCGAGGTGATCGTGCGCCAGATGCTGCGCCGCGTGTCGGTAGTCGATCCGGGCGACTCCCGCTTCATCGTGGGCGAGCAGGTGGAGCGCGCCGAGATCCTGCGCGAGAACGACCGCGTCAGGGCCGATGGCGGGAACAAGAAGCTGGCGACGTTCCAGTACATGCTGCTCGGCATCACCAAAGCGTCCCTGTCGACCGACTCGTTCATCTCGGCGGCCTCCTTCCAGGAGACCACCCGGGTGCTCACCGAGGCGGCGATCATGGGCAAGAAGGACGACCTGCGCGGCCTCAAGGAAAACGTCATCGTGGGGCGCCTCATCCCCGCGGGGACGGGCCTGGCCTACCACGCCACCCGCAAGAAGCGCGACGTGGAGCGGGGATCGAGCGCCTCGTTCGGCTTTGCGCTGGACGACGCCGATGTCAGCAGCGAGCAAGTGGCTTGACGGTATAGACATAACCCCCTAAAATTGAGAGCTTTTTCCCCGCCAGATCGCCCGTTGAGGGCCTCTGGCAGGGGCTCTTAGGGGCCCCCCAATACCCACGTATCGAGAAAACATGCCGACGATCAACCAGTTGCTGCGCAAAGGGCGCAAGAAAATCGTGACGAAGAGCAAGGTTCCGGCGCTCGGGGGCAGTCCCCAGAAGCGCGGAGTGTGCACTCGCGTCTACACCACGACCCCGAAGAAGCCGAACTCGGCCCTTCGCAAGGTTGCCAAGGTGCGCCTGACCAACGGTTACGAGGTCATCAGCTACATCGGCGGCGAAGGCCACAACCTCCAGGAGCACTCCGTGGTGCTGATCCGGGGCGGCCGAGTGAAGGACCTTCCGGGCGTGCGCTACCACATGGTGCGCGGCAGCCTGGATACGGCCGGCGTGAAGGACCGCAAGCAGTCGCGCTCCAAGTACGGCGCCAAGCGGCCCAAAGCCGCGTAGCCCGGCGTTCCAACCCCACATTTCTGAACGGATAGAGACCTATGCCGCGCCGCAGAGAAGTCCCCAAACGCGAGATCCTCCCCGATCCCAAGCACAAGAGCGAGGAAGTCGCCAAGTTCATGAACGTGCTGATGACGCGCGGCAAGAAGTCGGTCGCCGAGCGGATCATGTACGGCGCGCTCGACGCGATCGCCAAGAAGTCGGGCAAGGACGCCTTCGACATCTTCAACGCCGCGATCAACAACGTGAAGCCGATGGTCGAGGTGAAAAGCCGCCGCGTCGGCGGGGCCAACTACCAGGTCCCGGTCGAAGTCCGGCCCGTGCGCCGCACGGCGCTGTCGATGCGCTGGATCCGTGAAGCCGCCCGCAAGCGTGGTGAAAAGAGCATGGCGCAACGCCTGGCCAACGAGCTGATGGAGGCCGCCGAAAACCGCGGCGGCGCGGTGAAGAAGAAGGAAGAAGTGCATCGCATGGCCGAGGCCAACAAGGCCTTCGCGCACTACCGCTTCTAGGGGATCAAACCGCTCGCGTGCCGTCGAAGGCAGGCGGCACAGAGGAAGAGAGACTTATCGTGGCCCGCAAGACACCTATCGAACGCTACCGCAACATCGGGATCTCGGCGCACATCGACGCCGGCAAGACCACGACCACGGAGCGCATCCTGTTCTACACCGGGGTGTCCCACAAGATGGGCGAGGTGCATGACGGCGCAACCGTCATGGACTGGATGGAGCAGGAACGCGAGCGCGGCATCACCATCACCTCGGCGGCGACCACGTGCTTCTGGAAGGGGATGGACAAGAGCTATCCCGAGCATCACATCAACATCATCGACACGCCCGGCCACGTCGATTTCACCATCGAGGTGGAGCGCTCGATGCGGGTGCTGGACGGCGCGTGCATGGTGTACGACTCGGTGGGCGGCGTGCAGCCCCAGTCCGAGACCGTGTGGCGCCAGGCCAACAAGTACAAGGTCCCGCGCCTCGCCTTCGTGAACAAGATGGACCGCACCGGCGCGGATTTCTTCAAGGTCTTCCGCCAGATGAAGGAGCGCCTGCGCGGCAACCCGGTCCCGATCCAGATCCCGATCGGCGCCGAGGACAAATTCGAAGGCGTCGTCGACCTGGTGAAGATGAAGGCGATCTACTGGGACGATGCGAGCCAGGGCATGAAGTTCGAATTCCGCGACGTCCCGCCGGAGCTTCTCGAGGAGGCCAAGGAGTGGCGCGAGAAGATGCTCGAGGCCGCCGCCGAGGCCGACGAGGCCACCATGAACAAGTACCTCGAATCGGGTGACCTCTCGATCGAGGAGGTCAAGCGCGCGCTGCGCGCCCGCACGATTGCCAACGAGATCGTGCCGATGCTGTGCGGCACCGCGTTCAAGAACAAGGGCGTCCAGGCGATGCTCGACGCCGTGATCGACTACATGCCGGCGCCGACCGACATTCCGCCGGTGAAGGGCGAGCTCGACAACGGCAAGGAAGGCGAGCGGTCCGCCTCCGACGAGGAGCCGTTCGCCGGCCTCGCATTCAAGATCATGACCGACCCCTATGTGGGCCAGCTGATCTTCTTCCGCGTCTATTCGGGCGTGATCCAGTCGGGTGACTCGATCTACAACCCGATCAAGGACAAGAAGGAGCGCATCGGCCGCCTGCTGCAGATGCACGCCAATCAGCGCGAGGAGATCAAGGAAGTGCGCGCCGGGGACATCGCCGCCGCCGTGGGGCTGCGCGAGGCGACCACCGGCGACACGATCTGCGACCCGGACAAGCCGATCATC
>Ga0163153_10005812_pt1 | contig 14323 bp, 10 predicted proteins | sample OliLakLV19MP6IB1_FD_148629 | JGI IMG/M metagenome (GOLD analysis project Ga0163153, IMG submission 148629) | Freshwater microbial mat bacterial communities from Lake Vanda, McMurdo Dry Valleys, Antarctica - Oligotrophic Lake LV.19.MP6.IB-1 | ecosystem: Environmental > Aquatic > Freshwater >... | reverse complement strand
CCTTAGGGATAGGCATCCCTTGTTGTTCATAGCAAGTCGCCACGATGGTGCATGTGGAACCGACGGGACGATTAATGAAGGTAATGGGTTCGCTCGTAGGGGCGACGCCAATGCGGTGGTGGTCGAGTATTTCGAGGATCCGCGTCTCGTTGGCACCCTTCACTGCTTGCGCAAGTTCGTTGTGATCCACGAGGATGAGCTGGCGCGGCACTGGCTTCAGGAAGTCACTCTTGGAGAGAATGCCGACAAGGGTGCCATCCTCAGCCAGCACGGGAAAAGCGAACTGCGAAGAAAGTGCCGCCTCCTGTCTTGCTTCGCGCAGGGGCATGTCGGGTGGCACGCTGGCAAACTCCGAGTAGAGAAGCTTCTCGGCACTGATGGCCGCCCGAGCGAGGAGCACGGTGGTCGCTGTGTCGTAGGTGGAGCCGATGACCGTGACGCCTTTCGCGCGCGCGGCGGCCAGGACGTCCTCCCCGAGCGTGGAGTAATTTGTGATCACCAGAGCCCGCACGCCAGCCTCGATAGACATCATTTGAATATTGTGGCGGTCGCCAACGAGGAGAACCGTCTTTCCGAGGTCGAAGCTCGTGAGTCGCTTCGCGAAGGAATCGGTCTGCATGGCTGCGACGACGAGTTGGTGCGGACGCAGAATATTCTCATCTTCGCCAGCGATCAATTGGCCGTGAATAGCAGAACGAATGTCTCGCAAGGAAGCTTCGACAACTCGCGTCGAAGCGATGCGCTCGAGGGGTGGGAAAAGGTATTCCCCGAGCTTAAATCCCGACACAAGGCCGACGCAGCGACGCGAATCGTCAACAACGGGCAGGCCGCGAAACTTGGATTCGCCGATGCGGGCCATGGCTTCATAGACGGGCGAGTTCACGTGCGCGCAGACGACATCGCGTTCCATCACGTCCTCCACGCGCGGAAAGACGTCACGCAAAAAGAGCGGTGGTTCAAAGCCAAAGCGGCGCAGGCCGTAATCTATGCGTTCGTTGGTATTTCCACAGCGAGCGGCGACGACGTCGGCGAGTCCCGTTGCGGACTTAAATTCGGCATACGCCATTGCTGAGCAAATGGCATCCATGTCGGGATTTTTGTGACCAATAACGACTGTTTTCATCGAGAAGGCTTATGCCTTAGCCGCTACTAGGCAGGGTTTCGTGAGAACGCTGTCGGAATCGTAATTCAGGTAGGGACGCAACCATCGCTCGGCTTCTACGAGTGGCATGTCCTTTCGTGAGGCATAGTCGGAGATTTGATCGCGTTCCATTTTTCCTACAGCGAAGTATTTCGAGTTGGGGTGGGCAAAATAAAGTCCACTCACGCTGCTGGCCGGATACATGGCAAGACTCTCGGTGAGAATAATTCCTGTGTGGCGTTCGGCGTCGAGCATGCGCCAGAGTGTCCACTTTTCGGTGTGGTCAGGTTGTGCGGGATAGCCGGGAGCCGGGCGGATGCCACGATATTTTTCGCGAACTATTTCCTCGGTCGTCAGATTTTCCGTGAGTCCAAAGCCCCAGATTTCCCGTGCCTTTTTGTGGAGAAATTCCGCATACGCCTCGGCAAAGCGGTCTCCGAGGGCCTTTGTCATGATGGAAGAATAATCGTCTAGCTCGTCTTCGAAACGTTTTGCCACGTCGTGAACTTCGCTGCCGGTCGTTACGGCGAAGGCGCCGATAAAATCCTGACGGCCAGAAGTCATTGGGGCTACCAAGTCGGCTAGTGACAGATTAAATTGGCCTACCGGTTTCTTTTGTTGCTGGCGCAGACAATGAATCATTTCCAGCGAGCGGCCCGTTTCATCGAATACCTCAATATCTTCTCCCGTGCTGGCTGCATGCCAGAATCCCATGACGCCCCGCGGGCTGAAGAGCTTCTTTGTCACGATCTCGTCGAGGAGACGGCGCGCGTCGTCGTAAAGCGCGCGGGCCTCGACGCCGATCACAGGGTCATCAAGTAGCGCCGGGAAGCGGCCTCGAAGTTCCCAAGCGTGGAAAAAGGGCGACCAATCGAAGTAGGGCACGAGCTCTTCGAGTGACACATCCTGCTGGAAGACTCCCAGCTTCGAGGGGCGCGCAATGTCCACCCGGGACCAGTCGGTCGGGAGAGCATTTGCAGCAGCTTCGAGGAAGGGAAGTTGTGGGCGTGCAGCCTGACGTCCCGCGTGCTCGACGCGGAGAGTTTCGTAGTCGGCTGCGAGTTTCTCCAAAAAGACCGGCTTCTGCTCTGGGCTAAGCAGGGCGCTGGCGACGTTCACCGAGCGCGAGGCATCCAAAACGTGAACAACGCCGTGATCGTAGTATTGAGCAATCTTCACGGCGGTATGCGCCTTGCTCGTGGTGGCTCCCCCGATCATGAGCGGCAGGGTAAATCCCTCGCGCTGCATTTCCTTCGCAGCATGAATCATCTCATCCAGAGACGGGGTGATTAGGCCTGAGAGGCCGATGATGTCGCAGTTTTTTTCCTTCGCAGTCGCAAGAATTTTTTCGCACGACACCATCACTCCGAGGTCAATGACTTCGTAATTGTTGCAGGCAAGAACGACGCCGACGATATTCTTACCGATGTCATGCACGTCGCCCTTAACCGTCGCCATGAGGATGCGACCTTGAGCGCGGGCGTTGGGATTTGCGGCACGTTCTTCCTCCATAAGCGGAGTTAGCCAAGCGACAGACCGCTTCATTACGCGGGCACTCTTCACCACTTGGGGGAGAAACATTTTCCCTTCGCCGAAAAGATCTCCAACAACCTTCATGCCATCCATGAGGGGCCCTTCGATAACAGTCAGTGGCTTGCCATATTTCTCCCACGCTTCTTTTGTATCGGCATCCACAAAATCTACGATGCCCTTGATGAGCGCGTGCTTGAGCCTCTCTTCCACGGTGCCCTCGCGCCAAGAGAGATCGGCTGTCGGCGCATTGCCTCCACTGGCCCGAGACTTGATCGTATCGGCAAATGTCACGAGTCTCTCGGTCGCATCGGGGTGACGGTTGAAGATCACATCCTCGATGAGGTCGAGGAGGTCTTTCGGGATGTCGGCATAGACGCCGAGTTGACCTGCATTGACGATGCCCATGTCTAGGCCTGCCCGAATCGCGTGATACAAAAAGACGGAATGCATGCCCTCGCGCACGTGGTTGTTGCCCCGAAACGAAAACGAAATGTTGCTGATTCCGCCACTCACCCGCGCGTGGGGTAGGTTGCCTTTGATCCAGCGCGTGGCTTCAATGAAGTCTATGCCGTAGTTGTTGTGTTCCTCGATGCCGGTGGCAATCGTCAGGATGTTTGGGTCAAAAATAATATCCTCCGGCGGGAAGCCGACTTCATCCACGAGGATACGATACGCCCTACCGCAGATGTCTTTTTTACGTTGCAGCGAATCTGCCTGCCCCTTCTCGTCGAAGGCCATGATGATCGCCGCCGCCCCGTAGTCGCGGATGAGGCCAGCTTGGGCTTTGAATTTTTCTTCACCTTCTTTGAGGCTTATGGAATTGACGACCGACTTGCCCTGCACGCAGCGCAGACCGGCTTCGATTACTTCCCACTTGGAGGAATCAATCATTACGGGCACGCGCGAGATGTCGGGTTCCGAGGCGATGAGATTAAGAAACTTCGTCATGGCGGCGGCGCCATCGAGCATTCCCTCGTCCATGTTCACATCAATAATCTGCGCCCCGGCCTCGACTTGCTGTCGGGCTACGGCAAGAGCCTCGTCGTAGTTGCCGGCCATGATGAGCTTGGCAAATTTCGGCGAACCGGTGACATTTGTGCGCTCGCCGATATTGATGAAGGGAATTTCCGGCCTTGCGGTAAATGGTTCGAGGCCGCTGAGGCGAAGCGTGACTTCCCGCTCGGGAATCTTCCGCGCAGGGAGATCGCGCACGGCCTCCGCGATCAAGCGAATGTGGTCTGGCGTGGTGCCGCAGCATCCTCCGATTACGTTCAGCCAGCCCTCTCTCGCCCAATCTGCGAGCTGCGGAGCGAGGCTTTCAGCCGTCTCGGGAAAGCCAGTGGGTGAGAGCGGGTCGGGCAACCCGGCATTTGGATATGTGCTAATGTAGAACGGTGCAATGCGCGAAAGTTCCTCGATGTAGGGACGCATTTCCTTAGGCCCCAGCGCGCAATTGAGCCCGATCGAAACAATGGGAAAATGGGATACGGAGTTCAGGAACGCCTCGACGGTTTGCCCAGTTAGGGTGCGTCCACTGAGATCGGTAATCGTTCCAGAAACCATGACAGGCAACGGCGCGTGGTTGTCAAAAAAGCGAGCGATGGCGAAGAGTGCAGCCTTGGCATTGAGCGTATCGAAAATTGTCTCCACGAGGAGGATGTCCACGCCACCTGCGACGAGGTTTTCGATCTGTTCGAGATACGCCGCTACGACACCCTCGAAGGTGACATCGCGCTTTCCTGGGTCGTTGACATCCCGCGAGATGGTGAGCGTTCGATTGAGGGGGCCGATTGCGCCCGCCACGAAGATGCGTCTGTCGGTGCAACCATCGGCCACGGCCCGTGCGATCGCAGCGGCCGCACGGTTGAGCTCAGGAACGATGTGCGCAAGGCCATAGTCGTCCTGCGATATCGTTGTTGAGTTGAAGGTATTCGTCTCAATGATATCGGATCCCGCAGCCACATACTTGGTGTGAATTTCGCGGATCACCTCTGGCTTCGTGAGAACCAAGAGGTCGTTGTTTCCCTTGAGGTCTTGACCTTTCCAGTCTGCAAAGCGCTCGCCGCGATAGTCTGCCTCTGCCAATTTATACTGCTGGATCATCGTGCCCATGGCGCCGTCCATGATGGCGATTCTGCGAGACAGGAGGTCCCGCAGGGCTTTTTCGGTGGGTGATGGTGCAAACGACATTTTTAGCAATCAATATTAGCTCAAATCTATTCGTTTCACGAAGCATTTTCGATTCCGATTCCTTGTGGCTCACATCCGGACGTCGGATTATATTCGTTGTATGAGCCAGATTCACTTTCGCATTCTTCCCCCGATTTCCCAGCCCGATGAGCCGATTTTTGTCTTAGGATCCCATGCAGCGCTGGGCTCATGGAACCCCCAAGCTGGCTTACGACTCACGTGGGAAGCGCCCTTTCACGTTGGAATGCTCGAGGCGGAAACTGGGGAGCATCTAGAATACAAAATCACCCGGGGTTCGTGGGAAACCGAGGCGGTTGACGCTTACGGAAATGTGCCGAGCAATCAGGCTGCGGAGGTTTGGCTCGACGCCACGCTCCACCACACGATTGCTGATTGGAAGGATCGGTGTGCCGGTCGGCTCACGCGAGATCGCGTGGCCTCGCGTATTCTTGCGGGCGGGCGTGATCTTGTGATTTGGCTACCGCCGGGCTATGGCGTTCGTTCGGATCATCGCTTCCCGCTCGCGATTTTCAGCGACGGCGCAAATGTCTTCGACCCCGCCACCAGCGTTCTTTCTGGTGTTGATATCGCAGCAGACGAATGGGTCACGCGGCTCTTTGCCGAGGGGACGTTGCCGGAAATGGTCGTCGTGGGAGTTTGTCATCCTGAGGGATTTTCGGAGGAGAACTATTCCCTACGCGACTACGATCTCTCACCAGAACTCGGTGGAGCGGCTTACGCAGAATTTGTCGCAACCGAGCTGATCCCTTACCTAGATACTCACTACCGCACCGTGCCTTCTGCAAGCGCGCGGCTGCTCGCCGGAACCTCGCTCGGCGGCCTGAATGCCTTCTACACCGTTCTGCACCATCCGGGCACTTTTGGAAACGTGATTGGACTCTCGACTTCTTTCGAAGACGTCTCTCAGGTTCCGCCCGCCTACTGCGCGCACTTGCACGCCCTCGCCGCAGAACCAGCTCTGCCCGCTGGTTTGCGGATGTTTTTTGACTACGGCACGGTTGGCCTTGATGAATGCTACGATGGCTACCATCGAGACCTTGCTGGCCTCTTCCGCGAGAAAGGCTGGCGTGAGGGCGAGCAATTTCAAATCAAGCAAATCCCAGGCGGCACCCATGACGAGATCTCGTGGAGACAACGCCTCGGCGATGGCCTTCGCTTCATCGCCGCAAATCTTCCGCAGTCCTGACGATGAACCACTGGCTCGTCAAACAAGAACCCGCTGCCTATTCTTGGCAGGACTTCGTGCGCGATGGAAAAACATCCTGGACCGGCGTGCGCAATTTCCAAGCCCGCAATCACCTTCGGGCGATGAAAAAAGGTGACCTTGTGTTTTTCTATCACAGTGTCACGGGCAAGGAAATCGTCGGTCTCGCTGAAGTCTCGCGAACGGCGTTTCCAGATCCCACCGCGTTGGAAGGCGATTGGTCGTGCGTGGAACTCCGTCCGCTCAAGCCGCTCCGCCGCCCGGTTACCCTCGAAGAAATCAAAACCGTTCCCGCTCTGGCCAGCATCGGACTCCTCCGCCAATCCCGGCTGAGCGTGATGCCGCTTACTCGGGAAGAGGCAGACGCCGTGCTGAAGCTTTCAACTTAGACAACTCACAAGCTCTCTCCGCGCAGGTCAAGAACGCGGCGGATCGTATCTTCGATGAGGTTGTTTGGGCAACTGGCACCGGCGGTGATGCCTACTGTGAGCGGCTGGTCGTGTGGCAACCACCGTTCGGACGTCTTTTCTGTATGGGTGTGAATGTCAAAGTGTCGAATCTCATCCGCAGAGACGAGGCAATCGGCGTTGCGGATGAAATAAGTCGGGTGGTGCGCTTCCGCAATCTCGACGAGGTGGATTGTATTGGAACTATTGTAGCCACCGATGACGAGCAGGGCATCCACAGATTCTTTGAGCAACTGGAAGAGTGCGTCCTGTCGCTCTTGGGTGGCTCCACAGATCGTATCGAAGTAGCGGAAGTTTGCCGTGCTGCCGCTGTCGCGCTTTGCGATTGCCTCGCGCAGAAGGTTTTGAATGGCCTCCGTTTCGCTGCGGAGCATGGTAGTCTGGTTGGCAACACCGACGCGGGCGAGGTGTTCGCGCGGCGAGAAGCCGGGACTTGCCGCGCCACGGAAGAATTCCAAGAAAGCCGCTTCATTCCCGCCATGCAGCATGAAGTCACAAACCCGGACTGCTTCCTCGGCATTTAGCACGATGAGATAGTGGCCCAAGCCATCCGAGCCCAATGCCCGCGAGGCCGTCGCGCGCGTTTCCTCGTGGCTGGATTTTCCGTGAATGATCGAAGTAACAAGCTCGGTGGCATTTTGCCGCACGCGCTTCCACACGCTCATCACATCGCCGCACGTCGTATCTACGATCTGGCAGCCGCGAGATTTTACTGCAGCCACGGTGGTCACCTCGGCACCGAAGGCCGGCACGATCACGACATCCTCTGCGGTAAGAGCCTCGATGTCTTCCGCTGAAGGGCGCGCCACGAGGTAGCGAATGCCGAGCGATGCGATCTGGGCGTTGACATCGGGATTATGGATAATTTCGCCAAGCAAAAAAATCCTTCTCCCCACAAAGACCTTGCTCGCTGCGTAGGCCAGATCAATTGCTCGCTCGACGCCGTAGCAAAAACCAAATTCCTTCGCGAGTCTCAACGTCGTGCGACCGACGCGTAGCACGCCACCGCGCGCACGGATCGTTTCCACAAGCTCGCTGCGGTAGTGGTTGCTCACCTCCGCATGCACGAGCGACATGACCTCCGGCGTACGGAGGTTCACTTTTTTCGGCGGCAAGGTGATCTCAGGGTCGGCCAAAGTGCTAGTGCTGCTCTTGCAAAATCTGCGTCGGATCCTCGTGGAAGACGGATGAGGAAATCATGAAAGTATTTGGACGATCTGGATCATTGTAGTCCTGCGGACGAGAGGCATTTTTGGCGTTGGCTTGGCTGGAGTGCCAATTGCTGTAGCCGCGACGAGAAGCGGCTTACTGCCTTCAAGAACATAGACCATACGATGCTGCAAGCTTACCTTCACGCGCACGTTCGCAGAGTTTTGCGGCTTGTAGCCCACGGGGTCGTATTTCGGACGCCAGGCTGTCGTCTCCCAACCGACCATGGCAAACGCAAGAGCGGCCACGAGCAGGGTTGAAAGAATTTTTGTCATACCCCTCTGAAATGCAAATCCACCCAGATGTCAAACCCCGGCTTTTGAGCGCCCATCGAAGTCTGTCGGCTGGAACTGCGTTTGCTACGCAGAGCGAGTGACGACGATGCGCTTGCCTTCTACGGCGGTGACACGAACGCTTGTCCCGGCCTCGAGAAATTCCCCATCCGCCACGACATCCACGACTTTTGCTCCAATTCTGGCCGCTCCTGAGGGGCGCAACGTGGAAACCACAACGCCGGCGTCACCGATTTCGGGGAATTCGGTATGGTGTCGTGCACGGGGCAGCGACGAGCCAAGGGGCAGGGCCTTCGCGAGCATGAGGCGGCGGAAGATGGGGAGGTCTGGAAGGAAGCGGGCGAGCAAGGAAACTCCGCCAATCGTGGCAATAATGGCGATCCCGAGATTGGCCATGGGCCGGGCCACGAGATCGAAGGAAAAGACGAAGGGTTGGGTCGGATAGAAATCCACCATGGCAAAAAAGAGGGATCCAACCATGAGGGCAACACCCGTCGCCGCTACGACTATCACGCCAGGAAAGAACACAAGCTCGATCACCACCAGCAACACGCCAAGGCCAAAGATCGCCACGACCTCGAGTCCAGTGAGGCCCGCGATATAGTGGCCTGTAAAAAAGAGCAGAAAACACAGGGCGGAAATCGTGCCAGCCACGCCGAAGCCAGGTGACTTAAACTCCAGATAAGCACCAATGGCTCCGCCGAGGAGCAAGAGCGGGGCGAACATCGTGATCCATTGCGAAATCTTCTCAAATCCGGAAGGTTCAATCCTTATCATCTCGCTGCTCGCCAAGCCTACCATCTCTGCGACCTGCTTCACATCGTCAGCGATGCCTGAGGCTAGCAGGGGCCTGCCGCCAACTTCCCTCACGGCCTCCTGTGCGCTCAGAGTCAGGAGAGCGCCCTTGGGGTTGATAACTTCGTCTCCGATTTTCACTTCTTTATCGAGATTAATAAAGCCGTCCACCAGTTGAGGATAGTAGCCATTCTTTTCGGCCACGCTTCGGAAGTAGCCGGAGTAATAGGAAACGATCTTGGCATTCATGGTTACCGGAATTGCCTCGCCAGAACCCACGACCGGCGCTGCGGCTCCGATGGCGCTGACAGGTGCCATAAAGACTTTTTTCGAGCCGATCGCAATGAGCGCACCGGCTGATCCTGCATTCGTATTGACGTAGGTATAGGCAGGGATTGTGCTTTTTGAGAGCATCTGCACGATTCGCTCGGTCGCCTTGAGTTCGCCGCCGGGAGTATCCATATCAAAAATGATTGCAGCGGCGCCCGCGGACTCGGCCGCCTTCACGATGCGGCGGAGAAAGAAAAATTGCGCCTCAGAAATTGCTCCTGCCACGGGCACGACGACCACGGAACCCCGCGTGATTGGTTTTTCCGCAGCCCAAGTGCAAGGCATGCAGACGAGAATAGCCACGATGAGAAAAAAAAGCCGCATTTGTGTCAATCTCCCTCGCCCCGGAATGCCCCGCAAGGTATTTTCCTTTTTGTGGGACTCATTTCCGAGGAAACAATCCAGCGTGTGGTCGAGGCGAATGACATCGTGGATGTCATCGGTTCTTATTTTCCTCTCAAGCGGGCAGGCACCACGTTCCGCGCCCTGTGCCCTTTCCACCGCGAGAAGACGCCGTCTTTTCACGTGAACCCGGCAAGGCAAAGCTTCCATTGCTTTGGCTGCAACGCGGGCGGAGGCGTCCTGCGCTTTGTGATGGATTACGAGCATGTAGACTTCCCAACAGCCGTTCGCCGCATGGCCGCACGGGCCGGAATTCCGGTGCTGGAGGATGTCGGTGGTGATGCAGGGGCCGGACGCGATGTGCGTCAGCGTTTGCTCGCACTGCATGCCGAGGCAGCGGAGTGGTTCCACCATCGCCTTATCAAGTCGCCCGAGGGTGGCGTTGCCCGTGACTACCTTAAATCGCGCGCCATCACCTCCACCGTGGCGAAGTCTTGGCAACTCGGCTACGCGCCGGATTCGTGGGATGCCCTGCTGAATTTTCTAAAGGAGCGAAAGTTTACGTCCCAAGAGATCGGGGAAAGTGGGCTGTCTTCCAAAGGGGACGAAGAAAACGACAGCCGTGCTTACAGCCGCTTCCGCCACAGGCTCATGTTTCCCATTCGCAATGATTATGGCGAGGTCATTGCCTTTAGCGGGCGTGTGCTTGTGGCGGATGCGAAGGCCGCGAAATATGTCAATTCCCCGGAGACCTCGCTCTTTACGAAAGGACGCGTGCTCTACGGGCTCGACAAAACCAAGCGCGACTTGATCGAGAAGAAGGCAGCGATCGTCTGCGAGGGTCAGATTGATTTGATCTCGGCCTACGAAGCGGGAGTGCGGCATGTGATTGCTCCACAAGGAACGGCGTTCACCGCCGACCAAGCCCGACTTCTGAAGCGTTTTGTTGATACTGTGCTGCTCTGCTTCGACTCGGATACGGCCGGCCAAGCTGCGATCCTTCGATCTCTTCCAGCCCTGCTAAGCCAAGGTCTTTCCGTGAAAATTATAACCCTGCCGACCGGCCAAGATCCCGACTCGCTCATTCGCTCGCAGGGGGCTGAAGCCTTTCTCCGAACGGTAGAATCGGCGCAGGATTTCTTCGATCACGCGCTGACTGCCTCGGGCTCCCTCGAATCGCCGACCGAGAAGTCGCGTCTCGTCCGCACGCTTGGGCCGCTCCTTGCGCTCGTGCAAGATGCCACGCTGCGCGAAGGTGTTCTTGGCCGCTTAGCTTCGCGTCTAGGCCTTCCGCATAGCGTCATTCGCAGCAGCATGAAGCCGTCCAAGTCTTCCCACGATGAGGAGTCGCAGGAAACACCCGTGGAGAGGCTCACCTTGAGCGCAGGGATGGAAATCCTCTGCCACCTGGCACTCGTAGATCAAGATGCGCGGGATTGGCTCGCGGAACAAGAAAGCGCCAGCGCCATGGAAGCCGGTGGAGAGCTTCTGGACAAAATCCTTGGAGCACCCTTCCTCGACGGACAACTTTCTATGGCATGGCTAGCCGCGCTACCCGCCATCGAAGAACGGGCGATCTCGGCCCTTGCCCTGCATCGCACGTTGCCCGATGCCCTTGAGCGAGCGATCGTGACGTGGCGGGGTCTTAAGGCCCGGAAACTCACACAAATGAGCGAAGGCTTGAAAAGTCGTTTGTCTCAGCCCGGAATCACGGCCGCCGAAATCACAAAAATTCAAAAACAAATCCTTGACCTGAAAATCCAAGTGGCGGATGTTCAACGGCCCTTTTCAGAGGGATCCGCCGCTTGAAAACTCCATCTAAAATGTCCGCTCGGTCGAACGCTAAATCGAAGCCCGAGCCCAAGGCTCAGGCAACCAAAAAGCCTACGAATATCCCCCTCTCGAAACCGGTGAAAACAGCGCCTAAGAAAGGGGTTTCTAAAAAGCCTGCTGCACCGAAGCCCTCTCCAGTAAAGGCTCTGAAAGCAAAGGTCGTGCCCAAGAAGCCAGCCAAAGCAGTGCCGAAAGTAGTCAAAGCAGCGCCGAAATCCTCCAAGCCTTCCCGCCAAGCTGCAGCGCCAAAGCAAGCTCCAGAGAAGTCCTCTGCGCCTAAGGTCAAAGCCCCGAAGGCTGCTAAAGCAAATGCTGCAGCGCCTGCTTTGCTACCCGTGTCTGCAGACTTTCAGAAGGCACTCCAAGAAAAAGTTCGCGATCTTATCAAGCTCGCCAAAGAACAAGGCTACGTCACCTTTGACGACCTCGACGAACATTTGCCCGACGGATTTAATGAACCCGACCATTTCGACACCGTCATCGGCCAGCTCCGCGCCGTCGAGATCGAGATTATTGACGCTTCGGACGTAGATCGCGTGAAGGATGTCCGCAAGGACGACGATGAGGAAGAGAAGGAGGAAAAGGCCGACTCCAAGCTCGATATTCTCGACGACCCCGTGCGGATGTATCTCAAGCAAATGGGACAAGTGCCCTTGCTAACGCGTGAGCAGGAAGTCGAGATTTCTAAGCGCATTGAGGATGCCGAACTCAAGGTGCAAGAAAGTCTCTACCGCTTCGGCTTCATTGCCCGCGCGCACTACGACCTTGCCCAGAAACTCATTGATCAGCGCGAACGTTTTGACCGCGTGATCTTGGATAAAAAGATCGAAAGCCGGGAGCGCTACATGAAGGCGCTTCCTCGTCTCTGCCAACAGCTCAAGCGCCAAACAGACGACCTTTGTAAGATCTACGAAGGCTTCCTCGACGCAACACCCACGCCGCTTAGGGTCAAAAACTTTGATCGCGCTCTCGGGAATCTTCAAAAGCTTTATCCGAAGTTTTTCTACAAGCAAAAGGTCGTTGAAGACTTTGTTCTCCTCGCTGATGACAACCACCGCTCACTCCAGAATCTGGAGAGCGAGGTCAAGAAGCATGCGAAGGATAGCAATCCCAAGCAGCGCAAGCACTTTGCTTCCGAAATGCGCGAAATGCAGAAGCGTTTTTGGCTGAGCCCCACGGAGCTTGGAAACCACCACCAAGATCTTAAGCAGTGGCACCGCAAGGCGCTCAAAGCGAAGACCGAAATGGTCGAGGCGAACTTGCGTCTCGTTATTTCGATCGCCAAAAAATACACGAACCGTGGCTTGTCTTTCCTCGACCTAATTCAAGAAGGCAACATGGGCCTAATGAAGGCGGTAGAGAAATTTGAATATCGCCGCGGATACAAATTTTCCACCTACGCGACATGGTGGATCCGCCAAGCAATCACGCGCTCAATCGCCGACCAAGCCCGCACGATCCGTATTCCCGTGCACATGATCGAGACGATCAACAAGCTCATTCGCGTGCAGAAGCAACTCGTCCAAGAATACGGACGCGAGCCAAGCCCCGAGGAAATCTCCGACGAAATCCAACTTCCCGTCGAGCGCGTGCGGGCTGTGCTCAAGATGGCCCAACAACCCATCTCGCTCCAAGCCCCCGTTGGCGATAGTGATGACACGAGCTTTGGTGATTTCATTGAAGATAAGGGTGCCGAAAATCCCTCCGACATGGCGGCTATTGTTCTGCTTAAGGACAAAATCAAAGACGTGCTGGAGACCCTCACCGAGCGCGAGCGCCAAGTCCTCGAGCAACGCTTCGGTCTTGTGGATGGCTACAGCCGCACACTCGAAGAAGTCGGGCGCCAGTTCAAAGTCACTCGCGAGCGCATCCGACAGATCGAAGCCAAGGCCCTGCGCAAAATGCGCCACCCTACGCGCATTCGCCAGCTCGAGGGATTTCTCGAAGCCCAAGATTTGTAGGTAGCAGCAACCGCAACCTTTCGTGGACTACCGAGTTGAATCTCCAGACATGGACGACTTTTCTCCCAACGATCCGCTATGGAAGTTACTCGGTCACGCCGCGCCCACCAAGCCAGCTCCTTTCTTCGCGCGCAGCGTGCTTCGCCGCATGCATGACCCCAGCCCGCCATCCCCGTTTGCAGCACTCTTCCTTCGTTCGGCATGGATTGGAGCCGCCGCCGCCGTCGTCGCAGGGTTTTTTCTGACCCTGAACTCTGCCACACCCGCTTCCCGTGCCTCGCCAGACCTCGTCCAAGCCTTCGACATCGCCGCCGATTTCGACTCGCTCCTAGCCCTCGACGATGTGCTCTCACCGGAAGGTAATCTCTAAACCTGGCTCAACGCGCAGCCGACCTTCCTGAGCCGCGCGATAAGGTCATGAACGCATTCCGCGCTTGGTGGGGCTAATCAAAAGCTCGCCGCAAACCGCTCAGGCACTCACAAGGTGGATTGACGAATTGATGTTTCCACGTAAATATGCTTATATGCGAACCACGCTCGACCTCCCTGACGAGACATTCCGTCAACTGAAATCCGAGGCAGCCCTGCGCGGTAAAAAACTCAAAGACCTGCTTGCTGAGTTCATTGAGAAAGGCCTCGCCGCCCGCTACGCAAAGCCCCTTGGGCCACGCACGCGCAGTGCTCTCCCCATTGTGCGCCCAGCGACTGGCGTAGTGCATCCGTCTCTGAGCAACGCTGAGATTGAGCATCTTCTCGGCACCGAAGACTCCCATGCCTGATCGTGATCTACCGGACCTAAACGTATGGCTGGCACTGGCGGATCCAGACCATCAGCACCACTCCCGAGCCCGCCAATATTGGGAGACCGAAGCCGCTCCTCAGCTCTTCTTTTGCCGCCTTTCCATGCTCGGGCTGCTGCGCCTGCTTACAAACTTCAAGGTCATGCACGACACTCCCTTCACTCCCGTCCAGGCATGGCTGGCATATCGCTCATTTCTGACTCT
>Ga0163153_10005807_pt1 | contig 14330 bp, 12 predicted proteins | sample OliLakLV19MP6IB1_FD_148629 | JGI IMG/M metagenome (GOLD analysis project Ga0163153, IMG submission 148629) | Freshwater microbial mat bacterial communities from Lake Vanda, McMurdo Dry Valleys, Antarctica - Oligotrophic Lake LV.19.MP6.IB-1 | ecosystem: Environmental > Aquatic > Freshwater >... | reverse complement strand
ATTTGATCATATTATAAAAATAAAATATAAATTATTTTTATAATATATTTTACTGTTTATATACCAGGATGAAATTGATGTTCTATTTTTAAAGCAGTTAGTTCTCGTAGAAACAAAACGATAATTGCGTAATATTATGGTCTCCAAATTAATGACTGCTGGATCCCGTATTTTAAGGAAAACAACTTAGACCAAGGAGTTAAAATTCAGGCAGTAAACGATTAAAGAAATGATACGATATCCTTCTGAACCAATGTTTACCTGAAAGACCAAATGGTTTAAATTATTACAAAATACAAACGATATAGAATATAAATCATTGGTTTGTCCAAGGGAGTTATACTTGATGTTTTTTTGAATTCAGTACTAGGTTAAATCTTAAAAATGATCTCACTTATACTTAACTTTCTTAACTTTATAACCTGGCCTAATTCAAGTTAAAATATCCCACAAAACTAAAAAGCCTGGGATCCGATAATTAAAAACCAGATACCAGGCTTCTCTTTCTAAACAAGATAATCAGAATACTTCTTCAAGATTGGGAACCAGATCAGGAGATTTTTCTGCGATTTCGGTCAATTCCAACTGACGGGATTTTAAAGACCGAGCCCTGGATACAATAAACCAGGTGATTGGGATCACACCTCCGAAAAAGAAAATACTTGCTCCGATACCTCTCAACCAGGTTAAGGATTTAAAAATACCTCCTTCAATAAACTGATGGTCCCTGCCATACCAGAGTCCCCTTTCCACCACGGCTTTAAATTGAATAACTCCTGCCGGGAACAAATCAAGTATAACCATCAGCATCAGTCCGATATTTATTGACCAGAAGGAAAACAGCACTATTTTGTGATTCCATTTTTCCGGTTTTATCATCATTTGTGAAGCAAATAATAATGCAGCCAGAGAAATATTACCATACACGCCCATCAAGGCGGCATGGGCATGATTTACAGTAAGGTACGTACCATGCTCAAAATAATTCATGATGGGAAGGTTGATAATGATACCCAGCACGCCTGCGCCAAAAAAATTCCAGAAATTTACAGCCACTAAAAATAAAAACACCAAAGGAAAACCAAAATTGCCAAGTTCCTTATGCTCTAATGCCCCCACAGCGATTTTGGGCATATTCTTAAATCTCCAGGCCTCCACGGTCAATAGAATCAGCGGAACAAACTGTAAAGTGGAGAATATACTTCCTAAGGCCATAGTTGCCACTGGTTTGGCATTCCAGTAAAAATTGTGGGATATTCCCAGTAAACCGGTTCCTAAAAAGAGAATGGTTGCGATATACACAACCCGGATAGCAGCCTGCTTGCTCACCAGGCCCATTAAAACCATTAGATAACTTATGATCACCGTAATGAAAACTTCAAAAAACGCCTCCACCCACATATGAACTACCATCCATCTCCAGAAATCCGCGATTACAAAATTTGTTTCTGGTTTGGCTACAAAACCCGAAAGGAACAGAAGCGGAATCCCGATCACAGAATACATAATCCAATTTGGTAAATTCCATGGCTCTCCTTTAATCAATGCCGGACGGATACCTCTATATACCACTATTCCCCATAATACAAAGATCACCATCAGAAGCACTTGGAATATTTTTCCAAAATCAACAAATTCCCAACCTTGACTGCCAAAAAGATGCCACCAACCCCCTAGTTTATTTAGTGGACCAAGGACCATTCCTGTAAGCGATCCTCCAACCAAAATAAATAACAGGACGAACAAAGTATTAATTAGTTTTAATTGACCCTTCACTTCAACTTTTGACAATATCGGTAAAATAAAAATAGATGAGGCTATCCAACAAGTAGAGATCCAATACAGTGCAAGCATTAAGTGCCAGCTTCTGGGAATGGTAACCGGCAACTGATTAGTTATATGTATGCCGATATAACCCAGATAATCAATAAAATCATTGATGGTAATAAGGCCGCTTGAGACCTGAATAAAAAACAACAGGACAGCTACAAAAAAGAACTTAAATGTGGCTCTTTGGGTATGAGTGGGTACAAATTTATTTACCTTGTCTGTGGTATAAAGATCTTTAGTCGCAGGCTTAAAATATTTATTGGGCAGTTGATTATACTGGCCTATGAAATACAGGACTATACCGCAGGCAAGAACAAAACCAAGCAAGCCCAGCACACTCCATAATATTACTGGCGAAGTAGGGGTATTTCCTGCCTGTGGATCAAAAGGCCAGTTGTGTGTATAGCTAAAAGTGGATCCGGGTCTTTCGGTTACACAGACCCAGGCGCCCCAAAAGAAAAATTTACTTAAATCAGCTACTTCCTGAGGACTGGAAATATATCCTTTTGGGAGAAAGCGTCTCTTTCCTATATTTTCAAAGAACAAATCTTTATAATACGATTCCAATTTTACCACAGCGTATACCTGAGACTCAGAAATGTTAACTAAATCATTCTCTTTTTCGTACATATTCTTTTTCAAATCGTTTCTGGTCATTTCTTCGATAATTTTCAAATCCATTTCTGTTGGTTCAAAGCCCCTATCTTTCTTAAATTTTTCGATCGAAAAATTAATCATACTCCCGGTAATTTGGTGCAGCGCCTCAGCGGTAAAATCAGGTCCACGTTGGGCGCCGTCGCCGAAAAAGCTGCCATACTCCATTAAATTGTACTTGTGGAATACCATTTGTCCCCGTACAATATCTTCTTTACTTATAATTGTTTCGCCAGACGGTGATTTAAATCCAGACATGGGTGGTGCTTCAACATAAGTCTGGTATCCTATCATCCCCACGCCTAAAAGACTGATCACGAAAATAAACAGGAGGGGATATTTCCAGTTTTTTGTAATCATAAAATAACTTAAGCCCTTAGGTGCCCCATTTAAATTATTGTTATCGGTATTGTTCATTGCAAATTTGTTTTAGAGAATAATTAAATATGTTTTATAACAACTCAAATATTATTTTCAAGCTGCTGAATTTGACGCTTTTATTCGTCCTGATCAGGAAGAATTAAAATAGTTTAATACCTCCTTTTCAGCCCATCTAGCTTGATTATTGACAGACCGATCTGTTGCGGGATTCTTCAGTCCATCCCCAAATACATAGCTAAATAGCTCCAAGAGCGTAAAATTGACCCGAACACGGAATAGTGACACAGGGCTTATACAACAAGACTCTTCACGTTCTTTCCGGAGAAGGAAAAGAATAGAACGAATATCCAGCAGGCCTATTGGAAACTCAATTACTTGAAAAGCAAGCTTAAGGGTACGGTAATAAAAAATAGACATTATTAAGGACAAATATATCTTTTATTTAAAATCTCACAAAGTCCATTCAAACTTTCCTATATTTGTATTCTACTAAATTTATGTTTTCAAAGTCCACCGAATATGCTTTAAGATCTGTGATCTACCTCGCGCAGCATTCGAATCAAGACCACAAAATTGGAATAGCTCAGATAGCTAAGGCGATTGGGTCTCCCAGATCCTTTACGGCTAAAGTCCTTCAAAAACTAACCAAAAAAAATGGCATCATAAGTTCAATTACCGGACCGAAGGGTGGATTCTATCTCACAGAATCTTCAAAAAAGAAATCGGTACTCAGTGTTTTAGCTTCATTGGAGGAAGACACGGTTATTACAGGTTGCGTACTCGGTTTAAAAGATTGTTCAGAAATTAATCCATGTCCGCTACATTTCAAATACAAACTCATCAAACCCCTGCTGAAAGAAATGTTCGAGAGAAAGTCGATCATGGATCTGGCGAATGAACTTGATAAATCCGAGACCGTACTGAACAATAAGAAAAATGGCTGATACCGGGTTTAAAATCCTAACCCGATATGCATTCCAAGTATCTGGCTGAAACCAGAATCTTTTTCAGGCCCCCATCTCCCTGGGGCCACCCCCTCCAGAAAAAATACTTTTCCACTTTTGAGCTTGAACGATTTATTGAGCAGGGGGGTAAATCCAAATTGACCTTGCCCGATTTCAAAAGCGGCCCGGAGTCCAAAAGTAAAGCCACCACCGAGCGGCATCAGGATACCTGGATGGAATAATAAATTTACTTCATATAATTTTACATCATTGAGGTAAGGTTTTACAAATGGAACGAATTCTAAATCAACCAGCATTTTACCGCTGGTATTAAATGTAATCCCCAGGGGAAATCCTATAGAATAAAAATCTACCTGATTGACATATTGTATTTTGCCCTGGTGAATGGACAGTAGTGGCTGCACCACCCCAATATGGTACCCCTTAATGATTTCTGCCCTGGAGTTTATACAAGCCAACGAATCCTGGCCCCGCACATGTGATAAAAAGAATACTAAAATGACCACAAGAACTGAAGAGAACTTTTTCATAATAATATTTTTAGTGGATAATAAATTTTAAGTTCAAATATAATTTATATTGAGGATATATGTATCCTTAATTAAAAAATATTTTTCTCCGGCAAGAACCATTGATTTTATCATACCCCCAATACCCTCATTTATATATCAGAAAAGCTATATGGAAAGGATAGTATTATAAATGCTGTTGGTTCTTTAGTTTATTACCTGGGACAAAGCTGCCTGATTTTCTGAACCAACACCGCCATCTTACGAGTTATATAAAATCTCAAGTATTGATGCGGATGAGCATTTTTTAGTACCATATATAATCAGCTCAATGTTGCTGAATCAATGATTGAGGACCAAATTGATATTGACCGGATACCTGCCAAATTCAGACCCATAGATGGCGAGTCCTCCCTCCCCCTCCGATTTTATTTTTACCCGCAGGAATCCCTGAGCTGTCGCCCGGCGGAGTACACTTTTTGAGATGGGAATGTTTATAAGGTAACCATACGACCCCGCTTCACGTAATTTTTTATCCATCAATTGGTGATGCCAGGAAAGCAGTCCCCGGTGGTCTGCCGGATCATCCGGTAACACGGTTTTTAATAAGGTCTTTCCTTCGACCTGGATCGACACTTCCGATGGAAACCTGGATTCATCCGTCATCGGGTATGCATTCGGGTTTTTGGAGGACGAGACCCTTGATCCCAGCATATAGTCCTGGTTTTGGTTAAAGCTGGAATCGAGATCCTTATCAAAAACCTGTTTGGCTGATAATTCCATCACCAGGTTTGCTGAATTAATTTTTCCCCATTTTGATTTTTTATCCAACGGCAGTTTATATTCAAAATATCCCTTTCCTGTTCCATTGACTTTAAGTCCGTCCATCACATTCCATTGTTTTTTATCCCATTGTTGTTTTGTGAATGCATTGGGTTTTACCTCGAAAATAAATTTATGGTCCGGATCCTTGTCTGAAAGGATTTCAAAAAAACAAAAATTCCGATGCAGGGTATCTCCGGCATACGTCGTTAAATACAATCGCAATAAAGCCAGGCCCCGGTAATCCGGCATTTTAAGCGATAAGGGATCCAGTGTTTTTTGATCCCATGGTTGTACCGGCAATATTTTCTTTTCTTTTAAAATAGATGACGTCTCCCCTCCCGCATCCGTCATGAGCATTTCGTAATGCAGTACGAGCTGATTGTTGTTGACCGGTTGAGGACTGTAAATGGATAAATATAACGGCAGGGATACCACCTCACCGCCTTTAACGGTTCTACCAATTTCGTTGCCCGTGGATAAATAATATGCGCTGTGGAAATCTTTAATTTTCATTCCGGGTACCAGCTCTTCTACGCCGGTAAATTTTTCAGTCCGGTCAAATTTCCAATACCCGTTCCATTCATTGATCACATCGTGGTGTTCGGTATACAACCAGCCGGAAACCTTGGGGAATTTTCTAAATGAATTAATCATACGGTGGTAATCGTAACTCCAATCCACGTCTCCTGTACTTCCTTCATAACCCCATACATTGCCACATTCAGAATTAATGTTGGGTTGATTGTTCTGCGCAAATCCTTTTTCAAAATGATACGTGCTCCCCGGAAAATTATTTTTAGTAATGGTCTGGAGATGATCCTCCCAGGCCCAACCGGGCAGGTATTCATGCCAGCTATTGATATCCGTTTCGGTGTGCCCGCGTCCGCAACAAATGGAATTGTCTTCGACCAGACGGGTGGGATCCAGGGATTTGGCCAGATAATACATGGAACTCACCCAATATTGAGTAGAGGGCAGGTACTGACTTGATGTTTTGCCATTCTGGGTTATTTTATGTGTGAGGCCCCAGGTCTCATTAAAAACAATCCAGGAAAATATGGATGGATGATTATAATCTCTTTGGATCATTTCGCGTAAGGTAGTTTCGGACTCCTTCTTCATCAGTTCATCCGGCTCACCCCAACTGTTCGGCAGGTCCGCCATGACGAGCAACCCCAGCTTATCGGCCCAGTACAATTTTCGGGGCAGATCCGGTTTGATATGCGTACGGATACCATTGAGCCCTATAGATTTGCTTCGAATTATTTCTTGTTTCATAAATTCATCGGACGGAAAAGTGTAATACCCTTCCGGATGATAGGATTGATCCAAAGCCAGTTGCAGATAAACCGGTTGGTTGTTGATTGCGATATACGGTATAGTTGTTCCGGGCAAGGGTACCACGGATATACTCCTCATTCCAAAATAAGTCGTGACTTTATCCTCCCCTGCCTGGATGTTTACAAAATACAGATAGGGATCATCCAGTGACCACCATCGCGCGTTGGGCAAAAAGATTTCGATAGCTACATTTGATTCACCTTGATTTACAATGGTTTGTTGTTTTATTTCACCTTGTGGTGTCTGAATATTCACTTGTACCGGAAGGTTGGCATTCACCACCTGCGGAAACCCGATCTTCATGGTGACCGAATTTTTCTTGATATCGGGAATAGCCTGAATGGATTCAATATAGGTGTTGCCACGGCTTTCGACGTATACGGTCTGCCATATACCCCGAGCATTGCCATAGCCCTGCTTGCCATACAACGTGAATGCCCTGCGTTTATCATCCACCCGCAGGACCAGGGTTTGTTGTTGACCGGCTTTGATATGCGGAGTGAGATCAAAGGAGAAGGGCATATACCCTCCCTGATGTAACCCAATCAACACCCCATCAAGCCATAAACTGGATTCCCAGTCACTGGCTCCAACCGTAATAAATATTTTTGAACCTTGCCATTCAGTGGGTATGCTTACCATCCTTTTATACCAGGCTATATCCGAAATATCCGGAACCCCGGAGAGCGGTGAACCCCAGGGAAAGGGCACAACAATTTTTTTGGAAAATGATTTTTGATTTGAAAACCACCTTTCCTGCAATCCCTTATTCAGTGAGTCAAATTCAAAATCCCAGGTGCCGTTGAGATTGATCCAGCGTTCCCGCTCGAAATCAGGCCTGGGGTGCTCAGGAAGAGGTATGGTTTGAGCCGGTGATTCCCATGAAAAAAGAATAAAAACAAGGAGTGAAACGACTTTCATATATTCTATTTGAATGCCCAATATAAGCATAGTACCCAGGTTTGAATAACACCAATACCAAGCTCCGGTATGATACCGGACTCCGGTTATCCCTGCTTAAATAATTGACTATCGTTCGGGAAAGTACTATATTTGCAAGTACTTAAAACCAGCAAAGAACGTTTTTGGGAGCTACTGAAAACGTTCTTTGTATTTTATTAAACCAATGAAAACGTATATCTCAACCGGGAAGATAAACGACCTGTGGATGTCAGGTCCGGATACGTTTTAATAAATTTTTTATTTTCTAATTTTATATAATCATTCTATGGAATTTACTTTGATGTCCCCTGAAGGTTTTGAACGATTAAAGTCTGAGTTGGATGAACTTAAAGGAAATGGTCGCCGGGATATTGCCAGAGCTATCGCCGAAGCCAGGGAAAAAGGAGATCTTTCTGAAAATGCAGAATATCACGCTGCAAAAGATGCCCAGGGTATGCTGGAGTTTAAAATCAATGATCTTGAGAAAAAACTGGTCAACGTCAAATTGGTAGATGAATCTCAAATCGATACTTCTAAAGTAGGCATTCTATCCAAAGTCACTATTCGGAATAAAAAAACCGGAAAGGATATTTCGTATAAACTGGTTTCGGAGGCTGAATCGGATATTAAATCAGGAAAATTGAGTGTTAATTCACCGATAGGCAAAGGTTTGTTGGGTAAGAATGTAGGTGAAACGGCGGAGGTATCTACCCCGAATGGAAAACTCGAATTCGAAATCATAGGAATTGCTATTTAATATATGGCTACCCTGTTTTCCAAAATAATCTCCGGTGAGATTCCTTGTTATAAAATTGCCGAGAACAATGACTTTCTCGCTTTCCTGGATATTAATCCACTGGCCGTTGGGCATACCCTGGTAGTCCCTAAGAGAGCAACGGATTATATCTTTGATATGGACGATGTTGAACTTGGCGATATGATGATCTTTTCCAAGTGGGTGGCCAGGGCAATCAAATCTACTATCTCCTGCCGCAGGATAGGAGTCTGTGTCATCGGGCTCGAGGTACCGCACGCACACATTCATTTGATCCCAATGAATTCTGTTGAGGATATGAATTTTGCACGTCCCAAGCTCCGTCTCAGCCCGGAGGAATTGAGTGAGACGGCAGATCAGATCAACAATTATTTTAATTAGATTTTCGCTACGATTTTATTTTAGCGGGATTGTTCTGCACATAATTTTTCCAGGAGCCATAGGACTTATTGACCTTCCCGGTTAAATGCCCTCCCTGGTGATGATGACAGATGGCACACGCCAGCGCATCCGTAGTATCCAGGTTACCGGTGGGTATGGGTTGTTTGATAATATGGACCAACATGGCAGCGACCTGTTCTTTTGCCGCATTTCCATTGCCGGTGACTGCTTGTTTTATTTTTTTGGGTGAATATTCATAAATTTTTAAACCCATCGTAATCGCCGCAGCTATTGCCACCCCCTGTGCCCTGCCCAATTTCAGCATGGCCTGGATATTTTTTCCAAAAAAAGGTGCTTCAATGGCCATTTGACCCGGCCTGTATATTTCGATCAGGTCCTGTAATTGTAAAAAGATCTCTCTTAACTTGTCCTGGTGGTCCCCGGCATCTTTCAACCTTATCGTGTCCATACACAAAACCCGGATCCCTGTGGTTGTAGGCTCAATCAACGCATACCCCAAAAATTGGGTGCCGGGATCCACCCCCAATATCCGGTCCGCATAAGATTTTATTGCCATCCTGAAAGCCCGAAATTATACAAAATTTATATTAAATATTATTTTCATATCAAACGACCTTCCGCTTTCCGGGTTTTTTGGTTCAATTTGTCCTTAACGCATTTTTTTATCACCTTCTTAACAAGCAAATGCGGCCGTTTTACGTATAATAGTATGATGGGAAAATCAGCGATTGATTTGCAGCAATATCCTCCAATCCAGGGCTTTCAGCACACGGGCAGGGACTTTGGCTATTTAATTCGGTTTTTTACTCCAAAGGACTGACAGTGAGTTTAGTGTTATTCATTCCCATTGCCGCTGAACCAACCATTATAGCCGTTGCAGGGTTAGTTTTCAAACCATGACCTTGTCATTTACCGTTCATTACGATATTAGTAAACTCAGATAGTTGCCCTATGAATATCCCGCTGAAAACCCGCTACTCCCCATTGATATCCCGGTCTTCCTTTGCCGTTCTGTTAAACTATTGGAGGTATTGCCTTAATTTTGCAGAATATATATGGGTGCTAAAATCTCTGGTGAACTTGATTTCCTCCCATTTGTTAATTATCAAAAATCAGGAATGACACGATGATGGCGATTCTGAAATACTCGGCAATGTTTCTCATACCACTGGTCGTTTCCAGAATCCTGGCTGTTCCTCCCCCGGTCAGCATGGCGTTCGACCCAAGGTGCGATGCGAAAAACAATACCTTCATCTCTGGGGAACAACTGACTTATAAGATTTATTACAACTGGAATTTTATATGGCTGTCAGCAGGGGAAGTAGTCTTTAATGTGGAGGATCTTGGCGAAAAATATAAATTAACAGCCAGGGGTCGTACCTATTCTTCTTATGAGTGGTTTTTCAAAGCAGACGATTACTTTGAATCCATTGTGGATAAATCCACTTTGTTGCCGGTAAGTTTTACACGGGACATCAAAGAAGGTAAGTACCGTTACTTTGAAAAAATTGAATTTGATAAAAACGGCCAGCAGTTAAAATCGTGGACTGGGAAATCAGAAGAAACCGCCACACAAAATGTCCATACCCTTAAGGGGTGTATGCGGGACCTATTGGCCATGGTTTATTCCATACGGACGAACGACTTTCATCAGATTAAAAAAGAAAGTTTATTGCCCTTAAATATTTTCCTGGACAATAAAGAATATAATCTCAATCTGGTATATTATGGCGTGAATAATGATAAAAAAATTCATAAACTGGGCAGATACCGAACCCATCATTTAAGCCCTCAGGTCATTGCCGGTTCTGTGTTTAAAGAAAATGACCGAATGCACATCTGGGCCAGCGCGGATGAAAACCAGGTCCCGCTGATGATAGAATCACCCGTTTCAGTGGGTTCGGTAAAAGCGGTTTTATCTGAATTCAAAGGATTAAAATATTCTTTTCATCTTCCGGGTAATGATTCAAAAAATTAGGCTTCTTATTTATTTCCTGCTGTTTGCACTCCTGGCATTTGGTGCCTGGACAGCCTATCAATGGTGGTCAACGCGGACCAAAGTCCATACCGAAGAATCAGCCACAGTGTTACTCGAGCGTATTCAAAAAGTATCTAAGCTCACAACGGTAGAAGGTTATTTTTCTGAACTTTATGAAAATAAAAGTTTTCAATACTTTGACCTCTACCCATTCCAGAAAAAAGTAATCGTCAGAGTCAAGGCCAAGGTGTCGGTTGGATTTGATCTGGAACAATTAAATATTGAAGCAGACCAGGCGAGCAAAACCGTGTTCATAAACCAATTGCCGGATCCCCAAATCCTTTCCATTGATCATGACCTGGATTATTACGATATCAGCGAAGGGCTGTTTACCTCGTTCAGTGAAACGGATTACAATAAGATACAAACCGATGCCAAAGAACTGATCCGTAAAAAAGCCTCAGCAAGTACTCTACTTGCTGAGGCCGCTACGCAGGGAAATGATTTTATAGATATGATCAGATTATTTGCCGAGACATCCGGATGGCAATTTAAAGTGCGTTCCAGGCCAGCACTAAAACAATAATCAGCTACTGAATGATCAGTTTTTGTTCCTGGCTCAGCCTTCCCTGAAACACCTTTACGATATAGGTACCCGGACTAAAGGTTTTGATATCGATGACCTGACGTCCATTGAACGCTGCCCATTTGCTGGTATGCATTCGTTTACCAGTTATATCATAAATTTCAACCAGCACAGATCCGCTCTTATCCCATACCACTTCCACCTGGTGAGAGCTCGGATTGGGTATCAACCTGACCGGAGAATTTTCAACCTTACTAAATGATTGTTGTCCTGGATTTTCCGAAGACTGCGCTTTAGCGGCAGGTTGTAATCTGAAATGGAGTGGAAGTTTAAATTCCGTAGCCACTGCCAGTCCATTTTTCTTGCCCGGAATCCACCGTTGATCCATTTCCTGCATACTGTTGACAACCCTTAAGGCTTCTTCCCCACAACCTCCACCGATATCGTTCACCAGTTTCACATCGAGTAGTTTACCCTCCTCCGTGACCACAAAGGAAACCACCACCCTGCCTTCAATACCATTCTCCTTAGCTGTTTTGGGATATAATATTCTGGAGTATAAATATTGAATCAATTTCTCATTGGTACAGGTTTGTTTTTCAACAGGATTGGTCAACGCTTCACAGCCGGGAAACTGTGGAGATTCATCAACTTCCTGAAATACTTTTCGCTCCGCCCCATCAGTTTCGGTTGAGAATTCCATTGCCCCGTATTTCCCAACTTCGCCATATTTTGTAATGGCCTCTTCTACTTCCAGTTGGTGCATGGATTTTATTTTTGAAGCTATAGTCAGGAGGGTTTCCAGTTTGATAGGACTATTATCCAATACCAGTAAACGTTTTTCGTCACCGAGCATTTTTAAGGTTTTTTCATTTAATGCCGGATCCGGATCGACTGTGGTTCGGATATTGACGATACCCGTTTCTTTTTTCCCGTATTTAACTACATCCATGGTAGTGATCTGATCTAAAGGGATTTTATCCACTAGCTCTTTGGTGGATTCTTCGCCATTCACAAAATAGTTCGGTTTGGTTAAAATTTCGATAACGCCCAAGTTACCCTCAGGCCCATATTGGTCTATGGCTTTTTGATCTTTTAATACATGGATAGAGGTTATCTGGTCAGGCAATATATTTTGGATTTCGTCCAGTGTAACCCGGTCTCCGTTTAGTATATATATAGCCTGTCCGGAAAAATTTATTTTCTCCGACCCTGATACGGGTTTCAAAGGTATATCCAATTTAAACTTGACCGGCAGGGTCATTTTTACCCTCACGGCTTTTCCATTCACTTCACCCGGGGTCCATCGTTCCGGGAGTTCATTCATTCCCTTTACAACCCTCAAGGCCTCGCTGCCGGTACCCTGACCTGGATCTTTAAGTAATTCGAATTCAGTCAATGAACCATCCGTATTGACTACAAAACTGATTAAAGCCGTTCCTTGTATACCCAATTGACGAGCGGAGCCGGGATAACGGGTGGTCTTTGATAAATAGGTGATCATATTTTGTAACGAACAATCAGATTGCTCCGCTTCAGACCTTAAATGTTTGCAGCCCGGAAACCCTGGCATAACGTCGACCTCGGTATAAACAGAGTCTGACCCTATTTCTTCCGGATGGATTAAATCCAGTGTCGGATCAGAATGATACATTACATCTGATTTGTACGCAAATAACAATCCCAATATAAATAACATAGGTATTATTAAAGTATATTTCCAGGCTTGAACAGGTCTGGATCTTGATTTCATCATCATGTTGATTCTGTTTTTTAATTGTGAGTAAATAAAATGGTTGGCCAAAGCCATATGCAGACCACGCTGGGAATGGTCTATCAGCAAACGGCCATAACTGTTTTTGTCATTCGACCTGGTGACCAGCGCGTCTGCAAGATATTCATGCGTATTGCGGATGGATTTTTTGTACCAATAAACCATAGGGCTGCACCAGGCCATCACGGAAATGAGTTCAACGAGTAATACATCCAGCGTATGCCAGTCCGTGACATGACTGGTTTCGTGCCGGAGTATACGATTCAATTCCTTGTCCTTAAATTTTACCTTGTCACTGATAAAAATAAAACGGAGAAAAGAAAATGGCAGGTGTTCAAAGTCCGTGGCAACCTGAATGTAATCCCCCATCCGTTTTTTAGGACAGGTCCGGATAAGCCGCAGGATTCCGATACATTCTTTGGCCAGTAACCCGAAACTAACAACCACACCAGCCCAATAGATCAGGCTCAATATGGCAAACCAATCTATGGCGCTTAGACCGGTTGGTGAATTGAACTGAAATTCCAGAATCCTGGCAGTACCTTGAAAAGCAGCGTATACCGGCAGGTCTTTGTCCTGCATCGTCCACTGGTCCCAGATTAATCTGATTAAAGGAATAATTGCCCCCAACAGCAAGGTCCCTATCAGATAATACCGGTTGAACCTGAAAAAGGTCTCTTTCTGCAGAAAGGTCCTATAGATTAACAGGAAAAATAACCAGCATAGACTGCTTTGCAATATCCAGGTGATCATGACTTTTTCTTTTTATTTTTTTCCAAGGCCTCCATTAGTTGGCCCAATTCTTTCAGGTTCAGGTCGTTTTCCTGTACCAAAAAGGAAACCAATCGATTGGCGGATCCTCCAAAATATTCCGCTATCAGGTCTTTTACAGAATGTTTACTGTATTCTTCCTTGGGGATAGCCGCAAAATATTCATAGGTCCTGCCATATGCCTTATGGTCTACAAACCCTTTTTTTTCCAGAATACGGACAATGGATGAAATGGTGCTATGAGGGGGTCGGGGCTCACCCAACTCATCCAGGATATCACTGACTAATACCCTTCCCTTGGACCAGATAATCTGCATGATTTCTTCTTCTGCTTTGGTTAATCGTTTGCGCATAAAACAATTTGGTTTGGATGAATCAAATATACAACGCCAGAATGCGTTTGTCAACTAATTTTTTAATTTTAAAACGTATAATTACGTTATAAAAAATTATAAGGTTGATTGTGAGACAATTAAAGGCTATAAAAATTAATCGATATAAATTACTTTTCGGGTAAAATAAACGCCCAGGGAAAGTTCGAGGGTCAGATTTTTGATACTTTTTTCTGGTATCATGGTGGTCTGGCCAGGTTGGTAA
>Ga0163153_10005805_pt1 | contig 14334 bp, 14 predicted proteins | sample OliLakLV19MP6IB1_FD_148629 | JGI IMG/M metagenome (GOLD analysis project Ga0163153, IMG submission 148629) | Freshwater microbial mat bacterial communities from Lake Vanda, McMurdo Dry Valleys, Antarctica - Oligotrophic Lake LV.19.MP6.IB-1 | ecosystem: Environmental > Aquatic > Freshwater >... | reverse complement strand
TTCGGGCCTAAAGCCGGCCATCAAGGTGCCCGGCGGCGGCGCTCTTCCTCGAGGTGATTCATCCACTGCAGCGCGGCATCACGCGCTTTGGGGTATTTGCTGGCACGGCCCCAGTCCGCACTGGCCGAGTCAAAATTACCCAGATTGAACTCGGCCATGCCACGTAATAAATAGGCTTCACCGGTTTTTCGCTCGTCCAGACCACCTTTGCTGATGGCTGCACTCAGGGCTTCTTGTGCCGGAGTCCAACGTTCCATATCGACCAGAATGTAACCCCGGCGCAAGTCGATATCACCGGTTCTGGCTGCCGTGCCAGCCTTTTCATAGGCCGCCAGCGCATTCTCCATTTCTTCGGCGGCATACCAGGTGTCAGCAACCAAAGCCCAATGCCGGTCTGTTGCCGCTACAACACCTGAAGTAATGCCCTTCTGCATCACTTCTGCCGATTTGTAGGGCACATTGGCATTGGAATAGAGGCTGGAAAGGAAAATGATGTCACCCTGGCTATCGAGCAATTTCTTGCGATAGGCCAGTGCCAGTACTGACAGGGCTTTGTCGTCCTGTTTCAGCTTGTAATAAATCTGCGTTAACTGGGTCCAGTAAGATTTTTTCTCTGGCCACTTCGAAATCATGATTTCGAGCGTTGCCGCGGCCTGCGGAAACTGCTCGAGTTCATAGTGTGACGCCAGCTTCAATTGATACCAATTTTCCTTGGGCTCCTTTTCCATGGAAATGGCTTGCTCAATCGCTGTAAGAGCACTGGCATAATCTTTCTTGTTGGCATTAATCGAAGCCTTCAATACGTAGGCCGACGAAGTTATTTTTTCCTTTGGCGCGGTACAAAACCACAGGTCCAAACGATTGAGCGCATCATCGTAACGCTCTTTCATGTAATACAACTGGGCAATCTGGTACATCAGGGCAAAATGCGCCTGATCAGGCAGGGCATTGAGTTGCACCGCTTTTTCGAAGTACTGCAGGGCCGGGTCAAAATTATTCCGCGACCACTCAACCTGAGCCAGTGCCTGGTACAGGATGGCTTGCAGGTAATCATCTTTGCCGGAACGATCCAGCAACTTGCGAAGTCCGTTATAGGCTTCGTTGTATTTTTCTTCGCCGACTAATTCGTAGACTTCATTCAGTTGCTTGTAGGTAGCCTCATCCATTGCCTGGGCACCGACCTCGCGTTTCTGGCCACATTGGGCGGCCTGCTGGGCTTGTAGCTCGAAGCTGGTGAACAGCAAGGCACTGGCACAGACGGCCAGAAATATTCGGCCAGGGTCGAGTGAAGGAAACATTTCAATACCCCTCCGCTTCGTCTAACGAGAAATCAATGATCTGTGTAGCCCGACGCTCTACGGCGATTCCATCGACAACACGCGGTTTGAATTTCCACTTGAGAATAGCCCGAATGGCTTCACGGTTGAATATCCGTGCAGGCTCAGCTTCGATCACGCGCGGATCCTTGACGGTACCCACTTCGGTAATGATGAACTCCACTTTTACCCAACCTTCGATACTGCTGATCGCAGCTTCGCGCGGGTACATGGGCCGGATCACCACAACCGGAATAATGTCTCCTTCGGCGGTTTTGTCGACCTGTTGGAAATTGCCAATGAATATGCCTTCGCCGCCACTGAGCGGCACATCCAGGTTTGGCATGTCCAGCTTAGGCATGTTCTGCACTGTCTGGTCCTGCTTGGCAATCTGCATCTTCGGCGGTGGTGGTGGATTCTTAGGTGGCGGCGGCTTCTTGGGAATCCGGCGATTCTTGGTGGTGATGTCATCTGGAATTTCTATCGGGCCAAAGTGAATGCCCGCAATCGCTTCGAGATCATCACGACCGCCAGCGCCAGAAGACACCAGCTTATTCATTAACAGGAACAAGCCAAAAGTAACCGCGATGGCCAACAAAGCTGAAATCAGTACACGAAGCTTGCTCATGATCAATTACTTCCCGGAATGTCCGCGGAAATCGCAATACCTTCGATGCCCGCCAGTTTCACCTGATCCATGACCTGGGTAACCGTACCTATCCGTGAACCTTTGTCGGCAATAATCACCACGCTACCTTCAGGATTCTCCGCTTTGGCCCGCTCTACCTGTTGACGTACCTCACGCAATTCAATCTGACGCTTGGCCATCCAGATATCATCATTGGGCCGTATACCGATTAAAATGGTTCCGTTGTGCAGGTTTACTGCCTGCATGGCTTCAGGCTTGACGATAGTCGCGCCTGTTTCCTTGGTGAAGGAAGTGGTGACAATGAAGAAAATAAGCATGATAAACACGATATCCAACATCGGCGTGATGTTGATTTCGGCATCTTCAGTATGTGCATGCCTTCTGGCCATGCAGCAGTCTCCGTTGTTCAGGATGCTGCCAGCGGCAGCATCATTAGAGTCTTAGTGACGCTGGAGTAAGTCTTCCAGTCTGTCGGATTCCGTCTGGGCTTTATGCTCCAACCAGGTTCCAAAATAAACACCAGACAATGCCGCTACCATTCCGGCCATGGTCGGCACCGTGGCCATGGAAACACCTCCAGCCATAGCCCGGGCATTACCGCCACCGCTGTAGGTCATCACGTCAAACACCGTGATCATGCCGGTAACAGTGCCGAGCAAGCCCATCAATGGGCAAATGGCAATCAGGGCCTTGATAAAGCCCAGGTTCTGGGTCAGGGCTATGGAAGCTTCAGAAATCAGGCCGTCCCGAACCTGCCTGGCATACCAGGAACTGGTATCGGCCCGGGATTCCCACACATTCACAGCATTATTGCGCCTTTCAGGAAATACTTTATAGAGGTACCAGATGCGCTCCAGAATAAAGGTCCACATCAGGAACAACACCAGCATGATGGCCCACAGCACATCACCTCCCAGGGTCATAAAATCCCGGATAGAAGCTATGGCTTCATAAAACCAAATCATGCGCGGCGCTCTGCCATGCGGGCAATGATGCCCGCAGCCTGTTCTTCCAGTGTCTGAATCAGGGCCTTGGCTTTACCCTGCAGGAAGCTGTGAAACAGAGTCAGCGGAATGGCCACGATCAGGCCCAAAACCGTAGTAACCAGGGCGGTGGAAATACCACCAGCCATCATGCGTGGATCACCGGTACCAAACAGTGTGATCATCTGGAAGGTGGCGATCATGCCGACCACGGTACCCAACAGACCCAGCAGTGGAGCAACGACGTAAAGCACTTTGATAAAGCTCAGGCCGGTTTCAATCGGCGCTGTTTCACGCAGAATGGCTTCGTCCAGTTTGAGTTCCAAAGTTTCAATGTCCGTATTCGGATTATCGGTATAAACCGCTAACACGCGGCCCAGCGGATTCTTCTTGTCCGCAGTCTCGCTTTTCATCTGGCGGGATATTCGGCCACCCATGGAGTACAACGAGAAGGCCTTCCACAGGCACAACAGCAAACCGAATGCGCCTACGCCGATAGTCACCCAACCGACCACCCCTCCATCTTCTTCAACTCGCTCCCACGGGGTTTTGCTTTGTACCACGGCCCGCAGAATCTGGCCGCGGGTAAAATCAATGGCCATGTCATTGGAACCACCTGGGGGCGCCGACACCAAGTCATCCGCCATAGCCTGGAAACGGTCTGCGGGCTGGCGCGCCAGCTCGATCAGGTTCTCGCGGCTCTTGCTGGTATCCCAATCCAGAAAAATTCCATCATCTGCAACGGCGTTAAATACGCCGACGCGAACAACTTCCATGTCCTGTTTTTCGCCACTGGTTCGTTCCACCGGCGCATTGAATTTGACTACCTTGCCGGATTCGGCAATTTCCGTAACCAATGCCGACCACAGGTTGCGCAATTCAGCAACGGTGGGCAGCTCACGGCGGCCGGAAAGATCCGCCAGGAACTGGCTGCGGCCGGGATACTGGGCAGTAACCATGGAATCATCCAGCGCAGCCTTTATGTCGCCTGCAGCCTGGCGGACCACACCAAACAATTCACCCAGGTTACCCATGCGCTCTGCCAAGGTTGTCTCCAGTTCGGCCAGGGTGCGTTCGTTGACATCGTATTCATCACGCAACTGATCACTGCGAGTATTTGCTGCTGTCAGTTCCTGCCGTGCTGCAGCCAGCAAATCTCTTTGCTGGTTGCGGTCACGCACAAACTCGGCTTCGCGTTGCTGATTGATCCTGGTTTCTGAAGAAGCGGCGTCACGAACGATACGCGCCAACTCGTCCAGGGTTTGAGCATTGGCCACAGGTGCCAACAGTAGGGCTGCAACCGCAATGATTATGCTTAACTTTTTCATTGTGCCACCTCCGGACCTGGTGTCGGCAGCATGACCAGATCGGGTGCCTTTTCATTCTTCGCAATGGCAATGCCGTTCTTTACTTCCAGCGCAAATTTGCTGGGCAGTTCTTCAAAGGCGCGGCTGCTGGGATTAAACCAACCGGTGCTGGATTGATCAGAAGTTTGATAAATCAGCAAGGTCCGGCCTACGCGCAGGAAATCCACGGTCTGGCCGGTAGTCGGCAAAGTGTCGGAATAGGCTTCAGTGGTGCGGCCAAATTCCAGTTCACCCTGGTAGGCCTCCATCACCCGGCGGTATTTTTCTGAAGCTGTTACTTCTGCCTCGTCCATCATGTCAGCCAGCCGCACGACCCGAGCACGCCGCTCTTCGATACGGAATGGAATATCCGCCTCGACAATTTTTTCAAGTGCATCGATCATCTCAAGCATCAATGGCACAACGCCGCGATTGGTGGCTTCGAGTCCTTCCAACTGATTGTTGATGGACTGGACTTCGGTACGCTGATCGCCGACCACTTTGGCCAGGTTATCGTTGTAAATTTTCAAGCCTTCAATTTCACGAACCACGGAGCGGTACTCGGCCAGCAAATCCTGAGTCTGCTTGGCGAGTGTAGTGACACGATCTTGTGATGATGCGGCATCTTTATTGATCTTGGTTTCTACCTGCACGGTTGAGCTCAGACCCTGGGCCTGCACGGCATTCAGCCACAGCAAGGCCGGAATGGCGATTAGGCAGGCCTTAAATAGGCGGCTTAGCTTGTTTTTTAGCATGACCTGTTTCCAATTGGTTCTAAAGAAGATTAATCGAAACCGGGGCCCGGAATCGCGCTCATCCGGGGCTCCCCGGACAACGGGGCGCTCAGGATACCCGAAGCTGCCGGTGCATTCCAGCAAGGGACAGTTTGTTGGCTGGGCGGAATTTATCGCTCCATAATTGCCTCAACAGACGCTGTCTCAGCTTACCTGCAGTATAAGCATAGCAGAGTGAATTTACTACGAAAATGCCCGTAGTTGAAGCCAATCGGTAATTCCATCCTGCACCTGTAACTTGCTTTGCGCAATTGTTGGATAATCAACCAATTCATACTTCGGGGCGCAACACACATGCCGGCAGAGAAAAAAACGAGTGCGCCAGCGGCAGACCATCTGACCCCATGCAGCATGCTACGTCTGTTACTGGTCATGCTCTATGATGCCGTTATCGTTTTCGCTGTGCTTATGGTTGCCGGGGCCATTGCTCTGCATCTGCCGTTCAACAACCAGAGCGCTGGAAAAGACCTCGCCTACACCCTCTATCTGTTGCTTGCATGGTTTCTCTATGTGGCCTGGTGCTGGCGCCATGGCGGCATGACTCTGGGCATGCGGGCCTGGAAAGTTCGTGTAGTCAGCGATTCCGGCAGCGATTCCGGCAGCGACCGGGCTCAACAACCCTCCTGGAGGCAGTGTGGTTTGCGTTTTATCAGTGCCTGGCTGTCTGCTGTACCTGCGGGAATGGGCTACTGGTGGATGCTGATCGACCACCAGCAGTTGAGCTGGCATGACCGCCTCAGTAAAACCCGCCTGTTATATTTCAAACCTGTGTCAGCAAACCAGCCCTCAAACAGTCCGCCGCAAGAAATAGATGGCGACAGAAGCCAGTAGCAATGGCGGCAGGATATGACTGAGCAAAGCAGACAGGTGATACACATCACCAAAATTCTGCGCCATGCGGGTCACAATCAGAAAACCTCCGCCCAACACCATACCCAGGAACATACGCACACCTATGTTCTGGCTGCGGCCCTGGCCAAACACGAAGGGCATGCCAGCCAGCACCAGGGCAATAACTGTAAAAGGAAAAACCAGTTTCTCCCACAAAGCTGACTGGTACATCGTATCGTCCAGACCATTGGCCTTGAGGTAATCCAGGTAATCCAATAGCGACCTGATTGACAGGCGTTTGGGCCGCGTAACTACCGAATCGAGTAATTCCGGCCGCACTTCGGTAGACCAGGGTAATTTTTCATGCTGGCTGGCGAATGCGCCTGATTCGCTGAAACTCACTGCTGATACCTGGTCCAGTTCCCAGGCGCCACCCTGGTGGGAAGCACTTGCTGCGCGGGTGATCCTGGCCAGATTCACACCTTCGTCAAAGTGGTAAATAACAATGTCCTTGAATTCCAGTGATTGCTGACCGCGATCGGCTGACAGTATGGGAGCCTGGATGTTCACAATATCTGTACCGTCCCGCATCCACACCCCTGTGGTGCCGCCAATGATGGCCTGCCCGACCATTTCGCTGAGCCGGAATGCGCGGGCCTGCTGCTCCGCCGCTGGGGCCAAATATTCGCCTAGGATCATCACCGGCACTGTCAGCAACAAGGCGCCGCCAATGGCAGCGGAAGCCAGACGCACGCGCGATACGCCCGAGGTGCGGAATGCCACCAGCTCATTACTGGCTGCCAGGCCACCCACACCAATCAAAGCCCCCAGCAAAGCGGCCACCGGAAAAATCTGGTAGGCCAAGCGTGGCAGGGTAAGTATCACGACCCACATAGCATCCAGGCTGGTGTATTCAGCCTGGGTGTCTCGCAACTCGCTCAGCAAGGAAAAAAGCACGAACAACAAAGTCAAACCCAGCCACACCACCATCGTTCCCAAAATGGCGGCGCGGCCAATATAGCGATCTACCAGTTTAATCATGTTCAGCCACTCCCAACCTGGCGGCCCTGGTGCTGCAACCAGAAAAAGGCACTGACAGCAAACACCAGGTGCACCCACCACATACCCAGAACCGGCGGTAGCGCGCCTTCAGCAACCCAGGAACGGCTCATATACAACAGGTTGGCATAAACCACATAAACCAGTATTCCCAGGATAACCCGTCCACCCCGCCCTTCACGCGGTCGCGAATGCGCCAGGGGAATGGCCAGCAAGCCAAGTATGACGATGGCAAGTGCAGGTGAAATCCGCCACTGCAATTCCGTCCGGTCGACCTGGTTGCTGGAGCGCAACAACTCCGTGCTGGAACGTGCTTCTATATCCGGCTCCGAGCTCTTTTTTTCGGGCTCCGGCACACGCAGGTCGTTGCGGGAAAAATGGATGATGCCGAAATCCAGTTTATCTGCACCACCTTCGGTAATCTGGCCGTTCTCCAAGGTGAGAAAACGTTCGCCAGTTTGTACGTTCAGCCAGTAGTAGCCTTTTTCAGCCACCCAGACCTGTTCGCGATCATCCGTCTTCTGCCGAATGAACACATTCCTCAGCGTTTGCCCGTCTTTCTCTACGGCTTCAACATACAACACCAGGTTACCGCCCCGCAGCACGTGAAACTGGCCAGTTTGCAAACCCCATTCTGAAGCCGTTCGGAAGGCTTCTTCCAGTCTTCTCTCCGCAGTCTTGGCGGCCATGGGTGCAATAATCAGGCCGATGACCAGAACCAATACCGCCACGGGCAATACCAGGTTAAACAATGGCCGCAGCATCAGCCTCCAGCTAAACCCGCTGGCGCGCATGACCGCCATTTCCTGGTCACGGTACAAGCGGCCCAAACCCCAGATCACCGCTATGAATATGGCCAGCGGTAGAATGGTGCTGAGCACGTCCGGAATTTTCAATGCAATCAATTCACCCAACAATCCCGGCGGCAGGCGGCCACCGGCGATGTCATTGAGCATTTCACCCAGAGTCACGCCAAACATCACCACCAATAAAACCAGGGTGACGGCGATAAATGTCCAGGACCATTCACGCAGAATGTATTTTTGCAGGATATTCAGAACAGCCTCGAGCGCTGAAACCATTGTCAAAGGCCGACATTCATGCCGCCGGCTTGCAGCGGGCAGTTTAGCAGCATTACCTGTCAGCGAATTACTGGCAGTGAAATTGAAAACAGACTGTTCACCCTCAAGCCGTGTGCTCTTCTGTTCCCTGCATTTGCGGCCGGAAGCCAATGAACCACAATCAGGGCCAAGGTCATTCCACTGGCAATTTCCAGTACAATGCCGCGTTTATGCCCCAATAGTGTTGCGACACGATTGCGCTGGCCACAATAATGGTTATTGAGCGGGACACATAACTCACATGCATTTGAAACTATCTGACATTGCAGCCATTCAAAGTGATGCTGCCTGCGTAGTCATTGGCTTATCAACTGATGGGCCTTTAAGCGCCAGCGCTCAGGCGATCGATAAAGCCAGTGACGGCGCGCTGCAAAAATTAATCGACAGTCGCGACATTGCGGCGGCAAACGGCAAAACCACGCTGTTGCACGGTTTTAAGGGCATGAGTTCCAGTCGTTTATTGGTGGTCGGTTTCGGTGAAATCGCCAAGCTGGACGGCCCTGCATTTGATCAGGCTTGTTTCAAGGCCGGTCGGGTGCTGCGTGATCACCCCAGCGAAGATTGCCACATCTGTTTGCATGAAATAAAAGTCGGAAGAAAATCCCCGGGCTGGCGATTGCGCCAGGCAGCCTTGGCTATTTTGCGCGCCAATTACAAGTACACAGCAACCAAGAAACCGGCCAGCAATGCAGCCAAGCCATTAGCCAAAGCCAGTTTCCTGGGCAAAGCAGAACTCAAAGCTGCGCTGCACCAGGCAGCCGCCATGGCCGAGGGATATGAACTGGCTCGCCACCTGAGTGATCTGCCACCCAATATCTGCAATCCGGATTTCATGGCCGCAGAAGCCGGCAGAATTGCCGAGAATGAAAAGAAAGTTGAACTGGAGATTCTGGAGCAGCAGCAGATGGCAGAACTGGGCATGGGTGCATTGCTCGGCGTAGCCAGTGGCAGCAGCACCGATCCCAAGCTGATTGTCCTGAAATACAGGGGCAGCAAAGCCAGTGATAAACCTGTTGTGCTGGTAGGCAAAGGCATCACTTTTGATTCCGGTGGCCTGTCGCTGAAGTCGCCGGAAAACATGATGGAAATGAAGTACGACATGTGCGGCGCGGCCAGCGTGCTTGGCGCCTTTAAATCCTGTGTCGCAATGAAGCTGAAAATCAACCTGATCTGCGTTGTTGCCGCAGTCGAAAACATGCCCGGCGGCAATGCTTACCGGCCGGGCGATGTGGTTACCAGCATGTCGGGCAAAACCATTGAAGTGCTCAACACCGATGCGGAAGGCCGCCTGGTGCTGTGCGATGCACTCACTTACTGCGAACGCTTCGAGCCAGCATGCATTATCGATGTAGCAACGCTGACAGGAGCATGTGTCGTTGCCCTGGGTCATCCTGCCAGCGGCTTGCTGAGCAACGACGACAAGCTGGCGCAAGACCTATTGAACGCCGGCGACGATGTGGTCGACCGCGCTTGGCGCATGCCACTGTGGAGTGATTACCAGTCACAGATCGACTCAAAATTTGCTGACATGAAAAACGTCGGCGGCATGTCTGCGGGCGCCATTACGGCAGCTTGCTTCCTTTCCCGCTTTACCGAAAAGCAGCGCTGGGCTCATTTGGACTCGGCAGGCACCGCATGGAAGTGGAAAGATGATGATGGCGGTACCGGCCGTCCAGCCGGTTTGCTCACTCGTTTCCTGATGCAGCAAGCCGGCGTCAAGGCTCTGTAAAACATGGCCAGTAGTTCTTGCCAGGTTGATTTTTATGTAGTCGAGGATGAGCGCAAGTCGGTGGAACAATTGGCTTGCCAGTTGGCTATGATGGCCTGGGAACAGGGGATGCGCTCCATGCTGTTGTTATCCAACCAGAAGCAAGCTGAACAACTGGACAGCTTGATGTGGTCGGTACCCAATGAGCGCTTCCTGCCGCACCAACTGTGCTGCCAGACAGGCCAGGCTCCGGTGACCATCGGTACGGCTGCCGATCTGGACCATTCTGTGGCTGATGTCATCATCAACCTCAGCACCGAGCTGGTACCTACACCGCAACGATTCAGACGTTTGCTGGAACTGGTTCCGGCCCGCGATGCCGAGCGTAAGGCTTCCCGTGTCAAATTCAGCGCCTACCGGGAGCTGGGGCTGCAACCCAAGAGTCACGCAATGGGCCGACATACCGGCAATAACTGAACAGCCACTTCCAATATCCAATATTTTTTTAAGAAGCAAAGATCCCATGGACAAGAGTTACGACCCGGCCGCCATTGAACAGCGCTGTTACCAGCAATGGGAAAGCAACGGCTATTTCCGCCCTTCGGGCAGTGGCGAAAGCTACAGCATCATGTTGCCACCGCCGAATGTAACCGGCAGTTTGCACATGGGCCATGCCTTCCAGGACACCATCATGGATTGCCTGACCCGCTGGCAACGCATGCGGGGCAAGAATACCTTGTGGCAGCCAGGCACCGACCACGCCGGAATTGCCACGCAAATGGTGGTGGAACGGCAATTGCTGGCCAAAGGTACTTCACGCCATGACCTGAGTCGTGAACAATTTGTGGCTGCGGTGTGGCAATGGAAGGAGCAGTCGGGCGACACCATCAGCCGGCAGATGCGTCGACTCGGGGCTTCAGTGGACTGGGAAGCGCATCGCTTTACCATGGACGAAGAGCTGTCACATGCGGTGCGCAAGGTGTTCGTTGCATTGCATGAAGAAGGGCTGATCTATCGCGGCAAGCGGCTGGTGAACTGGGATCCGGTTTTACATACCGCACTGTCCGACCTGGAAGTGCTGTCGGAAGAAGAAAACGGCAAGCTGTGGCATATCGCCTATCCTCGCGCCGACGGTCGTGGCCAGGTGGTAGTGGCCACTACCCGTCCGGAAACCATGTTGGGCGACACCGCGGTGGCGGTAAACCCGGAAGACGAACGCTACAGCGACCTGATCGGTTTGCTGCTGGAGTTGCCATTGACCGGTCGGCACATTCCCATCATCGCCGATGATTACGTGGATGCGGAATTCGGTTCAGGTTGCGTGAAAATTACCCCGGCTCACGACTTCAATGATTACGAAATCGGCAAGCGCCATGACTTGGCCATGATCAATATTCTCAATCCGGATGCCACGCTGAATGAAAATGTGCCGGAAGCCTACCGGGGCCTGGATCGCTATGTCGCCCGCGAGCGGGTGATCGCGGATCTGCAGGCTGCCGGTCTGCTGGAGCGGGTGGAAAATCACCAGTTGATGATACCGCGCGGTGATCGTTCACACGCTGTGGTTGAGCCTTACCTTACCGACCAGTGGTATGTGAAAGTCGAGCCGCTGGCCAAACCCGCCATTGCGGCGGTTGAAGATGGCCGTATCCAGTTTGTTCCGGCCAACTGGTCGCGCACTTATTTTGACTGGATGCACCGCATCGAAGACTGGTGTATCAGCCGGCAACTGTGGTGGGGCCATCGCATTCCGGCCTGGTATGACGCCGACGGCAATATCCACGTCGGTATGGACGAGCAGGATGCCCGCCAGCGTTCTGGACTGGATGACAGCGTAGTTCTGAACCAGGACGAGGATGTGCTGGATACCTGGTTCTCATCCGCCCTGTGGCCCTTCTCTACTCAAGGCTGGCCAGAGCAAACACCAAGGCTGGAGCAATTCTATCCAGGCAGCGTGCTGGTTACCGGCTTTGACATCATCTTTTTCTGGGTCGCCCGCATGATCATGCTGGGCATCAAATTCATGGACGATGTGCCCTTCCGCACGGTTTACATTCACGGCCTGATCCGCGATGGCCAGGGCCAGAAAATGTCCAAGTCCAAAGGCAATGTGCTGGATCCGCTGGACCTGATCGACGGCATCGAACTGGAATCGTTGGTGAGCAAACGCACCACCGGCCTGATGCAACCGCAGATGGCCCCGGCCATAGAGAAAGCCACACGCAATGAATTTCCAGACGGCATTCCGGCTTATGGCACCGATGCCCTGCGTTTTACCTTTGCCTCATTGGCGACCACCGGCCGCGATATTCGCTTTGAACTGGGCCGCATCGACGGTAACCGGAATTTCTGTAACAAGCTGTGGAACGCCGCACGTTTTGTGCTGCTGCAAACCGAAGGCCATACCATCAACGCCAACGCCGAGCCTGGGCCCATAGACCGCTGGATACACTCACGGTTGGATCGCATGGTAAGCGAAGTGCATGCTCATCTGGGCGACTACCGCCTGGATCTGGCCGCCCAATCATTGTATGAATTTGTCTGGAATGAGTATTGCGACTGGTACCTGGAATTCACCAAGCCCACCATGCAAGGCGAGGATGAGAAGGCCAAAGCCGCAACGCGCCATACCCTGCTAAGCGTGCTGGAAACTACGCTGCGCTGCCTGCACCCCATCATGCCTTTCATCACCGAAGAAATCTGGCAGCGTATTCGTGCTCCGCTGGGCCTCGAAGGCGAAACCATAATGCTACAACCCTGGCCGCAATCATTCCGCGCGGATGAGGCGATTGAACAGGATATCATTTGGCTGAAAGAGGTTATCCAGGGAGTCCGGCGGATACGCTCAGAGCTGAATATTTCTCCCGGAAAGCCGCTGGATATCTGGTTTCAGGGTGGCAATAAAACGGATCGTGAACGATTAAAACATCACGCAATCGTGTTTGCACAATTGGCCCGCGCCAGCAGTATCCAATGGGTGGATGATTCCACCGATAGCAGTGAATGCGCTGTGTCCTTGCTGGCTGATCTGAAAATTCTCGTACCCCTTGCCGGCTTAATCGATGTAGAGGCCGAGCTGACCCGTTTACGCAAGCAACTGGAGGCTGAAAACAAACACGTCAAAACCTGCCAGGGCAAGCTGGCCAACCAGCGCTTTGTTGAAAATGCGCCGGCCGAGGTGGTGGAGCAGGAACGCGAGCGACTGGCGGAGCACGAGAGCAATCTGGGCACCCTGGCGGAGCAGGTCAAAAAGCTGGAATCAATGCGGTAGAATTTAGAACGCTCTGAATAAATCCATCCTGAATTTCCCAGAGCACACTTCCCTGTGTCGCAGCACGCTCTTAATTAATCAGCGATTCCTTTGGGGGTTCAGAAAGGCAGCAGATCCGACCAATCGACACTGCGTGGGCCAAACGGCCCGGGCAGATCGCATTTCATGATCAGGGCATTTTCGCGGCCTTTTGCGGCACGGTAATAATCCGGCCGCTCACCAACCACGCGAAAACCGTTTTTGCGGTACAGCGAAATACCGGTCTTGTTGCTCGGCCGGACTTCCAGGAACATGGTGTCCACCCCCATCTGCTGAGCCCATTGAACGGCATGTTCCAGCAGCATGCGCCCCAGGCCATGGCCCTGCCAGGCGGGATCGACGCACAGATTCAATAAATGCGCTTCATCGGCCGCATGGGTCAAGATGGAGTAACCCACCAGTTGCTCTCCCTGGACCAACGCATTGCCACAATAACCCACCCGCAAACAATCCTGAAATATGGCGAGGGTCCAGGGAAAGGGATAGGCCGTCTCTTCGATCTGCATCACGCGCAGCAGGTCAGCATAATCCAGTCGCCGAACCTGATATTGCATCTCCAGTGGTGCAGTACTCATCGCGTCGCTTTTTCTATTGATTTTGCCGAGCTGACCAGCCGTTACCAACCAGTTGTAACCACAAGCTGCGTTTCTGCTCGGGGCTGTTGGCCAGCACAGCCAATGGTGGCGCATAAATGATCCGGGCACTACCCAGCACTTCACTGCCCCCCGCCTTTGCGGCAAAACCAGCGGCAAATACCAATACCCGGGTAAACAATCGTTCCCTGATGGCGCGCTCCAGGTTCAAGCCGGCATCGCCCGAAGCCGAATTTGTGTTGCTCTGAGCTGGCTCGCTTTGGGCCTGCCAACCCCACACCGGTGTTTCACCCAGGCAGCGGGCAATGTCACTGGCCAGTTGTGACGAAGCTTCTGCCCGCTGGCCGCACAACAACAAGGTCTGCCCTGTTCCGGGGCCGATCTCAAAATAAAGGTCCTGTATGGGCTGAATGGGCGTACTACCGGCTGGCGGCTTGCTTTCGGGTGCCGGCGCTGGCGGTTCCCTGAGTTCTGCCGCCGCGGCCAGCACGACGCGGGCCGCAGCCTGTTGCTTGCTGATCCATGGCTGGATACCCATGGCATCAAGATACTGCAGACGCTGCCCTTCATTCATCACGAGCTACTGTCCCCAGCATTCTCCTCTTTGAGCCTATTCTCCCCATC
>Ga0163153_10005804_pt1 | contig 14336 bp, 19 predicted proteins | sample OliLakLV19MP6IB1_FD_148629 | JGI IMG/M metagenome (GOLD analysis project Ga0163153, IMG submission 148629) | Freshwater microbial mat bacterial communities from Lake Vanda, McMurdo Dry Valleys, Antarctica - Oligotrophic Lake LV.19.MP6.IB-1 | ecosystem: Environmental > Aquatic > Freshwater >... | reverse complement strand
GGTCTGCCATTCTGTGATCCAGTCGGTGCACACGCGTGGTCCGAATGGCTCCATCTGATCGCGCAGATCGTCCAGTTTGCGTTCCAGGACTTCGGCGCGCTGGTTGAGCTGAAATTGCGCAAAGCTTTTGGCCAGAATCGGCTGGATCTGATCGAGGGGATGCGCTTTCAAGAGGTTGAGAACCATGGGATAGCTGATGACGAATTGGCTGTTGATCGCTTCCGGATGGCCGGTGAACCCTTTGGTCAATACGTTCAGATCGATATAGGGCGAAGGGGTGACGATGGCGAAGCCCACGAGATCTTTACCACGGCGTCCTGCGCGGCCTGCAATCTGTTGCACCTCGCCGATCGTCAGGTCCATGAAGTCGCGCGATTTGCGGATGCTGGACTGCGTGATGATGACGGTGCGCGCAGGGAAGTCGACTCCGGCGGCTAATGTGGTCGTGGCGAAGACGGCATCGAGGCAGCCATGACGCATCAATTCCTCAACAGCGATTTTCCACGAGGGCAGATGTCCTGCATGATGCGCCGCTACGCCGATGCGTTGGACGGTCGGAATGAGCGGGTGTTCGGCGATGCTGGGATATTGGGCGATCACCTTGTCCAGCACAGCGGCGATGGCCTCCTGACGAGGTGTCGGGAGGAGGATGTGGCTATGGTCGAAGGCCTGCATCGCTTCATCGCAGGCACGGCGCGACGTGAGGAATACGATGGCAGGGGTCAAGTGCTTGTCGCGAAGCGCGAGTATCAGATCAACCGGATGAATCGAGGGGGGCATGCAGTTTCGTTCCCTTTGCAATCACGACCAACCCGGATTCTGTGACGGTAAATCGCTGGGCATCGGCCTCCAGGTCGTACCCGATTTCCGAGTGAGGCGGGATGATGACATCTTTGTCGATGATAGCTCGTCTGACACGGCTCTCTGCGCCGATGATCACGTTTTCCATGAGAATCGATTCACGCACATCCGCATGGTCTTGCACATGAACGTTCGGCGACAGCACGGAGTTTTGTACCCGGCCGCCGGAGATGATGCAGCCGCCGCAGACGATGGAATCCAGAGCCACGCCCATTCTTCCGCCTTGATAATCTTGCGAGAAGACGAATTTAGCCGGTGGAAACTGTCCTTGATACGTCCGAATCGGCCACTGTTGGTCGTAGAGATTAAAGAGGGGATCCACAGCAACTAGATCCATGTTCGCTTCCCAATAGGCATCCAGGGTACCGATGTCCCGCCAGTACTTCACATCTTTCTTATTCGCGTCGACAAATTTGTAGGCATAGACAGGCCGGTCGCGAATCATCCGCGGAATGATATTTCTCCCGAAGTCGTGGCTGCCGCCCTCCTGGGCATCGGCGATCAGCTGCTCGCGGAGGACCTTGGTGCGAAAGAGGTAGATGCCCATTGAGCCAAAAGCACGGGTCGGATCGTTGGGAATCGACGGGGGGTTCGCGGGCTTTTCGATGAAGTCCGTAATCCGGAAATCTTCATTCACATGGATGACGCCGAATCGATGGGCATCTTCGATCGGGATATCGATCGCGCCGACCACGGCATCGGCCCCTTTGGCGAGTAGCCAATGGAACATTTCCATATAGTTCATCTTGTAGATGTGGTCGCCCGCCAGGATGAGTACATAGTCCGGCTGTTCAGTATCGAGCAGAAACAGGTTTTGATAGACTGCGTCGGCGGTGCCTTGGTACCATTCTTCACTGATCCGCTGCTGGGGCGGAATCGAGGCGATATATTCGCCGAGTTCGGCATTCATGATATTCCAGCCTGTTCGGATGTGACGATCGAGCGAGTGGGATTTGTACTGGATGAGAACGGCGACTTTTCGAAGCCCCGAGTTGAGACAATTGCTGAGTGTGAAATCGATAATGCGATATTTCCCGCCGAAGGGAACGGCAGGCTTGGCCCGATGCTCGGTGAGGGGCTGAAGACGCTCGCCTTTCCCGCCCGCCAGCAACATGGTGAACATGTTCAGCATTGCGGCGGATTGTAACAGGACACAGAGGAAATAGAAAGAAAGCATACTCGTTGACAACGCGAGAATCTGAGACGATACTACACAGGGTAGTCTGAAAAATTAGTGAGTAATCGAGCATAAGGAGTCAGCATGAAGCGGGATGTAGTGGTCACGTCGCTGGTGAGGCAGAAGGCGGTTCAAAAGCCGGCTGTGGATCGCGGGATCGATGCGCTTCGGCGGGTCGAGCATCTTGAAAGCCAAATGGCAAAGTTGTCCGAATTGGTCCGCGAGCATGCGGAAGATGTCGATCGATTAGTGCGTATTGTGGCTGAAGATCGTGACGTCATTCGTCGGCAGCTTTTGCGCAAGCATCATGAGCAAGTTCGGGTCCGCAAGCATCTTCGAGCATCCAACTCTAAGGTGGGGCTCGATTTCTGAGTCTGGTGATTTTGTGCCGTCGATCCCTCCCCATGAATCCACCTTTGCATATGTCATGTGGGAAGCGATTCCTGAAACTGTCGACCGGTTGAATGTCCAGAATTCATCAGATCCTCAGAGATCCTCCACGTTACGCTTCACGGGTGTCGCGAACAGCACAGACAGACTTTTGGGGCGGTCTGCCGGAGCAGCGTCCGCGTCGTCTGTCATGGGCTCTATCGCTGACCTTGAAGGCGCTGGAGTCAATTGGAGAAGGCCTATGTGTACTCAGGAGATGAGAATGTTCGGGATTGCGCGGCAATATGCGCGATCGTGATGGGGGAGGAAAAGGGATGACCGTGCGGCAGCAATATTTTCATTCTTGGGGAATCGCCTTCTTCATTGTGTTGGTAGGAATAGTTCCGACTCTATCGGCTGAGCCGATCGTGAAAGGCCGGGTTACCCCTGTCCAAGTGCCTTACGAGGCGCCTCCGAAGGGACAGGATCTATCCGCTGAATCCGTTCCCCAGAATACAAAATCGTTGACGGCTGAAGAGGCTCAGCGGGCGGAAGCGCTGTTACCCTTACTGGAAGGCGCGCAAGAGTTTTGGGCCATGGGCGAATTCGTACATCTGGGTGAACCATCGGTCCCGGTCCTGGTCAAAGGATTGACCATGGCGGGACCCCGTATTCGTTACAATACGATTGAAACGATTTCAATGTTGAAGGCCACCTCTGCGGTTCCGGCTCTCGCTATGGCGGCGAAAGAACCGAACGAAATTCCGCGGGTTCGTGAACATGCCTTGAGAGTGGCCGTACGATTGGATGGGGCAAAAGTTGTCGATGCCATTGAGTCGATGGCACACGATCAGAATTCGTCGATCCGAAAGGCCGCTGCTTTTGAGGCTCGGTATGTCAGAGAGAAAGCGGTGATCCCGGTTCTGATCGGGATGATTGCCGATGAAGAGCGATTTGTCGCATTCTCAGCGGTGCAGTCACTCTGGATTCTCACTCGACATGAAACGGAGTTTCATGATTGGGAGACCTCAACCAAACAAGACCGTCAAGAGTGGGCGACCGAATGGTTAGAATGGTGGAACGGTCAGAAGGATAGTTTTGAAATGTTGGATCCCAAAAGGCCTGGCCGGGCTCGCTAGATGACCGGTTGTTCTGGTCTATTTGGTCTATCTGGCTTGTTGGGTTGAACGAAACAAACCAGATGAACCAGATAAACAAAACAAACTAGATCAACCAGTTTTATCCCGCCTTGCGTGGGCAAAAAATCCTATGTTATATTTTGTCGCTCTCTTCCTTTGTCGCGAAATGTCATAGAAGGATAGTCGATTCACGATATGCCCACACTCCGGATTGCAAAGCTTGGGAACCCCGTTTTGCGCCAAATTGCGGCCCCGGTCGACCCTCGCAATATCCGCACATACGACATACAGCAATTCATTGATAATCTGATTCAGACGATGTTGGCCGAACCAGGGATCGGTTTGGCGGCGCCTCAAGTCTCGCGCTCAATTCAATTACTCGTCATGGGGTGCGAAGGGGAGGATGGATTTCCTGAAACAGTCCTGATTAATCCCAAGATCGTCTTCTATGGCCCGGAGCAAGTTGAAAACTGGGAAGGCTGTCTCAGTGTGGATGGGCTCAGAGGAAAGGTCACGAGGCCGTCGGTCGTGAGGGTTCAGGCGTTGGATCGCCATGGGAAATCGATGGATTTCGAAGCGACCGGTCTCTATGCCGTGTGTATCCAGCATGAGATGGATCATCTGATCGGCAAGCTATTTTTGGATCGAATGACCGACATGTCGACGCTCACGCAGCTCCCCGAGTTTAGTAAGTATTGGCAAGACGATCCTGTTCCAGTCATCTAACGCACCCGCCGTGAAGATCCTGTACCTGTGAAAACTCTGCTTCGAGTGCTCCACTATCTCAGCCCGCACCGTTCTATGGTGGTCGGCACATTTGTGTTTGCCGGGCTCGCGACCGCGTTTGAACTCATCCCTCCGTGGCTGATCAAAGTGATCATCGACGATGTGATCCAGGCCGGCCAGACTCAGCTCCTGGTATGGGTATTTCTCGCGTTGTGCGGTGCCTATGTGTTGCGGAGCCTCTGCGGGTCGATGCGGATTAGAATGAATAATGGATTGGAGCAGCAGGTCGTCCATGATCTGCACGTTCAAGTATTCTCCGCACTCCAGCGATTGTCGATCAGTTTCTACGAGAATCGTCCGACGGGCGAGATCATGTCGCGAGTGTTGAACGATACCGAGCATATGCAGCGCATCTTCGTCGATGGCCTCGAGGAGGTCATTACGGCTGGGCTGACGCTGATCGGGATCATGATCATGCTGTTCATGCTCAATTGGAAGCTGGCGTTGTTGGCACTCGTGCCGATTCCTCTCCTGGTTATTGGAGCGGCGTTGTTTACCAAGCGCGTCCATGGATATTATCGGGTCATTCGAAAAGGTGCGGCAGAACTGAACGCGCTCTTACAGGATATGCTCGCAGGCATCAGGGAGACAATGGGCTTTAATCGGCAGCCTTACGAGCAGGAGCGATTCGATCGGAAGAGTGATCGTTGCAGGCAGGATACGTTGAAGGCCATGTTTCTCTGGTCTTACTACTCCCCAGGGATGATGCTGATCGGAAGTCTTGGCGGGGCGATGGTGCTCTGGTTCGGCACCGCTGAAGTGTTAGCGCATCGTCTTTCCGTGGGCGAACTTGTGATGTTCATCTCATACCTTGCACTGTTTTATGTGCCGATCAATCAGATTCATTCGGTCAATCACATGCTGCAGCATGCCTTAGCCGCAAGTGAACGGGTGTTCGAAGTGCTGGATCTCGTTCCGGAGGTCAGAGATCGTCCGAACGCTCAGGTGCCGGTTACGCGATTGCGAGGAGAGGTCGCCTTTCAGCACGTCGGGTTTCATTATCGGGCCGACACGCCGATCCTGACCGACATCACGATAGCAGTCCGTGCGGGTGAGCGTGTGGCGCTCGTCGGTCCCAGCGGAGCGGGCAAGAGCACGACGCTCAAATTATTGATGCGGTTTTACGATGTGACGCAGGGAGCCATCACTGTCGATGGGCAGGATATTCGTGATCTTTCGTTGTCTTTCCTTCGCAGTCAAATCGGACTGGTTCAGCAAGAGCCCTTCTTGTTCAATGGCACCGTCAGAGAGAATATTCTCTATGGCGACCTTACGGCCAGGCAAGACGAGGTTGAGGCAGCGGCGAAGGTGGCCCGTGCGCATGACTTCATCATGGCTCTTCCTGAGGGGTACGATACTTGGATAGGGGAGCGCGGCGTCAAGCTTTCCGTCGGGCAGCGGCAGCGTGTGTCGATCGCCCGTGTGATTCTGAAAGACCCTCCGATCGTCATGTTTGATGAGGCTACCTCCAATATCGATACCGAGACCGAAGTCAAAATTCGTGAGGCATTAGACGATCTGACAAAAGGACGGACGACGATCATCATTGCCCATCGCCTCTCAACTATCCATGGCGTCGATCGCATTATTGTCGTGGACCACGGACGTGTAGTCGAAGATGGGACGCATGAGGCGTTGATCGGGCACGAAGGGGTGTATGCGCGGTTATACGACGCCCAATTCCAAGTCTAGTCACAGGATGCTGAAAAAGCCCGCCAGCTTTGTTCTCGCATCGCTCAGAGACTCAACGTACCGCAAGGGTACGCCTTCATCTCTTCGCTCGCTGCGGCCGCGCTGACGGCCTTTTTGAGCATCCTGCAAGATTGCTTTCGCGCTGGCTGCTTAGCAAGAGAATCACCTGACCGTTGCGGATCGATATTCCACGCCAGTATACTGAGGCCTTCTTTGTGAGGGGAGCAGGTAGATGGTGCTGATCTATGAAAGCGATCCGTTAGATAACGAGGATGCGCGCGGGCGGTTCTATCATGTCTGTCGTGGGCGAATCGATCGGACGGAGATCCAACTTCCGGCTGACGAGAAGGTCTACGAATGTGCCGTGTGTGGGATCGATCTCGAAGCTGAAGACTTTTGGCTGGCAAGGCAGAAAGGGTCGGTTTAGGAGATGTTATGGCTGCGAGCATAGGAAGAAAAACAGTAGGCGTATCACGCGGGCTAATGATGCTCTGTGATATTTGTTATTCCCAAGTCATAGCCGATAAGCTCACCGATGAGAAGAACTTTGTCGCGGATGCCGAGACCCTCTTCGATACCATCTGCTTTGGCTGTACCGACATCAATAGGCCTTTGATCGACGACATGGCAGGTAGCGGAGAATGAGGATGTTGAAAAACCCCGCCAGCTTCGTTCTCACTTCGCTCAGATCCTCACCGTACCCCAGAGGGTACGCCTCCGGTCTTCGCTCGCTGCGGCCTCGCTGAACGGTCTTTTTGAACATCCTCACATATGTTGTCTGCATGGCACTTGACGGGACACATGTCGCGTATGACAATGCGTCAGCTTCGATGAGGTTTCCACTCTTCAATGTCGGATGTTAGGCGCGCAAAAGAAATGCGCGGCCAGGACAAAGGAGGAATAATGCTTCATCGATTCATCCTGCTTACGGCTATCAGCGTCTTACTTTCTGGCTGTAGTGTTTCCGCTACCTCGGTCTACCCTGGAACAAGTCTGACCTTTGATCTCCGAGAAGACGGCGTGCAAATCCTTGGCGAGGTGACAGCCTGCCAAGGGGCATTCTGTAAAAACGACGAGACGGGGCAAACAGAATGGCCAATGAGCATAACTGGTCCACCTCCAGCTGCGACTTATCAGGCTGCAATTCGAAAAAATGCGGTGAGAATTTATAACGTGCCTGAGGGCCAGATAGTCGTCGGGGAGGTAAAAGTCGTCTACTATAATGAGTTAAGGAACGTCTGATTAATTCACGTTTGCACGAAGACATCTGTTTCTGGATGGATCAACACGGGCCATCCGCGGGGAATCCGCTGGTCCGAGCGCGTCTGTATCGGGGTTCGTCCGCCGTCAGGCCCCCGCGCCCCCGTTTACGCACACGCCCGCTAGGCTGCCGCCTGCAGACGCCGGCGAGCCACGTACAGATTCGCCAAGCCGCAGCTGATGAACAGCCAGTGGGTATTCTTGGCCAATCCACGATAGCGAACCTTGGACCATCCAAAGATCCTCTTGATCACCAAGAACACGTGTTCGACTTTGGCACGCACCTTCGATTTCGTCCGGTTCCTTGCCCGCTCGTCCTCACTCAGGGGGCGATGGCGATGGGCTTTGGCCTGGATGAAGCTCTGAGCCTGTGGCGCATGGTGCTGAATCACGTCGCGTTGCCCGCTGTAGGCCGCATCGCCCCACACGCGGGTCTCTTGCCCATGCAGCAACTGGGGCAACATCTGGCTGTCATGCACATTCGCGGCGGTGGCCGCCACCGAATGAATCAGCTTGGTCCGGCTATCCACTCCGATATGAGCCTTCACGCCGAAATACCACTGGTTCCCTTTCTTCGTCTGATGCATCTCCGGATCCCGCGCCTTCTGGCGATTCTTCGTCGAACTGGGGGCCGCAATGATGGTCGCATCCACAATGGTCCCTCGGCTCACCTGCAGGCCTTGCTGGGCCAGATACGCGCCGATTCGCGCAAAGAGCTGTTCGCCCAACTGGTGGGCTTCCAGCAGGTGGCGAAACTTGCAGATCGTCGTCTCATCGGGCACAGGCTCGCGGCCCAGATCAATGCCCACGAATTGTCGCAGGGCCCGCGAGTCGTACAGCGCCTCCTCCACCGCCGGATCCGACAGGTTGAACCACTGTTGCAGACAATGCAGACGCAGCATGCGTTCGACGCCCACCGGCGGACGCCCTGGGCCCTCGGCCTTGGGATAAAACGGTTCAATGGCGTCGGTCAGTTCCGCCCACGGCACGACACGGTTCATCTCGTCGAGGAACCGCTCGCGGCGGGTCGGCTTACGATACTGCTCAAACGTGACCTCGGCAAACGTCTGCTGCGGCATGGGGGCGCCTCCAGTGTGGTGCTACGCTACCCTTAGCACATCATGCGAGGAGAATAAATCAGACCTTCCTTAAATGGTACGGTTCGGGGTTGGACTGCCACGGCACCTGTCGGCAGAAGAACGGCCGTTACACGATCCGAGAGACTCGAATCAGGCTCCGCAACGAAAACCGACACAGTGCCAGACCGTCTAAGGCTTCTTGATGATCTTAGGCGAGAAGGGCTAATTACTGATTCCGAGTACAATGCGAGGCGCGACAACATCTTGAACAACGCACTGGGTCGGTAAACCCCACATGCAACACTGCGTATCAACAGATTTGTACTGTAACGCAGATATCCAGAAGTTTGGCTGATGCTGCTGGGATTGGCAGGTAAGGGCGTAGCGGTTTTCGTCTAACAACTGGTTGCAGCGGAGCAGAGGCCGGTCGCGTGGCTGAACCAGAACGTTCTGCGAATGTAGCACTTGCGGACGCGACGATGAAGACTGGCAAAGGCTGACATGGATATGCTGGACACGGTACTGATTACCGTTTTTTCAAGCGTGGTGGTTGGCCTCCTGGGTTGGGGGGCCACAATACTGAAGCGTCGCCTCGCAGAAGCTGCCGACCGCCGCACCATCTATAGCTGGCTTCAAGCATATACAAAAGATGAGCCGGGCGAAAGCCACGTAGAGGCAGTCGCTATCGCGAAGGGCACTCGTCTGTCCGAAGACCAGGTGCGCCGTGTCTGTATGTCAGATTCACGTATCTACCGAGCCCCCAATCAACCGGAACGGTGGAGTGTTTGGCGGCAAGAGCCTCAGAGCATCTACGAGAAGAGAGGCCTGCTTGTCCCGTGAAACAGCATGGACGTCGCAGAAACCTCGGCTGGGGTCATTGATTTTGCGCGGCACCATCGCTGCAAGGGAATTACCTGCCCGAGCCCTGTCAGTCTCGTGATGAACAATCGTCTGCTGGTCGTTGCCCGAGCGGTGAAGTGGGTGAGGGTATTCGGGTATCTCACGCGAAGGTGGCGAGCCATGAACGAGGAGCCTGGGGAGAGAGATGCAAAATCAACCAATGATCCTATCTCATCCCCCGTGGTAAGCTTTTCCCCATGGAGGTGCCCATGGATGCGAGATACATGAGCCGTGACCCCGAGGTCATGAGTGGCGCGTTGTGCTTCACAGGCACACGTGTCCCTGTGCAAAACCTTTTCGACTACCTTCAAGGAACCTCCTCGCTTGAGGAGTTTCTGCAAGACTTTCCCTCTGTATCTCGAGAAGCTGCCGTAGCCGTTATCGAGGATGCAAAGAGCAGGCTGTCCGCAGATGCGATTGCTTCTTGACGAGTCTGTCCTGGTTCGGCTTCGGCGATTTTTGCCAAGTCACTCGGTTAAAACCGTCGTCGAAATGGGCCGGGGAGGGGTAAAGAACGGCGCTCTCCTGGTTCTTGCGGCCAAGGAATTTGACGCATTTCTCACCGTCGACAAGAACCTTCCTTACCAGCAGGACGTGGCAAACCTCCCGGTAGCAGTCATCGTATTGGAAGCCTATTCCAACGAACTCGGCGCCCTACTGCCACTTGTTCACAACCTGGAGCAAGCACTTGGCAGTCTGGAGCCCTGTACGTTTATACGGGTTGGGGCATAACCTGGCATGGGGAAAATATAGGGGAGGCATTCTGAATTTCTTGGGTGACCGCTCGGATTTTATATTAGATGGAGAAGAAGGAAGAAAAACACATATGAATCAGATCAGAGTGTTTAGAATGACCGCGTTAGCCGAAGGCTGTTCATTTCTCACCTTGTTATTTATTGCGATGCCGATGAAGTACTTCATGGGGATGCCGGAGGTGGTGAGAGTCGTGGGGGCGATACACGGAGGGTTATTCGTGCTCTATGTCGGCCTGTTGGCCGTGATACATTTTAGACAACGATGGTCTGTCGTTTTTTCGCTCTATGCATTCGTTGCGTCTATTATCCCGTTTGGAACATTTATATTGGATAAGCAACTTCGGGCGAAAGAAGCAGTAGCGAACTGATCGGGAAGGAACATTCTTTACCGGCAGGTTTTCCCATCGAAGTGGAGACAGCTCGTCTCTCCAGATTTTACCTTCCAGGTTTTCAATAGCGGCGCTTGCCCGTTGTCTCTCATCTCGACAACGAAGTCCACAAGGCCCGAGATCGGTAGCTTTTCGATGTGGGGCTTGGCCGGTTCGGGAACGTCTATCCAGAATACCCCGCCGAGGGTCGAAATCAAGACGCGATGCGTGTCCACGTCGACTTGAATGACTGGACTATAGAAACTTTTGTCCTCGGCAAAACTAGGGGACGCGATCAGACTGAGTAGAGAGAGACTATAGAAGACCGAGAGAAGCCGTGTACGTCTGTTTGGCATGATGCGCTTTCTTTCTTGCCAGAGAAATTAGACGGATATTATCGCACCAGGATCAAGTGGAAACAAACTGGAAATTATTGAGCGAGGCTGCGTTCTGAACGCTGCAAGTGGGCTTTATCAAAACATTGCGTGCGAGAATTTTGATTGTCGGTATGTATACCACAGCAGGAGTAAGCTCCCGCAGGCTTGTCAAAACGGTCATCCAACAAGGCCGCAGGCAAGTCTAAACCGGAGGCGTGCCCTTGGGGTACGTTGAGGATTTTGACGAGCCGAGAACGACGTTGGGTGCCGTTTTCACAAGGCTGCTAGGCCAGGGTGGTGATGTGCGCCTGCGTGACCGTTCCCCCCGTAATCCAGTACCCGCGGATGTCCGGCTTGGACTTTTCCATGAGTGAGATGAGCAGATAGGCGGGGATTGGCAGGTTGATCTTTGGCCAGATTTCTTCGTAGTCGGTGGCGATCTTGATGTCGGTGGTGGAGGGGCGTGCCGGGTCGTGAGGGTGGGAGTGATAGACCACTTGCAGGTCGAGCCCTTTGTTTCGAATATCCTTTTTCGCAACGGAAAAGTCCTGCATATCCATCACGAAGGCGATCTCGGCCCGTTCGGCCGGTGATAGCCGTTCTAAATGTGCCACCTTTGCCGGGTCGAAGGACGACAATTTCTCCGCTCCTTCGAGTGCCACAATATTCTTGATCCGGTAGACATGGGTGACGGTCCCGTTGGTTCCAGCCAGAAGCCCGCAACATTCATAGGGGTCGAGTTCCCTGGCGTGGGCCACCATGTCGTTTAGAATGTGTTGAGGAATGACGAGATCTGTCACGGCTAGATGGTGCAAGTAACGGTGTAGTCGGTTTTCAAATCAGTAATCGTCGGGTTGGACCCGCAGAGTGGGCAGGCTGGGTCTTTAGGGCGCCTGACTTTTCTAAATTTCATCTCCAGCGCATCGTAGATCAGGAGGCGATCGGCCAATGTTTCACCAATGCCAAGAATTTCCTTGATCGCTTCTGATGCCTGAAGAATGCCCATGGTTCCGGCGAGAGCGCCTAACACGCCGGCTTCTTGGCAATTCGGTACGAGTCCTGCAGGCGGTGGCTCCGGGTAGAGACAGCGGTAGCAGGGATAGCCGGCATGAGGCTTGATCGTCGTGAGTTGGCCTTCAAACCGGAACATACTGGCAGAAATAAGCGTCTTTTTGGCGAAGAAGCAGGCGTCATTCACCAGAAAACGTGTTGCAAAGTTGTCGGAACCATCCAGCACCATGTCGAACTGGGAGACCAGCGAAAGAATATTGTCGCTGTCGACATTCTGGTGATAGGGCTTGATCGTAATCTCCGGGTTAATTGCGGACAGGGTTTTTCTTCCGGACTCTACTTTCGCCATACCGACCGTTGCTGTGGAGTGGAGGATTTGCCGCTGCAAGTTTGAAAGATCGACGACATCGCCATCGACCAGACCGATGGTGCCCACACCCGCGGCAGCGAGATAAAGCCCAGCCGGTGAGCCAAGCCCTCCGGCGCCGATGAGCAAGACTTTCGCCTTAGCCAGCTTTATCTGGCCCTTACCGCCCACGTCGCTCAGAATAATTTGACGACTGTATCGTTCTATCTGTTGTTCAGTGAGTTCCATAGAGCCCCGGTAGACGTAAAAAGTGAAATGTAAAAGGCTTTGTCGAAATCCTTCGTTTGACCTTTCACGTTTTACGCCGCTTCACTCCACGACATTCAATTCGATCGGGTCGACGACAACGCCTTTTGTGCGAAGGCCTACGATCGCCCGCTCGATTTCTGTGCTGTCGCCGGTCAGCTCAAGATCCATCCATCCGGTGGTTTCACGCACATCGGCGCGCCGGACGTTGGTGACGACTTTGTATTCGTGCCCGATCTGATAGATGACCGGTTCTTTGATCTTGTCTTCTGGAAACTGCACGTGCACTTTTACATGTGGCATGATGTACCTCCTGCAATGGCGGGCACGATCGACACTTCGTCCCCGTCTTTGAGCGACGTCTCTTTGCCCTTGAGGAATCGAATGTCTTCCTCATTGACGTAAATGTTCACAAATCGGCGGAGCTCACCCGTGTCGTCGCAGAGGCGATCTTTAACGCCGGGATACGCGGTATTGAGCGCCTCGATCATCTCAAGCACGCTCGCGGCTTTTGTTTCGACTTCTCCCTGGCCCTTGGTCAGCGGGCGTAGCGGAGTCGGAATGCGAACTTTAATCATGCGTCACCACCACCGTTCTTGCCCATTTTAAATGTTTTCTCAAATGCAACCAGACTTGGCTGAATGCGAACCGGCCGTCCGACGGCATCGATCACGGCTTCCTGGGTTTTTAAACCGTTCCCGGTGATATAGGCTACGGTCAGATCACCTTTCTTAATCGTGCCGTTTTTCACCAACTTTTGGAGCACACCGATCGTGACACCACCGGCCGTTTCGGCGAAGATCCCTTCCGTCTGCGCCAGCAGCTTAATGCCCTCCACGACCTCGTCGTCTGTCACCATGTCCATAGAGCCTTTGCTCTCTGCTGTGGCCTTCAAGGCATAGTACCCGTCTGCTGGATTCCCGATCGCCAAGGACTTGGCGATGGTTTTGGGTTTCACCGGTTTGAAAAAATCCCGCCCTGCCTTAAAAGCCGTAGAAATCGGTGAGCAACCTTCGGCCTGCGCTCCGTTGATTTTGGTCCTCACTTCATCGATCAAGCCCACGTATTTCATTTCGTGGAGGCCCTTCCAGATTTTGGTCAAGAGCGAGCCGGACGCCATCGGGATGACGACCTGGTCCGGTGTGCGCCAGCCGAGTTGCTCGACGGTTTCGAATGCCAACGTCTTCGAGCCTTCCGCATAGTAGGGGCGGATATTGATGTTGACGAACGCCCAGCCATGCTCGCCGGCAATTTCGCTACAGAGCCGATTCACATCATCGTAATTGCCTTCAATCTCCACCACGTTGGGTTTGTAGATCAAGTTTCCGAGCACCTTCGCGGCTTCCAGATCGCCTGGGATAAACACGTAGCAGCGCATTCCTGCCTCAGCCGCATGAGCGGCGACTGAATTGGCGAGATTGCCGGTCGAGGCGCAGGCAATCGTTTCAAATCCTAACTCTCGCGCTCTGGTAATGGCGACGGCCACAACCCGATCTTTGAACGAGAGCGTGGGGTGATTGACTGTATCGTTCTTGATGTAGAGTTCGTCCAGTCCGAGGTGGGCGCCAAGATTTTTCGCGCGCACCAACGGGGTCATCCCAGCATGCGGGCCGAGGAAGGTCGGCCCTTCTACCGGCAGGAGATCGGCATAGCGCCAGATGCTATGTGGCCCGTCATGAATCTTTGAGCGGGACACATTCTTCTTGATCTCCTCGTAGTTATACTTCACCTCGAGGGGGCCAAAGCACATTTCGCAGACATGGATCGCTTTCGTTGGGTATTCTTTTCCGCACTCACGACAGACTAGGGCTTTCATTGTAGCCATGGCGATTCCACCTTGCTAGGAGCCTGTCCGACATTGCCTTCGTGACGAGGCGAAGGAGGTGCGGCCAGATGCGAGGCCGCAGGCCTGGAAAAACCGGAGGCGTATTCGCTGGAATACGTTGAGG
>Ga0163153_10005801_pt1 | contig 14338 bp, 14 predicted proteins | sample OliLakLV19MP6IB1_FD_148629 | JGI IMG/M metagenome (GOLD analysis project Ga0163153, IMG submission 148629) | Freshwater microbial mat bacterial communities from Lake Vanda, McMurdo Dry Valleys, Antarctica - Oligotrophic Lake LV.19.MP6.IB-1 | ecosystem: Environmental > Aquatic > Freshwater >... | reverse complement strand
ATCCGGAGGCCTACCGGCCTTTTTTCCGGCGCATGTTCGATCGCGTTTCGTTGCTGCACCGGTACTGCTACGACTTCCGCGACCCCGAGCGCGAAGGGCTGGCTTTCATTTGCCATCCCTGGGAATCGGGTATGGATAACCTGCCTACCTGGGAAGAAGTTTTTACGCAGATTGATTTCGACCCTTCGGAAGTTCCGCCGTACGAACGACGCGATCTGGAACACGTAGACGCACCGTACCGCCCGCGTAAACAAAGCTATGACCGCTATATTTATTTGGTCAACCTGCTCCGCGAACAACGTTACCAGGAACCGGAAATATGGAGAAACTACCCGTTTCAGGTGCAGGAACCGATGTTCAACGCCATACTCAGCCATAGCAACGAGGCTCTTATAGAACTCGGCCAGTGGCTTGGCCGCGACACCGGTGAAATCCGCGAATGGGAAACGCAGACCAACCGGGCGCTCAATAGCAAACTTTGGGATGAACGGCAAGGCATCTATGTTTCTTATGACCGGGTACACCGGCGGCATATACCGGTAGCCACTGCCGGGGGACTTGTGCCGCTGTTGTGCGGCGCGCCCAATGCCGAACAGACGGCCCGTATGGTATCGCTGCTGGAAAGCCCAAAATTTGCAGGAACAACGGAAAATCCAGCCTGGCTATGCGCATCCACCGCACTCGACGAGCCGGGCTTCGACCCTTGCCGTTATTGGCGCGGTCCGGTCTGGATCAATATGAACTGGTTGTTGTATCACGGCTTGCAACGCACCGGGCATCCGATACTGGCGGAAAGGCTGCGCACCGATGCGCTCGAATTGGTGCGCCGATACGGATTCTGGGAATACTACAATCCCTGGAAAAACCTGCCTCCAGACGAAACGACTGGTGGCTATGGTTCCAATTCGTTCTCCTGGACGGCTGCATTGACCCTGGATTGGCTGGGTTATTAAGTGGTAAGGAACGGTGTCAAAATAAGTTTCCAATTTCAGGCCAATTATTTTGGCGTCAGCCAACTATCGTTTGAGGCGAATAGCAGCGCTATTGAACGAAAAAGATGGGACGGATGGCGGCAAAAGAATGGCATCAAATGGGGAAGTTATTTTGACACCGTTCCTAAGGAACGGTGTCAAAATAAGTTTCCAATTTCAGGCCAATTATTTTGGCGTCAGCCAACTATCTTTTGAGGCGAATAGCAGCGCTATTGAACGAAAAAGATGGGACGGATGGCGGCAAAAGAATGGCATCAAATGGGGAAGTTATTTTGACACCGTTCCTAAGGAACGGTGCCAAAAAAAATCCCGGATTTTTCTTCAGTGAAAAATCCGGGATACATCTTGCTTTTACGCGGTTACTTTTTTCGCATTTCGGGACTTACTCAGTTACACAAGACTTATGGTCTTGATTGCGTCGGTACGGTACGTGGTTTTTCGGTTTTTACTTTGGCGGTTGTGTCGGATGATACGGGTGGCTTCTCACTGGTTTGCAGATACAACAGTGCGCCAAGTGCAAGGTGGAGGGCAACGGCGAGCACCAGGGCATGTCTTCTGCTGCGGCGCTCATTTTGTTCAGCAATGTAGTACATAAGGATATTGTTTATCGGTTAATTGCTCGAAACAGTAAAACGTAAACGCATATCCTCAAAAAAATAGTTTCCAGCCGGGTGGAAAATATTTGTTAAAATTATCATAACAAACCTCTCACCTCTCACCTCTCACTTCTCACTTCTATTCAAGCAGTCCTTCCGGCAAATCCATCACCACCTTTTTGTTTTGTTTGTCTACTTCGACGATCAGTTGCGCGTTGAGCGGCACCAGCACTTCCCGGTTCTGGTAAGTCAGAAAAGCCATTTCCTGCTGCGGCATTTCGAGTACTTCGGTAATCGGGCCGATGGCACCCAGGGTTTTATCTATAAGTAAAAACCCTGTAAGGTGTTCATATTCAAGGGTTTCTTCTTCGGCGATTTCCAGTTCACGTTCTTCATCGAGCAAGAGATCTTTTTCGCGGAGCAGCACTTCCCTGCCTTGCAGCATGAGTGCTGCGTCGCGGTTGTCGACGTCTTCCAATTGAAGGATCATTTCACCTTTGCCGCGTACGTTGGCTACGAAATAAGGAATTTTGGTGCCTTTAATATCGAGAAAAATGCGCTCGTTTTTCAGGAAATCCTCCAGATAGCGCTCTTCGATATACAATTTCAGTTCGCCTGTAATGCCGTGCGCTTTGCGGGTATGTCCGATGATGACGTATGGGTTTTCGGCCATTTTTTATTTAATTGAATGCTATAACTACCTGCCGGAGGATATATCCGCGCTCGGCTTTGAGTTCCCAGGGACGCGTTTCACAATCGGCCGGGGGGGGATTTTGGTTGCAATATTGCGAATCGAGGATGAGTTGTTCGCGCCAGACCAATCCCACATTTTTGGCGTAGCGCACCCTCGACAATCGGCGTTCGATGATGTTGTTGTCATCCACTTCCGTAACAACAAGGGTGGAATCAAATGAAAACGGGCCCACATTTGCCTGAATATCAATGGAATCTACTTCGTACAGCCAGTTGATAAAAGGGCGCATCCGCTCGCCGGCAATCTCGATTTCGCGGTTTTCATCGATCCAGATATGGCCGTCCCATTCGCTGCGCCGATCCATGGGGAAAATGAGTTTTAAAAACCGGAGGTTATTATCCGTGCGGATCGCCTGGCTGCTGTTGCGCATTGCGGCACCGATGTCCCGGAGTTGCCAGGGATCATCCGGCGACTTGCGTTCGGAGCGTTCGATGAGGTACAACAACTGCCCGTTTTGATCCCGGAGCGTATCGGATACCAGTTCCTGTACAAATGTGCTGGAAGAATCGCGCAGGGTACCGCCGCCTGCTGCAAAATCATATACCACACTATCTACCTGATAGACAATATATTTGCCAATTTGCAGCGGGAAATAAGCGTATTGCTCCGCAGCGCCGGAATCGTACGTTTCCGTTTGGCGATCGGAACAGGATTGAAAAACAGCCAGTGAACAGGCCGCCAACAATCCGACATAAAAGTATTTGGGTGACATCAGGCCATTTTTCCCGCAAAGGTAGGGCGATTCGGCTGCTGTGCACGCGCTATTTTTGTACAACCCAGACTACAAGAAACATTGCCGGGCGTTAAACCGACGTTAAACCAGTCGCTCACTGTCAACCGGAAACCTACTTTTGTCCGTTTTAAGAAAGGTTGGAGCAGGTTTGAAGGTTTGATGGTTTGAGGTGGTAACGTGAGGCCATGAGTTACCACCTCAAACCATCAAACCCATCAAACCCTTCAAACCTTCAAACCCCATCAAACCCTTCAAACCCTTCAAACCCATCAAACCATCAAACCCATCAAACCCCTTCCAACCTTCAAACCATCAAATATGAACGCCCAGCGTATTCGCCTGATTATTGGACTGATGACCCTTGCCCTGGTAGGGATCATATACTTGCAGATTTACTGGATCGGCTGGAATATCCGGTTGAATGAGGAGCAATTTGATAAAAATGTGTACGCTGCGCTGAACCGGGTAGCAGATAAACTGCAATATTTTGAAACGGTAACCGTGCTGGAAAACATGAATAAGTCGCGCGGCGGTTCGAATGCGCAACGCAGCGCGCAAACGCCCGGCAACGGATATGCCTCTACTCGGAAAAGTGGTCAGGATAATTTGCCAAATCCGCTGGGTGACGGTCAAACTTTTGAGGACAATGTAACGATGTGGGAGTATATGAAGGTCACGCAGTTGCTCGATGTTAAGCCGCTTGCAGAACGGATACAGCTCGACGTGCTGGCGCAATCCATACGGGAAGAGATCGAAAGCCGGGGTATTCAGTCCGATTATCAATACGGTATTTACTCTAAAGACCGGAGCAGTTATGTGATTGTAAATGACCACTTTGTGGTAGAAGACAGCGGACCCCAAATTTCCCATGGCGGTGCCCCTACCCTGTTCAATTCACCTTATAAAGTGTCGTTGTTTACCCAGGATATGGAATCGCCGGGGTATTTGTCGCTGTATTTTCCAAATCGTACCCGCTTGGTTTTGGGCTCTGTAATTGGTACGCTGGTGCTGTCGGTGGTATTCACAGGGATCATTTTGTTTTGTTTCTGGTACACCATTCAGGTGATTTACCGCCAGAAACAATTATCGGAAATGAAAAATGACTTTATCAACAACATGACCCACGAGTTTAAAACCCCGATTGCAACCATTTCGTTGGCCGCCGACAGCATCGGCAGCCCGATGATTATGAGCCATCCCGAAAAAATAAAACGATTCGTAGATATTATCCGCCAGGAAAACCGGCGCATGAACAGCCAGGTGGAGCGGGTGTTGCAAATGGCACTGATCGACAAAAAAGATTTTGAACTGAGTACCGACGAGTTCAACATGCACGAAGTCATCCAGCAGGCGGTCGATAATTTCAGCCTCCAGGTGGAAAAAAGGGAAGGCGTTCTGCAGACCGATTTTCAGGCAGAGAAACCCGTGATCGAAGGCGATGCGACCCACATTGCCAGCATTATCCACAACCTGCTCGACAACGCGAATAAATACAGCCCGGAAAAACCCGATATCACCATCAGCACCCGTGATGTGCCTTTAGGCGTGGAAATCACGGTGACAGACAAAGGTATGGGCATCAGCAAAGAGGTGCGCAAACATATTTTTGATAAATTCTACCGCGTACACACCGGTAATATCCACGATGTGAAAGGTTTCGGGCTTGGACTGAGCTATGTAAAAGCCATCATGACCGCTCACCGGGGATATATCGACGTGAAAAGCGAACCGGGAAAGGGCAGCAGTTTTAGTTTGACCTTTCCGAGACGAGTAGAGGGAATATGAGTTAATAGTTAAATTCACAAAAGGCAATGATACCCCAGGCAAATAAAACATGCGGCGTTATCCCGTTCTCCTCCATTGCATTTCAGACAGCCAATTAACTTCTTGCGGTATGCTGATGCCTGCGGAGGTTTGAAAAAACACCGAAAACCAAGCTTCTTCCTGCAAACACGGAAAGTGGCCGGCAGGGATGAAAGCCTTTTCCAAACCCAGTACATGGTTTATTTTTTCCGGTAGCACCAATGGTGCTTCTAACGGGAATGTGCCGGACCTGAAAAAATGCGCTTTGGTAGGGATCAGCATTCCGTTTTTGGGGAAAATGAATTGTAATCCGGCATCGGCGAATTTGCTGATCTGGGCCTTCACCCGGCGTAAGTGGTACGGGTGGTATTGCATCCAGTCTTCCGCTTGCAGAACAGCCACCGTACAAATTCCAAAACCGGCACAACTTGCCTGTGGATTGCCCAATTGCGCTTCAATGTAAAGCAGGTCGATTTGTTTGATCTCGGGAATCATAGCGTCTATCATTTTTATAGAAGTGTCATCAGCGTATTTTTTAAAGGTGATCGGTTTATGTAGGATGATCTGCGGAATATTGTCTTCGTAACGGACACCTGCCCCTGTTAAAAGGTTGCAATGTATGCTCCCAAACCATTTAAATCTGGCTATAGTTTGTCTTTTTTAGGAGGCGCAAGGCTACCACGAGGGCGGAACCGAATAACAGAACTGTAAATATGACGGAGGCGATCATGTTGGAGACGGATTCTTCTGCACCGGCGATTTTTTCAGGGAAATACTGCGGGAAAAGCGTCCCGATCAGCGTAGAGAAACTAATCAAAAAGTGAATAAAAATGACCGGATAAATATTGCGGGTGCGCAACAGCACAGCGCCGAAAAGTGCACCCAGACAAGTTGCTGCAAATATTTGGGAAAGCACGCTGCCGGGGCTGAAATGAGGGTCGTCCAGATTAATAATATGCGCACTGCCAAAAATAATGGCCGCCGTTATAAACCCGGGCAAGATATTTTTTCCGGCTGCTATATCTCTTTGTAAAATCATGCTTTGAATCAATCCCCTGAAAACAACTTCTTCCAAAATGCCTACCGTCAGGGATTTGAGGAGAAAAACAGCGGTGATTACGGTAAATAAATCTGCGGACTGAATCAATCTGAGCGAACTGAAACCTGCAGTAAAAATCAATAGATATGGCAATAGTGTCAAATATGCCTGAGGAGACTGCACCCGCCTGATACGGAGTCCGGCAAGCGAAGTTAGGCCCGCCGCAAAAATGATATACAACGCGATGCCTGTCACCAGGGTGTTCAGTATGATTTTATCCGTGAGATCAGCCATGACAGCGTCCATGCCCGCATGTTCCAAAAGCAGGTAAACAGGAATCTGGTGGATGGCAATGACCATCAAAACAAACCCGACCGAACAGATAACCGGATACTCCCGTACATATCTCATGGGCTGCAAATTAACAGAAAATGAAGCTGTCCCAATCATAAAAGAAGAGCGAATGATTCAACCTTTAATGTGGGACAGCCTCATTTAAATATATTGATTAGAAACCAATCGTAACGGAGCAGTCGCTGATTTCTACACAAGGTTCGCCGAAAAGACTTGTGTTGTACCAGGATGTATTCGGGCAGGGTACAAGTCTAACCTTGCAGGTGATTTCGAAAACCCTGGATTGAATCTGGTTTTTGCGCAGATCGTAGCTCATTTCCAGTTGATTCAAGGCTTCCTGCTGAACAAACTCTTCGGAAACGATCGGGCGTTCCATCACGGAAATGATTGGTTTAGCGGCATTGTACGGGAAGCGGGCATCGTGTGCAAAGGCTACAACAGAGGTATAAATACCATCGTGTGCAACCAGGTCGTTTCCTTCGCCGTTGTCGCGGAACAGCACATCTTCATAACCCACGCCATTTTTTTCCCATGCTTGCGCAGCGAAGTTAGGCAGATACAGTTCGCGAACGTAATTGTTTTCATTGATGCTTCTGACACGCGCATCAAAAATGGCCATATTCTGTTTGAAAAACTGCTCGAAACCGACCGGTTGTGGTGCTTCCAAAACTGCGTCTTCTTTGCAGGAAGTGATGAAAAATGCTGCGGACAATACAAAGGCTAAAGAAAAAAGGTATTTCATCTTGTGAAAAATTAAACATTATTATCCCTCATTTATTTTAAGTAGGTTCGGGAATGCCTACTGAATGATCGGAAAATGTGAATGCCTACTCGTTCAAGGCTTTTCGGCAACCGCCTGATTATTGAATTGCGCAATCAATAAATTTTTTTCACACTACTGGACTTTTTTCAATTTGCTGGTCAAGGTACTGCCGAACCCTGTTCGGCGATGGATGCCGAACAGGGTTCGGCAGTACATTTCGGCACTCATCTGAAAAATGTCCAGTAGTGTGCATTTTTTTATACCACTTTGGGTGTTTGATTAAAAAAATGAGGCGTATCAGGAAAATTTGAGGATGCATCGAACTGAGTGGAACCAATAGAGTCAATCGTAATGATGATGGATTTAATGTTTTCTTTTTCTTGTGTGTTCATATTATCCCATTGTTCGGCGGATAACATAAAGCCCAAAGAAATCAGTAATGAAATGGTCCAGGATAACATAATGTGTTACATGTTTGAATGATTAAACAATATTGTCGGATTGCTTTCGCTGTACAAAAGTGGGGGGTAAACTGGCCGTTTGCACGGACATAATCTGCCCTTCAGAACAGGGTAAAAAAATGAAATAAAAAATTTCTATTTTTCTTAAAATACTAGTAATCAATATTTTAAGAAAAATATTGTTTTTTTATTCCCCACTTTTCCCCACCATTTTCAAAAAGGACGTTTACGCATGAAAAGAACAGTGTAAATTTGCTTTTTTACAATGACCTTACTTGTGTTAAGTAATTAATAATCAATTAATTGTAAAATATTCTGCCTTCAATTATGGACACACTTCATGAAATTATCCAGCTATTGGATCGCTATAAAGTGCGCCAGATAGAGGTACTCACAAATGCTTCAGAGGGAAAAGAGAGCCGCTATTTTGAGTGCTATGCAGGGATGCGCGACGGGCGCTGGGAGTCCGAAGATGACATGGCGCAACATTTCGGGCTGGAGCCGGGCAGCAAAGCATTTTCGCGGTTTAAAAATGAAGTCAGGAAACGCCTGCAAAATTCCATCCTGTTTATCGATACCAGCCTGCCCGAGTTCAATGATTACAACCGGGCATCCATTACGCTTACCCAACAGTGGGCCATAGCAAAGGTACTGATGCACCGGGGCGCCCGGAAAGCATTTATCGAAATGGCGGAGCAGATACTCAAAGTGGCTATTTATTATGAATTCTTAGACATCGTTGAAGAGGTACTGCGACACCTGATTACCTCTATCATGCCTTTTCCGCAATACAACAAGGATTTTACCAGGTATATGAAAATGTACGATGAGTACAAAGAGGCGCACGATGCGGAGAAATTTATCTGGAAATCTGTCAATTCACTGATATGGCCTTTGGTTACCCGTAAAGGGCTTCCCTCGGAGCATCTGGAGCCGATCATGCAACAAATAGAAGCGCTACGGCCCCTGGCTGAAAAGTACCCCTACACGTTAATCCAGTCTCATTATCGTTCCATTGAATTGTACGGTCCCATTTTCAGCAACGACTGGGATACCGCATTGCTGAAAGCCCAGCGCGCTAAATCATTTTTTGAAGCCAAGCCCTCCAAACCCATTTTTCATGTCCTCAAATTCGCACAGCAGGAATCTGTCTGCCTCGTTATGCTGCTTCGTTTTGAGGAGGCCCGGGCGCTGTGCAGGGAATCGATGGGGATGCTCACAGAAGGCATCTCCATGTGGTTCAAGTTTTGGGAAATGGATACGGTGGCGGCATTCCAGTCGGGCGAATATGCCGATGCCTGGCAGTCGGTCAAATCGGCCCTGCGCCATCCGCGTTTCAGCACCATTTCCATTATGGATCAGGAGTCGTGGCGGGTTTTTTACGGGTATTTATGCTTGATGTCGCGGCTGCGTATTTTATCGCTTTCGCCGAGGGAAAAAGGAGCAGCCGAGAAATTTCGCCTCAGTTCCTGGCTGAATGACCTGCCCTTGCACAGTACGGACAAACGCGGAGCGAACATCCCCATTCTGATTCTTCAAATGCTGTTTTTACTCACAGAGGAGCGTCTGGAGGAATTTGAAAACCGCACCGAAGCGCTGCGGAAATACCGCCAGCGGAACCTGGAACTGGACTCCGAACACCTGCGCACAGATTGTTTTATCCGACTACTCGAGTCTATTACCAAGCACAACTACCAGATGAAGCGCATTGCCCAGGAATCAGGGAAATGGCTGGAAAAAATGAAAATGGGTAAAACGAATATCCTGGACTACTCCTACGAACTGGAGATCATTCCGTACGAGCGGCAATGGGAGTGGACAGTGGAAGTGCTGAAAAAGATCACACACTGAGAAGCGGGCACCTTTATTTTTTCAGCAATTTGCCCACCTCCTTCCAGGTAATCAGTTGAATGCCCTGTTCCCGGATCAGTTTTTTACAGGCGTCGCCGGTGAAATAATCGTAATCTGCCTGCCGCCAGCCTGCGTCCCATTCATGGAGGTGGCCATCCGTCATACCGCTCATTTCTTCGTTTTCGTAGGCCGTGTGGATCAGCAGTACGTTCACGCCCGGCTGCAGTGTGCTCAGCGTTTTGGTGTAATACTGCGCCATGCCCTTGGCGTAATCGGCAGGGTCGGCAGTGAATACCCGGTCGACAACTATATCCTGTTCGGTAACCAGCCGTTGAAATGCTTCGGGCGCCGAGGCCAGAAAGTCGCGGCTGATCATAGATGGCACCTGGTAGGCGCGGCCTAATTTCAGGTAAAGATCAAAAAATTCAGGTTTTTGGAAAAACAAACAACCCATGTGGCTGTCGAAATGGGTCGGTTCCAGGCCCATGGCTTTCGACTTTTCCACTTGTGCGCGCAGTTCCCGTTCCACATCTTCCGGTTTTGCTTTGGAAGCAAAGGCTGCGCAATTGTGGTAAAAGTATCCGTTGGAATCGACGAGGCTGGCTACTTCCGAGCGGGAGGCCACAGGCCCCCACTTGTACGGCCACCATTCGCTGGTGAGCGTGAGGTGCAAACCCAGGTCGTGGTTGGGATTCTTTTTGGCATAATCCGCTATTTCCGGCAACCAGGGGCAGGGAATCATCACACTGGCGGAATTGACGACGCCTTCCTGCATGGCTTTGATACTGGCCGTGTTTTCGGCGTGCGCCACCGCCAGGTCGTCGGAATGCACGATCAGCAGTTTGGCGGTAGCCGGGTAGCCGAGGCGCTCGGCCAGGGTCTTTTGTGTCTGGGCAAAACCGGTGAGTGACAGGGCAAAGCAGGCGAGGGCGCAAAAAAGGAGATGCTTTATCATGGTGTTCTATGGTCGTTTTCTTCACTGCGTGGTTTAGGTCTGATTTCTACTTCTTCCCAAATAGCCTTGTTCAACGCCATTTTCCTCAATAGCGCGAAATACTCTGGTTCTGTTACAGAACCCTCGCAGATGATGAGTATATTTCGTCGTAGTGGGCGGATGGTTCTACTCATGATTGAAAATAGATTCGATGTCCTCTATTTTAGGCAAGCCACCGAATTTGCCCGCCATATACCATTTGTCGAACGGCACATCTTCGCGAACACCCTCAAAATCTTGAGCAGAAAATATCTCGGTTTCACCAAACTGATTTTTCTCAGCAAACCAAATCTGGTCAGTTCTGAACAGGTCTCGATCAAGTAACGTGACTTCATGTGTAGCAAATATCAGCTGTGCATTATTTGGATTAGACAGTGGATGAGAAAATAATTTTACCAGAAATTTCACCAGCTTAGGGTGAAGACTATTGTCTAGTTCATCAAAAACCAATACGCCACCCTTTTCTAATGTTTCCAAGATTAGTCCGCCACGCCAAAGAAGAGATTTGGTGCCGTCAGATTCTTCTTCAAAGTCGAGTATTTTAGTATCCACGGCTACCCCATGGTCATAGAATTGGTGGACACCATAAATTTGTTTACTTGATCTATTTTCAACTTTACTGTCAAAAGTTCCTGTAGTAGCGTTTCTAATCAATCGCGGAACTGGTTCTTCTACTGACAATACATCAAGACTTGTAATCTTTGTATCGGCAACCCGGATTAGTTTTTTCAGACGTGTCAAAAATATATGATTTTCTGGTTGTGAAAATCGCTGAGAAATTCTGCGAATCTGCATTTTTTCGGAAGCACGATTTACCGCATTATTGATTTCAATAGAATCAAAATACACATATACCTTGGTTAAGAGCTCATGTGGCGTATCTGTTCCGAATTTATTCATTCCCAATTGGTTACTAAAGACATCAATTTCTTTGTTGCCAAAATCTTTGCCAAGCCTTATTTTGTGCAAAAGGTCATCGGACCCTCCTAATCGTTCAAAAATTCGATTTGATTGTCCTTTGGGGAAGTAAACTAGTTCTTCTTCTAATATATGAGAGAGATTGAAACCAACTTTGTATTTATACTTTACGTTCTCAAAAACAAAAGAAAGTTCAAAAAAAGAGGGTTCGGTGATTGTTTCACTTGCAAAAAGAAACGGGTCGTAACCTCGAACTGATCTGCCAGCGCCAGCAATACGGCGGTTGATCAATTGAATAAAACTACCAAGTGCTTTGATCAGGTTACTTTTGCCTGAGGTATTTGCGCCGTATATCACAGCAGATTTAAGCAGGCGCACAGAGTCGCCCTTCGGAAGACTGACCTCAAAAACATTATCCCCTTTTATCTTGGAAGGTTCTGCAACCATTGAAAACGTCTGGCGGTTTTTAATGGAACGAAAATTTTTGACTGAAAAATCAAGTATCATTTTCCCTATTCTGCTTATATCTGTAAATAACTCACAAATATAAATATTATTTGGAAGATAAAGACGCTTTTTAATCTGTTCTTTGCATCAAATTTTTTCAAGTTGATTTTCCGCACTTATATACACGTGCCACCTCGAGTCTTTAAACTCATAATCGGTATACATCACGATCAGCATACCTGGCTCTATTGTAAAAACAGTACAGCAGAATTTCACCCGCACGCCTTACAGCCTGATGAAATGTATACTTTTGCAGCGTTTACACACCGAACCAAATTATGGAATTCTTCTTCGCTATACTGTTCTCCTTGTTTTCCATCGTGGATCCGCCCGGTGCTATTCCTGTCTACGTGGCTTTGACGGCAGGCAGACCCCTGCCCGAGCGCAATAAAATCGCCTTGATGACCAGCGTATATTTTATGCTGATCTTAGTCAGTTTCTTTCTGGCAGGTACGTATATCCTCAGTTTTTTTGGTATTACGGTACATGCGCTGCGCATTGCAGGCGGTTTGACCCTGATGATCAGCGGTTTTGCGCTCATGTCGGGCCGTTTTAACAAAGAGCGTGGTTTTGATAAAAATGCGGAAAAACAATCGCAGGAACGTACCGATGTTGCTTTTTCGCCTATGGCCATGCCGTTGCTGTCCGGACCGGGTTCTATTTCCTATCTCATTACCCAGTATAGCCAGCACGCCGAGTGGGCACAGCGCTCCATGATCGTGGCCGCAATTTTTTCGGTGGCTTTTTTGGTATGGGCGTGTCTGCGGGTAGCGCCGTTCCTGTTCAGGGTGTTCGGTGCCGGCGGCCTGAATGCCATTGCCCGCATTATGGGCTTTATTGTGATCGCCATCGGGGTTCAGTTTATCGTGGACGGACTGGTGCACCTGGTACAGGAAATGAACTGATTTCAAGAAGCGCCTTTTACAAGTAAAAAGGCAACATTAAAAAGGGCAAAAGGCAATGTAAATCAATGAGTTACAGAAAAATTAGTTCATACTAATTTTGCACACCTACTTATGAAGAATTACCTCTCTCTAATCAAGTTTAGTCATACCATTTTTGCGCTGCCCTTTGCACTGACCGGTTTTTTTATTGCCTTGAGCGTACAAGGCAGCGGCATCGACTGGAAGAAATTGCTGCTGGTGTTGTTGTGTATGGTATTTGCCCGCAGTGCAGCGATGGCATTCAACCGCTACCTCGACCGCGATGTGGACGCCGTCAATCCGCGCACCAAAATCAGGGAAATACCGGCCGGGCTGATTTCAGCCAGGTCTGCCCTGCTTTTTGTGATTGCCAACAGCGTGTTGTTCGTCCTGGTCACCTGGTTTCTCAATCCGCTTTGTTTTTTCCTGTCGCCGGTAGCGCTGGCGGTCGTGCTGGGTTATAGTTACACTAAACGTTTTACCTGGCTCTGCCACGTCGTGCTGGGACTGGGACTCAGCCTCGCACCAATAGGCGCTTACTTAGCCGTCATGGGTCGTTTCGACTGGGTTCCGGTGCTGTACAGCCTCGCCGTGCTGTTGTGGGTGGCCGGTTTCGATGTTATTTATGCATTGCAGGACGAAGAGTTCGACCGTTCCAACCAGCTCTATTCCATACCTTCCTTTTTTGGGAAAAAACAGGCGCTTCGCATGTCCGAATGGATGCACCTCGGCACGGCTTTGCTGATGGTGACAGCAGCCAAAGAATTGCTGGCAACCGTGCCGCATACGGGCTGGCTCCTTTGGATCGGCACTGGTATTTTCCTGCTGTTGCTGCTCTACCAGCATTTAATCGTCAAAGCCGATGATTTGAGCCGTGTAAACCTCGCGTTCTTTACTACCAACGGCATGGCCAGCCTGTTGTTCGGCATCCTGGCAATTGCTGATTTGCTGACCTGACCTCATGAAAAACATTGCCATTTTTGCTTCCGGCGGCGGTTCCAATGCGCGTAAAATCATCGAACACTTCCAGGGATCCGCTATTGGAAGGGTCGTTTTGGTGGTTTCCAATAAAAAAGATGCGGGCGTACTCGACATTGCCCGCGAGCATAATATCCCGACATACATCCTCCAGCGCCCTTTATTTTACGAAACCAAAAAAATTTTACCGGTTTTGCAAAATCATACGGTCGACTTGATCGTATTGGCCGGTTTTTTGTGGTTAGTACCCGGTTACCTGGTGAAGGCCTTTCCACAGAAAATTGTAAATATTCATCCGGCCCTGTTGCCGCAGTTTGGAGGCAAGGGGATGTACGGGGGGCATGTGCATGCAGCGGTCAAAGCCGCCGGGGTCAAAGAGTCAGGCATTACCATCCACTTTGCCAATGAACACTACGACGAAGGCGATATTATTTTTCAAAAATCATGCTCCTTGAATGAAACAGACACCCCTGAAACCATTGCCCGGAAAGTGTTGGCGCTGGAACACGAACACTACCCCAGGGTGATTGAAGGGTTGATAAGGGTTGATGAGGGTTGATAAGGGTTGATGAGGGTTGATAAGGGTTGATGAGGGTTGATAATACATTTGCTCGGAAATGGAGCGATTTGACCCTTTTCGAGTGGCTGCTATCAACCTCATCAACCCTTATC
>Ga0163153_10005794_pt1 | contig 14358 bp, 14 predicted proteins | sample OliLakLV19MP6IB1_FD_148629 | JGI IMG/M metagenome (GOLD analysis project Ga0163153, IMG submission 148629) | Freshwater microbial mat bacterial communities from Lake Vanda, McMurdo Dry Valleys, Antarctica - Oligotrophic Lake LV.19.MP6.IB-1 | ecosystem: Environmental > Aquatic > Freshwater >... | reverse complement strand
ACCTCATAAACCCCATAAACCTCATCAACCTCATCAACCTCATCAACCTCATCAACCTCATCAACCTCATCAACCTCATAAATATTAAACAAAAAACTTCAAATTATGCAGTACACCTACGCTTTCGAAAAAATGAGTGTCTGGCAACAGGCTCGTCAGGTGACTAAATTGATTTATCTGAAAACAAAAAGTTTTCCTAAAGAGGAGTTGTTCGGTGTGACCAGCCAAATAAGAAGGGCAAGTATTTCCATCTGCTGCAACTTGGCCGAGGGGAGTGCCAGAATCGGGGCAAAAGATCAAAACCGTTTCTATGAGATTGCATTTAGTAGTGCCATTGAGGTTGTCAACTTGCTGATTCTTTGTATTGATTTTGAGTATTTGATAGAATCGGAATATACAGTCCTCCGTACTGAAATGGAACGTTTGACGTACAGTATTAACAAATTGAGCGGCAAAAAGCCAGGAGGGAGTTTATGAGGTTTATAATGGATACGCCACAGGTGTATGTCACATTATCAACCTCATAAACCTCATCAACCCCATCAACCTCATAAACCTCATAAACCTCATAAACCCCATCAACCTCATAAACCTCATAAACCCCATAAACCTCATAAACCTCATAAACCTCATCAACCTCATCAACCTCATAAACCCCATCAACCTCATAAACCCCATAAACCTCATAAACCCCATAAACCTCATAAACCTCATCAACCTCATCAACCTCATCAACCCCATCAACCTCATCAACCTCATCAACCTCATAAACCTCATAAACCTCATCAACCCCATCAACCCCATCAACCTAATAAACAAAAAATTTGACACAAAATATTTTAAAATAAAATACCTTTGACGCGGGAAAGAGTTTCGACCGCCGAGTGGGTATTGCGAACAAAAATAACACCGAAGCTCAATTCACTTAAATTCAACACATTATGACGGAGTTTATCCCACAACCCCACGATGTGGTCGTTGCCTTGGACATAGGCACGACAAAAGTCTGCTGCCTCGCCGGGCGAAAAAATTTGCACGGCAAACTCGAAATCGTCGGAATCGGCAAGGTCGAAAGCGCGGGTGTACTGCGCGGCGTGGTCTCCAACATCGAAAAAACCGTTGGCGCCATCCGCGAAGCCGTGGAAATCTGCGAGCGCAATGCCCGCATGAAGTTCCGCACGGTACACGTCGGCATTGCCGGACAGCACATCAAAAGCCTGCAACATCGTGGCATCCTGACCCGCGAAAGCGATCACACCGAGATCGCCAACCGCGACATTGACCGCCTCGTGAACGACATGTTCAAACTCGTGCTGCCACCCGGCGACAAGATCATTCACGTCTTCCCACAAGAGTTCACCGTGGACTCTGAGCAGGGCATCACCGACCCGGTCGGGATGTGCGGCGTACGTTTGGAAGCAAACTTCCACATCATCACGGGGCAGATTACTGCCGTCAACAACATCACTCGCTGCATCGAAAAGGCCGGACTTAAAATAGCCGACCTTACGCTCGAGCCTATTGCCAGTGCCGACGCGACCCTCAGCGATGAGGAAAAGCAAGCCGGCGTAGCACTCGTTGACATCGGCGGCGGCACCACCGACATCACGGTTTTCCACGAAGGAATCATCCGGCACACCGCTGTTATTCCATTCGGGGGCAATGTCATCACAGCCGACATCAAAGAAGGTTGTACGGTGATGTCGCCGCAAGCGGAAAAACTCAAAGTGAAATTCGGCTCTGCCCTCACCAACGAGGTGTTCGACAACCGTATCATAACGATCCCCGGCCTGAAAGGCCGGGATCACAAGGAAATCAGTGAGAAAAATCTCGCCCGAATCATCCAGGCTCGGATGGAGGAAGTGCTCGACTACGTGCTGTGGGAAATCCGCCGCAGCGGCTACGAGCGCAAACTCATCGGCGGTGTCGTGCTTACTGGTGGCGGTTCGCTTTTGGCGAATACCGACAAACTCACAGAACTCCATACCGGTATGTCTTGTCGTATTGGGGTGCCGGTCGAGCACCTGGCGCATGGTTACCATGAGTCGGTCAGCAGCCCGATTTTTAGCACGGCCATTGGTTTGCTGCTCCGGGGTTTGCAAGACATTGACCCCTCGAAAGCCAACGATGAAGCGTCAAAAGCGACTATTTCGGACGAAAACCGCGAACCTTCCAACGTGTCAGAAGAAAAAGGCGCAACCTGGTTCGACAATGTTTTCAAAAAGACCAAGGAATGGTTCGAAGCCGAGCCGGATATGGACTTTAATAAAAAGTGATGTGGTCTGACGACTTAAAGTCGTCTGACCACTAAGCAGAGGAATCTGCACCTTATGATTCGTCAGACGACTTTTAGTCGTCAGACGAAATTTGATAACTCACTAAATTTCAAGATTATGTTGTTCGACCTTCCGAAGGATGAACCTTCAATCATAAAAATAATTGGTGTCGGCGGCGGCGGCTCGAACGCCGTAACCCACATGTACAAGCAAGGCATCGTCGGCGTGGATTACGCCATCTGCAACACCGACGCACAAGCCATGAACCTCAGCCCTGTGCCCACGAAAATCTCCTTGGGCCAAATCCTCACCGAAGGGCGCGGTGCCGGCAGCAAGCCCTCCGTGGGCAAACAAGCCTGCATCGAAAGCATCGAGGAAATCAAGCGATTCCTCGAAGACGGCACCAAAATGGTGTTCATCACCGCAGGTATGGGCGGCGGCACCGGCACCGGAGCTGCACCGATCATCGCCAAAGCTTCCCAGGAATTGGGCATTCTCACGGTTGGCATCGTCACGTTGCCCTTCACCTTTGAGGGCAAAATCCGGGTCGGCAACGGCATGGAAGGCCTGGAAGATTTGCGCAAAAACGTGGATTGCCTTGTAATTATCAGCAATGATAAACTGCGCGATATCTACGGCAACCTGACCATTTCAGCCGCCTTCTGCGAGGCCGACAATATCCTCTGCACGGCTGCCAAAGGCATTGCTGAAATCATCACCGTGCCGGGCTATGTCAACGTAGACTTTGAGGACGTGAACACCACCATGCGCGGCTCCGGGGTTGCCATCATGGGCACCGCTTGCATCGAAGGGGAAAACCGCGCTTTCCGTGCCGCCGACGAAGCTTTGCGCTCGCCACTGCTCGAAGACAACGATATCTTCGGTGCTAAAAATATCCTGGTCAACATCACCTCTGGTGCGAAAGAGGCTACGATGGACGAGATTTTTGAGATCACGCAGTATGTGCAGGAAAAAGCGGGCGAAAACGCAAACCTCATCTGGGGTAACTGTTTCGATGAACGTTTGGGTGAAAAGATCGCCGTAACGGTCATTGCTACAGGCTTCGAGGTGAGCGAACGCCACAACCCTGCCCAAGCAGGCCAAAAATCAGCACAGTCCAACGAACGTCAGGTGGTGCATCTTGACGAGGAGAGCGTGGGAAAAAAGAACCAGCCTTCTCTCTTTACGATTACGTCCGATGAGCCATACACCCCGGTGGATGAGAAGGCAGCCAGCGTACTCGAATTCGAGTTCGACAATATCCGGGAGACCGTGGACAAAATTCGTCGCACCACCCCGGTGAGCAACGACCCTTACCTCCGGGAGGAGGAAGAGGAGCTTTCTCCAGAGGAGCGTCGCCGCAGGATTGAGGAAGCCCAGCGCCGTCGCCAGGAAGCGCTCGCGCGGCCCATCAATGTGGTGAAACTCTCTTCGCCGCAGACCATTATTGACCTGGAAAGCCAGCCTGCCTACCTCCGTCGCAGCGTCAATCTCGACGATGTGCCAGATTCAGAAAAGCCTGAAATGTCCAACTGGACGATCTCACTTGAAGAAGAAGGGGAAATCAAAGTAGGCGGCAACTCGTATTTGCACGACAACGTGGACTAAAATAATTATGAATGATGAATGATGAATGATGAATGATGAATGATGAATGATGAATGATGAATTTTGTCACGCTCGGCGATTCATCATTTATCATTCATAATTCATCATTAGAAAAAGAATATTTCTGCTAAGTTCAGCGGCCTCGGTGTGTGGGACACCGGGCCGCTTTTTTTTGTCTTCAAAAAACATTTCATTCCCGCTTCATTTAAAAACATGTATTCTTGTCGGGATAACTTATTGCCTCTTATCCGCCAGATACCCCGTGACCCACACGTTGCGTTTTTTACTCGCTACAAGCCTGAATGTGATCGCCGTGCTGACGCTCGAAGCGCAGAACCCGTTTAGGAGCCCTACCAATCTGGGCAAAGAAGTCGGTATCCTTGGCCCTTCTTGCCTTGCTGATGATTATTCCGGTGATATTGACCCCCTATTCCGGGGCATATTGACCCCACCCTCTACCGGGGTATATTGACCCCCTCATTCCGGGGCATATTGACCCCCGTTTAGGAGCCCTACCAATCTGGGCAAAGAAGTCGGTATCCTTGGCCCTTCTTGCCTTGCTGAGGACAATGAAGGTTTTTTGTGGGTCGGAACCTGGGAGGGCTTGCTGCGATTCGACGGCGCGACGGCGCGTCAGATTTATTACATTCCAGAGGAAAACGCCGGTTTCGGTGCAGTTACTGACCTTGACTACGAAGCTACTACCAACACGCTTTGGATTTGTTCCGATCGCGGCATTTGCCGCTATGAATTGAGCACTCAAATAATTGACTGTTTTGAACCGGAAGATTATTTTCCGAAAGGAGAAATTGACAAGGGCAATAAATGTATCTTTCAAGACCGACAGCTTGAATTTGACCCGATCAAGCAACGGTTTCAACAATATTTCCCGGTACCTGAATCTCGAGATTATCTTGAAAGAGACAATGGGATTCGTGCTTTGGAACAGGACGGTTCCGATGCGCTTTGGGTGAGTTGTGGGGCAGGCGTTTTCCGATTCGACTTGTCCGCAAAGCGATTTGAGCTAGCCAATGCACGCGCTTTGTTTCATTGCAAGGATGAAAAAGGCAATTTTTGGGGATTTGACAGAAGCAGTTTGGTGTGTTACAGTCCTTTTAGGAATCAATTGTTTGTAACGCCTATTTTGGAAGGGCAAGTGAAGAAGTTTGCAAAGGACGCTTCGGGCAAAGAAATTTATATCAAAAATACGGCCAACCGGGAGTGTTGGTGCTCGACCCTGCCAACCCCGAACATGGTTTTCAGCAACTTTACAATGCCTCTAACGGTTTTGATTTTGTTGAAATATGGAATTTACATTCCGATATAGCGGGGAATCTTTGGTTTACATGCCGAAAAGGCTTGGTGCGTTTTACACCTGATAACCAAACTTACAGGATCTACCCTGCATCAGGCGGTGCAATGGATGTTCTGTCCGACGGCAGGCTGGCGTTGAGCTATGATGATGGGATATGTTTGTTTTACCCTGATTCTCTGCACACCGACACAACCCTGCCACGTCCTTATGCGACTTGGTTCAAGGTGTTGGATAAAGAAAAGCCTCTACTCGGCAAACTCCTCTTGCCCAATGAAATACGGCTTGCTTCTCATGAGAACTTTATTTCCATCGGCTTTTCTGCATTGGGTTTTTTCAGACCGACAGATTACCAATTTGCTTATCAACTCGTTGGTGTGAATGATGATTGGGTGAACGCCGATGCCGACAATTTGGTGGCGGCTTATACCGCACTTGATGGCGGCGATTATGTGTTTCGCCTGAAAGTCCGCGATGCTACCGGACGTTGGAGTGAGTACCTTTTCGAGTTGCAGATTTATGTCGCGACACCTTGGTATCGAACTTGGCCGGCGTGGTTGTTTTATGCTGGCTTGCTGGCTTTGGCTGCTCGCTGGTGGCTACGCAATCGCGACCTACAGTTGTTGGTACAACAAAGACTCCGCGAAGAGCAGCGCGAGGCCGAACGACTCAAAGAACTGGACAATTTTAAAACCCGGTTTTTTACCAACATTACCCGCGAATTCCGCACACCGTTGACGGTAATACTCGGAATGGCTGGCGAATTGGAGACGGATGCAAAGGCCGAACAAGCAGAGAATGGATTGGTGTCGAAGATGCTGCATTCACTGCCCCTTATTCGACGCAACGGACAGCGATTGCTCGATTTGGTCAACCAGATGCTTGCTCTTGCAAGGCTCGCCGCCGGAAGCCTGCCTGTGCAGATGGTCCGCGGCGACGTGATGAGCCAACTTCGCATTTTTGCAGAAGGGTTTCATTCATACGCCGTGTCCCAAAAAATTGGCCTCCAATTCTACACCGACCCGGATTCTTTCGAGATGGATTTCGACCCGGAATTGTTGCTGCGCATAGTCAGCAACCTGGTTTCCAATGCCTTAAAGTTTACGGAAGAATACGGAAACGTGCTGGTCACGGCAAAAACAATGACAGAACAAGGACAAGGCGAGATGTTATTTTTGGAAGTGCGAGACTCGGGGGTTGGCATTTCAGAGGAACAAATCCCACACATTTTCGACCGTTTTTATCAGGGAGGCGCGGCGGCTTTGCGAGGCGAAGAAAGTTCGGGCATCGGTCTGGCTTTGGTAAAAGAAATTGTCATGCTGCTGCACGGGCGCATTGAGGTGGCGAGCAAAGTTGGACGCGGCAGCACTTTCAGGGTTTGGTTGCCGGTGACTCGGCAAGCAGAACTGGAAAAAGCGGTAACTGAGATTCCTCCAATCGTTTCTTTTGCACCAGCAGGTATTGTAAAAGAAACAAACGAGGGGGGCAGCATTGCCAAACCACTCGCTTTGGTCATTGAAGACAATGCCGACGTGCTGGACTATATCCGCGCTTGTTTGCTCCCCTATTGGGAGGTCATCGCCGCCCACAACGGCATCAACGGCCTTGCGCTGGCGCAGGAAGAATTGCCGGATGTGATAATTAGTGATGTGATGATGCCAGGTATGGATGGCTTCGCGCTGACCGAAGCGATCAAAATCGACTTGCGCACGAGCCACATCCCCGTGTTGCTGCTCACAGCCAAATCCAGCCGTGCTGATCTTATTGAGGGGCTGTCCAAAGGCGCCGACGATTACCTCGTAAAACCTTTCGACAAAGCCGAACTTTTGCTCCGTCTGCGCAACTTCCACCAACGCCAATTGCGCTGGCAAAACATACCCGCCGAGGTAGAATCCCCCGACCTTTTGCCACCAGCTGAAAGGGCCTTTTTAGACAAGGTGGATGCCGCCATCGAGACACATTTGGAAGAATCGGATTTCAAATCCGAACATCTGGCGAGGACCATGGCACTGAGCCGGGTGCAGTTGCACCGGAAACTATCGGCTCTAACAGGCATTTCTACGGGCCTCTATATTCGTCGATACCGCCTCCAACGGGCAAAGCAATTTTTGGGAGATGCCGGTTTGACCGTGTCAGAAGTGGCTTGGAAAGTAGGTTTTGAAAATCTGTCGTGGTTTTCACAAGCCTATCGGGAGGAGTTTGGCGAAAGCCCGCGTGACTCGCGTAAATAGCAGCGCATTTTACTCTTGCAACACATAAAAGCCTGCTTTTCAATCTTTTGCAGGGCACTCCTACATCGGTGATGCAACAATGCCCACACTTTTTTTGGTCAGAACTAAAGTTTATGAAATCCTGACTAAATTCGAGGGGATAGGCAGGAGCGTACATTTGAGCCGCAATCAATTTTATCACAAAAATCTGGCTCATGCGATATTTCTCAACCCTGCTTTTTCTTTGCCTTACGCTTGCGCTCAGCGCACAAACCAACACCTGGACATTCTTCGCCCCGCAACTCGACCCAATCTGTCAGGCAGCCCACGGCAACACCATCCTCGTGGGGACCATCGGCGCCGGCATTGTGCGTTTCGACACGCTGGGCAACCGCTCGGTGCTCAACACCGACAACTCCGCCCTGCCATCTGACACCATCACTTATCTGGTCATAGATGCTGCGGGATACTGGTGGATGATTCAAGCCAACGGTTTCAGCCGTTTTGACGGGGCCAACACACAGACTTGGACACTCGCGCAAATGGGGCTGCCTGCCAACTCATTCGTCCGGGAAATGAGAGCTGCGCCCGATAGCAGCTTGTACGTTGTCTCCGACAACGGCTTGGCGATTTTCCAGAACGGTGCTTGGTCGATGCTAAACATGTCCAATTCGGGACTGCCGACCAATAACGTTTGGGATGTGGCTTTTGGCTCTGACGGGAAGCGGTATTTTGCTACTACCGGCACCGGGATCGTCGTTCAGGATGGAGCTACCTGGACTGCGTATACTACAGCAAATACAGGTATCAATACACTAAACAACGTGTATGCAGTGGCCGTTACGACCGATGGAATCCTCTGGGCCATAGGTGGCTTATCCCCCGTCGGAGGTATTCGGCTCGCCAAATTTGAAGCTGGAACTTGGACGGGTTTCACAGCCGCCAGTATCGGTATTAATCCGGCATCGCCCATGCGGAAACTAACAGCAGGTAGCGCCGGCCAGCTTTATTTAACCACGCTCTCTACCGTTTCCGTTTTGCAGCAAGGTAGTTGGACGCATTATTATGCTCAAGAAATCGGTTGCAATCATGATGTGGACAATGCGCCCGTAACGGATGGTGCGGGGCGTGTCTGGGTACTTACTTCCTGTCAATTGGCCCGCTTCGACGGGCAAACGTGGCGGGGATTGAGCTTGGGTCTGCCCGGCCCACCAAACGGCACCCTGTTCGACGGCCTGGCAGAAGGCTCCGACGGCAGTATCTGGATCGGTGCTTACGATGGAGGATACATCGCACGCCTACATGATGACGACACTTGGGAACAATATCACCCTACAAATTATGGCGCAACGGCAAGCAGGGTGTTCAGCGTACAGGCAGCCCCTGACTGACAAATGTGGTTTGGCCTTGATAATAGCGAAATATTGCGTTATGCCAATGGCGATTGGACCCTTTTTGATACCTGTGCCGCCCATTTCCCCGATCACTTTGTCCTGAATGCTGCCACGGCTCCCAACGGCGACCAGTGGTTCTCTATCGCGCCGCCAGTATCATCGCCACTCTCCCACGGATTGGCTCGTTACAGCGCAGATGGGCAATGGCAATTCTTTTCAGATACAAATGCTCCCCTGTTCCCGGGTTTATATATCCGGAAAATACTCATTGAAACGGACGGGACGGTTTGGTTTGCCACCACTTTTAACGGAATACTCCGCTATAATGGTGCCGTTTGGGAAACCCTTACAGTAAGTAACTCCGGGCTGCCCAGCAACGAGGTCTTTTACCTGGCTCTAGCACCCGATGGTGCCATCTGGGCTGCCACCAGTTCCGGTCTGGCCCGATATGATGGTCAGAACTGGACCACGCTCAACAGCGCCAACTCGGGATTGCCTTCCGATTTGACTACAATAGTTGCATTTGACAAGGCTGGCGGTATGTACGTTGGCTACGCACCAACAACGCCCGGGACGCCCGGAGCGAGGGTGACCGTGTTGCGCGGGGGCACCTGGACTGAACTCATTCCGCCCGGTTGGAAAAATTTCCCGAATGATGATCCGGATGCCTTTATCGTTGACAGCCAAAACCGGCTCTGGTTTGCCGAGTTCTACGATCCCGGGGTATACCGTTATGACCCGATGTTGGTGAGCACGAATGAACCAGACTCCTCCCCGGCTCGCATTTTCGCTACTCCTAACCCGACTGCGGGTCTGCTCACGCTCCAGCTCGAAACGGCACTTGCCAGCGAAGCGAGCCTGAACATCTTGAACAGCCTGGGGCAAAGCGTTTATACCACCATTGTTCCGCAAACGGCGGGGACGACCGTTCCGGTGGATTTGAGGGCACTGCCTGCCGGAGTGTACTCGTTGCTTTTGTTGCAGAAAGGAGGGGCAGATGCGACAGTAAGGGTAGTAAAGCGGTAGCAAGGCAGCCCCAGACCGTCGTGAAAATTTTTCTTTACAACCAGTTAAGATTGATAGAAATGGCGGCACTATGCTTTCGGCTATTTGTTTGCCAAAAAAGTTTCACACCTAAACATACGCTCGCAAAATGAAAAATTTATTCGCAATCTTCAGTTTCACAGCATTCTTTCTTTTCAGCAACCTCGCCCCTGTGTATTCCCAAAATACCTGGACTGCCTACACCCCACCTTTTGGCGACACCATCGGCATCGCCGATATCGAAATCCTCAATGAAAACGTGATTTGGGCCGTAGGTGTCAAATTTGGTGTCAACGATTCCCTCTATAGTTTTTTTGGCCCTTCTCCAGTTTTCATGGCACGCACGGTGGATGGCGGTGCCAACTGGAGTGTGACGCAAGTGCCGCTGGGCGACTTGCCCTTCGTGGCCAATATGACGGTCATTGACGAAAGCAGTGCTTTCATCAGCGGTCTCGACGAGTTTGGCAACGCCAAAACGCTCAAAACCACCGATGGCAGCCAGACCTGGACGCTCTCGCCAGTGGCTTGGGACCCCACCGTGTCTTGGCCCAATTACAGCCGTGCATTTTCAGCCGCCAAAGCTTGTGTACTAGGCGACCCGCGCGGCGGGGAATTTGAAATTTATACGACCTCCAACGGCGGCAACAACTGGACAAAAGTGCCAGGGGCAAATATTCCCAATCCGCTGCCGGGCGAGATTGGATTCAACAACACGGGAGATGTGTTGGACAATACAATATGGTTCGGCACCAGCGAAGGTCGAATTTTTCGGTCACAAAATGCCGGCCTGACCTGGCTGGTAGCACAAACGCCCCTCCCGGCCGTCACCAATGTATCGTTTTCCGACGCGAACAACGGCCTCGTTGCCGTATCTGATCTGCACACTACCACGATCGCCCATACTGCCGACGGCGGCACTGTTTGGACGGACATTACCCCTATCAGCGGAGAATTCAGGTTGCTGGGCATTGAGTACATCCCCAACACACCTTTTATCCTGATTGGCATCACCAAAAACAGCATCCTCAGCGGGCCTTTTGAAACATGGCTAAGCCCTGACCGGGGAATCACCTGGCAGCAAATCAGCAGCGGGGAAATCATCGGCTGGCCAACTTTCCTCGATGGCAACACTGGCTGGGCCGGCGAACTACGCGGTCATTCCGTCCAGCTCGCTGTATTATCACGTGGTGCAGCAACCCGACGGAAAAATGGTTGCCTACAGCAAAAGAAACGGCGATTTCTTGGGGGCTGGTAACGCTACCGACAAACCCGCTGGGGCGGCATCCGAAAGCATAGATGCATCCGCCACTGGGATGCGTCGGATGAAGTACTGAATATCCAAATGAGAGCGGCCTTGGTGTGTGGGACACCGGGCCGCTTTTTTTATGTTTTTGGAAACTTCTGCCTACATTTATATTCTAAAAATTATCCACATGCATCTTGATATTGATCTCTCCGAGATAGATACCCAGGTATTGGGCAAGAGTGAACACGAGATTCGTCTTGACTTAGCTATTTTCTTTTATATCGCATGGCAAATGTCGGCAGGCCGCTGTGCTGAGTATGTGGGTATAGCCAAAATCGTGTTTTTGGATGAGCTCGGCAAGCGAAATATTCCGATCAATTATAATTAAATGCACTTGAACAAGACCGACAAAACTGGGCCAATTTCCTGAGCAACCATGACCGTCATCAGCGACACCACCTGTCTTAGTGCGCTGACCCGCATCGGGGCTTTACATTTGCTTCGGTCCTTGTTCGGCAAGGTCACGATCCCTTTGAAGGTGTATGAGGAACTTCTGGCCCTAATTTCAGACTTTCCTCCATTGTGTACCATAAGTTGCTTGACTTGGCAGTTGAGTGAAGCCAGCGTATTTACTTTCTCAGGGGTTAAAAGCACAAATAAATTACATTTGCTCCCCAAACGAAGCACCCAGCCCACTCCATGAACATTTTCATCGCCTTTGCCAAAGAGGATCTCGCCGTGCGCGACAAACTGCTCCGGCAGATGAACCTTGTTGCAAACAAGCAGGGCTGGAACATCTGGTCTGCCAAAGAAATCAAGGCAGGTGAACGCTGGGATGCCGAGATCAAGCAGCGGCTCATGGACTCCGAGGTAGTTATCCTGCTGCTCAGCATGGATTTTTTCAATTCGAAGTATATTGTCGAAACAGAATTGCCGAAAGTGGTGGAAATGCACGAAAGCGGCAACTGCCAGATCATTCCTGTCATTGCCCGCGTGTGCCACTGGAAGGAGACTACATTTGGCGAGTATGCAGAATTAGGCGATATCCAAGCCTTGCCCGTGGGAGAAAAGCCCATTGTTTCGAGAGGACATTGGGACAATGACGACCAGCCCTACTTCGAGACGGTGCAGGGCATCCGTGATTCCATCAAAGCGTTTCGCACAAAAAGCCAAGCGGAGCAGGATGCCGAAACCCAACGAGCAAGAGTGATCGAACAGGCTGAAAAAGACCGAATTGCCGCTCTGGCTGCCCAACGTGAGGCTGAGAAAGAAGCCGAATCGGAGCGATTAAGAAGTGCTGAATCCGATCGCCAACGCAAGGAGGCATCTGAACGCCGCACACGAAGCATAGAAGAACAATCAAATGCCTATCGTCGTGCCGACCAAGCTCATTGGGAGCAAGCAGCCGATGACGATACCATAGAAGCTTATAATACTTATTTGGCTCAATATCCATATCCATATGGGCGGATGAATAGCGATGCCCACTTGCGTATCAAAGAACTGAAAAAGCAAAATGCCGCGCCAATTCCCTGGGGGCGGTATGTAGCCATTGGTGGGGTCAATATCACCGGAATAATCACCTTGCAGCATACGCTCAGAAAACATGGAAACCCAATGACCGAAGCTGCAAGAGGCCAAATAGCCGTTGCGCCGGAGACCTTTGAGTTCATATCGCTCATTGTTTCAAAATATGACCGCTTACAGTATGAATTTGTGAAAAACCGACACTCCTTTTTGTTCGAAAAAATGATTGGCGATCGGGTGTGCCACTACATCGCCGAGATACGGGTAGGGCGTAAAAAGCAAATTTGCGCACAGAGCTTGTGGATTCGGAAAACAAAAAAGCCGCTCGTTTGAAAGAGCGGCTTTTTACATTTTGAAGGCGTGCAATGACCAATTGTAAAGTCCATGCACCCAACGTCCAAAACGATTCCATCAAAAATGCAAAACAAAGGTAAGGACAGTTTGCGGCTTTAGCAAGTAAAATTTCCCGCCCTGCACGGTCTTCTCCCCGCCGCGCTTCCGCCCTGCACGGTCTTCTCCCTGCCACACTTGGGTCTTCCCGACTAGGGCCGGGACAGGTCTTGACCAAGCGCACAACGGAGCGAAATGCCATGCCGATATCACCAACATTATCTTTTGACTGAAAACCAATCCCAAGCTTTGTCATTCTGTTCCCGAACCGCTCGGGATCCGCTCTTAATGGGCAAACCCATTTGCCTTTCCGGCCATTCCTTTAAGCATAATACGCACCTCAACTCTTTTGATGGAAAGTCAGATTTTTTTATAAATTTGTACTGGATCTGCTCAAGCCACTTTGCGCTTCCAATCAAAACCTCCCCGCTTCCAAATGAAGAAAGACAACCGAACCATCTTTGACGAACTTCCCGAATCTGATTACTTCAAAAGCCACAAAAAAGCAGTAAAAAAATTCCGAAATGTTGTTGCTTTTCCCGATGCCCTTGGTTTTGACCAAGACATGGGCGGTTTTATCGCATTGCACCGAAAGCACGTTGATATTGCGCTACCTGAAGAACTCCCGGGTTGCTTGATTTTGAAAAAATTGGGTTTTTGCCTAGTGCTTTTGGGAGAAGAAAGTGGGCACGCCTCGGTTGATTTACTGATTGGGGAAACGTACTTTGAAATCAAACGGGTTTCAAAAGCTCGGAATATACAGAATGCGATTATTTGGCAAATGCGTTTTGCAAAAAGGAAGGCCGATAACTTGATTTTGCACGTTGACCAAGTTGCCCATCCCGAAAGTGTCCGTCGGGCAATCTATCGAGGCATCAAGAAATATTCGAGGATAAGATTGGTCTGGCTCATTTATGAAGGCCAATTCTGGCAGTTGAGCAGAGCAATGATATTAGAGGGGAAATTCCTTTTAAAATAGAAAGGGAGTCGCGTTTGTGCAACTCCCTTTCTCGTAGGTAGGGTGCCGAAGATCCCTCGTGGTACAAAGATAGGTAGGTTTCAATGAGAAAAACAAACTTGCATCAAGTGTTTCAGTATTTAGAAAACAAAAAGCCGCTCGTTTGAAAGAGCGGCTTTTTGCATTTTTTCCGCCCTGCACGGTCTTCTCCCTGCCGCGCTTGGGTCTTCCCGGCCCTGGTCGGGAAGACCCAAGCGCGGCGGAAAGCGCTCAACGGAGCGAAATGCCAATCTCTACTTCCCCACAACTATCTATACCCTCTACCTGGTAAATTCAGATTTTTTGAATAAATTTGTACTGCAACTGCCATTGGTCAGTTGGTAATCCCATCGT
>Ga0163153_10005790_pt1 | contig 14364 bp, 2 predicted proteins | sample OliLakLV19MP6IB1_FD_148629 | JGI IMG/M metagenome (GOLD analysis project Ga0163153, IMG submission 148629) | Freshwater microbial mat bacterial communities from Lake Vanda, McMurdo Dry Valleys, Antarctica - Oligotrophic Lake LV.19.MP6.IB-1 | ecosystem: Environmental > Aquatic > Freshwater > Lake... | reverse complement strand
GCTGGTCACCGGCGCGGGTTCGCTGTGGAGCAACCAGTTTGAATTGTATGTGGGCGAGGGCGGCCGGTCGAACCGGATGGAGGTCAACCTCGGTGGACGGGTGTCGAGCAGCAACACCTTCGTCGGCCTTTTTGGGGGAGGTGCCAACCTGGCCTTGGTCACGGGTGCGGGATCGTTGTGGAGCAATCGCGCCGATCTGTATGTCGGCCACAGAAACGGCACGAATCAGTTGGTGGTGGACGGCGGCGCGACGGTCTTCGCCGGCCGCCTCGCCTCGCTGGGCGTTGCCATCAATGCGAATGGCAACTCGGCGACGGTGACCGGCCCCGGCTCGACGTGGATCGTGGCGTCCAATCTTGTCGTGGGCGCCACCGGTTGCGTGAACCGGCTGACCATCAGCAACGCGGCCCTGGCTCTGACCCGCCAGACGATTCTGGGACAGGATTTTCGCAGCACCAACAATCTGCTCCTCGTCACCGGCCCGGGATCGCGCTGGACCAACTCGCTGGAGTCGTATCTGGGGTTTGAAGGCTCCGGCAACCGCCTGATCGTCAGCAACGCCGCTGCGGCCCGGAGTTCCTACGCCGCAATGGGGGAACGCTCAAACAGTTCCAGCAACGCCGTGGCCGTGAGCGGTCCTGGCTCCGTGTTCGACGTGGGCCTGTTCGTCGTGGGACAGGTGGGGGCCAGAAACCGGTTGACGGTGGAGGACGGCGCGCTGGTCTCCAGCTCAACCACGGTGGTGGGCCAGAACACGGGGGCCAGATTCAACGAATTGCTGGTGAGCGGCCCGGGTTCTGTTTGGAGAAATGACCGGCTCCTGATGGGAGTCGGAAGCGAAGGCAACCGCCTGACCATCACAAACGGCGGTGAAGTCATCGGGGGCTTCTTCAACCAGTCTGCCAATGAGCATGGAATCTTCATGGGCGGGAATCCCAGCTCCACGAACAACCGCATCGTGATTAGCTCGGGCGCGCTGCGCGCGACGAACGCCCCCGGCAGCGCTGTGCTCGACTTGATGCGCGGCACCAATGTGCTCAACGCCGGGCTGGTCGAGGCGGATCTGCTGCGCATGACCAACACGCTGGGCCGATTCGAGTTCAACGGCGGCACGCTCGTCACGCGCGGCGCGGTCATCAGCAACAACACCACCTTCACCGTCGGGACCACGGGCCGCGTCCCGGCCATCTGGGACGTGCGGGCCGGTTCGGGCAACCATCATGTGGCGAGCTCGATGTTTGTCGGATTGGACGCGTCCTTCGCCCAGTTGATCCACACCAATGGCGCTTTCCTTACCAACGATGACTTTGCCCACCTTGGCGTCAATTCCGAGTCCCGTTCCAATCGCGCCACGCTAACCGGACCCGCCTCGCGCTGGAGTTTGAGGCGTGGTGTCGTCATCGGTGACTTCGGGTCGGACAACCGATTGACCGTGAGCGACGGAGCGTCACTCGTCACCGCCGACCGCAGCTTTCTCGGAATCGGACCCAATTCCAGCAACAACGAGGCGGTGGTCTTCGGACCCAGCTCGTCCTGGACAGGCGGCCCGAACGGCCTCGTTCAGGTTGGCTCGGCGGGTCACGACAACCGACTGATCGTCGCCGCCGCCGGACAAGCGTCGCATGGAGTCGGCATCCTCGGAGTGTCGCCCTCCGCCAGCAACAACCTCGCGCTGATTACCGGGCCGGGTTCGCTCTGGAACATCCGGGACGAACTGCGCGTCGGCGAAGGCGCTTCGGCCAATCAGCTCGTCGTCAGCAACGGTGCGGCGGTCTTCACCGGCGGGCTGGCCATGCTCGGCGCGGACACGACCGCGGCGCGAAACTCGGCTCTCGTCACCGGCCCCGGCAGCAGTTGGTCGATCAGCTCCAACCTGTTCGTCGGCAGCAACGGCGCGCTCTGCCGGCTGATCATCACCAACGGCGCAACCGTGACATCAGAGTTCGGCACGCTGGGCGTCGGCGGGGCGAGCAGCACCAACGGCGCGCTGGTCACGGGACCGGGCAGCGCGTGGAGGATTGTCGAGTCCCTGCAAGTCGGACGGAACGGCCGCGGCAATCAGTTGCTCGTCACCGACGGTGCCCGCTTGATCGCCGACAGCAGCGTGATGGGTCAATCCTCCAGCAGCGCGGGCAACATCGCGTTGGTGCGGGGTCCGGGAACCCTCTGGACGAACACCGTCGATGTGGTCGTAGGCATCTCGGGGAGTGGCAACCGCCTGACGGTGGACGGAGGCGCGCGTCTGGAGAGCCGGGGCGGCACGATTGGCAGCGCTACCTCGGGCAGGGGCAATGAACTGGTGGTGTCCGGACCGGATTCGATGTGGCGCGTGGAACTGGATTTTGAGGTCGGCCGTTCCGGCAGCGGCAATCGCCTGGTGATCACGAATGGAGGCCGGCTCCGGAACGCCGGCGTCGCCATCGGTTCCGGAGCTTCCTCGACCAATAACGAGGTGTTGATCACCGGCGTCGGTTCGTCGTGGACCAATGGCGGCCCCATCCAACTCGGCCAGTCTGGCAGCGGCAATCGGCTGATCATCCGGGACGGAGCCGAAGTCATCCAAGAACTCCTGGGCGTAACGGTAGGCGTTAATCCCAGTTCGACGAACAATCGTCTGGTCGTGGACGGCGGAAGCCTCCGGCTGCTGAGTGACGAGCTTTTTTCTGGCGCCATCCTCGACGTTCGCCGCGGCACCAATGTTCTGAACGCGGGCCTGATTGAAGCCGATAGGCTGCTGCTGACGAACGCGCTGGGCTTCTTCGAGTTCAACGGCGGCACCCTGGCTGTCGGCGACCTGACCATCGGCAACAGCCAGTCGCTGCGCGTCGGCAACGGCGTCAGCCCGGCCACGCTGAAGCTCAAAGGCGATGGTCTGCACGCGTTCGGATCGAGCGGCGTGACCGTGTCGTCCAATGGCGTGCTCTCCGGCAGCGGCACGGCGGCGGGCGCGCTCGCCATCGACGCCGGTGGACTGCTCAGTCCCGGAGTCGGCATTGGTCGGCTGGCCTTCACGCGCATCATCCCGCCGCTGCTGCAAGGCACGACGCTCATGGAAATCAGCCGGACGAACGGCGTGCCGACCAACGACGTGTTGCAGACGGCGGTGACCGTCGCCTATGGCGGATCGCTCCTCGTCAGCAACGTCGGTCCCGGCGCGCTGGTGGCGGGCGATCGCTTCCGCCTGTTCGTCGCAACCGGTTACTTCGGGGCATTCACCAATCTCGCGCTGCCGCCGCTCGATCCCGGTCTGAGTTGGGAGAACAACCTGTCGGTGGACGGTTCGATCCGGGTGATCGCCGCGAGCCAGCCCGGTTTCGCTGGCCTCCTGATCACGGGCACGAACCTGGTCTTCACCGGCACCAATGGCACCGCCGGCGCGAGCTATGCGGTGCTGACCGCGACGGACGTGGCAATGCCGTTGAGCAACTGGGTGAGCCTGCTCACGAATCAATTCGGCGCGGGCGGCGGGTTTGCCTTCACCAACGCCATCGCACCCGGCGAAAGGCAGCGCTACTTCCAACTCCGCACGCCGTGACCCCGAACCATTCCAGCGTAGCGCCATGAGTCTAATTCCGACCATCCTCGGTTTCACGCTCCAACAAAACTCCGACCTCAACCCGACGAACTGGATCACTGCCCCGCAACCCGTGTCCGACAACGGCTCGACCAGATTCATCGTCGTGAGCCCGCCTGCGGGCAACCGCTTCTACCGCCTGTTCAAACCCTAATAAGAATTGTGTTTATGAAATACTGCATTCCCTTCCTGCGAGCTGGCCGGTTTCGTGCGCTGGCGAAACTGATTCTCTTCGGACTGGTCCTCCTGCCCGCTGGCACTTGGTTTGCGCCCCGGCTCCTCGCGGCGGACCGTCACTGGACCGGCAGCGCCAGCGGCCTTTGGAGCAATCCGAACAATTGGAGCCCCGCGGGAATACCCCAGGATGGCGAAGATTTGAGGTTCCACACCAGCCAGAACGAGTCGATGGTGAACGACCTGACCAATCTGCGAGTCGCGAGTTTGATACTCTTGGAACACGATTACGTCCTGTCGGGAAACACACTCACCATTCTCGACTGGGTGTCGGTTCCTCTGGTGCCTAACGAGAACTCGGTCGTCACCATCAATTGCCGCATCACTCTGGGGGCGGATGTCACGATGGTAGCGGACGCTGGAGACGGACTTTTCATTCAAAACCCAAACGAACTGCACCTCCGTGGGCCCATCAACCTGAATGGCCATGACCTCCAGTTGTACGCCACGGCAGCGAGCATTGGTGTGGGCGGCGAGGTTCTCTCGTCCAAAATATTCGTCTCAGGCCCGATCTCCGGAACCGGCAATGTCACCGCCTCACCCGTGGCCGATTCCAGCATTGTCTTTGATGGCAGCGAGGGAAACACGTTCTCCGGAACGCTGCGCGCGATCAGCCTCGGCGATGACAGCCATACTCCGCGAATTCGATTCAACAAGAGTTCCGGCGTCGTCGTGAACGATCGCCTGGAGGTTTTCGGGCGAGTGGTCCTGGACCGGGACAACCAGATCGGAGATCAGGCAACGGTCGCTTTGGGCGCGGACGCCCGGGATCGCTCGTTTCTGAACTTTCAGGGTCACAGCGACACGTTTGCCCATCTTGTTTTCACCAACCGCAATCTGATTGCCGACGCCGCCTTTCTGGATACAGCGGGAGGCACGCTCACCTTGCTGGGCAACATCATCACGGATACGCGGGATGTCACTCCCATCCTCCGGGGGCGGATCGATCTTCCGCCAGGAGACCATCGGTTCGACATCGGGGGCGGGTTGTTTTACGGATTGAACATCGAGGCCACGCTCTCCGGCAACGGCAGCATCACCAAGACCGGCAACGCCGCCTTGCTTCTGCAAACGGACAACACGTTTCTTGGATCGGTCGTCGTGGGGGAGGGCGTCGCCGAGGCTCGTCACGACAGTGCTTTTGGCCGAGGCAGCGCGCTGACGCTCGAAGGCAACGGCTCGATCACGTTGGACAACGCGCGCATCTTCAGCAAGACGCTCTTCGTCCGCGGCACACGATCGGTCACGGCGAATACCGCAGGCTCCTTTCTCTACGGGAGAGGTGCTTTGTCTGGCTGGATGGGGCGAATCGAACTGAACACAAACCTGGTTGTCCTTTCGGACGATCTCTGCGTGCTCGGCGGGCCGATTGTCGGGCCGGGCGGCTTCGAGTTCCTCGGCGCGCAGAATCATATCTTCGGCAGCGGCTCCAGTGTGTCGCCGTCCACCTACACCGGCACCGTTCGCGTCCTGTGCGATTTGCTCAGCGTGAATGAGGAGCGCGCCTTCCGCGGACCTTTGATCGTGGGCGGGGGATTCGGCTCGTTGTGCGAAGTCCGCTGGGGCAGCTCGACGTTCAACCGCGGGGTGCCGGATGTCACCGTTCATCCCAATGGGCTGGTGAACTTGAACGGCCGTGGCGATACCTTCACGCGCCTGACCTTCCACGGCGGGCGGGTCGCCACCGGCACAGGGTTCGTTTCGGTGGCCCGGATCGTCACGAACCCGACCAACGTCACCGCGAGCATCGAAGGCAAGCTGGCGTTGGCCAGTTCGCCTACGACGGAGTTCACCGTGGCCGACGGCGCGGCGACGCCCGACCTCGCCATCAGCGCCATCATCACCGACGGGATCAACAACACCGGCATTGTCAAAACGGGCGATGGTGAACTGCGGTTGAGCGGCGCGAACATCTACGACGGCACCACGCGAATCGATGCGGGATTGGTTCATGTGCAGACCGCAGCCTCGCTGGGAACGCCCGGCGTCGGAACCACCGTACGCGATGGTGCCACACTGCAAGTCGAGTTTGTCGGCGCTTTGCCGGAACCCCTGAACATTCGCGGCGCGGGACGTGGCGGCACGCTGGGCGCGCTCTTCCTCGGCCCGGCGACGGGCGTGCAAGCCGGCGTCGTCTTGGCCGGACCGAGCACCGTGCGGGTGGACACTCAGTTCGGCATTCTCTCCGGCGTCATCAGCGGCACCGGGCCGTTCACCAAAGTCGGCGCGGGCACGCTGCAATTCGGCGGCGGTTCCGGCGCGGCCAACACCTACGCGGGCGACACCCTCGTCCAGGAAGGAATCCTCGTTCCGTCCAAGGGCACGGGCGTCACCACCGTTCCCGGCCATCTCATCATCGGCGGCGGCTTCTCCGGGCCGTCGGCCACGGTGCGGCATTTCGCCGGCTCCACCATCGTCGGCAGTGTCACCGTGAATCGGGGCGGGTTGTGGGATCTCAATGGATTCTCCGAAAGCTTCGGTGTCGCGGAATTGCAAGGCCGTCCACCCCTCACGCTCAACGGCGGCGGCGATGTTCAAACGGGCACGGGCACGCTCATGCTGCCGGTTGGAGGTGACGTGGTGGTCAGTCCTGGCCTCACGACGATGAACGCTTTTTCCTTCATTTCCGGCCGGCTCGGTCTCGAACCTGGCCCGCATCGTTTTATCGTGAATCCCGGCCTGGTGACCGGCGATCGGTTCACCGCGCCGGAACTCAACGTGTCGGCTGCCATCAGCCAGCCATCGGCCGCGGCGGACCTCGTGAAGGAAGGTCTCGGTGAGATGCGCCTGGGCGGGTCCAACAGCTTCACCGGGCCGGTGACCGTGAACGCCGGTGGGTTGACGGTCGCGCACTCCCTGGCGCTCGGCACGGCTGCGGGGGGCACGTTTGTGAACAACAACGCCTCGCTCGCGCTGGATGACGCCATCGATGTGGTGGACGAAGCGTTGATCCTCGATACCGCCAACGCCGCCGCGCTCATCTCGCTCGGCCCGGTCACGAATGCCTGGATCGGCAGCATCCTCCTGCAACGCACTGCGGGAATTCTCGTGCCGGATGTACACGGCGCGCTGGCGCACTCCGGCATCCCAGGCTTCGGCGTGCCCGCGCCGAGCATCAGCGGCCCGGGAGGCCTCACCAAGTCCGGCCCCGGCACACTGTTTATCGCGGGCCTGAGCGTTGGCAACAGCTACACCGGGCCGACCACAGTCACTGACGGCGTGCTCGAAGCCGTGCGCCAAGGCCGCTCCGTGTCCAGCAACATCGTCGTCACCGGCAGCAACTCCGTTTTGCGCACCGGGCGCGCGGGCAATCAGTTCGTCTCCGCCCCGACGGTGCTGCCCAAGGGGGCGAGCGTATCCATTGAAAACGGAGCACTGTGGGCGATGAACGGGGCGAACTTCGAGACCATCAGCCGTCTCGTCGGCGACGGGCGCTTACAGGTCAGCACCGGCGGCGCGCTCACCATCAGCAATCCCGTGTCGTGCGAGTTCTCCGGCCAGATCAGTGGCTCGGGCGCGTTGAACAAGCTCGGGCTGGCGACGTTTCATGTGACTGGCAACAGCCCCGGCTACACCGGCCTCGCCACGGTGTTCGACGGCACGTATAAGGTGGACGCCCAGTTCCTCAACAGCCCCGTCACGGTGAAGAACAGTTCCATCCTGCGCGGCATGGGCGTGGTCGGCAATGTCGTCGTGGAGAGTGGTGGTGTGGTGCGGGCGGACTCCGATGGGCCGGGGCGGCTCGGCGGCTCTTTCGGCATGAACTCCGCCAACTTCCAAAACGGCGGTGTGCTGGGCCTGGCCTTTTACGGCCCGCACCCCACCGGCGGCAATGACAGCCTGTTCGTCAACAACACGGTGATGCTGACCAGCCCGAGCCTCAGCTCCGGGTTCAACTATCCCCCACGCGACGGCGACGTCATCACGCTCATCAACAAGAGTGCGGCGGGCGCGGTGAGCGGCGCACTCAGCGGCTTTCCCGAAGGTGCGCTCCGGTTCATTGGCGGTGTCCCGGTCGTAATGAGCTACGTGGGCGGCGACGGCAATGACGTGACGCTCACCGTCACGAATCTGCCGTTGCGCGGCGGCGGCGCGCAGTTCGTGTCCGGCAATGGTGGCACGAACCTCGTCCCGAACGATTGCAGCCAGCTCACACTCAGCGTGACCAATCGCGGCGCATCCGCCCTCACCGGCTTGCGCGGCCAACTGCGCAGTCTAACCGAAGGCGTCGTGGTGACGATGGCGGAGTCCGCCTACCCCAACCTCGCGCCCAACGCGCGCGGCTCAAACTCGACGCCGTTCCAAATCCGCACCGAACCGACGTTCGCTTGTGGTGGCGGCGCGGAGTTTGAGTTGGTTCTCACCTCGTCGAACTTTCCACCCATCGCCATTGCTTACACCATGCCTGGCCCGTCGGGTTCCGGGTTGAAGTTCGATGGCGTCAACGATCTCGTGCAGGTGGCCGTCAATGCATTCCCCGCCGTCTCGAACAATTTCACGATCGAGCTTTGGGCCAACCCTACCGCCACGCGCACCGAGACGGCGGAGACCAATGCCGGTGTCTCCGGCGTCAACGTGGCTTTGCGCCAGCTTCAACGCTTCGCCGTGTTCCCGGACCGCGCCGACCTGGCTTACGGCGCGACCCACGCCGGTGCGGGCCTGTCCATCGGCCGCAACGGCATCAGCGTCTATGAACACGCCACGAACTTTTTGCCGTCGCGTTTGATTTACTCGAATGACGTGTCCGGCTGGACGCACGTTGCGCTGGTCTATGCCAACCGCCGGCCGCGCCTCTACGTGAACGGCTCGCTCGTCCGTTCCAGCCAGACCGCTGTGTTCCCGTTCATCCACGCCAGCGCCAGCCTCGGCGGCTCCAGCCAGGGCAGCTTCGGCAACTTCAAGGGGCAGTTGGATGAAGTGCGGATTTGGAACGTGGCGTTGAGCGAGGCGCAGATTCAGACCAACATGAGCCGCAGCCTCGCGGGCACGGAACCCGGACTCGTGACTTACTTCCGCTGCGACGAAGGCAGTGGCAGCACGTTGACGGACCTCGCCCCCGCCAGCCCGAATCGCAACGGCACACTGACCGCCGGAGCGGCGTTCGTCTTCCCCGGCGTGGTGCCGTTTGGCGACATCGACTGCCGTGGCGGCGGCGCGTGCGAAAGCTGTTTCGTCGTGAGCGGCCAGTTCGACACGAACGCGCTGGAAACCGTGCGCCGCCTCACGGCCACCGGCCTGCCATCCGTCTGCGACCCGCCCAAGCCGTGCCCTGGGTTCGATGAATTTCCCGACGCCCCCGTGCGCCATGTCCTGCATCACTTCACGAACAACACGCCGAACGAACTGTGCGTGACCGCGCAACTGCGTTACGACTGCCCCGGCACGCCGCCGGGCTCGGTCGGCGTGGCCGCCTATCTCGGCGAGTTCCGCATCAACCAACCGTGTTCGTCGTTCCTCGGTGACGACGGTGCTTCCGGCCCGCCTGCGCCGCCGTTCTCGTTCCGCGTCCCGCCGCAGACGAACTTCATCCTCGTCGTCACCGCGCGCACGACGAACCTCCTGTGTGATGCCTACGCGCTGGAACTCTTCGGCCTCCCGTGCCCGCCACCGACGCTGCACATCGTGCGGGATAACGTGCCGGACAAGGTCTTGCTCCAGTGGAGCAGCGCTTATCCCGGCTTCCGCCTGGAGTCGACGACCTCGCTCAACGGCCCCGACTTGCAACCGTTCACCACTATCGGCATGCCGCCCGTTCTTTCCGGCGGCAAATTCGCCGTGACCAACGCCATGGTCGCACCCCGCCAGTTCTATCGCCTCGAAAAATGAAAACGAAATGTCCCATGCCCCCGCTTCTCGCCTTGTTCCTATGCGGCGTCGCCACTGTCTTGGGTCCATCGCACGCGATCCACGCGGCTCCGGAATCCGGTGTCCAGACGCCGCCGGTCAAAGTCAACCGGACCGTCCCGAGAGTGGAGCCGCCGAAGACGGGGCTTGAATTCACGGCCCAGCCAACCGCGCAGGAGATTTCCCGCGCGCGGGTGTTCGAGGAACCGCTCGTCCCGATTGGCGGCGAACCGACAGCGGAAGAAAACCACGCGCTGGGGGTCACGCTGCTCGGTTATGCGAAGCGCAGCGGGCCGGATGACTTCTCCAGCCTGACGGGCTTTTTAGAAAAGCATCGCCAGTCGCCGTGGCGGGCAGCGCTGCTCACGGGCCTTGGACTCGAATATTACAACACCGCCTATTACTCCCGCGCTCTGGAAGCGTGGCAGGAAGCGTGGGCGCTGGGGCAAAAGGCCACGGATGCCAAAGGCAAGTTTCTCGCGGATCGCGCCGTCTGTGAACTGGCTGGCCTCTATTCCCGTCTGGGGCGGATGAACGAATTGGAGGCGCTGCTGAAATCCGTCGAGAAACGGATGTTCATTGGCGGAGCGACCGAGCGAATCAACATCGCGAGGGAGGCGCTTTCGATGATGCAACACCAGCCCGGGATTTCGTTCCGTTGCGGGCCGCTGGCGTTGCAGTCCATTCTCCGGTCCGATCAGAGACTTCTCGCATCGTGTCCTACCAATGCGTTCATGGAGATTTTCAATTCCGCCTCAACGCACAAAGGTTTCTCGCTGCCGCAAGTGGCTGAACTGTCGAAGAAGGTTGGACTGAATTACCAGATGGCGTTTCGTGAAAACCCGGTAGGGACGCGTTCCACCGCGTCCCCAACTGGCTTGGATGATGGGACGCGGTGGAACGCGTCCCTACCATTCATCGTCCCCTCCGTCGTGCATTGGAAAGTCGGCCACTACGCAGCGATTGTCCGGCAGGTGGGCGAACTTTATCTGCTCGAAGACCCGACCTTTGGGAACACCGTTTGGGCGACGCGTCAAGCCTTGGAAGCCGAGACCAGCGGCTACTTTCTGATCCCGTCGGGAGAATTGCCGCGCGGGTGGCGCAGCGTTGATGCCAACGAAGGCGAGTCGGTCTGGGGCAAGGGTACGACCGCCGGCAACGATGCAGACCAGTACACGTGCAGCAACGAGCAAACGCCCTCATGCAATGGTTCCGGCTGCATGGGTATGGCTGTTTCCAGCGTGCATCTGATGCTCGCCAATTTGCAGATCAAAGACACGCCGGTGGGTTACACGCCGCCCGTGGGACCACCCGTGCATTTCACAGTGCGCTACAATCAGCGGGACTATCTTCAGCTCCCGAGCGCCGGGAACAAGTTGCTCGGTCCCAAGTGGACGCACGATTGGAATGAGTCCTTGCTCTCCGCCGGGGCGGATATGAAATACATCGTTGGCGGCGGCGGCGCGCGCATCTTCACCGGTTTCAATCCGACGACGCAAACCTTCGCTCCGAACCCGTATGATCAAACTTTGCTCAAGCGCACCAGCCCGAACACTTTTGAAATGACCTGGCCTGACGGTTCCAGGAAAATCTATGGTCCGTTGAGTGGAACGCTGGGCTTTCTGCTCTCCCAGGTTGTGGACCCCGCCGGCAACGCCGTCACCCTCACCTACGGCGGGGGAGCGCGGTTGGTCGCCATCACGGACGCCATTGGCCAGGTGACGACGATTTTCTATCAGCATCCGACGAACCCCGATTTGATCACCAAAGTCACCGATCCGTTTGGGCGGTTTGCCACTTTTGATTACGTTTACCGCGGGTTTCCAACGGGGTTCCCAAACCCCTCCTGCACAAACAAGACCACTCCAGACTATCTCGACATGTTCTTCCTGGCCAAGATCACGGACGTCCTCGGCCTGCAGTCGCAATTCGATTATTCTCTAATCGGCATTGCTCCAACGAACCATGGGTGCGAAATAACCACCAATGGGGTCGTCTTACTGGGCAACGACGCCATCATAAGGATGACCACCCCCTATGGCGTCACCGCCTTCACGGTTGGGCAGGTGAGCTCGAACGCGAACAGCCGGTTTGTCGAAACTACTTTTCCGGACGGCAGCCTTGAGCGCGTGGAATACAACCAAACGCGCTTCCTGATTCCGGACATCGATCCGACGGAACTCCTTCCGGCGGGGGTGCAAACCTTCCAAGTTCTTTACCCGCGCAACACCTATTACTGGAGTCGCACCGCCTCCGCCAGCAGCTACGGCATTTACAGCCAGGCAAAAATTTATCACTGGCTCCACACCGACGGCGGCGCCACGACCTCGGGCATACTGGAGTGCACGAAGGAACCGCTCGGGAACCGCGTCTGGTTTAACTATCCGGATCAGAACACGCAGGGCGGCTCGGCGTGGGTCGGTTCCAGCGACCGCCCCACCAAGATCGGCCGCGTGCTTGAGGACGGGCAAACCCAACTTTACACCTACGCCTATGACCGGTTTGGCAACGTGACCAATTCAATTGATCCCGTCGGTCGCACGTTCAGTTACCTGTACGCGACCAATGGAATTGACCTGCTCGAAGTTCGCCAGACACGCGCGGGGAACAGCGAGTTGCTTTCCCGTGCGACCTACAATGCACAATACCAGCCGCTAACCACAGTCGATGCCTCCGGTCAGACCAACCGTTTCACCTACAATGCCCGCGGCCAACCGCTCACCCACACCAATCCCAAAGGTGAAACGACCACCTACACCTACGGTGTTGACGGGCAGCTTATGACCGTGGACGGGCCGTTGCCGGGTGCCGCCGACAGCATCTCCTTCAACCACGACGCCTTGTACCGGGTCCGCGCCATCACCGAATCGAGCGGTTACCGGATCAACTTGGATTATGACGATATGGATCGCATCATGCGCATCACGTATCCCGACACCACGTTCGATCAGTTCACCTACGACCGCTTGGATCTCGCCATGGTGCGCGACCGAGCCGGACGGCAGACGTTTTTCGAGTTCGACAGCATGCGGCAGGTGAAAAAGAAAACCGATCCGCTAGGCCAAGTGACGCTCTTCGATTGGTGTCGCTGCGGACAGATCAAGAGCCTGACCGATCCGATGGGGCGCACTACTTCGTGGCTGACGGACGTGCAGGGGCGCAATATTGCCAAGCAGTACGCCGATGGCTCACAGGTCACCTACCAATACGAAGGCGCCAGCAGCCGCCTGAAACAGGTGATTGACGAAAAACAGCAGGTCACCCAGTACACTTGGAATCGCGACGATACGCTCAAGTCGCTCGTCTATTTCAATGCGACGGCTCCGACGCCGGGCGTCAGTTTCACCTACGATCCCAATTATGAGCGCGTCCTCTCCATGACCGATGGCACCGGGACGACTCTGTATTCCTACAACCCCATCACTGGCACGCCAGCTTTGGGCGCTGGAGCTTTGGCGAGCGTGGACGGCCCGTTGTCCAACGATACGATCACCTATGCTTACGATGAGCTAAGCCAGCTTGTTCAACGCGCCATCAACGGAGTTGCTTCAACAATGTCCTACGATGCGGCGGGGCGCATAATCGGTACCACCAATGCGCTGGGCGCGTTCGCTTATGCCTTTGAAGGCGCATCGGACCGGCTCGTCTCTGGATCTTTCCCGAATGGCCAGATTCTGCAGCTTAGTTATGGCAGCACCAACCAGGACCTCTTGTTTCAGCGCATCACTCACTCAATGGGTGCGACGCCGATTTCTGAGTTCCTTTATGTTCACGATGTTCCCAAGGGTCGCATCACGACCTGGTCACAACAGGCCGGCGCGCAGTCCCCCGCGTTATTCACGTTCGGCTATGACAGCGTCAACCAATTGCTCTCGGCTGCGATCACCAACTCCGGAAACCTCGTCAACACGTTCGGTTACTCCTATGACCCTGCCGCCAACCGTCTGACCGAGCAAGTCGCCACGTCGAATTACACCACCACCTACAATGCCTTGAATGAGACCAGCACCACGACCGCGCCTGGAACCACGCGCACCAATGAATGGGATGCTTTGGACCAACTCGTATCCGTAAGTGTCGGGAACCAGCGAACCGAGTTCACTTACGACGGCCTGAATCGCAGGGTGGGAATTCGAAAACTGGTCAATGGTTCGGAAGTTTCGCATCGGCGGTTTGTATGGTGCGGCGAGCGAATTTGCGAAGAACGGGATGCCGCTGGTACGGTGACAAAACGTTTCTTCCCGCAAGGGATGACGGTGGAAAGTGGCACGAATGCCGGAAATTATTTCTACACACGCGACCATCTCGGTTCGATTCGCGAACTGATGGACGGCGGTGGCAACGTGCGCGCACGTTACGCATACGATCCTTACGGCCGCCGGACCAGGCTGACGGGCGACATGGAGACCGACTTCGGCTTCGCCGACATGTTCTGGTCTGCCGAGGCCAATCTTTCACTCACTCACTTTCGTGCCTACGACGCGGAACTGGGCCGCTGGCTTTCACGTGATCCACTCGAAAAAGCGGAAGTGAAGGAAGGCCCAGGTCTCTATGCTTATGTGGCGAACGATCCGGTCAACCTGACCGATCCCTTAGGACTGATGACCGCAGCCGGGTTACACTGGACGGACTTGGAATGGGAGCGATGGTATCAACTCGCAGGTCGTGGCGAGATCGTGGAAGTGGTCGAGGTCGTGGAAATGCCAGCCCCA
>Ga0163153_10005789_pt1 | contig 14367 bp, 12 predicted proteins | sample OliLakLV19MP6IB1_FD_148629 | JGI IMG/M metagenome (GOLD analysis project Ga0163153, IMG submission 148629) | Freshwater microbial mat bacterial communities from Lake Vanda, McMurdo Dry Valleys, Antarctica - Oligotrophic Lake LV.19.MP6.IB-1 | ecosystem: Environmental > Aquatic > Freshwater >... | reverse complement strand
GATGATTGTGAGGAATATTTTCATGATGTGTGTTTTGTTTTTGACCACTTTTCTTGTTTTGTTTTGTTTTGAACTGCACCGCGTTTTTGGGATTCGGGGGAGCAATGCTCGTGCCAGAATCAGGGAGTCCCTCTTTTCAAATAGAGAAGGTAGGGGCCTCCCTTCATCCGGCTTCAGTCCCGGAAGTGACCTCTTGCCGCGATACAGCTTGTGCGGCCGGGAAAAGGCAGGCTTCTCCCTGTTTATGTGAGGGCAAAATGGGCGATGTCCTTAGTGTCTGCAACCAGAAGAATGTTACGTTTTCGTCACAGAGCGCCAGGTGCCTTTCTAGGAATCCTGTCCGTCTTGTTAATCCTGTCTAAATGGCGTTTTCGGGATGAACAGGTGCGCTAGGTGAGCCACCATGTTGCGAGTCCGAAATAGAAGAGGAGCGTGCAGAGGTCGGCGAGGGCGAGGGTGAGCGGGCCGGCGGCAATTTTCGGATCGAGGTGGAGGGCGCGTGAGGCTGCTGGGATAATGACGCCGAGGAGACAGGCCGTGACCATGGCGAGGAGGATGCTGGTGCCCACGGTTGCTGCGGCTCGGGCATCGCCGCTCCAGAGTCCTACGATGGTGCCGACGAGGGTGCCGCACGAGAGACCGAGAAGTGTGGCTGTGGCGAATTCCTTTTTCGTCGCTCGCAACAACCACGCGAACGTGGGATTCGCGCCGTGCATGGCTTGGAGTGTTACGGCAACGGATTGCGCGCTTACGCTTTCACCGAGGCCAAGAACGAGTGTGAGAAAGAAGGCGAGAACGATTTTTGTTTCAAGCGTCTGGGCAAAGGCGCCGACGACCACGGCGCAGAGCGTGCCGCCGACAATTGTGGTAAGGAGCCACGGAAAGCGGAGTCGAAAACCTCCCCATGCCGAGGCGACCTGGAGCTCGGCAACTCGCACGCCGAGTGCCTGAAAGAGGTCGTCCATTTGTTTGCGTTCGGCGAGGTCGAGGACTTCCCCGGTAAAAACACTGACATCGAGGAGTCCAACAATGCGGCGCTCGGAGTCAACGATGGGGAATGCTAGAAATTTATGGAGGACAAAAAACTCACAAGCTAATTCCAATGTGACGTGATCGGGAATGGCGACAACGTGTTGAATCATCGCCTCGGAGACGAGCGTCTCCTCTGGGTCGGTGAGCAGGCGACGCGTGGGCAATACGCCTTCAAGGCGTCCCTCGGAATCCACGACGTAGAAGTAGATAATTTTATCTCGCAGGCCGTGGGCTCTTACGCTGGCAATGGCTTCACCAATGGTCAGGGAGACATCTAGGGTAGGAAAATCGCGACTACTGAATTCCCCAACAGGCCGCTGAAGGTCATCGTCGGGTAGCATGCTTAGTCGTGGGAGCCGTCGAAGCTCACGCGGGGATAGACTTGGAGGTATTTAACGATTTCGAGAGTAAATGGGGCCCCAAACTCGGCGCGTTTCTTCTCGCCCATGCCGGTAATGCCTTCGAGCGCGGCTAGGCTCACGGGATATTCGCGCGCCATTTGCCGCAGTGTCGTATCTCCAAGAATGACATAGGCCGGCACGCCGCGCTCGTCGGCGAGGCGCTTGCGGAGTTTTCGCAACTGATCGAAGAGCGTTTCGTCGCAAGCAATCTCGCCCGCGCGGGGGGTGGTGCTTTTTCGGGAGGCGACGGATTTTGAGAGCATGACGACGCGGCGAGATTTCAAGACCTCCAGGCCGGAAGCGGTGAGGGCGATGACGGGAAATTCGCCCTTCTCTTGTTCGATGAAACCATTGCGCATGAGCTCGCGTCCGATCGCTGACCACTGGGGCCTCGTGTGTTCCTTGCCGATGCCGTAGGTGCTGAGGTGGTTGTGTCCCCAGCGACGAACTTTTTCGGTATCTGCACCGGTGAGGATTTCGATGAGGTGATTGAGCCCGACGCCGAAGCGGCCTGCTTGCCGCACACGATAGACGCAGGAGAGGAGCTTTTGGGCGGCGACAGTCGCATCGTAGGATTCGCGAGGTTCGAGACAATTGTCGCAGGATTCGCAGTTGAGGGGCGCGTAGGTCTCTCCGAAATAGCCGAGGAGCTCCCGCCTCCGACACTCTGCGCACTCGGAGTAATGCAGCATTGTTCGGAGTTGCTCTCGCGCGATTTTTTGTTCCTGTGCGCTGCTCATTTCCTCGATGAAATGCGTCTGCTTCGCAGCATCTCCTGCACTAAAGAGGAGGAGGCAATCGGCGGGCAGTCCATCGCGTCCGGCGCGTCCTGTCTCTTGGTAGTAGCCTTCGATGTTTTTCGGCAAGTCGTGGTGGATGACCCAGCGGACGTTTGGCTTATTGATGCCCATGCCGAAGGCAATCGTCGCACAAATGATGCGCACTTCGTCCCGCAGGAAAAGCTCTTGGGCTTCGCCGCGTTCGCTGGCACCCAGTCCCGCGTGGTAGGCTCTGGCTGGAAAGCCGCGGTCGCTCAGGCCCTCGGCGACACGATCGGCGGTGGCTCGCGTGGCGCAATAAACGATACCACTATCCAGGGGTCGCTTGCGCACGAACTCGGAAATTTGCTTACTCGGTTGGTCTTTAGCTACGACGCGGTAGGATAAGTTCGGTCGGTTAAAGCTGGCGACGAAGACGGCTGGCTCTTGCAGCGCGAGGTGGTGGATAATGTCGGCGCGCACGCGCTCAGTGGCCGTGGCGGTGAGTGCCATGACGGGGATGCCTGGCAGCAATTTTCGGAGGCGAGAAATTTTGCGATATTCTGGGCGGAAGTCGTGACCCCATTCGGAAATGCAATGTGCTTCATCAATGGCGATGGCTGTGACATTCCAATTCGCAAGGTGCTCGCTCCACCCATCAAGGAGCAGCCTCTCTGGAGCAGCGTAGAGGAGGCGATATTTGCCTTCGTGGAGCCCACGCATGCGGGCCTTGGATTCCGTGGCTCCGAGGGAGGAATTGAGGAACGTGGCTGCGACGCCGGAGGCTTCCAGTTGATCCACTTGATCTTTCATCAAGGCGATCAGCGGTGATACCACGATGGTGAGCCCATCGCGCACTAAGGCAGGGAGCTGAAAGCAGAGCGACTTCCCGCCGCCCGTGGGCAGGAGTGCAAAGGCGTCTCGCCCGGAAAGAGAAGCTTCGATGATTTCACGCTGGAGTGGACGGAAGGCGTCGTAGCCGAAGGTCTTCTTTAGAATGAGAGCTAGATCACTCATGAGCTCGAAGCTATTCGATGAGCATGCAATCGCCATAGCTGAAAAACCGATACTTGTCGCGGACTGCTTCCGCATATGCCGCCATGGCGACGTCGTATCCAGCAAAAGCGCACACGAGCATGAGGAGGGTCGAGCAGGGCAGATGGAAATTGGTGAGGAGGGCACCGACATGTTGAAAGGCGAAGGGCGGGCGAATAAAGATATCCGTTCGGCCTGTTCGCTCTTGCAAAAGTCCGGGTAGCTGGGATTCCAGCACGCGCATGACGGTGGTGCCCACGGCAATCGTGCGGGTGGCTGTGTTAAGGGCCTCAGCCGTTTGGCGGGGGATGCTATAGCGTTCCTCGTGCATGAAATGGTCGGCAAGGTTGTCGGTTTTTACCGGCAGGAACGTGCCGGCCCCGACGTGGAGAGTCAGGAAGGTATGGGGGATCCTCGCAAGAATTTCCGGGGTGAAATGCAAGCCTGCTGTGGGCGCTGCAATGGAACCAGATTCCTTGGCGTAGACGGTCTGGTAGCGCTCGTCATCAGCCGCATCGGACGTGCGATGGAAGTAGGGCGGAATCGGCAGGTGGCCGTATTGCTCAAGATCCGGCGGACTGTCAAACTTCACCCGACGTTCGCCGCCGGGATAAATGCCTACGACGTGAGCAATTGTGCCTGCAAGGGGAAGGCTCACGCCTACGCGCATCTTGCGTCCGGGTCGCATAAGGCACTTCCATGTGGTGGGATCTTCGGCTTCCAGCAAGAGGCATTCCGTGCGCGAGTCTTCGGAGAGCAAACGTGCCTTAATGACCCGCGAGTCGTTGAGAGCGACGATATCACCTGCCTGAACGTGGGAAGGAAAGTCGCGAAAGCTGGCGTGTGTGAGGGTGCCGCTCTGGCGATTGACCACAAGCATGCGCGAGTCCTCGCGACGGGCTGTCGGACGCTGGGCGATCAACTCCGGCGGCAAGTCGTAGTGGTAATCCGAGAGATGCTCCTTGCTCACTTTTTGAGGATTCTCGTGAAGCCGCAGCGCGTTGCAGCGGCGCCAATCAATTCCGCAACACGACGCTTAAGGCGGAATGCACGTCGCATGAGCACGATGACGAAGACCAAATACGGAATCCAAAGCCAGATATCGCCACCGGGATCACTGGCCTGGCGGAAGGCGAGGATGCCGAGAATGATGAGATTGAGGAGAAGCGTGGTCGCGACCATGCGTGTGCCGAGGTGGGCGCGAGTGAGGCATTTCGGTCCGCCGTGGTATTCCGTGACACTACGAACTTTCACCCCCCACCAGAAACTGCCGTAGATCTCGACGTCCCAGTTTTTCCAACCTGTATCGGAGGAATAATTCCAGCCCTCGGATTCTAAAGATGCGAAGATTTCTTTCAGCAACAACTCTCGTCCATGGCCTTCCTCGCTCCAGAATTTGAGGTGCGTGACACTCCCGCGTGCCGGGGTGAAATCTTTTTCTACGCTGGCAATAACGGCTGGTGGCGTGCGCTTGAACTTGAGCCATGTGAAGTAGCGTGCCCACCCGCGCACGAGGGGTTGGGCCAAGGCAAGAAATGCGACAAGCAACCGCGCCCGTATCGTGTCGTGCCTGGCTTCCAGCCGAGCATGGATCATGTAGGACAATGCCACCAACAAGGTGCCGCCGAACATAATGTAGGGCACGATCCGCAGGAACGGGAGGGGCACCGAAATCGCCAAGACAAAGAGCGTGAGCGCGACCCATTCGATGCTGCTCAGGTAGGCGGCGATTTCGGATTGGGGCGTCGGGTAGATGGATTGGAAGAGGCCCTCCCCAAATACGCCATGATAAATGACGGGTTTGTTGACGAGCCATGTGAAGCGCGGGGCACCGTAGATCTGTCCCTTCCACTTCGCTGTGCCTGTCGGTCCGAAGAAAACCAAATGTTGAAATCGCAACATGGATTCCGCCTCGCCGTAACCTTCTTGTTGCTTGCGAAACGCCTGCAACGTGAATCGCCGGTAGTGCCATACGATCGCTGCCGGGCTGAAGGCAATGACGCCGCCTGCTTGCTGGAGGCGCCAGCAGAAATCCACATCATCACCTGCCTTGCGATACTCGGGATCGAAGCCTCCGACCTGTTCAAATGCCCACCGGTGAAACGCCATGTTGCAGCCTGGAATATGCTCAGCCACCACATCGGTGAGGAGCACATGGCTTGGCCCACCCGGAGCCGCAGCCACACAGGCTTGAACCCAATTTTCCGCCGGCGGCGAAATATTCGGGCCACCCACGCCGGCGTAGTTCCCGCTGAGAAGCGTGCCGATGAGGTAATACAACCAGTCTGGATCGGCCATGCAATCGCTGTCCGTATAGACGATAACCTCGCCCGAGGATTGCTGTGCTCCCACGTTTCTCGCGAAGCTCAAGCCCTTGTTTTCTTGCCGAATCGTCTTCACCCAAGGATTTCGTGCCGCGATTTCTGGCGTATTGTCCTTTGATCCATCGTCTACGAGCACGACCTCGTAGTCGGGATAGTGCAAATCTTTTAGAGACTCCAAGCAACGTTCGAGCGTCTTGCCGCCATTGTAACTACAGACGACGATCGAAGTTTTCGGATAGGCTGGCAGCGCAACCCGCGAGGTCATGGGGCCTTCCCCATTGAATAATTTTTTGACCGTCTCGAAGGCCAATTTCTTCGACCGATCGCGACGCACCAGCCCGAAGGCCCAGTCTAGGATTTCCTGCCCGCCACGGAACCACTCATCGGTCCACGCATAGATGATTGTTCCAGCGAGTCCTCCCCTCACAACACTCTCCACATGCCAGCGAATCATTTCCGCTTGTTCTTCCTCAGCGTGGCGGATCGTATCCATCCCAAATTCCCCCAACACGAGCGGCTTGTCTTCGGCCAAATTTTGGAGCCGTGCCAAGTAGCGCTCAAAGTCATCCTGCCGATGCAAATAGACATTAAACGTCACAAAATCGCTATTCGTCGGGAGGAGATATTCCGTCGGCGGGTAGCTTGCATACGAGAAGAGCGCATTCGGATCCACGCTCCGCCCGAGGTTGATGAGGTGTTCGACAAATTCCGTGACCTGCTGCGCACCAAGCCAGCGTACCATGGTCGTGGGGATTTCGTTGCCGACGAGATAGCCAAAGACTGCCGGATGTCCCACATTTGCAGCGACGCCCTCTTCGATCGCTTGTTCTGCCGCATCGCGAATTTTTGCATCTCTCAGGAATTCTAAATGTTCCGCCCAAGGGATCGAGATCAGCGCGCGGATTCCATGCTGTGCGCAGAGGTCTAGGAACCACTTCGGTGGCACATAGTAGATCCGCACAAGATTGACTCCAGCCTCTCGCATGAGAAGCATGTCCCTCTCAGCTCCCTGTGGCGTGCCGAAGAACTCGCCATTCGTATCAGGAGCAAAGGGGCCATACGTTACCCCCTTGATGAAGAATTTCTGCGATCCCTCAAAAAAAAACTTCGCGCGAACGCGCACTTTCTGGAATTCCGTCACGGCGCATTCCTACCAAAGGCCGCGAACAATGCGAGTAGGGATTTTTCGTGCTTCGCGCGATAGCTTTAATCAATGTCCATTGATCGCTACGACAACGGCGGTGGCGTTATCTTGGCCTCCACCCGCCAGAGCGGCCCGCACGAGAGAATCCGCTGTGGGGGAACTCTCCACCGCTTCTCGCAGGGCGTCTTCGTAGAGCCCATCGGTGATACCATCCGTCACCAAAACAAAGCGATCTCCTGGCACCAAACCGACCGATCCGACTTGAGGAGAAACGAATTGGTGTCCAGCCCCAAGAGCCTTTTGGAGAACATTTCGCCTCGGATGGGTCTTAGCTTGGCGCTCGTTGAGAGTCCCTTGACGGACTAACCAACCCACATGCGTATCATCATGCGTGAGTTGTTGGAATCCTCCGCTGGCCGGCAGGTAGTAGATCCGACTATCTCCAATGTGGCCGAAGAACAGCCAGCCCGGCGTGATCCAACAGAGGCTCAATGTGGCCCCCATACCCGAGCACTCTTCATAGGAATCGCCAAGGTAACAAAGCGCGGCATGGATCTCTGCATAGAGTTCCTCAAGCACATCGCCAAATCCCGTGGCAAGTCCTGCAGCTCGTTGTTTAAAGAGCGGAGGTATCATGCGCGTGATTTTATCCACGGCGATACGGCTCGCAAATTCCCCGGCTTGCGCTCCGCCCATGCCATCACTCACCGCAAAGAGGTAATCAGATTCTGCCAGGGACGCATCGCCCATCGAGCCTAGGAAGCGAGCGCCTTGTGCATCCACAGCCAAACCAAGAAAAGCGTCTTCGTTGTTCTTTCGAACAGGCCCTCGATCTGTTCGTCCGCTCCACCCAACGCTTAGAAAATCAATTTCCATCGCTCAGAATTGTCGCAAACTCGAAATCAATGAGGCAGAAGCGTCCATCCGACTGGCGGTAAGTCACATTTCGCATCGCGGGATCATCGTGCCTTACGCCAAAGGCTTCCAGCTCGGCAAAAAGTTCTTTCAAGCGTTCGTCGTCGAGGTGGTCTACCCGCGTGCCACAGCTGCTCGTCACCATCCGCAATGCTACCGGGTCGCTTGACAGCAGCTTCGGAACAAAGGGACACCCCCGCTGCGCCAGATACTCAAGCACACGCACCTCCTGCTCGAAGCGTTCGCTTGCCTTAGGTCCTCGGAATTCCTTGTGCACCCGCCCGTCATACCCGATCCGCACCCTCGCTCGAAGCGTGTCCTTTACGTGATCCATCGTGTGTTACGCCTTTTTGGATTTCGCGAGAAACCTCTCAAACGCGCGTAGCGTCTCGGGGCTCACATGGTGCTCGATGCCTTCCGCGTCTAAGCGAGCTATCTCGCTCGGCACTCCTAAGGCCTCAAGAAAAGCGAGCACTTTCTCATGCTGCGCCTTGGCCTTCGAGGCAAGATTCCGCCCACTATCCGTAAGAAATATGGAACGATATGGCTGCGTCACAACAAGGCCCTCTTTTTGCAACCTTTGCACGGTGCGGATCACCGTCACATGCGTGACACCCAGTGACCGTGCCAGATCCGTAGCCCGAGCTTCCCCATTGGCAGAAATGAGATCCGCGATCGCCTCCACATAGTCTTGAGCCCGCTCTTGCGCATGCGCTAGGCGTGTCTGTCGCTGAATTTCTGCACTCTCCTTTCTGCCTTTGGCTTGGCTCTTAGGAGCGAGGGATGTGGTTTTCATTTCGTCATTATGTCAGAAAAATGCCGCCGTAGCAAAGACGAGAGATCACCGGCCAGAGCTGGACGACTTGCGCTGGCAAACCATTGTCAATGGATGGAAAGCGTGATAGAAATCTCGGCTGTGAAGTTTGTCCTCCTCGCCGTAACCCTCCTAGCCATGGCTCTGCCCGCCCATAGCCAAACGCAGGAACGCGGACTCTTGGAGCGGATGGATAATCCAGACATGACTCTTGGCAATCCCATGCAAAGCAGAAAATTTGTGGCCACCGATGGCATGAAAATTCGCCCATATTCTGCTGCGAAAGATGCCTTTGCAGTCACCCGTGAGGCATCGCTTGGTTCTTATGCTTTCACGCGAACTTTTTTGGGTGTCAGAAATCCATGGCTCGGGCCAAAGGCCTTCGACGCGAAGAAGGCATCGCTTTATTCTCGTACGACGATTCCGAACCTCACCAATAAAATGCCCGTCAGGAAAGCCGAAGTTGTGACCTTTGATCCCCAAAAAGATACCGCAAATTTCGGCAATCCCGTGGTCGCGACTCGCGAGTTTCGCGGGGATGGAGCCGCACCTGGAGCCGTAAGCCGGATGAGTGAAAAGATCACTAAGGACATGACGATTCAGGAAGTGCGCGAGTTGCTCAATAAGCCCCGCTAAGCGCGCATGTCGGACATCACTGCCCTCGTTCGCGGTTGCGCTAAAGTCCTCAGCGAATCTGAGCTCGCAGCCAAGCTAGCCCTCGGCCGTCCTCTCCGCATCAAGCTTGGCGTGGACCCGACGGCTCCAGATATCCACCTCGGCCACAGCATCGCCCTCTCGAAACTGCGCGAATTTCAAGACGCTGGTCACGAAGCGATTTTGATTATCGGCGACTTTACAGCGATGATCGGAGACCCCAGCGGACGTTCCGTGACGCGCCCGCAGCTCTCGCATGACCAAGTTTTGCAGAACGCCAAGAGCTTTCAAGAGCAAGCCTTCAAGATCCTCAGCCGCGAGAGAGCCCGTATTGTTTTTAACGGCGAATGGTTCGAGGCCATGAGTTTCGAAGAAGTCATCAAGCTCAATAGCCGCGTCACCCTCCAACAAATGCTCGTCCGCGAAGACTTTCGCGAGCGGCTTGATAACGGACGTCCCATCCGCGCCCACGAAATCCAATACCCGATCATGCAAGGCTGGGATTCCGTAAAAATCCAAGCCGACGTGGAGCTTGGCGGCACAGACCAGCTCTTCAACATCATGGTCGGGCGCGACCTCCAGAAAGAAGAGGGCCAACCCCAGCAGGTCGTGATGGTGATGCCGATCTTGGAGGGGCTCGATGGCGTGCAGAAAATGAGCAAGAGCCTTGCCAACTATGTTTCCCTCAATGAGAGCGCGGCGAGCATGTTCGGGAAGCTCATGAGCATTAGCGACACTCTCATGCATCGTTATTACGATGTGCTCCTTCACGAGCAGATCTCCGCGACCCTTCATCCCATGGAGGCAAAAAAATATCTCGCTCGCAGCATTACAGCCCGCTTCCATGGCGAGCTCGCCGCTAGCGCAGCTCTTGAAGATTTCAATACGCGCTTCAGCGCACGGGACCTCGATTCCGCCGTCTTGCCGGAACTAAATCTCGACGCCAACCCTACCGCGCAGCGCGACTTTCCCTCGGTGATCGTGCAGGCTTACAAGACATGTTTTGCGGTGACTCGATCCCGCTCCGAAGCCCGGCGCCTCATCGAAGGCGGTAGCGTGCAATGGCGTGGAGAGAAGATTGCCGACGCACAGGCCTGTTTGCCGAGCGGTGAAATAGGCACTTTGAAGCTCGATAAAACGCGAGCCGTTCGGATTGTCAGCTAGTCACCGACACGTCCTCTGAGATGGGACGGCATCGGAGTAGTGACACCCCGGCTCCAAGGTTGTTCAAAAATTATTAAAAAAAGTTTTGACACCTTTGAAACTCAGCGTATCAAGTTGGCACAACACATGCTGTAAGTGGGCACTGAACATGCCCGTGGAGGTATGAAAACCAACCATGTCAATCCCAACCGGCAACGGCGGGGAAAGACGAAAAACAAAAACAAAAACACAAATGAAACTAGCTACAAAAATTGTTGCAGCAGTGAGCATGGCGGCCGTCCTTATGGGCAGCCCTCTTCTTGCTGGTGATGGCAAAACATTCAAAGAGAAGGTTGTGGTTGAAGAACCCCGCCAGTGGTACAATGCGGCACTCAGCACAGGTTGGGATAGCCTCTATATGTTCCGCGGCGTGAACGTTCTTCGCAACAACGACACATACGGCTCGGGCATCTACTGGACCGACTTGAGCTTCACATGGAATATCACCGACAACGACTTCTTGACGGTGGGTTCTTGGTTCGCCTTCGGAACTCAGAATACTTCCTACAAGGAACTCGACATCTATACGACCTATACCCGCACCTTCGGCGACTTCGCTGTAAGCTTTGGGTATATTTTCTACTATGTCTTGGCTCCTACGACGCTCTACTCGCATGAACTCAACGCCAAGGTGGCCTACACCTGGGACCTCGGTTTCATGACAGTGACGCCTTCCTTGACATACTTCTTCAACATTGGACCTAACAATGATGATAGTGGTATCGCTCCAGAGGCATCGAGCTACCTCCTTGCTCGTGTGGATGGCAGCATCCCACTCTACAAGGACATCGTCTCACTCGCACCATGGATTGCTTTCGGAACAAACTTCCGATACAATGCATCGCAGGAATCGGACGGCTCGTTGGACTTCTTCAATGGTGCGAACAACGCCGAAGTCGGCCTTGGATTGCCAATCAAAATCAACAGCGTGATCACGCTCTACGGCTACGCAGCCTACAGCTACCAATGGAACAGCCTCGTTGGAACCGAACCCAGCAGCTTCTGGGGCGGTGCTAAGGTTACCTTTGCTTTCTAAGCCAGAGTTGATCCGAACTTAACAAAAAACCCTCTCAGCTTCGGCTGAGAGGGTTTTTTATTTCCCCCAGAGAGTATTTCTTCTTGCTAGCATACCATCTGTGAAAAGCCTCGTCAGATTACAATCGCTCATCTCTCGCGAGCGCGGGTTGGTTTTTGGTTGGGCAACGGTTATTTGCCTTACTACCTACGGCTCACCATGGCTTAAGCACATTCCGAATCCATGGGTTGCGGCATTTTTTCTTTTGTGGCTGGTCGCAGCAATCCTTTTTGCAGCCTTCGCCGTTGTTCGTCGTGCAGATGCCCTCGCCCGGCGACTCGGCGAGCCTTTCGGAACGCTTGTTTTAACGCTTTCAGTAACCGGCATGGAAGTGAGCATGCTAGCCGCCGTCATGTTGACCGGACCCGAGAATCCCACACTCGCACGCGACACAATGTTTGCCGTCGTGATGATTGCCTTGGGTGGTCTCGTAGGTTGCGCACTTCTCCTTGGCGCCTTTCGACACGGCACCCAGGCCTTCAATATGGAAGGCGCCAGTGCCTACCTTTCTCTCATTGTGCCGCTTTCGCTGTTTGGACTTGTGATGCCAAATTTGACGATTACAACGAGCGGACCCACGTTTTCCGTCTTTCAAGCCCTCGTCCTAGCGGCACTTTGTATAGGCTCGTATATCATTTTTCTAGGAATTCAGACTCTTAGGCACAGAGATTTTTTTTCTCAAGAATCAGAAAGTCCAGAGGGACACGAGGACAAGTCTGAGGGCGTATGGACCAACACAGTATTCCTCTTTCTCGGCCTGATTCCGGTCGTGATTCTGGCCGAGCAACTGGCGCATGTCCTCGATTACGGGCACGAGGTGTATGGCCTGCCGAGTGCCTTCTCCGGCATGATTGTTGCGGCGCTTATCCTTTCTCCAGAGGGGCTCAGCGCCATCCTTGCCGCGCGTCACAATCACATGCAGCGTTCTGTGAATTTGCTCTTAGGTTCTGTGCTCGCTACTCTTTCTCTCACGATTCCGTGCATCATTATTCTGGGCCTCGTGACCCAAAGGAAAGTGGATCTTGGTCTCTCGCCCCCCGATTGCCTACTCCTTGCCGTGATGCTTGCGGTGTCGTTCCTAACCTTCGCGCGAGGAAAGACAAATCTCCTGCAGGGTGCTGTCCACCTCCTGATTTTTATTTTTTGGCTTACGCTCCTATTCGAAGGATAAGTCCGATCACTAGCTCCCAGCCAATTCTAGGCGCTACACCATTTTTCTGGTTTGGCAGCCGATCCATGCGGCGAAGAGGCCAAGGACGACATGCGAAGAGAGCACCCAAACGCTCAGGGCTGCTGGGGAAAGAGCCGTTTGAATCACGATCTGCACAATATCATAGTAACGTTCGCCCTTGAGGGCTTGGAGAACGCCAGACCAACTCCAGTATGCCGCGATAAACGGGCGAACAGCAGCTCCTAAGAATTCGGGCAGCGCGAGGACAGCGCCAGAGAGTGGTAATTGGAAACCGACGAGGTAGATCGAAACCAGCGAGGCTTGCTCGGCTGACCCGAGAAAACTCGATACCGCAAGGCACGCTGAGGTCATAGCCGCATTGACCAAGACCAGAAAAACCAATTGGCTCCCGAGATCGCCCGGAAATGCGCAGACAAAATGGATAAAGAGTCCCATCCACACAGACTGCGCCAGCACGAGAAAACTCAGAAAAGCCGCCTTACTCGCGACGTAGCTTAGTGGGCTCAGCCCGGATAGTTTTTCTTTTTCAAAAATCAGCCTCTCGGCTGCGATTTCTCTTCCGGAATTATTGGCTCCCATAAGCGTAAGAAGAACGACTTGGAACATGACCAGTCCGGAGACCAAGCTCCCGATTTTGCTGGATTCTACCAAAAAAACCTTCGCCTCGACGAGCTGTTGAACCACGTTCAGGTCGAGGCCCATGCTCAAATTTTTGATGGCGGGGAGGCCATTCCACGCGAAGATGGCGACGAGAAGAGGAAAGCCAAAGATGAGGCCAAGTTGCAAGGCGACTTGGGCTTTTGTGCGGAAGAAGATTTTAACTCTTCGCTCAAGGAGCGTTGAAAACTGACTTACGATGCCTGGCAGCGGAACGACAGATGGGGCCTTGATCGGTGCTGTTGGCAGAGCGGCTTCAACAGCATCTTCCTCCTCGACACTATCAAAACTCACGGCCTCTGCCACATCCACCACAGGCGCGCCTTCGTCATCAATGAAGGCATGGCGATGCTTCTTCCACGATTGCGCCCACTCGCGTGGGGTCCGCATTTCCAGCATGGAATACAAGTCCAGCGCTTGATCGGTGCGGAAGTAGTGGCAGAGGTGTTGCGATGGCCCATGGTAGGCGACCAAGCCTTGCGTGAGCACAAGCACGGAGTCATAGAGTTCCAAGTGGCGCAGGCTATGAGTGACCGACAAGACAACTCGGCCCTCCGTGCGAGAGAGCCCATGTAGCACGCGCACGATCTCGTCTTCGGCTTGCGGATCAAGTCCACTGGTTACCTCATCGCACAGAAGAATGGCTGGCTTACTCACGAGTTCCATCGCCAGAGAGAGACGTCGCTTTTGTCCGCCGGAGAGCACGCTTACAAGACGCTCTGCGAAGGCCAATATCCCAACCTGCTCGAGCACCGCAGCCACGCCTTCCCTTAAGGCCTCATCTTTCATCCCCCGCACCTTCAGCCGCATGGCGTAGGCCACACTTTCCTCAACAGTTAATTCCTCGTGCGCTATGCTAAATTGCGGCACATAGCCGACCTCCGAAGGCGAGAAATCGTCCTTTGATACGTCGCGTCCATGCCAGAGGATCCTCCCCTCTTCTTCTCCGGGGGCGATGCCCGTAATGACCTTAAGTAGCGTGCTTTTGCCACAACCCGATGGGCCAATGATTGCCCCAAAATGCGTCTCCGGAAACCGCGCGGACACGTCGCCTAGCAGGGGTTGGATATTCTCCCCCTTCCCAATAAAAAGCGTGATATCCTGAAGCTCTAGCACAAGCCGCTAGATTGCCGCCTCACCCGTCCCCTGACAACCCAAAAGCC
>Ga0163153_10005788_pt1 | contig 14368 bp, 6 predicted proteins | sample OliLakLV19MP6IB1_FD_148629 | JGI IMG/M metagenome (GOLD analysis project Ga0163153, IMG submission 148629) | Freshwater microbial mat bacterial communities from Lake Vanda, McMurdo Dry Valleys, Antarctica - Oligotrophic Lake LV.19.MP6.IB-1 | ecosystem: Environmental > Aquatic > Freshwater > Lake... | reverse complement strand
GGCGATGGGGGCGTGGGCGATGGGGGCGTCGAGTACGGTTTCCGTACCGCAGGGGACTGAAAAGGTACGGTTTAGGAACGGTTTGGAACCGCTTGGGAACCGGTTAGGAACCGGTTTTTGGGGGCTCGGTTTGATTTAAGCTGTTGTCGATTAATGTTTTACGGTTTTCAGGGTTCGGTTTTCAAATTTTTTCCGTTCCTGTTTCGGGGCGCCTGGGACAATCACCGTTTTAGGGTGTTACGGGGGAGTATTCCGGAGCCTGCTTCGATTGAGCTTGCGATGTTGGCGGTTGCAGGGTCGATGAATCGACCCCGCCGGCGGCGCGGCGCCTGACGTGCGGCTGCCCGGACGCGTTTGCGTCCAACGGATGTTTTCGGTGAGTCGCATTGTCGACGACGTAGTTGATTCGTAATCGCTCAGCAGTTTATCGGGACCGCGAGCGGCGCGCAGCAGCGACTCGATTCGGGGCTAACGCATCAATTTGGCGATGGTTCGTCTTCTTGCGACAAATCGCGTTTGATACAATTCAATTTCAACACGAAGAAGCGAAGAAACGAAGAATGTTGGGAATCATTCGAATGATTGAAGTGCATCCGCGAACATCTGCGGCCGATTAGTCTACTTCGTTCCTTCGTGTCAATCTGGATTTGTCGTCCAGCAAATACCACAAGTGAGCGCTCGACCCCCCGATTCCCATCCGCTTCAACGACTTTGACGCAGAGGGGTGCCGCGAAGATACTGCAGCAGCGTGCGGCGCCGTAGCGAACTAAGCAGCGCTCCGCCCTCAATGTGAACGGATGAAGAATGCAGCGAGAAGGCAACAGCCAAAAAGCCGTGCGTGCGGGGCGATCATTGATCGCGGGGAGCACTGTTGTTGCACTTTTCATGGCTCACGCATCAACTTTTGCCGACCAAATCTGGCTCGACAAACCCACCGGATCCCCCATTTTCGCCTCGGCCCGGATCACACGGATTGAGAAGACGACCGTCTATTTCCTAGTAAATGGCAATGAAACGTCGCGGGATTTGGCGCGCATTTCGCGCATCAGCGTTGATGACGAGCCGGCGCTGAATCAGGCCGAAGAGGCGATGGCGCTGGGAAAGTTTGATGACGCCGTTGATGCGTATCAGAGAGTAGCACGGTCCAGCGCCAAACCCTGGGTGCGCGAGTGGGCGGCGGGGCGGCTCGTGGAGGCGTCGAGCAAATCGGGCCGGTTTGATGCCGCTTCGGGGGCGTACATCGCGTTGCTACTGAAAGATCCGGCGGCGGCGGCCGGTCGCAAGCCGGCGATGCCGGCCAAAGGTTCGACGTATCTGGATACCGCCGTCGCTCAGGTGAATGCGGCGCTCGCCACGCCGCGGCTGCATGATGCGCAATCGTCGGCGCTTCTGGCCTATCTGATTGAACTGCACGTTGCCCGTCAGGACGATTCCGCCGCCAACGCCGCCGCTGCTAAATTGGATGAGCTGCTGGCGCGCGATCCCGCCAACCCCGCCGCCGGTGCGGCCAACGCTCGGCGTAAACTGCAGGCCGCGGGCAAGCTGGTGGACGGCAGGCAGTATTCACAGGCTATCGCCGCCATCGAAGCCGACGGGGCGATGTTTACCGAAGCCGATCAGCAGGCCGAAGCGATGTTTTTGCTCGCATCGTCGAAGCTGGGCCTGGCTTCATCCGGCGACAAGCCGAAACTTCAGGACGCCGCGTTGGCGTATATGCGCGTGGTCGCGCATTTCAAAGACGAGCCGCGCCGGCCGCGCGTGGCGCAGGCACTGGCGCACGCCGCGGCAATTTGCGAGCAACTGGGCGACCGGCCCGCCGCCGTCGAACTTTACACCGATCTGGCATTACAGTTTGCCGATGATGAAGCCGTCGCCGCCTCGGCCCGGCAGGCGCTCGAACGACTCAAGGGTAGTTAATCAAGGGCAGTTAATTCAAGGGCAGCTAATTTTCTCTGACCGCATCGACCCGGGACTTCAGCAACAAAAGAACAAATTACATGTACAAGTGGATCCAGAAACACAACAAACGATTGCTGGCTGTTTTTGCCGTATTTCTCATGGTGGCGTTTCTCGCGCCCAGCACGTTCCAGGGGTGCGACCCGGGGAACATGGCCATGGGCACGATGGGTGCAAAAAAGGTAAACGCCGTCGAAGTGCAAAACGCGTTGGGAGAGTTCGAGTACGTCCGGAAGGCGATTCTCATTCCGCGGACCGGACCGAACGGCGAGCCGCAATTCGGTTCGCTCATCGACGCGACCCCGCTGGGCTTCGCCGCCCCGCAGTTCGAAGAACACCGGGTTCTGTATTACCTGCTCCGCGAAGAAGCGCGGCAGATGGGCGCCACCATTTCGCCGGAGATGCTCGAAGACGTGCTGGCGCGGATCAACATCCGCCTGCCCGACGGCCGCGTGGTGATGTACGAAAACATGAAAGACAGCGCCCAGGGCCGCGGCGCGCGGCAGGCGCTGACCAACGTGCTTTCGGTCGCCGCCGCCTTCAATCGCGCGCGCGGCGATATTAAAGTCACCGAACCGCAGCGCCGCACCGATCTGGCCATGCAGTATCAGGCGATGAAACTGCGGCTGGTCAACTTCGATGCCAAATCGTACGACAGCACCATTGCCGCTCCGACGCCCGAGCAGTTAAACGAGCAGTTCCAGAAATACGCCAGCCTGCTGCCCGACCAATCGATCACGAAAGAAGACGCCTTCGGATTCGGCTACAAACTGCCCGACCGCGTCACGCTGCAATACATCGCCATCGCCCGCGACCAGATTCGCCGGGCGGTGTTGGATAACCCCCAGAACGGCGCTACGCCTGAAGACCGCGCCTACTACTGGGAAGTGGAAGCACGGAAGTATTACAACGCCAACAAAGAAACGTTCGCCACCACGCCATCATCGACCCAACCATCGACGCAGCCATCGACCCAACCATCGACGCAGCCGACCACTGCGCCCAGTGCGCAGCCTTTCGAGGCGGTGAAACAGGCGGCGACTGATCAGGTGATCGCCCCGCAGATCGATCGCCTGGCGCGGCTCGTCCAACAGCGCATCGTCACCGCCATGAATAATGACTACGCCAATTACGCCAAGTCCGATCCAACGACCGCGCCGGTGACCGCTACCGCTTTGGGGGTCGCCTACAACACCTTCGATTATCTGCAGGCGTTGTCGGCGGACGTTCAAAAACAGTTCGGCGTCATCCCGACGCTGGTGAACCTCGGCGACCGACCACGCGCAATCGCCGACTTGCAGAAACTAGACGGCATCCGCGACGCCGGCGCGATGGTGCAAGGCCGCCAGACGCCCTTCGCCGAATACGCCCTGAACAGCGCCGAGCCTCTCGCGCCGGCAACCGCCTCCGACCGCGATCAGGCGTTTTTGCTGAAGCTCTACCAGCGCAGCCAGACGATGACCGACTTCGCACAGACGGTCTACATCTTCCGCCTCACCAGCGCCGAGAAGGCGCACAAACCCGAAAGCCTCGACGAGGTTCGAGCGCAAGTCGAATCAGACTTAAAGACGCGCCGGGCCTACGACGCAGCCGTCGCCGACGCCAAAAAGTCATTGGACAAAGCCGCCACAACCGACCTCGCCACCGCCGCCGGCGCTCGGCCGATTATTGATACGCCCGACCTGCGCTTCGGCCGTCCGGCAGAAATTCCCGGCTTGCTCATCACCAGCGACGGTCAGAACAACCTGATGCGCCAGGCGTTCGATTTGCTGGCCGTCACCGACAACCCCACGCCCAGAATTGTCATAGAACTGCCGCGTGAAGGGCGGGCACTTCTGGCCGAACTGCAGGACGTCCGCAGCGACATCCCCGAGCAGTTTATGGCCATGGCCGAGGCCCAGCAGGCCAACAGCGTGGTCGCGCAGATGTCGCAAATTCTCGCCGCGTCGTGGTTCAACTATTACAACGTGGTGGACCGCGTGAACTACATCGAACCCGGTGCAAAAACCCCCGCCACCCAACCCAGTGCCGCGGCAAGGTGAAGCGGATAGCGGATCGAAAATCGGATCGCTGAAGCGCATGGCGAGCAACAAAACAAAGTCGCGCAATCAGAAATCCGCAATCCAAAAGAGTCGAGCGCATCAGTTTGGCGATGACCCTTCGTCCCCAGATTGCGTTTGATACAGACTAATTTGAACACGAAGAACCGAAGAAACGAAGAATTTTTGCTAAAGATGGAATCACTCGAATGATTGAGTTGCATGTGCGAACATCTGCGGCTTGTGGGTCTTGTTCGTTGCTTCGACTCTTGGTGTTAATCTGAGTTGTTGGTCAAGTAATAAATGAGCATTAGACCCATCCAAAAATCTGGATCAAGAGGTTTCTTGACACCATCGCCGCAGCGTTTATAAAACGTGGCTCGACACCGCAGCGCCATTAGCTCAATTGGCAGAGCAGCTGACTCTTAATCAGCGGGTTGCAGGTTCAAGTCCTGCATGGCGCATTTCCCTGCATGTTACGTTTAGTCAGGCTGCTCCGACGGCACGTTGTTCCATCGCTTCAGAGCAGTTCGTCCCTCAGCAGCGTGGAACGATGGTTCGGCGACCTGACGCGCAAATCGGCTCCGGCGTGGCGTGTCCAGAAGCGTGCCGCCACTGATTGATGAGATCGATGCCGATCACTTTTTCTGGGCGGTTCGTTCCGGCGATGCCGCCCTCATGGCCGCACCATTCGGCAAAGTTCGCCCCGGCATACCCCATGCTGATGCGAACTTTTTAACCATTTGCCGAACACTCATTCAAATGTCGAGCATAATTTGACGTCAATTCAATACCTGCCGTTCGATAAATTGCCCTTTGAAACCCGCTAAGCCGCAAGCGGCTCAGTTGCGAATCGGGATTCGGCGCTGTTGTCGCTTGCGGCTTCGCGGCGCGGCAACCTTGATTGGCGTTCCTCGCCCCGGCCCCGACCATCGCCTTTCAAACAACCCTGGAGATTATGCGTGACGCGCAGCCCGCGCCGCGTTACATTACCGGGTCTTGATCGGTCTTTTTACAAACACGGTTTCACCTCGCTTTAAGCCAAGTTCGATAAGCGGGTCAAGTTCGACCATCAACAGTCGTGAATAAAGCACGGCACTCGTTGGCGCGGGGCACGCGTTAAAGCCCCTGCGCGGTTGGTGTTGCACGTCGCGGGATTCTGAATTTTAGAAAAGCCTCAGCGGCCTGGCGCCGTTGGTTTCGGGAGAAGAGAAAAATGAAGCTAGTTGATGTAACGAAGGTTGTTGCGCGGACTCATGCTCTGGCCACCGGCGGAAAGGCAAACCGGCGGCGGCTAGGCCTTGCAGGCGGTCGGGGAAGCATTCGGGCGGCGATGGAAAGCATGGAATCGCGCCGGTTGCTTTCATCGGCAATCGTGACCGACGCCGTCAGCCAAACCGTCAAGCACCTTGAAGACCGCGGTTACGACGAGTTTACCAATCTTAACAACGCATCCAAGTCGCAGACTTTCGTCGCCGGCGGTTCCAACGCGTCGGGCGGCGGGGCTGGCGGAGGCGGGCCTGAAGCATCGATCACCGTCGGACCAGTGGTGAATATTTCACGCGCCGCCGGAAACCAGACCGAAGCCGACATCGCCATCAACCCCACCAACCCGAACCAGGTTTTCGCCGTCAGCAACCTCACCAGCAACGGATTATTTACTTCGCGCAGCAATGACGGCGGGGTGACCTGGACAACCCTGACCATCGCTGCCGGCGGTGGCGACGGCCTGCCCACCGCCTGCTGTGATGCACGCGTGGAATACGATTCGTTCGGCAACCTTTACATGACGTATATCGGGCCTAGCGGCTCGAACAACTACGTCGCCCGGTCAACGACAAACGGCGCGAGTTGGACGCTGATCGACACCAAAACCGGGAGCTGGGATAACCCCGCAATTGATGTCGGCTACAACAATCAGGTGTGGGTCGAGGCGCGCGGGCCAAGCGGCGTGGCCGGCTACGGCGCGCAATCGACCGGGCTGGGCACGACCACTGCGTTCACGGCGGCACAATATGTTCCGACGACCGCCAGCACCGGCAACTTCGGCGACATCGCCGTGCAGCTCGATGGTTCGATTCTCATCACCTACACCACGCCGTCGGGCGGCCAAGGCCCGGCCACCAACCCCGTGTGGCGAGATCCCGACGGCCTCGGGCCCCTCGTATGGCAAGGTGCCGGCGGCGGAACGGCTTCGCCGCTGTTTAACCCCTCGACCAACGTCGGCGGTTTTGATTTCATCCCCGCGCAGGACGGTCGCAGTGTCGATAGCGAACCGAGCTTCGCCGTCGCCCCGCCCGGCACGCCGTTCGCCGGTCGAACGTATTTCACTTACACGCAGGAGAAAGTCGCGGAAAATAACGACCTCGATATCGTCCTTCGCTACACCGACAACAGCGGTGCGACCTGGACGCCGGAGATCATCGTCAACGACGACAACCCCGCCATTATTCGCAGCCAGTTTTTGCAGCAGATTGCAGTCGATTCCGTGACCGGCGCGATCGCACTCAGTTGGCATGACGCGCGCAACGACAACGGCGTGCTTCCCAACGGCACCAATGCCGTCGCCAATGATGATGCCCAATTCTGGGGTGCCGTGAGCGGCGACGGCGGGCAGACGTTTGAGAACTTCCCGATTACGCTGGGCTGGTCGAACGACGACCGCGCCGCCAACGGCATTGACTTCGGCGACTGGACCGGCAGCGACTTCTACAACGGCATTTTCCACGCCGTCTGGGCCGACAACAGCCAGGGCGCTAACGGGCTTCCAGACAACCCCGCGCCAAACGCGTTCGACCTCGCCACCGCGCGGGTGATTGTGCAAGGCGTTGCGGGATCGGGAATTTTCGGTTCGGTCTACAACGACACCGATGCCGACGGCACCCGCGATGCCGGTGAAGGCGGCGTGGCCGGCGTGACCGTTTTCCTCGACAGTGACAACAACGGCTCGCTCAACGGCGCAGAGCCGAGCGCCGTCACCACCGCTTCCGGATCGTATGCGTTCGGCACGTTGCCCGATGGCACCTACACCGTTCGGTCGATCACCCCGGCCGGTCTGCGCCCAACCGGGCCAGCCGGCGGATCGTACTCCGTCACGCTCAATGCCGGCACGCCGATCGCCACCAACCGCGACTTCGGCTTCGTCAACCCAACCATTTCCGGCACGGTTTTCACCGACACCGACGACGACGGCATTTTCGACGCCGGCGAAACCGGCCGCAGCGGCGTCACGGTATACCTCGATTCAAACAACAACGGTCTGTTCGACGGCAGCGAACCCAGCAGTGTCACCCCCGCCGCCGGAACTTATGCGCTGGCGGGCTTGGCCGACGGCAACTACATCGTTCGCATCGTCCCCCCCGCCGGCACGCGCCAGACTGCGCCTGCCGGCGCGTTTAATGTGACGATTTCGCCGACGGCGCTCAGTGCCGTCAACAATAACTTTGGCGTGACCACCGCCGTTCGCATCGCCGGCAGCGTCTATAACGACGCCAACGGCAACGGCATTCGCGACGGCGGCGAAAGCGGCATCGCCGGGGCGCGCGTGTTTATCGATACCAACAACAACGGAACGTTCGATAACCTCAACTTCGATTTCGCCCAGAACACGCCGCTGGCGTTGCCGGATGATCGCACCACGCGGTTTTCCAACCTCAACATCAGTGGAAGTTTCGCCACGGTGAACAACATCGGCGTGCGGCTGAACATCACCCACACGTACACCGGCGACTTGGATATCTTCCTCATCAGCCCCGCCGGCACACGCATCGATCTCACCACCGACAACGGCCAGAGCACCGACGGCATGAACGTCACGCTGCTCGACTCGGCGACGAGCTCGGTCACGACTTGGCCGACGACTACGGGCATCGGCCCGGTCACCGGCACCTGGCGACCCGAAGGCAGCCTTGCATCGCTAAATGGTCAAACGCTCGATGGCCTTTGGCGACTCGAGATTACGGATGATGCCGGCGGCGACTCCGGCACGCTCAACGCCTGGTCGCTTTTCCAGGGCTTTACCGAACCGAGCATCCTCACCCCGGCCAGCGGGCAATACGCCTTTAGCCCCCTCACGGCCGGCAACTATGTCATTCGTCAGCAAGCGCTGGGCGGTGGATTCTCGTTCACCAACCCTGCCAGCGGCGCATACAACCTGTCCGCCGTCGCCGCCGAGGTATTGGCCCGGGATTTCGGCAACAGCACCGGCGTCATTTCAAGCAGCACCGGTTTCTATGTGCGACTCAACGGCGCCGGCGATACGATCGAGATCTACAAAGCCAACGCCGCCGTCGGCGTGCCCGATGTTTCTCTGCCGGTGGCCACCACGCCGGCGATCAATCTCCTGGGTTCGATCAACGCCGATACGCTTTACGTCGATCTGGTCAACGGCAACCCCGTCCCCACCGGCGGGCTTAGCTTCGGCGGAACCGGCGGCAGCGATTCCGCCATTCTCTTAGGCGCGGGCGGCGCCGATGCCGCTACATTCACCGGCTCAACCATCCAAGTCGGCGGACGCACCATCTCTTACACCGATACCGAATCCGTTCGCTTCGAAGGCAACGGCGGCAACGATACGCTCACCTATCAAGGCTCGACCGCCACGCCGACATTCATCGGCGGGCCGGGCGATAACACGCTGCAAGTTCAATCGGGCACATGGACGTACGACGTCGATGCCGCCACGCAGAATGAAACGATCACCTTCGTCGTCACCGGCGGATCGCTCGTGCTCAACGCGTCGCAGCACATCGCCGCCGCGGCCATCAGCGGCGCGGGTGTCATGCAACTTAGCGCCGGCGGGAACAAACTATTCCGCACGGGCGGGCTGACGTTCGCCGGCGCGGGGAAATTTGATTTGACGAATGGATCGCTGATTATCGATTACGCCGGAGCTTCGCCGATTGCTGCGCTGCAGGCGGCGCTCGCAACAGGTTACGCCGCCGGCGCGTGGACCGGCAACGGGTTGAGCTCGTCCACCGCCGCCGCCTCGCCGATGGCCGACGCCATCGGCTTCGCCGAAGCCGCCGAGGTGTTCACCCCGCCGCTCTCGTTCGCCGGCGAATCGGTCGACAGCAGCACAGTCGTCGCAAGATACACCCTCGGCGGCGACGCCGACTTAACCGGCGACGTGACCCTGGACGACTTCACCCGCCTCGCTGCCGGCTTCGGCCTGGGCAGCACATGGGCGAACGGCGACTTTGATTACGACGGAGCGGTAAGCCTGAACGATTTCACCACCCTCGCCGCCAACTTCGGCCAGGCCATCGCAATGGATCTCCCGCGTGCGCGCCTGTTGCCCGGCTTCGCCCCCGCGTCAAACCCGTTTGCGACGAAGCGGATCGAAGACGATCGATTGGTGGAAGAAGTATTAATCTAACCACCGGCCAGAGCGTCGCCGGTGCGGGCACGCCGCTGGTCAAACTGGAGTCTAACGAACAGCATCCGCTTTCCGAGCGCCAGCCGTTCAAGCCAAAAAACCTCGAACCATCCCGCCCCTTGACACCGCCGCGAGCCCGACTAAATTGTTTGGCTCGCAGAAAAAAGGGCGCGTAGCTCAATTGGTTAGAGTACCGGACTGTCGATCCGGAAGTTGCGGGTTCGAGTCCCGTCGCGCTCGCTCAACGAAAGCCCTCATAATCCTTGTGGTTACGAGGGTTTTCGCACGTTTTGGGGCATCGAACCGGTCGCCCAAAGCGCCCCTAAAGTGGTGCGCATGGTCGCTGAGATAGCGCTTGGTGCGCACTACTTTGCGCCCCACAACATTTCCCGACCCCTATCCCTACGGCGAGCGGTTCTCCCGGATCAACGGCCGTGTTCCCGGCTCGCCGGGCGGTGTCGGCGGCGCGGGTAGGTCGAATATCCGGGCGTCGAGGGTGTGACTGCTAAGCCATGCTGCATCCCTGATCTCAATCGCCCCGCTGGCGGGTTCCATGACTCTGATGCCTGTCCCATCATCGCCACCGTAGCGCACAACATGCAAACCGCCACTAGCCTCCCTCGTGAACAGCAGAACGAACTTACCAGCATCAACTTCCGCTTGAAGTTTCGCCGTGCCAACTTGTGAAGTCACCTTCACCGGCTTACCGACAACCTTCTCCAAGAGAAGTTCAAGATGGTCGGGAACCCAGATGGTTCCGTTCGACTCGATAGTCGCCACTCCGCGCCTAATGATCTCGGCCTCATCAAGCCGCTCGGACGGCCATGCGTCGGCGAAGACCGATTCAAGACAGGCAATGCAGCAAGACTGCTCCGATGTCTGATTAACGGGCGTCATGCAGCCTCCACGAAATCTCTCGACCAGCCGAGCAACTCTCCCTTATTCGAAAGCACTGACTCAGCAACAAGCTCGCGCAGTTCGAACAAGAATTCGTTCGTGTCCGGCCCCGGCATTTCGTTGGGGACAGGTGCGGCGGATTCGTACAGCCCCATGATGTCCCTTGCACGGACGCGGGTCGAGCCGGTCCCTCGATGCTCGTATGCCTCATTCCAGCCGCTGATACGCTCTTCAAGCACGCGCTTCGTGGACAATTCGTGTAGGCGTCGAAAGACCTCCTGACGAATAGCATCAATTGCTTGAGCCTTCTCGGCATCTTTGTTTTCCGGGGGCGGCGACGGGTTCCATTTCAGCGGCTCGGAGAGGAATGAACTGATCTGTGCTTGTAGCAGACGGATCAGGTCCGCGACGGGCCGCAGCGAGTCGTACTCATCAACCTTGAAAACGCCCAGACGGCGGGTCAGCGCCTTGATTCGCGTCCAATGTTCCGGGGCCACGCCTGATCTCGACCCCATGCCGAGCAACCCCTTCCAACGGTCGTGAAACTCCTGCGTGGCGCGTTGGATCGCCAGCACGAGGTTCGCCACGTCGTAGATGGGATGGTACTGAGGCGCGGGGGGCGAAATGATCGAACTTTCGAACATCTTCAGCATTCGCTCGAACTGGTCCTTCGTCAGCTTTCCGCCACCTCTCAACGGCTGGTGAATCTTCGCGAGAAACGCCAGCCGCTCGGGAATCAGGCGCTTCAGTGCCTGCTCTGCCTCACGCCCTGACTGCTTTCCAATCGCTTGCGCCGCGTTGTAGAATGATCCGACGACGTGGTCCTTCTTCGCCTCAACGCCCATCAAGTTGTCGCCTTTCACCTCGTCGAAGTGTGTGAAGCAGACGACAAGTTTGCCCTCGTGACCGCTTGACACTACGGTGGACAGCACCGCCACCGCCGCAGCTTGCATTGGCTGCGCTGCGTTGTCCACGAGCACGATTACGTCGGCACTTTGAAAACGACGGGTAATTCCGGTCGAAATGGAGGACGTGGAGTCTGCCGTGTGGCCGATGCCCTGAGCATCCATGAGCACGAGCTTTGGAACCTCTCCATCGCTCCACTGCGGGCTGAACGGTCCGGCTACGCGGATGCCGTCAACGATGGGCGTCAACAGTCGGCCGAAGTTCGGCGCGAAGTTGCTTGAGAAGCGGTTGACTGCACGGATGAATTCTGAGCGGTTCGCATGATTCGTTTCGTAAGTCCAGACTTCCGGCCACTTTTCGCGGCCACGTCGAAGCTCACCCTCGGTCACGTAGTCGAATCGGGATTCAACCTCGTCGAGCACCGCGTCCACTACTTGGTGAAAGTTCTCCTTCTGAAGAAGTTGCTCTTCGACCAACTCCTGCAGCACATCGCGGTCCTGCTTGGTGGTCTTAGACAGATCGATTTGGAAATCCCGCGCTGCCGCCTCGAAATCGCTTCTCGATGCTTGCGCCAACTCGGCGATATCGCTAAGGAACCCGCGCAGCGTTTCGGCGTTCTCATGCCTTTCGGAGTCGGTCACCTCGGCTTCACCCGCGATCTCGCTTTCACTTTCGTCCTCGTCGAAGAGTCCCTCGCCATTCTCTCGCTGTGGGTTGATGCTTCCGAGGATGTAACTCAGGCGAAATCGCTGCTCGCCATGTTCCATGAATCGTCGTGCGACTTCAGACGAGGGGCTACCGTCGAGTAGCGCAGTTACCGCTGCGATCACACTCTCCATGATGTATTGCCGGACCTGATTGCGGGGAATGAACGAAACGACCGCTTTGAAATCGCCCTCGGTCATGACGATCTCGATGTCGGCAATGGTCGTCTTCGCTGCCGAGGTAGACGGGAAGCGTTCAGTCGCCGGGTCTGTCCCGAGGAACTGCCGCACGACCGTCGTCTTTCCCGCGCCCGTTGTCCCGACAAACTGGACTCTCGCGAATCCGTCATCGCTCGTCGGTAGGGGGAGCACCCGTTCGCGCTCGGCCCAGCCGTCCTGACGGTCGGGTTCGAGGTGGTCGTAGAATGCCGCGACCACGTTGGGATTGTAGGATGCCTCGGCTTTCGACTTCGCCGCGAGGGACCAATACTCCGCATCGCCGAGGACTCTGTTCAATTGATCAACGAGTCGCTGCGCTTCAGCGTCATCCCGTGTCCCCAACCCTCGCCGAACGCGCAACTTCTGTTTCCCGTCTGCCGCCTTCGCGACCGGATGTCTGAAGATCACGCACCAGCCGGATCGCCCCTTGCTCAACGTAGCTCTTAGTTCTGCCATAGTTCTTACTCCTTGTTGTTCCAGCGTTGTTCCGGAATAATAACTCGGCTATGGGCGATTGCAAGAGAAAAATCGGAACAACGTCGGCACAACGTCCTAAATCGAAGTTAAGTACATAAAAACGATGAACTTATGTCATAGCCAATGTTTCGTACGGGTGGATGTGACGGGCACTGCCAGCAGCGGAACGGCTGCGCTGAAGCACGGTTGGCCCGAGCACGATAATCATCACTCAACGGGCCTTGCATGCTAGTGCTGCCGGAACCAGCGTAGGACCCTCATCCAGCCATCCGAAATCCTCAATCCGCATGTTCCGACTGTAGTTACTGACCATCCGGAGGTCGGACAGCCGAGCCAACAGTTGCACGCGCTTTGGTTTCAGGCCGTAGACATCGAGCCACCACGTGATTGCCGTCGAGCGAAAGGTGTGAAAGTCGCGAACTTCGCCGCCCGGCAATTTCAGGGGAACACCCGCGCCCGCCAGATCAAGTCGCAGCATGTCCATAACCGCGCCGCGCGTCGCCGGAAACGGAAAGACCGGATCGTCCGGTTCCAGCTTTGCGACGTGCCGCTTGAGAAGCATAGCGAGTTCGACCCCGATTGGCAGTTCGCCCTTCCGCTTGTTCTTTGCGTCACGGGCTTTCAGTGCAACCACGGCGGGCTTCTCATCAAAGTACAAGTTGTACACGCGAAGACGCCTGAGTTCCTTCTGCCGGTAGGCGGTGTTGACGGCGGTCAAGTAGATCAGCTTGCGATCCTGTGCCGTCCATCGGGATCGCTGACAGTTGTAGGTCTCGAACGAATCGAGGTACGCCATCAGACTGCGGAACTCCTTAACGGTCAGCGGCTGGCGCTCGTATTCGATGTCAGCAGTCGGACTGGGCAAAGGCATGTCCGCGAGCGGGTCGGCCAGTTTCAACTTTTTCGAGAGCCAGCAGGTAAAATCTTTGATCGCGATGCCGTAGCTCCGACGGGTCGTCATCGAAATCGGTTTCTTGACCTTACGAGATTCGATCTTGAACCCGTTGATCTTCTCGGTCACTGTGTCCGGATCGAAACCCCTGAAATCGACCGCGCCGACTGCTCTCACAACCCGCTCCGCTTTGCCCGCCTGCTGATCGGCATGATCGCTGCCGTTGTTGTTCCGGCCACGGACGACCTCGCGCCACAAGCGCACCAATTCATCCATTCCTTTGCTGCGTTCGATTTGTGCCGAGGGAATGAGGCCGAGTTCGCTAAGCCGAGCCGCGAATTCGGACTGAAGGTTGGCGATCCACGTTGAAAGGATGGCCGGGGGCGGGTCGCCTGCTGCCTTTGCCTTGACGAGCATCTCAATGCGCTCGCCGATGGCGCGTGCGGCAGGTTCCTTGCGATCACCAGGAACCCTGACGATCTTGCCGTCGTGGTTGCGGAAGCGGATGTCCCACTTCAGCTTTCGACCTGTTGGTTCCACGAGGTGCATAAGGACTACCGACCCCCGCGCGAGTTGCGGCGGATGAACGAATCGAGATCAATTTGCTGAATACGAATGACCGTGCGCCTGCCGGACTTGATGAAGGCACGTGGGCCTTCACCATCACGAATCCACCGAGCGAGAGTCGCGTGATGCACGCCGACGTGTTTTGCTGCTTCGCGCAGACTTAGTGCCTTCATTCTTACTACGCTTCGCGGGCTTAGCTGTGGTAACTAGTACTACAGTAGCGCATCGTATTTTCGTCTCGCGTAGTGGCATCGCTTTGCGATGGCCTGGTGTTCGCGTCGCCAGGTAGACCACAGCATGGTTCGTTCATCGCGGTGCAGGCGGGGCCAGACGA